>Ga0181536_10002994_pt1 | contig 18637 bp, 17 predicted proteins | sample PEATcosm2014_Bin_41_FD_121105 | JGI IMG/M metagenome (GOLD analysis project Ga0181536, IMG submission 121105) | Peatland microbial communities from MTU Mesocosm Facility, Houghton, MI, USA - PEATcosm2014_Bin17_60_metaG | ecosystem: Environmental > Terrestrial > Soil > Wetlands > Peat | place...
CCGGCGATAATGAAAGCACGGATCGAAGCGCCTATACCCGATCAGTTGAACCCTGTGCTGGTTTTACAGATACTCGGCAAGGGAACACTGCTTACGAGGTCACCGGGACAGCTTACTAGTGAGGGCTCGATCAACTCCTGCTGCCAGAGTCGATACAGGTTGCCGCCGCACAAACTAGGAATCACCAGCGAGCACAGCTCGACACTAGCGGACGAATCGCATTAGCTCGGTGACGGCCGGCTCATTCCCATTTTGTCTGGATGTTCCCACGTCATTGCCAACCGGCGTGGCATCACCCTCCCCCGGTGCCAGGAACAGATTGCTCTCCAGACCATGCTGCTTGGTGTATAGATCGAAGTAACGTCCGCGCAGCGCATAGAGTTCTTCGTGAGTGCCGCCTTCGACAATCTGTCCCTGCTCGACCACCAAGATCTGATCGGCGCGCCGAATGGTCGACAAGCGGTGCGCGATCACAAAGGTCGTGCGACCCTGCATCAGGTAGGAGAGGCCTTGCTGGATCATCTGCTCGGATTCGGAATCGAGGCTAGAAGTCGCCTCGTCTAGAATCAGGATGCGGGGTTCCGCCAGAATGGCGCGTGCAATCGAGATCCGCTGACGTTGCCCGCCCGATAGCTTCACACCGCGCTCACCGACAATGGTGTCGTACTTGTCCCCAAAGCTCTCCGCAAATTCATCGACCCGGGCGATCCGGCAGGCACGCATCACGGCTTCTTCGCTGGCGTCAGGCCGGGAGAAGGCAACATTCTCGCGGATGGTACCGTCAAACAAAAATGATTCCTGCAATACAACCCCAAGTTGGGTGCGATACGAATCGAGCCGCACCGTGCTCAGGTCGATACCGTCCACCAGGACCTTGCCCCGGGTCGGAACATAGAACGCAGAAATCAGTCCGATGGTCGTCGATTTGCCGGACCCCGACGACCCAACCAATGCAGTGACCGTGCCCGGGGCAGCGTGGAACGATACGTCGTTCAGCACGGTGCGGGCTCCATCGTAGCTGAAGCTGACTGCCTCGAAATCAATGTTGCCCTCGATCGCAGGCAGAGTGACGGTACGCCGCGGGTCGCTGTCTTCCGCAGGTTCGATCAGGATTTCGTGCGTACGTTCCAGTCCAGCCAGCGCTTCCGTAATCTGCGTGCCGATCTGAACAATCTGCATGATGGGCGCGATGAGGAAGCCCATGAACAAGGTGTAGGTAAAAAAGCCGCCAATCGTCAGTGCTCCGGCCAGAATCTGCTTCGCGCCGACAAACATGATGACGGCACCCACCACGCCCAGCAACACGCTTGCCGAAAGCCCCATGACAGAAGTCGCAGTCAGCGAGCGCATCACGTTATCGAGCAGCCGCATCACTCCGAGCGAGAAGACTTTTTCCTCCCGGTCCTCGGCGTGGTAGCCCTTCACCACACGCACGCCACCAAGAGATTCCGTCAAACGCCCAGTAACCTCGGCGTTGATTTTGCCACGCTCGCGAAAGATCGGCCGGATCGTCTGAAATGCTTTTTTCAGAGCGAGTCCGAAACACAACAGGAAGCCGAACGCCAGTACCGTCATCAGCGTGCTGATTCGGAACAAAACCACCAGAGCGATCCCTGCCGTTAGCAGTCCTCCGACAAGGTCCACCAGCCCGGTACCGATCAGGTTGCGTACGCCTTCCACGTCGGTCATGATGCGCGATACCAAAACTCCGGTTTTGGTCGAATCATGAAATGAGACCGGCAACCGTCCGATATGAGCTTGCACATTCTGCCGAAGCTCAGCGATCAGGCGTTGGGCGGCCTTGGAGAGCAATTGCGTGAGCGCGAACGAAGTAATCCCCTGAATCACAGTCGCCAGCAATACCCCGAGCACCAGTGGCTTGAGCAGTTGAATGTTGCGCTTGATGATCACGCTATCGATCAGGTATCTGGTCGAATACGGCAGCACCAGAGAGGCCACCCGGTTAATTGCCATCAAAACGAAACCAACCGCCAACAGCCCGCGACGCGGACGGACCAGTTCCCACACCAAGGGCAGAACCGCACGCAGCTGAGGGCCGGAGGCCCCGGGGGCCTTCGAACGAGCAGTCACCATTCTTGATTAGACACGGCCTGTCGGAGAGAGGTTCAATTTGTGGGCTGGTGGCTGCTCTGGGCTCGCAGCGCTCGATCCCCACGTTGCTTCGCAGAACTCGAGAGAACTACTTCCCTGCGGCAAACACACGCGAATGAAACCTCAACGTTTCCTCGAGGGGATGCGGTAGTCTCTATGACATCGCAACCGGAGATCGCGATCCGGTTAGCTGGTCAACTCAGAAGCGACGGATGCTTCGATTCGAACCGGCGACAGAATCCATGCTCAAGCGCTGACCAAGCTGTTTCGTTTATGTAGTACGCCGACCCGCCCGGCCCAGTCGCCAGGTTAGCGAGATTGTTCCCCGCGACGCAACGCAATAACCAGCATAGTCAGAAGGCTCACCAGCAGGGGAAACTAGACTTGTGCGATCCATGGAACCGGAATGAGGAGCGGAGTTTCCACTTGACCAGCGGCGCTACTTCCGCCTTCGCGGAGGCGACAAGGAAGGGCTTAGAACCTGCACGATACCGGTGAGGAGCATGCTCGGAGTTGGAGGACAACCGGGAATATATCCGTCTACGGGAATTACCGCGTCTACCGGACCGACTACGGCATGGCTGCCACCGAAGATTCCACCACTGCATCCACAGGCCCCAACCGCAACAACCAATTTCGGAGAAGGTACGGCATCATAGGAGTGTCTCAAGGCTGCTGCCATGTTTCGGGTTACAGGCCCCGTGACCAGCAGCATATCGGCGTGTTTCGGGGAGGCAACGAAGTGAATTCCAAATCGCTCCAGGTCATAGTAGGGATTGGTAAGGGCGACTATTTCTCCTTCGCAGCCATTGCATGAACCGGCATCGACTTGCCGGATATTCAGCGCCCGACCGACCAAGGAACGAATCTGCTCTGCTGCTTGAGATAAGACAAGATCGTCCTGAACAACTTCAGCACGAACCTGGATATCCCAGCGTCGAATCAGTGCTTCCTTCCGAACACCACAACGGGCGACCCTTTCCGCGTACCGGAATGCTCCGTTGCCGGCGGCGATGCAACGGGAGCACGCAATGCATTCACCGTAGTTAAGAATCAACCGAGTCCGCCCGGCTGCCTCGTCAAGTTGCAAGGCGGAGGTCGGACAGGCGGCCACGACGCTCCGCGAAATTTCGACGGTAAGCAAGTCCGGCAGGACCTCGGGCATGCGGCTTCCGGCGGCGTTCGAAAATAGTTCGCTGAGCGAAATCAGCACCTGGGGGCTTCTGAGACTGAGTTGGACGGCGTCGCCGATCATCGATCGCACCCGGAGTAAGAGAGATTGAAGCTCTTGTTGATCAGGGGAAAGTCCGCAATGATGTTGCCGGGCATAGCCAGAGGCAGAGCGGGCCAATTCTGAAACGAAGGCGATTTGATGTGGCAACGCGTGATTCTTCCGTCGCGTATTCTCACCCAGTAGAGAAGTTCGCCCCGCGGCGATTCGACTGCTGAGAAAGCCTCTGCGTTTCCCAATAAGGGCACGGGGACAAGAACCGATCCCGCCGGAAGTTCCTTCAGCGTTTCATCGATCAGGCCCACTGATATGGCGGTCTCGTCGATTCGGATTCGCGCCCGCGCGAGCACATCTCCGTACTTGTAATGTGGGACGTCCACATTGATGTCGCGATAACGCCCGCTAGGATGATCGCAACGGACGTCAAGTCGAATTCCACTGGCGCGCGCCACCGGCCCAACGACCCCTAGTTGCCTGGCGATTTCGGCGGTCAAGATTCCGGTCGATTCAAAGCGGTTCTGAATTGACGACGTGTGCAGGATGAGGCGTGCCATCTGAGCGAAATCGCGGGCGGCGGCCGTGACCATCCTGCCGAACTCACTGGTTTCCGCATTGGACAAGTCACGGGTGACGCCCCCAGGCACGGCTATGCCGCGCCAGAAGCGCGTGCCAAAAAAGCGGGTTGAAGCCCGGAGCATAGTTTCCTTAATGCGCGCGGTATACGCGGACGGCACGCTGAATGCGACATCCCCGCACAACGCCCCAACGTCCGCAATGTGCGCTATCATGCGCTCCAGTTCGAGTCCGATGAGGCGGAAGGCCTGTGCCCGCGGGGGCACAGAGATACCGAATGCACTCTCAATTGCCTGGCAGTACGCCACCGCGTGCGAAAAACAGTTGTCGCCGGAAACGGATTCGGCAATCATCACGCCGTCCATCGCTGGAGTGTTCTCAAAGAGCTTCTCCGTGCCCTTGTGGGTGTAGAAGTGCCGCAGTTCAAGATGGAGAACGGTGTCGCCGACGACGCTGAAACGAAAATGCCCAGGCTCGATGATGCCGGCGTGAATGGGACCGACGGGCACCTCGCAAACCCCGTCCCCTTGCACTTTGAGGAAGCGGTAGCGGCCTTCGGTCGATGTCCAGGGCACATGCGAGGCATTGTCGATCATGGGATGGACATTTTCCGGCCAATTCTCGTGGAACAACAGAGGACGCGGGTCAGGGTGCCCGACACACTCGATGCCGTACTGGTCATGAAGTTCGCGTTCGTACCAGGCGGCCGAGGGCGTGACTGGAGTTGCCGAAGCAATGGGTCCGGTGACTGGCGAACTGAGCATGCGGTATTCACGGCCATTCACGTCGATGAGGTAGTGAACGTGGCGTACGTGGTTGTCATCGGTGCTGCCAAATATGGAGACCAGACGCGTGTTCGCGGTGCGCAAGAGATCCAGCGCTCGTGATACGCCCGCCTCGCTGTTGGGAAGGGTTCGGATCATGGTTGCAATACCGCCATCGCGCCGCGCAAAACAGCAGCAAAGGCCGCTGGGATATGTAGGCCCAACACCACCAGGCATAGAGCGCAAACACCCATGACGGTAACCTCCGATGCCCGCAAAGTCGTTGGCACGCGAACATCCTCGGGCTTGCCCATGAGCATGGGCTGGAAATGGTGGAGCAGAGCGCCAAAGACGACGGAAATCGCGGCCAGCATGAGCACGGCGATGAAATAGTGTGCCGTCGAGAAAGCCGCGGTAAGAATCATGAGTTCGCTGACAAACAATCCAAAAGGTGGCATACCGGTGATGGCGAGGCCGCCCAAGATGAGGGCGCCGCCGGTCCAAGGCAGCGAAGAAGCCATGCCGCGAATGCGCTCCATGCGGAGTGTGCCGAATTTGCCCTGAACATTGCCGGCGGTAACGAACAGAAATGTCTTGGCGATCGAGTGATTGAAAGTGTGCAGCAAAGCACCATAGAGGCCCAGTGCACCGCCCAGACCAATGCCGATCGCCACAATGCCCATGTGCTCAATGCTGCTGTAGGCGAGCAGGCGTTTCAGATCGCGCTGCACAATCATCAGCAGGCTGGCCACGGCGAGCGAAACGCCGCCAAAGATCAGCAGCAGAGTATGACTGAAGCCACTGCCGATGGCCCGCGAAGTGATCGCGTCAAAGCGCAGCAGCGCGTACATCGCGCAATTCAGGAGGACCGCGGACAAGAGAGCACTGATGGGCGACGGGGCCTCGGCGTGAGCATCGGGCAGCCAGCTATGCATGGGCACAAAGCCAACCTTGGTTCCGTATCCCACCGCCACAAAAACAAATGCCAGTTTCAGCAGTTCGCGTCCTCCCACCAGACTGGGAGCGGCGGCCATGAGGGTGCCCCAATCGAGCGCCGATTGAGGGCTGACTCCGCCCTTCACGGCCGCCAGGTAGAGGGCGATCGTACCGAACAGCGCGAAGGCGATGCCCACGGTGCAGACGATCAGATACTTCCAGCCCGCCTCCACTGCGCCTTCGGTGTTGTAGAAGCCCACCAGCAAAGCGGACGCGAGAGTTGTGGCCTCGACGGATATCCACATCATTCCGAGATTGGCCGAGAGGTACACCGTGACCATGGTGAACAGGAACAGGAAAACCAGCCCATAAAACCAACGTAGAGAAGAGAACCTTCCTTCCGGAACATGGCGAAGGTATCCCGACGAATAGACGAGCACGAGCGCGGAAATCAGGCCGAGATTGATAAGGAAGAACGAGGTGAGCCCGTCGGCACGCAGATATTGTCCGGCATTTAGAACACCGTGCGAATGAATGCTGTACACGGTGACACCGATGGCGGCGATTTCCAAGGCGCCTGTGGTGAGGGCGGCGCGCACCACGACGTGCGGCTGTCGGCACAAGAAGACGAAGAGCACGCCGGCCAGCGGTATGAATAATGTTAGAAGGAGAACCATGCATCAGCCTCTTAACCGCCGCAGCTTGGATACGTCGACATGGTTGAACGTGTCGCGGATTCGAAATACAAACAGTCCCATCAAGAAGACTCCCATCAAGAGATCGAAGACAATTCCGATCTCGATAACTAACGGCATACCGAATGTGGTGGTCAGAGCGGCAAGGAAGATGCCGTTATCCAACACCAGAAGCCCGACGACCTGCATCAATGCCTTCTTACGGCTGATCATGAGGAAACCGCCGGTCAGCACCAATGCGACCGAGGCTGCGAGCATGGCTTGGTCGCCACCCAGGACGCCGGCATACGGGCGCACCGCAAAGAAGGAGAGAAGAATGAGTCCGGCGGCAATGAACACCGATTGGGAAGACGAGGTGGAGGAAGAAACGTCGCGCGGCGCTTTCAGTTCTTCGACGATGCGATAGAGGGCATACGGAATCGCGACCACCTTGACGGTCAACACCATGACGGCGATCACGAAGCCTTCCGTCGAATGGTGCATACGGGACATGGCGATGATCTGCGCGGTTAAGACCAGCGATTGCAAACTGAACAGAGCGATGCAGGTGGAAGTCCGCTTAGCGGCCGCGATCAGCAGCACGGTCATGAACAAGAACACTCCGGACGACGCCAGGGCTTTGGCCGCAGCTGTCTCAAATAAACCCATCATTCACCTCGAAACCCATCGTTCACCTCGCGTCACCTCATTAGCGCTGTAAAAACCACAGCGAGGATCGCCAGCGCTGACGCTACCCCGAGAAAATCGGGAACCAGGTACATCCGCAACTTCGCGACGCTCGACTCAACCAACGCGAGCACGAGTACGAGTGCAGCCATTTTCAGGAGCAGCACCAGCGACGCGATTAGGATTGCCAGCACGGAAAGGCTGCTGGCCGCTCCCCAAGGGACGAACAGGGCGATCAACAATGCCATGATCACAGTGAGCTTGATTGCGCTTGCCCATTCGATCAGAGCGAGGCTCGGTCCCGAATACTCCAGGACCATCGCCTCGTGAATCATGGTCAGCTCCAGATGCGTGGTGGGATTGTCCACCGGGATCCGTCCCGTTTCCGCGATGGCGACCAAGGCCAGGGCCGCAAACGCCAGGGCGTGAACGGCTGAGAACTGGAAGAAGTCTTGCCCCAGGGTCCAGCGCACCATTCCAGCGATACTGCTGGAACGCGCCGCAATGGCGACCGACACGAGCGCCAACAAGAAGGGAGCTTCAGCCAAAGTCGAAACCAGGGCTTCGCGACTGGCTCCCATGCCTCCGAAGGAACTGCCGCCATCCATCGCTCCGAGCATCAGGAAGAAACGCCCCAGCGCCAGCAGGTAGACGAGAAGCACGAAATCGCCGGTGGCGTCGAGCAGGGCCGAGCCGTGCAGCAGTGGAACAAACGCCGCAGCCACCAGGGTTGAGGTAAACAGGACGATGGGAGCTAGGCGAAAAACAAAAGAAGCCGAATCCGGTACGAGATCCTCTTTGCGAAAGAGTTTTAACAGCTCGGCGTATGGCCTCCACACGCTGGCACCGTGCCGATTCTGGATTCTGGCTTTGAGCTGAGCAATTACACCGCGCACCAGGGGCGCCACGAGAACCAGAAGCAGTACCTGCACCGCATTGATCGCAGGATTGATCGCGAGTTTCATACGAACCTCATGAACACCAGAAGGGCGACCAGGGCGGCGAAGATATAGAGCAGGTAGATCTGAATATTGCCGGTCTGAAGCTGTCGCAAACGGTGCGCCGCCGCGACAATCGCGTCAATGCCTGGCCGATACAAAGATTTTTCAAAAGAGGTCGTGCGAACCGAGCGGTACGAGATCGATACCGGAAAATATGGAGTGCCGCCAGGAACCACTTCGACGGTGCGGTCCACCTTATACACCTGCGAGAATACTTTTCGCAGCGGCTTGGAGAAGGCGGTGGAAGTGTACTGCATACGCTCGTTCAGGCCAGGCAGTCCGCAGGCCCAAGTCGCTGTCAGTTTCTTCGTTTGCTTAAGTGCGGCAATGCCGGCGACCAGCGCTAGAACGAAGAGCGCTATCCAGGGAAGTAGGGCTGAGAGTGATGTTGCCGCTGGCGGCAGCTTAGCACCGGGAAGAAGTTCCTCGGTTAACTTGCCCAGGCTCGGCAACACCAGACCGGGAAAAACTCCGATCACGACGCACGCTGCCGCCAGGGCTCCCATGCCTGCCTGCATGGGCAGAGAAACATCGTTTGCGATCTCCGCCTCGCGACTGCGCGGGCGTCCGAGGAAGGCAACGCCGTACACCTTTGCAAAACACGCGGCTGCCAATCCGCCGATCAGCGCCAGTACGCCCGCCGCTAAGGGCAGGATGATGGCCGCGGAGAGACTCGTCAGTTCTGAGGCCGCCAGAAAACTGCGGAAGGTGAGCCATTCGCTGACGAAGCCGTTGAACAACGGCAAGCCAACGATGGAACAACAGGCAATCAGGAACATGGTGCCGGTCAGGCGCATCCGTTTCAGCAAGCCGCCGAGTTCTTCCAGATCGAGCGTGTGAGCCGCGTCAGAAATTGCTCCGGCTCCGAGAAACAGGAGGCTTTTGAAAATCGCGTGGTTCAAGCAATGGAGCAGGGCGGCGGTGAGTGCAAGCGCAGCCCAGAGCGGGGCATGGTTGGCCGTAAACACGAGCGCCGCCCCCAGGCCGAGATAGATGATGCCAATGTTTTCGACGCTGTGGTAGGCGAGCAATCTTTTTAGATCATGCTCCGCGATGGCGTAGAGCACGCCCAGCAGGCCTGACACGCAGCCCGCCAATAGCACCAAATATCCCCACCAGGCGGGGCCGCCGCCCAGAAAATCAAAAGCGAAGCGGACAAATCCGTAGATCGCGGTTTTCAGCATGACGCCTGACATCAAGGCCGATACCGGGCTGGGCGCAATCGGATGTGCTCTGGGCAACCAAAGATGCAGCGGGACGATTCCGGCCTTGGTTCCAAATCCTACAAACGCCAGCAAGAACACGGCGGTGCGTAGAGATGGCGGCATCGCGGCCGCGCTCGCCCGCATCTCGGCGAAGTTGCTGGCATGCGGCAGAAACAAAAGGAAGCCTCCGATAACGGCTGCTGCACCGGCGTGCATCATGAGGAGATAGACAAAAATGTTGTGGCGCCGCTGCTCTGAGTCGCCATCAATCAAGATGAGGCCGGCGGAGAACAGGGTCATCAGTTCCCACCCGAACAGGAACGCAAATGGCGTGGAAGCAGTTACCACCAGCACCATCGACAGCAGGAACAGAGGCAAAAGCACCCACAGCCAATGCCGGCGCGCTCCGGAATAGTGGCGCGGGATGTATGAACTCGAAAACAGGATGACCGGCACGGAGACAGAGCAAACCAAGAACAGAAAGAACGCGCTGAGCCGGTCCACGCTGAGTGCGAAGGAGAACGATGCCACTTGCGAAACATCAACCGCGAACTTTTGCCCATCGTAGAACCCCGCCGCTGCCACGGCAATCCCGACCGCTAACGATCCCATTAGTAGTACGGGAGGAAGGGCGCGCGCCTTTGTCCACCGATGGAAAATCAGAGTGACTACGGGGACCAATAGCGTTACCACGAGGAACGAACTGAAGGCGACTTGCGTCATTAGGACAGGTGTCCGTCCGACCGACCACTAATTCGCCACGGAGCAATGCTGGATTCCAAGCGTGCGGACACCGGGCGGTCCCCAACGTCGAGTGAGCCGCTCACTTTTCCCCCGCCGGGGTGAGTTGAGAAAGGAGGTCCCTTATGTCTACCAGGTGGTTATTGAAGACCTGCCGGGCATCGTCAAGTAGACGAAAGATTGCATGGTCTGGCACGGAGTAGTAAACGTTCTGGCCTTCCTTGCGACCAACCACAATGCTGCTCTTTCGCAACACTCCAAGTTGTTGAGAAAGCGTACTTTGTTCAACTTTCAGACGGATGCTGAGCTCATTGACCCCGACTTCACCGGAGCGCAGCGTGTCCAGTATCCTGACGCGCATCGGATGCGCCAGCGCCTTGAAAAACTCGGCTGTAAATTGTGACAACTCAGGCATGTATATATTGCAATATTTGCATATTGGTTAATATAAATCAACATAACTTTCGTCACTTCCGGCTCCCGCTGAAGATGACTCCATAGACCCGGCGGTCGAAGAATTCGAGCGAGTTAAGAAAACACGTCCAAGCACACCGGTTGGCTATGAACCCAACGCATCATAAATCTCCTGAGGTCGCCGAACCACTGCCAAGCTTTCGGCGTAGCCGGGCAGCAGACCTGTCGCGGCCCGCAGGTACACCACGACAGAAGCTTCCACAAAACCGAATGCGGCGGCGAAGAGAGTGATCACAATCAGCTGCCGCCCGACAAGCAGGTGTCCTGCCCGCCGAAAGCCGTAGGCGGCTGCCAATGGAATCAGAATCAGCAGATTGACCCAAGGGGGTTGCGCCCAAAGCTGAAACTGGTTCATACAGAAAAGAAGCTAAAGCATGTTGATCTAATCGAAGGCAGTGTCAACCAAGATGCGCGAGAGGTTCAGACGAAATTCAGCAAAACCTTCAAAACCTTCTTCTTTCCTGTGGGCGATGAAATTCGCAGGATTGTGGAGGAGTGGGTGTCGTATCTCCGGGAATGCAAACTATGGGGCAACGACGATCCTCTTTTCCCGGCAACGCGCATAGCGCTGGGGGCGACTCGCCAGTCCGAAGTGTCAGGCCTGGAGCGAGATCACTGGAGCAGTGCCTCGCCCATTCGCACGATATTTCGCGAAGCCTTCGTCAGCGCTGGCCTGCCGTATTTCAACCCGCATAGCTTCAGAAATACTCTTGTCCAACTCGGCCAAGAGGTCTGCAAAACCCCCGAACAATTCAAGGCATGGAGTCAGAACCTCGGGCACGAAGGAGTTTTGACGACCTTTCTTAGTTATGGCGAAGTTGCGTGCCAGCGTCAGGGGGAAATCATTCGAGGTTTGGCAACACCACAACAGGCAGTGCCATCGGAAGTCAACGAAATCGCGAAGGCCGTGGTTCAAGAAATGGCGCGCCGTTCTCGTGGAAACGCCGGCTCAATGAATTCAATCTGAAATCGGACTCCGAAATGAACACGGTCCCTCAATCCGACTGGCTCACGGCTTCGGAGGCCGCCGCTTACCTGAAGGTAAAGCCGCGGTCCCTACTCCTGTGGGTCCGCCAAGGGAAAGTTCGGGCTTATGCCCTTTCCGGCACGAAACGGCGCATATGGAGGTTCCGCAAAGAGGATCTTGACTCTGCGCTGCTCTCCAACCCTGTGGTAATCTGCAAACCGCTACCTGTGCGCTCCGGGAAAGGAGCGGCAAATTGAGAGCGTCACAGTGCGTTATTTACAGCAGAAAACGTGGTACGTGGCATTTGAAGTGGTTTGAGGACGGCAAGCCGCACCGGAGACAGCTCGGCACGATCCGTGAACTGCCCTCGCGGGCAGCCGCAGAGAAGGCCGCAGAGCCGTTTCGGAGGATGCTGGCGAGGCCAATCAAGGTAGTCCCGATAGTGAGCATATTGGTCGAACAGTTCAAACTCGAAAGGATGTCCACACGGGTAAGCACGAGCCATTCCATCAAGGCCTGGCTCAAAAACCACATCATCCCCGAGTGGGGAGAGAAGCCGATCACAGATCTCCAGGCGCGGCCCGTTGACCTGTGGTTGAAATCCCTTCCGCTTTCTCCCAAGAGCAAGGTTCACGTGCGCGGCGTGATCCGCGAGTTGTGGGAGTACGCAATGTACCGGGATGATGTCGAGGTGCAGCGCAATCCGATGGAACTGGTACGCATCAAGGGTGCTACGAAGCGGCTGAGGAAGCCTCGCTGCCTCACCGTGGAAGAGTTCCAAAGGTTCCTTGCTCACCTGGAAGGGGCTTTCCGAACGATGGCTCTGGTGTGCATTTCGTTCGGGCTGCGGATCAGCGAATGCCTCGCGTTGAGGTGGTCCGATGTGGACTGGCTCAACTCGAAGCTCACCGTGGAACGCGGCATCGTCCGGCAAGTAGTCGGAGGCGTCAAGACGGAATACTCCGGCCGGGGCATGACCATTGATCCTGCAATGTTGGCTGTTCTGAAAGCCTGGCGACAGGAAACGGAATTTGCCGGCGAGGGCGACTGGGTTTTTGCCAGTCCTCTTAAGCTCGGTCGCTTGCCCTGGTCCTATCCGTGGGTGTGGCGGGTGTTTTCCAAAGCAGCGCGGGATGCTGGGATCGGCAGTTTAGGTACGCACACGATGCGTCATAGCTACCGTTCGTGGCTGGATGCTGTTGGCACTCCGATTGCCGTGCAACAGAAACTGATGCGTCATGCTTCGATCACCACCACCATGAATATTTACGGGGATGTGGTGACAAGCGAGATGGCAGAGGCTCACTCGAAAGTGGTCCAACTCGCCCTCCAGAAACAGTGAGAGGGTTTCAAAGGGTTTCATGACCCGCAACATATTGAAAATATGGCGGAGAGAGTGGGATTCGATTCTTGCGTTGAATCCAAAGCTACTTATCACTGATTTCAAACGGCTTGCTTCGAGTGCCTAGCGATTTTGCCATCGTTGATGGCGGAACAAATATACGCTTGTCTGTAGCTTTTTTGTAGCTTTCGTGTAGCTTTTTTTGCTCTCTGGCGGAGAGGAATGTCCTCGAATCCACTGGATGAGAGGGGATCATTCTAACCCACCGCTCCACCGCTCAAAAGCTACACTTTAGCTACACTTCTGTGCCCCAGAGCGACTCTGAAACGTCTCGGCTGGAGGAACGAACTGTGTCCATCCCAACAAGGGCAACGGGGCGGACTCTCCCAAGTGAGTGCTGCCGTCCAATATGAACCGCCCAGTCGATCTGCCATAATTTCCCAATGTGTGGGCGCTATCGACTGTCGCCGAGAAGGCAGATCGCGGAAGAGGAACAATCGGCTCCACGGTGCTGGCGTTTGTTGCCTATTCTCGTGAAGCACACAGGAGCGCATTTGGAAATCAGAGGGGATTGAAATGGACATTGTCACGCGGCTCGAAGCGGCGAGGAATCGAACGCTGAGTTACTTTGACTTGAGCGACGAGCAACTCGACCGCAATTACGGATCAGGCAAGTGGTCGGTCCGGTTCATCTTGCATCACCTCGCTGATGCTGAGACAGTTCTAAACGACCGAATCCGCCGTTATTTCTTCATGATGCCCACTTTTAGCTCAGCGTAAAACTGTGCGAATCCTGTATCCTTCGCAATCTCGGCCATTGCGGGCTGCTGGCGCATCCACATGAGCACCAAAAAGTCATCCATTGCCAGATACTTTTGCATGGTTGGAACGGCGGCAGGATAGAGTACACGGATGCTGCCGGAGACGGCGTTGCCAGTCTGGCCGGCCGAATACCCGTCTGCGATCGCGAGGAGAATTGCGTTTAGCAGTTGGGACTCCGTCGGCTGCTGCGGTTCCGGCGCCGGCTGCGGAAGCGCGCCATCGGGGACCGCCGTGGGTTGGGATTCTTGCGGGGGACGGACTGGGGCGGCCGGCGGTATCGACTGCCGCAGCGGTCCGCTCAGGACTGCCTCTGCCGAGCTCAAGACCTGCGTGAGTCCGGTAGCGAACGAGTTGATAATCTCCGGGCTACGCTCCACCGCTTCGAACAGTAGACCGCCGAGCTCCGATCCCAGCGCCCGGTTGCCGTCGATTTGGCCGAACAGCAGCTCGTGCACGACTTCGGCCTGTGCTGTCGCCGCGTTCAACACCACGTCCAGAGCAGTTTTCTGCACGGCGCCGAGAGTCTCCATTGCGGCTTTGATCGCTTCTTCCGCGGGAACCTTCTGCGACTGGACAACGGTGATCACCTCTGTAACCACGTCCGCGATCGTGCCTTCATCCTGGCCAGGCCCGGCATCCGCACCTTCGATGACGACGATTTGGCTGCGCTCGCGATCTTTCGTGCGGACGTTTTTCACGAACACCAGGTACCGCCCTCCGCCGTGACGAGCTGTAATGTACTCTTCATCGATCGCGTGCGGGACCTTTTCGATGTAATGGCCGTTCCCGGGATTGTGGGCCAGCGGATCCTGCCGGTAGATGTAAATGATCCGATCCCCCCACTGCTCCGCCGTGAGCGAATCAAGATAGTCAAAGAAATGGAGCTCACCTGGAACAGACCCTTCGCCAACGTTTGAGCCTGATTGCGGCAACTCGTGTCCTTCGCGTTCAACATCGGTACAGGCATCTGCCGGCGGTAGCTGACGGCGGCGGCGTTTTGTCGGCATATCACTCCTCAAGAAGAAAACCGCAAGCCTGTTGTCGCTGGGGGCGACGGTCAAGCTGCTTGTGTGAATCGGGAATTTCCTTTTTTGACTTCGAAAACAGTAAAGATTGTACGCCCCTCTCGCCTGCTCCGACGTTGTTGTTGGACGGTGGTCTGGACGGATCGCCTGACCACGTCCAGCGAAACTCCCACCAATTTCGCCAGCGCCTGCCAATGCCTCGGATGTGGGCGGTGTCGGCCTGCGCGGTTCGGAGACTTGGCTGCCGTGTACGCATTCCGAGACTCAATGACAGGAAACATATTGAAATACGGCAACACCGACAGCCTCCGAAGGCGCATAGCTATCTCGGTCCCAAGTCCGACCGGCAGGCCGTGCTGATCGGCGCCGACCCGGAGGACGTGATCTAGATGCAGAAGATGATCCTGCGGTGGGCCCGGCTGCGGACATGACATCGAATTCCCGCGGCCGCTGTGCGGCGGAGAACTTTGTCTCTGCGAGAAGTGCCACGCGAATCCGGTCCACGGTTCGCCGGGCAAGTGCCATCGCTGCGACGTGAAGCGATCGCGCATAGCAGAAGGGCAGCCTTGCTGTGGTGAAGGATGTTGCCCCACTTCGGCCCGGAGGCAAAGGCATGAACTACTGCGAGGTGAGGGTGTGGGGCAAACTCCCTCATTAATGGTCTCACGCACCTCCCTTTTGCCCCCCCCAACCGAAAACACAGGTAGTGGGCGACTTTGAATTTTTCACACGTGGCATTTAGGCTCCAAATGTGGCAGCATGGAGCAGATGCCGAAGAAAAAAGCTAAGAGCAGTTCCAGAACTCGGGGAAAGAGCACCCCTCGCAAGAACAAGAAAACACAGCCACATGAAGATGTAAATCAGGTGGCTGCGAGGGTTTTGCGTGAGTTCGTCAAACGCCACGGTTGACCCTCTTTGCTAGCAAGTCCCATTCCAAACTCACGAAGTCTTCACACCAGCCAGCGAGCATGCGGCGCTGATTTCAGATGCTCGTGTAAACGTGTATAAGAAAGTTAAACCGACGTTAATCACTCGGACAGAGATGAAAAACGGCCTTGGTCGAGAATATCTGCAACGTCTTCACCCTCACCTTCGATACGACCCGCTGGAGTTCTGTACACATCATAAATTTTGGTCAGAGCGGCTTCCGACCCGTCAGCAGGCGGCTGGAGAAGTTTGGAACGAAACGGCATGCGATTCACCTATCGGGGGGATTCAACATCCCCTACTGATACTCCGATAGTTCGGAAACCTAACGGGAGTTTTCGTCGCCCGCCGTTGTGGAGCTTGTCAAACGGGCGGCAGAGAAATTCGGCGAAGACGGACTCTTTCAAAGCAACGGCTAGAATGATTTCGTTCTCGAATTCCAGAAGTACCCCAACATGGATATGCAAATCTGAACACCGATGACCTGAGTGCAGTCCACGAACGGCTGAGCCTGCACTACTTTTGGGCGCTACCAAAGCCCTTCACTTCACGTGCGATGCCGAAATACTTGTCAACGAGTGCGTCGAACTCGTCTGAAGACTTGCACGTGATTTCAGGTTGTCCACGAGGGTACACCACGCACGTCATCGGGGCGACTTCCCAATACTTCTTCTTCCCAGCGTTGACCCAAACATAGCTGGCATAACCACGCCTCTCGAACGCATCGAAGACTAGCTCCGTATCGCTGACGCTGGTCCCGGTTGCAGAAACCGTGTGAACCATCACGAAGCAGACGTTCGCCCGTGCGTCATAGTGGCTGGTGTACTCGCTAGACTTGTCGGTGAATCCTCTGGCTCTGAACTGCTTCTCAGCCTGCTCACTGCACATCCTCTGCTGTTCGAGCGTCGCCAAGCGGGGTTGCGACTGGTCTTCCAGTGTTGAGGTCTGCGTCGGTTGCACTGGCTGTGTGACCTGCTTAACAGGTCGTGGGCTGTTGCATCCAACCAGCATCGAGATGAGTACAGCGAGAAGTATTTTCATTGCCGTCTCCCCGTCTTGATTCTATCGCTCAGTGTACGTTGAATTCTTTCCAGTCGAGTGGGACAATGCCCGCATGAAATCGCACTGGCTAGCCGCCATCGTTCTGTGCGTCTGTCAAATTGGCTGCAACAAAAATGTCTCCTCACCCCAACAACAAGTTCAACAAACCGCCAAGCCTGACAGCATAGAACGTACAACCTGCAGCAAGCACCAACTCCAACAGGATGGCTGCGGCGAATACAGAGTGCTTTCCTATGACGCTACTTGGGAGAACGCTTCCGGCAATCAGGGTGCCTTCGTGCTGGAGCGGGAAGGTCTAACAATCCACGCCCACTGTGGGAGCAAAGACTGCTATGTATGGTCTCAGGCTGTGGGAAAGGTTGTCATTGCTGACAGGAGTATCACTGACCTGATTATCCACTACGCCCCCCCCTGCGAAGACCCTCTTTATGTAAAGAACGCACTCGAAGCCTATAAACGGAATAATGGGAGAGATGGCACAGTCTCAGACGTATGTTGGGAAACTCTGATTGTCGAGAAAATCGAAGCGAAGCCGATGCCGAAGAACTGACGTGGGGCAGCGAATCGGGGCTGTTCACGCTTGGAATTGGATTCACAGCAAAGTAGCGGGTCACGCCACTCCGTCATGCCCACCACTTCGGGCTGCAACGCTTGCAAATTTCCGTCCAATCATTAGATAGCGGCGTCACTACGTTCCAGAACTTCCGCAATGTTTTCATCTTCGCCTTCGATATTACCCGCTAGAAGCCGCCGCAATGGGGAGGAAGCAATATCATGCTCTGACCTTCAGGCTAACCTTCCCCACCGGATAAATCCCCCAATCGTCGGAGGCTTGCCCGGTAACGTTCTTGGGCACGAAGCTGCTGGTGTTGCTATCTATCCAACTGTTTCTTGTCCATAGTTTGGAACACTTTTTCGATCATCTGTTCAGTAATTAGAGTTAGATCGTCCGGCAATCCCGGCATCTTAGCCGTAGCGTCTCTGAGAAGGTCTAGGTTTCTTGTGGTCAGCGGAAAATCCTTGCGGTGCTTGTGGAGGAAAGAATTGAAGGCGAAGAATGCAGTCCTACAACCTACAGCGCCATAGGTGCCGCCCATGTCGGGGTCTGTCTCGCAGGCCAACTCCGCGACGCCAATTTTATCCTGCACATACTGCTCCCACTCCTGTCGTGCCTTCTTCCTCTCGTTATGCTGCTTGATCGCTGCCACTATTATGTTGCCGAGGGCCGTGCCAACGACCTGTCCCGCCTCGTAGTTTCTTTCGATTTTCGCCCGGCTGTAGTTGTCGTTGTCATACGTAGTGCAGGAGAGGCTGGTGCCTATGCTCGTGCAGTACGACTGCGATGATGACCCGTCGCCGCCGTAGCTAGTGCAGGCAATGTTTCCACCAAAATCAGAGCAGTAGGTTTGCGTTTGGGCAAGAACCGCAGCGCTTACAGCGAACAAGATAATCGTCAGAATGGCAGATCGTTTCATGTCAGTCGAGCTTCCTTCCGGGCTTGCCTAACAAACCAGTGCTGCCCAAAAACTAACCGCTTGCCTAGATTAGTTCACAGCCCCTCTGTCCATTGCAACCATTCCTTATCTTGCTCTTCGGGGTACCACCACGTTTGAGTGTGGAGAACCCCAGTCCCAATACAACCAGAACCACTCTTGAATTTTCCTGACGCTTCATCCAGAACAAAGTTATACATCCAGTGGTCATGGAGTTTGGGTTGAGCCAATAGGGGTGCGATCTCTACGTGAAGCACGAATTTCTTAAGACCGCTTAAGTTGGTTCTGAGGATTCGAGTCTGGTAGGCAAAGTGTCTGTTACCCTTGCTCGGCACAAATTCTTGATACTCAGAAGGGTATACGCCAATTGCAACGTTCTTGTCGTTCGTAAATGTGCAGCGCACTTCAAAAGGTAAGTAGTTTTTGGACTCAAAATGGACGTACAAGTGGGGCTGCTGTGGGGGCTGCGAAATACGAGGGAGATTGCCCGGAACTCCGTTGAAAGTTAGCGACTCTCGACCGTCATAGGCTACGCAACCTTCACTTCCTCGGCAACCGCCTTCTTCGAAAGCATGTTCGCAAGCGAAGTCAACAGCGACGG
>Ga0181536_10002997_pt1 | contig 18627 bp, 17 predicted proteins | sample PEATcosm2014_Bin_41_FD_121105 | JGI IMG/M metagenome (GOLD analysis project Ga0181536, IMG submission 121105) | Peatland microbial communities from MTU Mesocosm Facility, Houghton, MI, USA - PEATcosm2014_Bin17_60_metaG | ecosystem: Environmental > Terrestrial > Soil > Wetlands > Peat | place...
AATCTCTCGCGAGCGCCGAAGGGTCTGCAGGCGTCGCGACTGTACGAGTCGGCTGAGAGGCGGCCACGCCACCGGTGAAAACACAGGGGATAGACCCTCACTTTTGCGCCGGAAAGTAGCTAGTGCGCCAAGGATAGCTTGGTCCCGTTCGTCCTTCGCCGGCGTGCGTCGGCGTATGGCCGACAGGGTGACTCGAAAATGCGTTCCGATTTCTTCAAACCGAGGAGGGACCAATCCACGCTCATGGCAAGCAGCAGTCATTCGTTGGATCCCACTGCCCCAATGCTCGATGAGTCCCAGTTCCTGAAATACCCGGCCGATGACGCGGTTGCGGAGTTTGGAGATGCCTTTCTGGATGTCTTCAATAGTGAGGCCGAAGGGGAGCAGACCGGGGTTTTCGACCTCCAGGCGATCGTCAAACAGTGCCACGCGGATGGGAGCGCCGTGCTGCGCGTAGTCGGCATGCACAATCGCGTTCATGATTGCTTCGCGGACCGCAACAACCGGAAACGTCCACAGGTCGGATCGCTTTACCGGTCCGATGACCGCTTCGCGAGTCATGTGCTTTCGCAAGAACGCAATCGCCTCCTCCGCGGCTGCCGGAAGATGAGAGCGGACTTCGACGGAATCCAGTATCCGGCGGCGGTCGCGGCCGGCGAACCGTCCGGCTTGGATCCATGCATCCGGGAAATGTCTGAGCCGCGCAGCGCCGAATAGAAGGACTCCGCCGATTGTCGGCACAATGCGTCCCTGGTAACTGGCCGTTAACTTGAGACTCTGCAGCCCGTGGGGCGTCAGTTTCCGGACGGGCTTGAAGTACTCGGAAGCAGCTCGGAAGTCGATCGCTTCCGAGTTCAAGTCCGGCATCGGTTGTTCGTCGAACGACGAAACCTGGTTGTAGCGCCGCATCTCCTCGATCAAGAATTCGTCGGCCCGCCGGTTCGTTGAACCCACGCGAACGAAAACGCCAGCCGCCGGGCCCAATCGATGGAGGTAGTGCGGACGATTGGGGCTCGGATAGATTTCAATTGCAAGTGCCTGAGTCTTGCGCCAAGGCAGCACCTCCATGGAGGGAACCAGCGTGGGGGAAATGCTATCCGCAATCAGGCTGGCGAGGCGCTCTTCTTCCGCCAGTACGTCACCGATACCTTTGACCTTCCTGGTTCTGTCCTCGGCCCCAATCAAGATGACGCCGCCCGAGGTATTCGCGAACGCCACAATTGCTTTCAGAACGCCTTCCGGGGAGGATAGATCGCGCTTGAACTCCAGCGTCTTGCCTTCGTGCCGCTGAGAAGGGAAACTAGATCCACTAACTCGGAAGTGGCGTGGCGGGTCAAGCTTCCGAGTACCACAGAGCGAATGGGGAGGAACGGTCCGCGACTGTGTTACTAACGCCATCGGGCTAAAGCTGAAAACCGTTGTGGGCCGCAAAGATTTCCAGCCTCGCGGCCAGGGTGCAGCGCTCAGCATCACGCTCGTCCCCCCTTCGCCTGCAAGCGCCGAGCGCCGATAGCCGACGGCCGATAGCCGATCGCCGATAGCTTGCGGCGGAGCCGAACTGTGAACCTCAACTACGATTCACCGCGCCAGCGCCTCCACCGGGGCCAGCATGGGCTGCTTGTGCTTGCACTCCGCGTTGGGACATTGCAGCACCGGTCCGGCCTTCAGCCACTTCTCCACCATGTAAGGGCCGCCGCACGCGGGACACTTCTCCTGCACGGGCTTGCCCCAGGTGACGAAGTTGCAGTCCGGCCAGCGGTTGCAGCCGTAGAACGTCTTGCCGCGCTTGGAGCGCCGCTCCACCACCTCGCCCTCGCTGCACTCCGGGCACTTCATGCCGATGGTCTTCTGCTTGACATACTTGCACGTAGGATAATTGCCGCAGGCGGTAAACTCGCCGAAGAAGGTGCGAAGCGGCCCCATTTGATCGCCAGGGCCAAGATCCTCTTCCCGTGAAGGCTTCGTAGTGGACCTGGCGCTGGCGGCCACGTTACCACCCTCAGGGCAAATTCTCCGCCTTCCTCCTTGGGCGTTTTCAATTAAAATTGGCGGTGCAATGGGTTACGATCCGGTCGTATTTATTTCGTCCACTTCCGAGGATTTGAAGGAGCACCGCGAAATGGCGGTCCAGGCGGCGCTCGACTCCGGCTTTGCGCTGCGAGCGATGGAGTATTTTCCCGCCAGCGGGCACCTGCCTTCGCTCCCCGCGTGCTTGGAGAAGGTCGATGAAGCGGAAGTCGTTGTGGTCCTGGTGGCGCATCGCTACGGATGGGTACCGAACGACCGTTCGAATCCCGATCACAAGAGCATCACTTGGCTGGAGTGCGACCATGCGCGGCGCGACAATGACAAGGAAGTGCTCGCGTTTCTGGTGGACGAGAAACACCCATGGCCCGCGGAATTGCGAGAGGATTACCGGCTGGTGGCCGGAAAGGACGTGCCCGACGAAGAATTTGACCGGATCCGAAAGGAAGTCCGGCGCAATGAAAAGAAGCTAGCGGAGTTCAAGCGGGAACTGAGCGCCTATTTCCGCGCCTCGTTCACCGACCCGGCGAGCGTCCGTCTGGTGGTGTCCAAGTCCCTCGCCGCGTGGCGCGAGAGGCACCGTCCGGCGACGCTGGCGTCCGCCCCGCGGGACCCGGAAACCTACCTCAGAGCGCTCGAAGACAAAACCCGCCAGATCCGCATCACGGGTCTCAGCACCAAGCGGGCCGAACCTTACGTATTCCGCATCGACGAAATCTACATCCCGCTCTGCACGCCAGCCGGCCAGGACACGGCGCGCAGCCTGTCGCCGGATGCGGACAACGAACGGCGGATCGCGCTGGAGCAAACACTGTCACAGCGGCGCGCGGTGCTGATCGGCGACCCCGGATCGGGCAAATCCACATTCCTGCGGCGCGTGGCCTTCGAGCTTTGCCGCGTCCTTCGCGGCACGCGTCCGGCGGACGCGCCGCCTTTCTTGCCCGAAAATGACCGGCGCTTCCCGATCCTGATCGCCGTCTCGGACTTCGCGAAGCTGCTGGAGGCCGACAGACCGCCGAAACCCCCCGACGCGCCCGGCTGGATTCCGTATTTCCTCGGTTGTCAGAGCGAGGAGTACCGCTGGGGCCTTGATGAGGCGTTCTTCCGCCGCAAACTCGACGAGGGCGGCTGCCTGCTGATGGTCGATGGCCTGGACGAAGCGCCGAAACGCCGTCTCCGGGAGCGCATCGCCCGTATCTTCGAAAGCGCGGCCCGCTCGTTCCCGAAGGCGGATCTCCTGGTTACCACGCGCCCGCAGACCAATGTGGGCGACGCCGTGCTCGACGGAGGTTTCCAGCCAGCCCGCATCGGCGCTCTGCAGCGGCCGGAAATCGAGGTTTTCTTCGACCACTTTGCCCGCGCGCTGGCGTTCCCCGAGGCGGAAGCCGAGGTCTTCAAGAACTCGCTCAAAATGGCCCTCGATAGCCGCCGCGAGATTGCCGAAATGGCCACCAATCCCGTGATGCTGACCGCGCTCGCGGTCCTCCAGCATAACGACCAGCGCCTGCCGGAATATCGCGTAGAGCTCTACGGATCGATCCTATGGTGGCTGGCGCAGTCCCGCAAAGAGCAGCCCGGCCGCCACTCACCCGAGAAGTGCCTGGAGTATATGCGCAAGCTGGCTCTGCATATGCAAGATGCGGAAGGCGGCCGGCTGACGCAGATCGGCATGCGATCCGCTGCCGAGTTTCTCGCCGGGGAATTCGGCGGCGGCGCGGAGGAAAACGAGGATTTGTTGGAGCGCGAAACGCAGGATAGCGGAATTCTGTCGAAGGTGGGCAGCGACCTGAAGTTCTGGCATCTCAGCTTCCAGGAGTTCCTGGCCGCGCGCGAGATTGCGGGCCTCACTGACACGCAGCAGATCGGCCGGGTGACGATGCGCGGCAAGTTGTATCGCGGCGAGTGGCGCGAGACCATGCGGCTGCTGGGCGGACTGATCCGCCAGCAGGGCGAGGCCAAGATCGACGGGTTCATCGAGGCAATCCTGCGCGGGGCCGGCGAGGGAGCCACGCTTCCTCAGCGGGTGGAATGCGTCGCGGTGCTGAGCGCTATGATGCAGGATTTGACGCGCATGAAATACCGGCCGAAGACCGCCGATTTCGAGCGCGCCGTATGCAGCACCATCGCAATGTTCGAAGCCGGCGAGGCGGACGACATCGAGATCGGCAAGCGCGTGGAGGCCGCGGACCTGCTCGGGCAGGTGGGAGATCCGCGACTCAAACGAGACAACTGGGTGACGATTCCGGCGGGAACCTTCCTCATGGGCGCGCAGAAGGGAAGCGAGAAAGAACCGAATTACGATCCGGCGGCATGGGATGATGAGTCGCCGGTGCGCGAGGTGACCGTGCGCGCGTTCCGCATCCAGCGATACCCGGTAACCGTACAGGAGTTCGGCGAGTTCGTGGTGGACGACGGCTACTCCAAGCGGGAGCTCTGGAAGGAGGGTTTCGGAGAATTCGCAAAACCCGAGGATTGGGAGCGCCAAAGGGAGTTTCCGAGCCGCCCGCTGGTGGGCGTCAGTTGGTCTGAGGCCGCCGCTTACTGCCGCTGGAAAGGAGGGCGGTTGCCAACCGAGGCCGAGTGGGAGCGCGCCGCCAGGGGACCGCAAGGTTTCCGCTATCCATGGGGCAACCAACCACAGCTCGATCCGTCCTTCGCGAACTACAACGTGAACGTGGGTCACCCGACGCCAGTCGGACTCTACCCGAAAGGCACCACGGCCGAGCAATTGTGCGATATGCTGGGCAACGTTTGGGAGTGGTGCGAGGATTGGTATGGGCCATACGAGTCCCGCCGCATAAGCAATCCGTCGGGTCCGAAATCCGGGAACCAAAAGACACTGCGCGGTGGTTCGTGGAACGACTACTCCAGGAACGTCCGCGCCTCGCTCCGTCTCAGGTACGGGCCATCGTACCGGGACGACATTATCGGGTTCCGGTGCGTGGGGGAATTAAGTTAGACGTTTAGTGTTTTGCGTTTAACGGGGGATTCCAAAGGGGGCTGGCCCCCTTTGGGAAGAATTTTTTTGGCGGGGGGAAAGACAATGGCTGAGACGGCAATAGTGGTTCAAAAGGCCTACGACTGGAATCTGTGGATTCTTCCCAAAGTGGAGAAGTTTCCGAAGTCTTACCGGTTTTCGGTAGGGCAGAACCTGGTTTCGACGTCGCTCGACCTATTGATGAACCTAGTGGACGCGACCTATCAATCGAAGAACAGCGGCACGCTGGCCGCCGCTGTCAAGAACGTGAACCGGGCGCGGTATCTGGTGCGGCTGGCCAAGGACCTGCGGCTGCTGAGCATCGACGGGTATGAGTTCGCCGCGCAGGGGCTCGATGAAATCGGGCGGATGACGGGCGGGTGGTGGAAGAGCGCCCGGACGACGGCGGACTGAGGGGCGACGGCAAGACGATGAGGCGCGCCGGCAATTTGTGGCCCCAGGTGACGAGTTGGGAAAACCTTCTGGCCTCGGTGCTGGCGGCGGCTCGCGGCAAGCGGAAACGTCCCGACGTGGCGCGGTTCCTCTTCGACCTGGAGCCCAACATCTGTTCGCTGCAGCGCGAGTTGCTGGCCGGGACATGGCAGCCGGGTGAGTATCGAACGTTCTGGATCCGCGACCCGAAGCCGCGGATGATCTCGGCCGCGCCGTTCCGCGACCGCGTGGTGCATCATGCGGTAACGCGCGTGCTGGAGACGGTGTTCGAGCCCCGGTTCACCGCCAGTTCTTTCGCCTCGCGCAAGGGCTTTGGACAGCACAAAGCGCTCCGCAAGGCGCGGGCGGCGTGCGGGAGCCACGCTTATGTGCTGAAGTGCGACGTGCGCAAGTACTTTCCGTCCATGGATCACGCGATACTGAAGGAACTGTTGGAGAGGGCGATCAAATGCCGGCAGACGCTCGATTTGTTGTCGGCCATCATCGATGGTTCCAATGCACAGGAGGAAGTGAGTGCCGTATTCCCGGGCGACACGCTGCTGACGCCTCTCGAGCGGCGCAAGGGGTTGCCGATTGGGAATCAGACCTCGCAGTTTTTCGCCAATGTCTATTTGAACCCGCTGGACCATTTTGTGCTGCGGGAGTTGCGCCCCGCGCTCTATCTGCGATACGTGGACGACTTCGTAATTTTCGGCGACGACAAGCCCGAACTGGCGTCAATGCGGCGGGCCGTCGCGGCACGGCTCGAACAACTGCGTCTGGATTTGAACGAGGGCAAGAGCCGCGTGTACAGGTGCGCGGACGGCGTGACGTTTCTCGGCTGGCGCTTCTTTCCGGGTTATACGCGGCTGCCTCGCCGGAACGTCGTGAGCATGCGGCGGCGGCTGCGATCGATCAGTGAGAAGTTCCATCGCGCGGAAATGGACTTCGCGGACGTGCGGAGGAGGATTTCGGCATGGCTGGGCCACGCGGCATTCGGCAACACGTGGAGACTTCGGCGCAAGATGTTCGGAGGGTTTATCCTTGTAGGAGCGGAGCGCCGCCGCACTGCGCGGTGGTTCGTGGAACAACAACACCAGGAACGTCCGCGCCTCGAACCGTAACAGGAACGAGCCAACGAACCGGAACAACAATATCGGGTTCCGGTGCGTGGGGGATGGGGAAACCAGCCGGAGCCGGGGCCTTCCAAGGAGGCCGCGGGCGTGCGTTTCCACTTCCGGGTGGCGATCCGGACGCCGGCGTGGAGTTGGCGTCGAACACCAAACCAAGCCGGGCCTTCTGGTAGCATTCGTGCGAAAGCCGGCCCGGCGCGATCCCGCCCCTTACCGCACGAGCCTCCCCGTGCATTCGCACCTCTCGCAGGTTGGGTGCGAAACCGATCCGAAGCGGACGAATCGTCAAAACTTTCCGTAAGGTGGCGTCAAGCGCCGCCGTTGAGCGGAGTTATCTATAGGTCTTCCGGCCGCAAGCCCGTATGCTTGGCCATCTCAGCCAGAGCGACCGGCCCCAATTCTTCTTTGTCGTGGTAGGCGAAACGATATTGGGGCCAACCCTCACGGCGCAAGGTTCTGTGGGAACCGGACGTGCGGACGATTCGCCACCCAATCCGCTGTAGCGCTCGAAGTGCGCGCGGCGCCTTGGTCGCGGGCCAGTCGCTCATGCGGCTATGGAAAACCGCAGCGTCTCGGGTCCGGGCGGCATCTCTCCGTGCTCGATTTCTTCGGCTACCACGCGGAGGGCAAGGGCCTTGGCCTTTAGCGTGGCTTCTTCGGGGCTCGCGCCGTACACCGTCACGCCTGGCAGCTCTGGAATGTCGGCAATCCACCGGCCATCGGTTTCGCGCAGTAACCGAATCGTGAGTTGCATATGCCTGATTCTACCATTTGCCCGCGCGCGGCCCGGTACCACGGCCAGCGTGCCGCCCCGCGCCCTACTGCGCCAGCGCCTCCACCGGGGCCAGCATGGGCTGCTTGTGCTTGCACTCCGCGTTGGGACATTGCAGCACCGGTCCGGCCTTCAGCCACTTCTCCACCATGTAAGGACTGCCGCATTCGGGACATTTTTCCTGCACAGGCTTGCCCCAGGTCACGAAGTTGCAGTCCGGCCAGCGGTTGCAGCCGTAGAACGTCTTGCCGCGCTTGGAGCGCCGCTCCACCACTTCGCCCTCGCTGCACTCCGGGCACTTCATGCCGATGGTCTTCTGCTTCACGTGCTTGCACGTCGGATAATTGCCGCAAGCGGTAAACTCGCCGAAACGGCCCGTCTTAAGGACCATGTTGCTGCCGCACTGGGGGCACTTCTCGTCGAGCTGCACATCCGGCTTCTTCTGCGTGCCGCCGATGGGCTTGGTGGTCTTGCAGTCCGGATATCCGGTGCAGGCGAAGAAGGTGCCGAAGCGGCCCTTCTTCAGCACCATGGGACGGCCGCAGTTCTCGCAGTATTCTTCGTCGCCCTGCTCGGCCAGGTCCACCTTGTCCACATCCGGCAGATCGACGGTGAGCTCGCGCGTGTAGGTGCAATCGGGATATCCGGTGCAAGCGATGAAGCTGCCGTGGCGGCCCCATTTGATCACCAGGGGCTTGCCGCACTTCTCGCAGTTCAAGCCGGTGGGCCGTTCCATCCGCTTGATGTCGGTCATGTGCTCTTCGGCGTGCTTCAGGTCCTTATCGAACCTTTCGTAGAACTCGCCGATGGCCTCGCGCCAGTCGATCATCCCCGCTTCGATCTCGTCCAGCTCCTCTTCCATGCGGGCGGTGTACTGGATGTCGAAGATATCGTCGAAGTTTTCGAGCAGCAGCCCGGTGACCACTCTGCCCAGTTCGGTGGGGAAGAACCGGCCGCCCTCCTTCTTCACGTACTCGCGTTCCTGAATGGTGGAGAGGATGGAAGCGTAGGTAGACGGACGGCCCACGCCGTCGGCTTCCAGTTTCTTCACCAGCGTGGCCTCGTTGTAGCGCGGCGGCGGCTCGGTGAAGTGCTGCTCGGGCAGAAGGTGGCGGAGCTTGAGATGTTCGCCCTCGGCCACGGCCGGGAGCCTGTGTTTCATCTCCTCGTCTTCTTCGTCGGCCTGGTCCTTGCCCTCTTCGTAGACCTTGAGAAAGCCGCCAAACTTGAGCACGGAGCCGGTGGCGCGAAACAGGTAATCGCTCGAATCCTTGCCGTGCGCCGAGATGTCGATGGTGGTCTGGTCGAAGACGGCGGGCGTCATCTGGGAGGCCACGAAGCGGTTCCAGATCAGGCGGTAGAGTTTGAGCTCGTCCTCGGCCAGGTACTTGGCCACATCGTCGGGGCTGTGCTCCATGGAAGTGGGGCGGATGGCTTCGTGCGCATCCTGGGCGTCCTTCTTGGACTTGTAGATGTTGGCGGAATCGGGCAGAAACTCGGGCCCGAACTTGACCGCGATGTAGGCGCGCGCCTCCTGCAAAGCGTCTTCGGACACGCGCGTGGAATCCGTGCGCATGTAGGTGATCAGGCCGACCGCGCCTTCTTTGCCCAGCTCGATGCCCTCATAGAGCCTTTGCGCCAGGATCATGGTGCGCTTGACGCTGAAGCGCAGCTTGCGCGAGGATTCCTGCTGGAGCGTGGAGGTGATGAAGGGCGCGACCGGATTGCGGCGCTTCTCGCGCGTGCCGACGGATTTGACGATGTAGTCGGCGCCATCGAGCTGCGCGAGCACGTAATCGGCGGCCGCCTGGCTGCCGAGCTCCGGCGTCTGGTCGTCCTTCTTGATCAAATGCGCATTCAACTGCGGCGGTTTGCGGGCGGCCAGGTCTGCGTCGATGGTCCAATACTCGTTCTTGATGAACGCGGCGATTTCGCTTTCGCGTTCCACGATCACACGCAGCGCTACGGTTTGCACGCGGCCGGCGGAGAGGCCCCGCCGCACCTTATCCCAAAGCAGCGGAGATATCTTGTAACCCACCAGACGGTCGAGCACGCGGCGCGCCTGCTGTGCGTCGACCAGCTTTTCGTCGACCATGCCGGGGTTTTGAAACGCCTTCTGAATGGCGTTCTTGGTAATCTCGTTGAACATCACCCGGTAGATGCGCGGTCCGCCGTTCTTTTTGCCTTGCAATTCCTCTTGCAGGTGAGAGCAGATGGCCTCCCCTTCGCGGTCGGGGTCGGCTGCCAGGTAGATGGATTCGACGTTCTTGGCGGCTTGCTTCAACTCGCCGATCAGTTTGCGTTTGCCTTCGATGATTTCGTAGTGAGGTTCAAAGCCGTGCTCGACATCCACTGCCAGGTCTTTCTTGGGGAGATCCTTAATATGGCCTAGTGAAGCTTTGACGATGTATTGCTTGCCCAGATATTTATTGATGGTTTTCGCCTTGACGGGCGATTCCACGATTACGAGAGCTTTCGGCATAAGAAGACTTCAACGACGCTTAACAGATACCCCAGAGGCTACCACACTTTCACGAAGTTCTTTCCGGGAAGCTGCTTGATGAGGCCCAGCATTTCCAGCTCGAAAAGCGCGGCGATCAGCTCGGAAGCCGAGCTATCTTCCACAATCTGAAGCAGATCGTCCAAATGTATGGCAGTATCTACTTGCAGGACGGCGAGCAGCCTGCGGCCAACCTCGGGTAGAGATCCCTCTAAGTGGGATGTCCGACCGCCGTCCTGGGATGCACCGGCGTTCCCCAGCAGGCGGGTCCGGCCGCGCTCAATTAACTGACGGCGGACCTCCGCGGGAAGTTCCACGATTACGTCGTTCCAGTCCTGCACAAGCTTGGCGCCCTGCTTTATCAACAGGTTAGGCCCCCAACTCGCTTTGGACGTGATGTTGCCGGGAACGGCAAAGCACTCCCGGCCCTGGTCCAGTGCGAGCTTCGCGGTGATGGCCGAGCCGCTATATTGGGCGCCTTCCACCACCAGGACGCCGGCGCTCAAGCCGCTGATGATCCGGTTGCGGATGGGGAAGTTCTGGGGAAATGCGGTGGATCCCATGGCGAACTCCGACAGCATGAGGCCCTTGGCGGCGAGGTCGGCGGCCAACTTGCGGTTTTCCGAAGGGTAGACTATGTCCACGCCACAACCCAACACCGCCACAGTATCGCCGCCGGCGGAAAACGCGCCTTTATGCGCGGCGGTGTCGATGCCGCGCGCCATCCCGCTGACGATGGTGAGTCCGGCGCGCGCCAGGTCGGCGGACAGCCTTTCGGCGGCAGCCAAGCCGTAGGGCGTGGGCCGCCGGGTGCCGACCACGGCGAAATGGAAGGGTTGCAGGAGTTCCAGGCGTCCGCGGGCAAACAGCAGGATGGGCGGATCGAAGATCTCGCGCAGCAGGGGCGGATAGCGCGGGTCGCCGCGCACGATGGCGACTGCACCGCGCTCCGCCATCTTACGCTGCTGGTCGAGGGCGTCCTCGAAGGAGCAGCCGCTCGAGATGCTCTGGGCCACCGCGCCGCCGACGCCGGCCGCCTCCAGCTCGGTGCGCGAGGCGCGGAACACGGCTTGCGGCGTGCGGAATCGATCCAGGAGTTTTGCCGCCATGCGGGTGCCCAGACCGGGGATCAGGGTCAGCGCCAACCAGTGCAGCTCCTCTTCCCGGCCGATCGAAAACACCGCGGGATCTGCCATTAGTCCTTCCATCCAAATATCTCCTAAGATGGTAAAGATGGCGGTGACCGCCGCTTCTCTCAAGGAAAACATGCGCCAGGAAGCGTCGTTTTTTGAAGGCAAAGCTTCTGTGCTGGTGTACATCGCCAAACGGCTGAACGAGGCGTTGCGGCTGGAAGCGATCCTGAGCACTGCCGGTATCGATTACGGAGTGGAAGCCGATGAATATCGCGGCGGGTTCATTTTCCAGCGGGTGCGCACGGGCGCGTTCTTTTACGTGCTGCCGGATGCAGAGGAAACGGCGCGGCGCGTATTGCTGGAAAACGGCTACCGGCCAGCGGAGCCGGAGCGGAGCTGAGCGATCGGCGAACTGACGCGGCGGACCTCGGCCAGCCACGCGCGGTACTGCTCGCGAAGAGCCTTCCGATACGCCGCCGGCGGCATACCGGCCGTGGCGGCCCGGCGCACGATATCCTGCTCCGCCAGTTCCACACCGGAGGACATGCGACTCCCGCTGGAAGCCAGCCAGGCCGGCTCGCAATCGAAGCCGAATGCCCAGAGCGATGGCAGCGGGCGCTGGTAGTTGTCCGGCAAACCCACCTCCGCAAACGGAAAGCCCGCCGCCCAGTCCTTGTGATAGCCGGCCAGCATGTTGGAAGGGTTCACGGAGACCTGGGCATGAGTGACGCAGTTTCCGGCGGGAATCTGGTAACGGCTGCGAAGCATTTCAGTTAACATGGCGGCGCTGCGCACCTGGGCCGGGCTCACGACTCCCTCCGTCTGGCCGGGATGCGTCTGGGCCTCAAAGGATACCCCCAGAAAGCTCTCGTTGAGATTTAAGTAGAACCATTCGTCGTCGGCCCAGACGGAATAGCCGGCATGGTTGGCGGCATCGGGTTCGGCGACCACCCGGTACACGCGGCCGAAGCGGTCGATCAGGTAGTGGTAAGCGCGTTTCCGGCGCACGTACTCCAGCAGCGACTCCCCCAAACGCTTGAGAACCGGAGTGTCCTCCGCCTCAAATGGCGCCTGGCAACTCTCAGTGGTGTGGTAGACAATACCGGCCGGCTGCGTGCGCCAGACGCGGTTGACGGAGGAAGCGCCGGCGCGCTGAAACGCGGTGTAGAGTCTGGGCCGACTGGCAACCGTGAAGCGCGTATCGACGCGCAGACCGTTGCTGTAGACCTCAGCATCGCCGGACTGTTCGACTTGCCAGACCGAAGCGGCTTTTTGAGCTTCGCCACCCGCTGCCGGGGGAGGGATCGGCACGGTATGCAGCGGTTCCGGCTTGCCCGCTACGAGTTTCATCAAGAAAGGGATAAGCAGCAGCAGGAGAACCGCCCAGAGGATCCAGTGGCGGAGGCGAAGATGGGACAGCCGCTGCAGAAACAGGGTTCGCGGGCCCACCGCTCTCAGGAATTTCAGACGCAGAACCGGATCCCCGATGCAACCTGCGATGCGACCCACGTCCGCCTCGTGCACTTCGCGCGTCCACCTCCGTCCTAGGCCTGGCATATTCATGCGTCTGTTGTGTATGTCGTCCGGCAGCGCAAAAAATCTTATCCCTTTCTTCTTTTTGCGTGAATATTGGTCACGGGTGCGATCCTTGCGGAAGTATCGCGACCCATCAAAAGACGTGAGAGAAATTCTGCAAAAGAGTACTTCTAAGAGGAGATACCGGGAATAACAGAATAACGAAGTCCGTTCGCGGAAGCAGGATGGCTTGTGGGGCGGGCAATCCTGCCCGCGGAAGCGCTTTCCAGCGCCGGCTTGCAGCCAAGATGGCTGTCCACACGCAAACTGACCCGCTACATGGCGTGGCGGCGTCTTTAAGGGAGGCGCGTATGTGGAAGCGAATGCTGCTGCTATCGAATGGAAACCGCGAGGAGGTGTCCGCGAGCGAAAACGGTAACGGGTCAAGGGGCCGCATACCGGCGGTAATGGAGCCGGAAGGATCGGGTGCGCGGCTGGCCGGGTTAGGCGCAGAGCACGCTCCCCCTTTGCTCACCGACTTCGAGCAGATCTATCAGGGCGGGGCCGTGAAGCCGCATGAAGGTGGCGGAAATGCTGAATAGCTCGCACCTTTGCGGTATGCCGGCGGAATCCAAGCGCGCCGCCTTGATGATGGCTCTGGACGCGGGAGGCGCGAAGGTGGAGGATATCCTGCAGGACGCCATTGTCCGGCAGAGGGTGCTCCACGACTACGAAGAGGCGCGGCAGCGGGACCTGCAGAACTTCGACGCGGCCACCCAGGAACAGAACCGCGCGATTCAGGCGGAGATGGACCGCGTCACCGGCCAATACATGGCCCGGATGCAAAGCCATCTGGATGAAGTGGCCCGCGCGCAGGACAACTTCAGGGTCTGGCAGAAGCGCAAATTGCAGGAGGCGCAGCGCATTGCCGATGCCGCGGACTGCTGCGTCCCGGAAGCCGGCACGCCGGCATCGGCCGGACTGACGGTAGTGCTGGAACGTGCGTCGAGCGCGGCGGCGCGCTGAGAGGGAAACGGCGGTGTGGCTGGCTGGCATTCGCGGAGCGCGGCTGCTTGCCTGGTTGTGGCGGGCCGCGCGCAAGCCGCGGCCCTTGGGAGGCGGCGAGCTGCAAAGATTGCAGCGCACCGCGGAAGCCATGCACAGTGAGCGGTTCCAGCCTTTCGACTAATTAAGCAAGAAACGGGAGAGAGACATGACTAACCTCGAACAGGATTACACGCAACCGCTGGGGCTGGACGTAGGCACCAGCCGCGTGGTGGTGGCGCGCGCGAAGGACAAGAAACAAGACTACGATTCCCAACTCAACGCGTTCCTGACGTTGCCCTACTCGAAACTTGCGGAGAGCCTTCTGCAACGGGAGAATGTTTTCCACGAAGTCCAGGGCGCGGACATCGTAGTGGCGGGCAACGACGCGGAAAGGTTCGCCGAAGCTTTTCACGTCGAAACGCGGCGGCCGATGGCCCATGGGGTGCTCAATCCCGAAGAGCCGCACAGCCTCGAGGTGGTGCGGCGGATCATTACCAAGTTGGTTGGACGGGCGGCGGCCGAGGGCCAGAAGGTCTTCTTCAGCGTGCCTGCGCAGGGGGAAAGCCTGGACGGCGCGATTCGATACCATGAAGCGTCGATCCGGCAGATCCTCGCCGAGCTGGGCTACGAGGCCACCCCCATTGAGGAGGGGTTGGCGGTCGTGTATGGCGAGCTGGCCGCATCGAATTTCAGCGGCGTCGGTATTTCGTGCGGCAGCGGGTTGTGCAATATCTGCCTGGCAGTCCTGTCGGTGCCGGTGATCAGCTTCAGCGTGCCCAAGGCCGGCGATTTCATCGATGCCCATGCCGCCCAGGTGACTGGCGATCGCGCCAACCGGTTGCGCATCTCGAAGGAAAAGGACTTCCAATTGAACGGCTTCACCGGAGATCGGGTCCACAATGCGCTGACGGTCTACTACCAGGAAGTGATCGCCAACCTGATCGGGTCGCTGCGCGCGCACATCGCATCGGCGCAGAAACTGCCGAAGCTGGAGCAATCGGTGCCGCTGGTGCTCAGTGGCGGCACGGCGATGCCCAAAGGCTTTCTGGATCACTTTATCAAGATCCTGCAATCCGAGGAATTCCCGTTGCGGCTGTCGGAAGTCCGGGTGTCCGGCGACCCTTTGCATTCGACGGCGCGCGGGGCGCTGATGGCCGCGCAGTGCTAAGGCATGGCTGCCGGGCTGTGGCGGCCTGGCCGCGCGCCGCGTCCACCGGCGGGAGGCGTGTGGCGAGCTAGAGCTGAATCCGGCAGGGCCGGCGCGCCCCGGACCCCCGCAGAAAGGGACCGTGAGAACCATCCGGCAGGATCGTATCGCGGTCCGTGAGCGCTTGGCCGAGTTGGGTCTGGGTGAGCCCTTGCGCGGACCGCAGATCGGCCCCGCGAAGATTCGCGGCCATGGTGGCGGCGTCGTGGAAACGGGCGCCGGTAAGATCCGCGCCTTGCAGATCGGCGCCGTTCAGGCGGGTGTTTTGAAAGCTGCAGTTCCTGAGCACAGCCTTCCAAAAGGAGCATTGGCGCAGGTCGGCCCGATCGAAGCGCGCGGAGGTCAGATCGGCTCTCCGGAATTCGCAATTCTGCACCATAGCGGTGCTCCAATTCGATCCGGCGGCGGATATTCCGGGCAGCTTGCAACACCGGAACGTGCTGTGGTGAAGGTTGGCTCCCACCAGCGCCGCCTCCACGAAGTTACAGTCGAACGCCTTGACTTGGAGCAACCGGGCTTCGCGGAGGACGGCGCCCGCGAAGTCGCAATTCTCCATGTTCGCCTCCAGCAGGTGCGCTTCCCGCAGATTCGCGCCGCGCAAGGAGGCACGCAGAAACCGGGCTTCACAGAAGTTCGCCCCGCCTAGCAGAGCGTGGTCCAGCTTGGCGTCCGCCAACTCGGTTTGCGACAAATCCGCTTCGATCAGCGTGGCGTTGCTGAGGTTGGCGAACTGGAGACTGGCGCCGCGCAGATTGGCGCCGGACATCTCGGCATCGATGAAGTTCGCCGATTTCAGGTCGGCGCGCTCCAGATTCACTTTGTCGAGGGCCGCCCCGGCCAGCACGACGCCGCTCAGGCTGGCCCGCAGGCCGCCCGGGCGCCGCTCCAACCAAGCGCCATGAGCTTCCAGCACACGGTGCAACGCGGCTAAGCCAAGGCGTGCGCCGATCGGCGGCGAAGCGGTTAAAAGCTCTTCAGACATACTGGGGGAATCCGGCATCGACTTTTCCATCCTGCGTGGATCCGGCGGCGTCAGGCGCAGTGCACAAAATCCGACGCCATGGCGGCAAGTTCCGGATCGCTGGTTTCCAGGCTCCTCAGTTTCGCGGCTAAGGTAGTGCGTTTGAGGCGCAGCAGATCGGCCGCCATTTTCTTGTTTCCATTCGTCTTGCGCAGCGCCTGTTCGAGAATGCCGCGCGCGATCTGCCCTACGGTCTGCTCGAAATCCAGGCCGTCGTCGGGCACGTGCACAAAGTTGGTACTGGCGCGCCCGGCCGCCGGGTGTGGGCTGTGGCCGTCAAGCGGGAAGTCGGACGGGTACAGCGTGGCCCGATCTCCACTCAGGACGATGGCGCGTTCGACGGTGTTTTCCAACTGGCGCACGTTGCCGGGCCAGGAATACGCGGTCAACCGGTGGAACGCCTCGCGGGTGATCTGCTTCAGCGGGAGGTCCTCCAGGCGGCAGATTTTCCGGATGAAGTGATGGGTCAAAGCCGCCACATCGCCCAAGCGCGCGCGCAGCGGCGGCAGATGGATGGGGACCACATGGAGACGGTAGTATAAGTCTTCGCGAAAGCGGCCCTGACGGACCCGCTCCGGCAGATCGGCGTTGGTGGCGGCCACCACGCGCACGTCCACCCTTATGTTTTCGGAACTGCCCAGCCGCTGGAACTCGCGCTCCTGCAGGACGCGCAGCAGCTTGGCTTGCAACTCCAGCGGCATATCTCCGATTTCGTCCAGAAACAGAGTGCCGCCGTCGGCCTGCTCAAAGCGTCCGATACGCTGGTTGAGGGCCCCGGTGAACGCCCCGCGCACATGTCCAAACAGCTCGGCTTCGAGCAGGTTCTCGGGGAGTGCGCTACAGCAAACCGATACCATCGGCAGACGGCCGCGCGGCCCCGCCATGTGCACTGCTAGCGCCGCCATCTCCTTGCCGGTTCCGGTCTCGCCCGTGATCAGCACGGTGGAGCGCCGGCTTCCCACCAGCCGTACCATCCGCACCACTTCCTGAAAGGGCTGGCTGGAGCCGACCAATATGCGCCGCCAGGGCTCATCGGCGTCCCCGTAAACGGATACTCGGCTGCGGCGGCCGTCGATGACGTCCGGCAGCACGGCGGCAAGCTGCTCGGGTCCGGCTTCCCCGCCCAGAACGTCGAAGGCTCCCAACTTGATCAAGCGCACGGCATCCTGCAATCGCATCGACGGATCCCAGAGAATTAACGGAACGCCGTCATCGGCGCGCTGCAATTCCTCCAGCGCTTCGACGGGGGTGTATTCCGGGAGGGGAAAGCGGACCACCGCCGCGTCTATCCGGGAGCGCGTGAAGTACTCCAGGGCTTCGGGGATCCCGGCGGCGTGCTCGATCGCAACGCCGTCGATTTCAGGGGCGCGGGCCGCTGCCGTCAAGCGGTCTTCCGCTGCAATCCATAACAGCCGGGCGGGTTCGACTCTATCCATGGCTATAGCATCAATCGGCTGAGGCGGGCAAAGGCTTTGGCTCTCGTTTAGCCGCAGTCCGCCAGAAACCTTGCTTGAGATCTGCCCCACTGCGATGCGGTGGACCTTAATCAACAGGTCCACTTCGCTGCGCGGCAGTGCCAGCATGGCCGCGATTCCCGCGCCGTCCTGGCCCGGCGCGGTGCAAACGCAGCACCTGCGTGCGCTTGCTGAGGTTGAGACCCGATCGGGCCGGCGCCGGCGCCACCAGCATGCCGGTCTGGCGTTCCACTTCGCGCAGATCGGTCGCGAGCGACTGAACGGCGAGGCGCACGTCGCCCAGGGCGCTCTCCAGGGCTTCGACATGTTGCCGCTGGTCCAGCGAGCGGCGGAGCAAGCCGCGGATTTCGGCCTTGAGGGTCACGAACAGATACAGGCACAATCCGAGACCCGCCGCCAGCAGGACATAGAAGACCAGCGGTTCGAGCAGGAACTGAGGGTTCCAGGCGATCCCCGGCAAGGCGCTCATGGCGCTCATGGCAGGGTCCCCAGACGTTCCTGGCGGGTCATGATATGATGGATCCGCACGCCATAGTTGCCTTCCACTACCACCACTTCTCCGCGAGCCACCACGCAGTTGTTGACAACCACCTCTACCAGTTCATCCACCGTGCGGTTCAGCTCGATGATGGACCGGCGGTGAGCTTGAGGACGTCCTTCAAGGGAAGTTGCACGTGGCCAAACGAAACGCTGACGGGCAACTCCGCCCCCATGAGCAGGTTGAACGTCCTGGACCGCTGTGGAGGTGGGGTCTCCCGGTCTGCAGCGTCCGGACCGCCGGCCTTGCTCCCGGCGGACGGATCCGCCTCCTGGGGCGGATCTTGCGGGGCGCCGGTGATGGCTACCATCAGGGGCGCGATCGCCGCGTCCGGATAGTTCGCTTCCACCATGTAGAATTCGGGGCTGTCCGGCGCGGCGGCCGCTTCATTTCCGGAACAGTCGATCTGGCGGTTCCAGCGGCGGCCGGCGCTGCGGTACAACTCGCCCAGCGACTGCTGCAGGATTTCGAGATAGGTTTCCCGCGCCTGGGACTCATCCTCCACACCGGCCGCGCCCAAGACGCGCCCGGCGAGTTGAGTCCACGCATTGCGTGGCGCGCCAATCCAGGTGGACGGCTCGCCAGGCAATGGAAAGCGGTGTTGCCACCACAGGATTGCGCCATGCTGCCGGCCGATTTCCTCGCTGGCGGCGGCCAGCGTTGCGCCCGCGGCGGGCGTGGTGCAGGCCAGCTTGGGGCGCTCTCCCGCCAGGGACTCCAGCACGGCGCCTAGCCCGGATTTCTCATCGAACTTGCCAGACGAGCGATGGCAAGCGGCAGATATCAAGCGGGATAGGCGGCCGACAGTGGTCGGAGGGCGGAAAACAGTCTGTAAATGCGACGACGTGGCGC
>Ga0181536_10002998_pt1 | contig 18626 bp, 18 predicted proteins | sample PEATcosm2014_Bin_41_FD_121105 | JGI IMG/M metagenome (GOLD analysis project Ga0181536, IMG submission 121105) | Peatland microbial communities from MTU Mesocosm Facility, Houghton, MI, USA - PEATcosm2014_Bin17_60_metaG | ecosystem: Environmental > Terrestrial > Soil > Wetlands > Peat | place...
TCGGGGCGCGGCGGTCCTCGCGGCGCGACCGGGCGGGGCGGGGAACGGGGGGCGGGGCGGGCATCGGGGCGGGGGGCGGGGCGGGCATCGGCCCCGGGGCCCGGCCAGCGACGCGACCGGCCTTCTGGGCGCCGCGACACCGCCGGCATCGGCGGTGAGCAGGTGGAAGGCCGCCAAGCGGTCCGCGAGCTCCTCCTCGCCGGTCGACGTCCGGTACGAGAGGTGTGGATCGTCGACGGGCTGGACCCCTCATCCGAGCTCGACGATATCGAGCGCTATGCCACGCGCCGGCGGGCCCGGGTCGTCGTCGTGTCCCGGGGTCGGATGGAGTCGGCCGCGCGGACCGACAACCCTCAGGGCGTGCTCGCCCATGCCCAGCCACTCGATGAGGTCGACCTCGATGCCGCTTGTCAGGGGTCGAAGCGCGTCCCGTTCTTGTTGGTGCTCGACGGCATCACCGACCCGCAGAACGTCGGTGCATTGCTGCGTAGCGCCGAATGCGCCGGGGTCACCGGTGTCGTCATGGCGCGCCATCGGGCCGTCCATGTGACGCCGACGGTGACCAAGGTGGCCGCCGGTGCCATCGAGTACCTGGCCTTCTCGATGGTTCCGGGGATCCCAGCGGCGCTGGCGCGCCTGGGGGAGCTCGGCGTGACGACGGTCGGCCTCGACGCCGGCGCGTCGCGTTCGGTCTACGACATCGACATCGATGTCAGCGGGCCCGTGGCCCTCGTGCTCGGTTCGGAGCACCAGGGCCTGGCCGCGTTGACCCGTCGTCGTTGCACGGTGCTGGCTTCGATCCCGCAGCACGGAGCGATGCCCTCGCTCAACGTTGCCGCGGCCGGTGCCGTCGCCTGCTTCGAACTCGCCCGTCGCCGGTCATCGGGCTGAGCGGCCCGTGTGGACGCCGCTGCGGTTGTGAGCCGCTGGTGGTGAGAGAGCCGGTGGTGGGATTCGAACCCACGACCTGGCGATTACAAGTCGCCTGCGCTTCCAACTGCGCCACACCGGCCTGTCCCTCAACGCTACTGCCGTCCGTTGTGTGGCCCTGTTGTCATCGATCGCGCCGCCTCCGTGGCTCCGGCACCGGCGCCCGTCACGCGTGGCGCACCGAGGATGCTTGCTTCGCGCCTGGTGCGAGGGCAGGCTGGGCGGAGATGGGTCTGAGCCAGCGGGATCGGGAAATCCTCGAATTCGAGGAATCGTGGTGGGCACACCCGGGGAGCAAGGCGTCCGCCATTCGTGAGCGGCTCGGCATCTCGCCCACGCGTTACTACCGCCTTCTGGCATCGCTGGTCGAGTCGTCAGAGGCCATGGAACACGCACCTTTGCTCGTGCGTCGCCTGCGCCTGCGTCGGAGCCAACGTCGGCGCGACCGCTTCGAGGGGGCCGCCCAGCCGCATCACCCGCGGCGATGAGTTCCACCCATGGCCCGGGCGCTGACACCGGCGACTCGCCTGTCGACGTGGCTGAGGCCTTCTATGGCCCCGAGGACCGGTCCACGAGCCTCCGAGGGATCATGGTGGTCGTCGTCGCCGTTGTCGTCGGCATCCTCCTCCTTCCTTCCGCTACCCGTGCGCCCGAGTACGTCGCGGCCGGCCCGAGCACCCCGACGCCGCCCGCGTCGTCGACCGGCTCGCACGGGGCGGGCGCCTCCGAACTCGCCACGACGACCACGATCCCGGCGCCGGCGCTCGTCCACGTGCTGGTGGCCAACGGCACGACCGTCGACGGTGTGGCCGGTGCGGTGACGACCTATCTCAGCCAGAAGGGCTACGGCACGTTGACCGCGACGAACTCGTTGGCCAGGGTGCCGGAAACCCTCGTCTATCCGACGACCGGCTCGTTGGCCGCTGCGCACGAGGTCGCCGTGTCGCTCGGGCTCCCGGCCTCGAGCGTCCAGAGGGTCGGGGCTCCGGCCCCGGTCTCGAACGCATCGGGGGCGACCGTCGTCGTCATCGCCGGACCCGACCTCGCAACCCGCTTCGCCCCGGCCAAGAGCTGACGGTCCCACGCATGACGGTCGGTGACTCGGCCGCGCCCGTCGGGCTCGGCCCACTCGAGGGCCTGGCCGTCGCCCCTGCGTCCTGTGCCGTCTTCACGGACTACGACGGCACGCTGGCACCCATCGTCGCCGACCCCGACCTCGCTGTTCCCGTGCCCGACGCCCCGGCCGTCCTGGCCCGCCTGGCGGAGCGCTTCGGCGTGGTCGGGGTGATCTCGGGTCGCCCCGCAGCATTCCTCCGGGACCGGCTCGTCGGGGTCGGCGAACGGGTCCATCTGGTCGGCGTGTACGGCTTCGAGTGGGTCGAGGACGGTGCGGTGCGGACGGCGCCCGAAATCGAGCCGTGGAAGGCCGCCGCCGCCCGCGTCGTCGCCGCCGCCCGAACCGAGGCCCCGCCCGGGGTGGGGGTCGAGGAGAAGGGCGCCGCCGTCGCCATCCACTGGCGGCGCGCGCCCGAGGCCGGAGCCTGGGGCATGGCCTTCGGTCGGCGATGGGCCGAGATGTCCGGTCTCGAGCTTCAGCTCGGGCGCATGGCCGTGGAGTTGCGTCCACCCGTGCTCATCGACAAGGGGCAGGTTGTCGAGCGTCTGGCAGCCGGGTGCCGGGGTGCCTGCTTTGCGGGAGACGATGCCGGCGACCTGGCCGCCTTCGCCGCTCTCGACCGGTTGGCCGACGCCGGCGTCCACGCCGTGCGCATCGCCGTGGCCGACGAGGAGTCGCCCCCCGAGCTCGTCGCCGCCGCCGACGTGGTCGTCTCCGGGCCCCGCGAGGCGGTCGCCTTGCTGCGACGGCTGGCCGAGGCGGCCGAGGGCTAAACGGCGCGGTCGCCGGCCGCGTCGATGGCCGCGAACTGATCGTCGAGCCACGCCCCCGGGAGACGGTGGGCGACGAGGGCACGAAGGGCCTCGGCCCGGCGCTTGCGCTCCCCGGGCGCCATGTCGAGGCCCTCGGCGAGGACCTTGGCGGTGTCGGTGACGTCGAAGGGGTTCACTTCGAGCACCGCCGTCCGCAGCTCCTCGAAGGCGCCCGCCTCCCGTGACAAGGCAAGGACGCCATCGGTGGTGTTCACCAGTGGACCCTCCTTGGCCACAAGATTGAGCCCATCACGCACGGGGTTCACCAAGAGGACGTCGTACATGGCCAAGGCGGCCACCGACCGGTCGGTGTCATCGACCACGTCGAGGACGACGGGCGTCCAGTCGTCGGTGCCCCATTGCTCGTTCAGTCGTTCGACGACGAAGTCGACCTCGGTGCCATAGGCCAAGTATTCGGGAAGGCTCTGGCGCGACGGGTACGAGCGGGCCACCATGACCACCGCCCCACGGAGGTCGCGCCGGTGACGGAGCAAATCGTCGAAGGCCCAGAAGCCGCGCAAGAGGTTTTTCGACGGTTCGACCCGGTCCACCCGCACGATCGACCGACGTCCGCCGATGAGCTCTTCGAGCCGAGCGCGGGCCGCGGTGGGCCCTGGGGCCGCAGCGCGGGCGGCAAGGGCGCCGGGATCGAGCGTGAGGGGCGTCGCAAAGGTGTGCCCGGGTTGTACGCCGGTGTCCGCGCAACAGCTTCGGAACGCGTGTTCCCACCGCGTCGTGTGGAAGCCGCACGCCGTTGCCGCGGTCAGCCCTTCGAGCAACTCGCGCCCGATGGCGGCCGGCAGGACGCGCCAAACGCCGGGGTCGGCGAAGGGAGTGTGCGTGAAGTGCACCACCCGCAGGTCGGGGCGGCTGGCGCGGAGGAGGCCGGGAACGAGGCAGAGGTGGTAGTCCTGCACGAGCACCGTGGCGTCGGGGGCAGCCGCTTCGGACACTGCGGCTGCGAACGCCGCGTTGAGGGACCGGTAGGCATCGAAGGCTTCGTACCAACGGTCGTCGAGGTGCGGACGCCGAGCCAGGTCGAAGAGGTGGTGGTGGCAATTCCACAACGTCGAGTTCGAGATGACGTCATAGGCCATCCGGTAGGTGTCCCGGCCGGGCTGCACCATCACGATCGACACCCCCGTGTCGGTGGTGAGGTCCCCGGCCGCCGCCGTGCGGTCTGCCTCCGACATGGCGCAGGCCACCCACGTGGCGCCGATGTGCTCGACGAGCGGATAGAGCGCCGCGGCCAGGCCACCGGCCGACCCGGTCGGTACCGCTCGGCCCTCGTCGTCGAGGGTAAACGACAGCGGGCCCCGGTTGGAGGCGATGACCAGCCCTGCCTGGCCCATGGAGGGACCCTACCTGCGTCTCGGCGCCGACCACGCAACGATGGGGGCCATGTCCGGGACCGACGAGCGTCACCACCCCACCGCCGTGGCCGTCCCCGATGCGTTCAAGGGCACGGCCTCCGCGCTCGAGATGGCCGGCGCCCTGGTCCGTGGCGCCCTGGCGGCCAGCTGGGAATGCGAGCCCTGTCCCATGTCGGACGGGGGAGAGGGCTTCGCCGAGGTGGTCTCCCGAGCCCGGGCCGACAAGGGAGGATGGGTCGAGAGCGTCGTGACCGGGCCAGCCGGACGTCCCGTGTCGGCTCGGTGGTGGCTCGGAGGCGACGGTCCGGACGGCGAGGCGGTCGTCGAGTCGGCGTCCGCGTCGGGACTCCCCCTGGTGGGCGGTGCGGCCGGGAACGATCCCATCGCGGCCACGTCGCGGGGCACGGGCGAGCTGCTGGTGGCCGCGGTGCGAGCCGGCGCCCGTCGCATCCTTCTCGGTGTCGGCGGGACGGCCATGACCGACGGGGGGCGCGGCGCGCTCGACGCCATCGAGGAGGCAGGTGGCCTCGGGGACGTCGCGGTCGTCGTCGCGTGCGACGTGGACGTGCGCTTCGTCGATGCCGCCACCGTCTTCGCTCCGCAGAAGGGCGCGAGCCCCACTCAGGTCGCCGCCCTGCGCGACCGGCTGGGCGCGCTCGCCGCCGACTATCGCGATCGTTACGGGATCGACGTCGAACGCCTCCCCGGGGCGGGCGCGGCGGGCGGGCTGGCCGGCGGGCTGGCCGCACTCGGGGCGCGCCTGGTCCCGGGCTTCGAGGTCACCGCCGGGGCAGTCGGTCTCCGGGATCGGATGACGGGTCACGACCTCGTGGTGACCGGAGAGGGTCGCCTAGACGTCACGTCGTGGTCGGGCAAGGTGGTCGGCGGGGTCATCGCCTTGGCGGCCGCTGTCGGTGTCCCGTGCCTGGTCGTCGTGGGGTCGGTGGCCGAGGACGCCGGCAACGGTGTCGGCGAGGGTGGTCTCCGCCCGTCTGCCCAGGTCGTGAGCCTCTCGGAGCGTTTTGGATGGACCCGGGCCCTCGAAGATCCGGTCGGCTGTGCTGCCGAAGCGGTCACGTCCGTATTGTCGGAACGGTCGTAATTGGGGGTGATTGACATAACGCGCGTCGACGGCGCGCAATTACCGCCGAAAAAGAAATTCTACCGGCCTGGCCCCGTGCCTACGGGCGAGCGAGGAGCTCGGGGTGCCGGGCGGCCACCATCCGGGCCACGCCGTCGTGCCAGTGCACCGTCGCCGGACCGACGAGCCGGTGCATCCGGGTGAGGTCGATGGCGACGCTGTCGATCGTGTGCTCGGTCGGGGCGAACTCGGCCGGCAGGCCTGTGAGCTCTGACAGGTACCCACACCACTCCTCGATGCTCACGGCTTCGTCGCCTCCCCAGTTGACCACCGTCGCGGGCACGGAGGCGGCCGCGAGCAGACCGGGGACCATGGCGATGATGTCGTCCTCGTGGAGCGGGTGGTAGATGCTCGGCGCATCGATGTGCACGGGGATGGGGCTCGAGTTGATCATCATCTCGAGGTGGATGGCGGGCCAACCGCCACGGTCGCCGTACGGGACGGAGAGTCGGGCGATGGTCGTGGGCAGCTCGAATCGCCGTGCCGCCCATCGAGCGGCCGCCTCGGCCGCGATCTTGGCGATGCTGTAGGTGCGAAGAAACGGCCAGACGCCGTGGTTGTCCCCGAGCTCGTCACCTTCGGCGAACACGTGGTGGCCCATCGGTTTGTAGACGGCGGTCGTCGAACAGTGAAGGAAGGCCCGGGCCCGCTGGTGGTGCTCCATCAGCGCGGCCACACCGCCCACGTTGGCGTCGAGGTCGGTGTCCCAGTTGTTGGACTTGGCCACGGCAAAGTTGCACACGTACTGCGCGTCCGCGGGCAGGGCGGCGACGTCGCCGAGGGCCAGGTCGACGGGCACGCACCGCACGCCGGCGGCCTCGAGGCGGTCCCGGGCCTCGCCATCGCGAAAGCGCGCCGCGCCGACCACCCGGTGACCGGCGGCGGCCAGGGCCAGAGCCAGGGGTTCGGCGACCTGGCCGGTGACACCGGTGACCACGATCGTGGACTCGTCGGGCAGCGAGGTCGCCATCGCCAGGATCGTACGCGCCGCGACGATGTCGCCCCAGCCCGACCGTCGGGCGACGGAGGGATTGACAAGTTAGTGAGTAACCACTAATTTTCGACGGGATGATGATGGTGCCCAGCGCGACCAGGCAATCGGCCGACGAGCGGCGAGTCTCGGTGCTCAAGGCGGCCATGGTCGAGTTCGCCCAGGGCGGGTATGCCGGCACCTCCACCGAGGCCATCGCCAAGCGGGCCGGGTTGTCGCAGCCGTACATCTTCCGCCTCTTCGGCACCAAACGCGAACTGTTCATCGCCACCATGGAACTGATGCACCAGCGCATCGAGTCGACCTTCAAGGACGCGGCCGCAGGCCTGTCGGGTTTCGAGGCCATGGTGGCGATGGGGGACGCCTACAAGGACCTGCTGGGCGAGCGCGACCTCCTACTCGTCCAGATGCATGCCTATGCGGCATCGAGCGACCCCGAGATCCGGAAGGCGTCACGGGAGGGATTCCGACACCTCTGGTCCTTGGCGGCGCAGCTGACCGGACTGCACGAGGAATGGATCCGGCGCTTCTTCGCCCAGGGAATGCTCATGAACGTCCTCGCCGCGTTCGACGCGGCCGCACTCGACGAATCCTGGGCCCGCGCCTGCCAGCCCGACCCCGAGCACTTCTTCGACACCCCGCCGGGGATCTGAGCGACGGGGTCGAACACCGACGCGGGGAGTTCGCCGGGCAAAGAAGCTAGTAATCACTCACTAGATATGGAGCCGGTTATGAACACGAAACCGCACGAGATCGTGCCCTCGGATGCGGCGGCCGTCTCGCCCCTCGACATCGACGGCCGGTCCCGTCGGGCGTCGACGGGGAGGTGGGCCGTCGTCATCACCGGCCTCGCCCTCTTCATGGCGACGCTGGACAACCTGGTCGTGACGACCGCCCTCCCCGTGATCAAACACAGCCTCCATGCCGGCCTCGCCGGCCTGGAATGGACCGTGAACGCCTACACGCTCACCTTCGCGGTGCTCATACTCACCGGCGCCGCACTCGGCGACCGCTTCGGCCGCCGCCGCCTCTTCCTCGCCGGGCTGGTGATCTTCACCACCGCTTCGGCCGCCGCCGCCGTATCGCCTTCGATCGGCTGGCTCGTCACCGCCCGGGCGGTCCAGGGGGCAGGCGGCGCACTGATCATGCCGTTGTCGCTCACTTTGCTCTCGGCCGCCGTCCCCACCGAGCGTCGGAACCAAGCGCTCGGATTGTGGGGCGCCATCGGCGGGCTGGCGGTGGCCGCCGGACCGCTGGTCGGAGGCGCCGTGACGAGCGGTTGGTCGTGGCAGTACATCTTCTGGCTCAACGTCCCGGTCGGGGTCGTGTTGATCGTCCTGGCGCGCTGGCGGCTGGTCGAGTCCCTCGGGCCGCGCCAGTCGCTCGACGTCCCCGGGGTCGCGTTCGCCACCACCGGGCTCCTCGGTATCGTGCTCGGCCTGGTCCGGGCCGACGCCCACGGCTGGACGAGCCTCGGCGTGTCGGCGTCGTTCGTCGTCGGCGTCGTCGGGCTCGGCGCCTTCATCTGGTGGGAACTCCGCACGCCGAAGCCCATGCTTCCGATGCGGCTGTTCCGGACGCGCAGCTTCTCCGTCATCAATGTGGCGGCCCTGCTCATGAGCTTCGGCATGTTCGGGTCGATCTTCTTCCTGTCGCAGTTTCTCCAGGTCGTCCAGCACTACTCGCCGTTTGCCGCTGGGCTCCGGGTACTCCCGTGGACAGGGATGCCGATGGTGGTGGCGCCGGTGGCGGCGGTGCTGGCCGAGCGCTTCGGGGGTCGCCCGGTTCTTGCCGCGGGCTTGGCCCTGCAAGCCGTCGGGCTGGCTTGGCTCGCGTTGGTGACGACACCGACGACCCCCTACGGGGCGTTATGGATGCCCTTCGTGCTCTCCGGTGTCGGGATGGCCCTGTTCTTCGTCCCGCTCGCGTCGGTCGTGCTGGCGTCGGTTCGCCCCGAGCAAGAGGGCGTGGCATCGGGGACGAACTCCGCGTTTCGCGAGCTCGGCGGTGTGCTCGGGATCGCCACGCTGGGTGCGGTGTTCTCGGCCAACGGCAGCTACACCAGCGCCGCTGCCTACCAGTCGGGCCTCCTGCCGGCGATCTGGTTGGGCGTGGCCGTCATCGCCGCCGGCGTGGTGGTCACCTTGCTGCTGCCGCGGGGGATCGGCGCCGGCGCGGCGAGGCAGGCACGATCGCCCGCCACGGTCGCCCGGCGCGACCCCGAGCCCGAACTGGCGGTGTGAGGTCGATCGTCGACGCCGACCTGGCGCCGCCGTCAGTGTCGGGCGCGCTCCAGACCCGTGCGAAGGACGTCGGTGGCCTGGGCCCGAAGCTCCGACAACGGCCGGTTCCGGTGCACTCGCACGCCGAGGTCGCACTGGGCAATGGCACCGACGCCGAAATCCCGGGCCACGTCGACGAGCAGACCGAGCTCCGCGCCGTAGCCCGGGGCGATGCCGGTCTTTTCGACCACGGTTCGCCGGACGGCCGTCTCGCCCGCCAGTGGCTGACGAACGAAGGCCAGGTCCGGGAACAACAAGTCGATGACCGGCCGCGCCATGAGCTCGGTGACGCGTCCGCCTCCCGACGGCGCGCCGTGGAGCGGCCGACGGTAGAAGCCCTTGACGAGGACGATGTCCTCATCGACCAGGAGCGGGCCGAGGAGCCCGATCACGAAGCGCGACGAGAACTGCTCCACGTCGGCATCGAGGAACACGATGACGTCGCCCGAACACTCGGCTCGGGCCAGCGCCATGGCTTGGCCCTTGCCCCCGCCGCCCCGGCCACTTCGGACGACCGCGGCTCCCGCCCGCTCGGCCACGGTCGCCGTCGCGTCGCTCGAGCCGTCGTCGACGACCAGGATCTCGTCGACCAGGTCCGCGCCGCCGCCGGCGACGGTGCAGGTGGCCCGGACCTCGGCCACGATGGGGCCGATCGTGGCGGCCTCGTCGCGGGCCGGAAGGCACACCGAGACCCGCAACCCGGCCCGGCGTGCGGCCAGGGCGGCCGGGTCGAACTCGGCGTGGTCGAAGTCCCGTCGGGAGGCTCCCATAGGGGAGATCTTCCACCATCGGGGACCGGCTCCGATCGCGGCCTCCGGCCTCGTTGACGAGCATGGCCTGCGTCGTCCACCATGGAGGGATCATCCAGAGCGGCTGAGGGACGGGCCCCGTGACGCCGCGGCAACCATCGCACGCACCCTTGTCGGGTCGGGCGCCAGGTGCCAATGCCCGATCGATGAGGAGGAATTGTGGATTTCGTCTCCGCGTTGCGCTGTCGGGAATGTGCGCGCCAATACCCGGCTGAAGCCCTGCACGTCTGCGATTTCTGCTTCGGCCCGCTCGAGGTCGTCTACGACTACGAGGCGGTGCGCCGGTCCGTGAGCCGGGAATCGATCGCGGCCGGTCCCGAGACCATCTGGCGCTACGCCCCGCTCCTGCCGGTCGCCGACGCCACCCCGATCGACCTCGGTACCGGCTTCACGCCCCTCGTGCGGGCCGACCGCCTGGCCGCCGAGCTCGGCCTCGGCGAGCTGTGGGTGAAGAACGACACGGCCAACCCGACCGGGTCGTTCAAGGACCGGGTGGTCTCGGTGGCCCTGACCAAGGCCCGCCAGCTCGGGTTCAAGGTGGCCGCCTGTGCATCAACCGGGAACCTGGCCAACTCGGTGGCCGCTCACGCGGCCCGGGCGGGGATGGTCTCGGTGGTGTTCATCCCCGAGGACCTCGAGACGGCGAAGATCGTCACCACTGCCGTCTACGGCGGCCATGTGATCGCGGTGCGAGGGACCTACGACGACGTCAACCGACTGTGCGCCGAGCTCGCGAGCGAGTACCCGACCTGGGCCTTCGTGAATGTCAACATCCGGACGTATTACGCGGAGGGGTCGAAAACGCTCGCCTTCGAGGTGGCCGAGCAACTTGGCTGGGAGGCGCCCGACCACGTGGTCGTCCCGATCGCCTCGGGGAGCCAGCTCACGAAGATCCGCAAGGGCTTCGCCGAGCTCTACGAGGTCGGGCTGCTCGACGAGCGACCGGCGGTGCGGGTGTCGGGTGCGCAGGCGGCGGGGTGCTCACCGGTGGCCACCGCCTTCGCCGAGGGCAGCGACGCCATACGCCCGGTGAAGCCGAACACGATCGCCAAGTCCCTGGCGATCGGCAACCCGGCCGACGGCTGGTACGCGTTGCAGGCCATTCGCGAGAGCGGGGGATCGTGCGCGGCCGTGACCGACGAGGAGATCATCGACGGGATCCAACTGTTGGCCCGGACGGAAGGGATCTTCGCCGAGACGGCCGGCGGCGTGACCATCGCCACCTTGGCCAAGCTGACCGCCGAGGGCGTGATCCGACGCGACGAGCGGGTCGTGGCCTACGTCACCGGCCACGGCCTGAAGACCGTCGAAGCCCTGTCGGCGACCGTGGGCCCGACCGCTACGATCTCCCCCACGATGGACGCGTTCTGCTCGGCCGTGGACATCGACGCCGGCGTCGACGGAGGAAGGTCATGAGCGTGAGCATCCGCGTCCCCGCACAACTGCGCACGCTGACCGCCGGAGCGGGGGAGGTCCGGTGCGACGGGAGCACGGTCGGCGAGGTCCTGAAGGCGCTCGACGCCGCGCACCCGGGTTTCGGCGACCGGCTCTTCGACGAGAACGGGGCGCTGCGGCGCTTCGTGAACGTCTTCCTGGCCGACGAGGACGTGCGGTTCCTCGAGGGGCTCGACACGCCCGTGGCCGACGGCCAGACGCTGTCGATCGTCCCCGCCGTGGCCGGGGGCTGACCGCCGGCTCCGGGGCGGCCGTTTCCACGGTCGGCCACCGCCGGGAGGCGGTCCCGACGGCCCTGGTCTCCTGGGGTGATATTGCGCCGCACCCCGGCCCGTGGTTTGCTGTTAGCACTCGAACCACTAGAGTGCTAACGGATCACCGAGACCCACCTACGGAGGACACCCCGACATGCCCAAGCTGATCGCCTTCGACGAGGAAGCCCGCAGGGCCCTCGAGGCCGGCATGAACAAGCTGGCCGATGCTGTGCGAGTCACCCTCGGCCCGAAGGGCCGAAACGTCGTGCTCGAGAAGAAGTGGGGCGCGCCCACCATCACCAACGACGGCGTCTCCATCGCCAAGGAGATCGACCTCGAGGACCCGTGGGAGAAGGTCGGGGCCGAGCTGGTGAAGGAAGTGGCCAAGAAGACCGACGAGGTGGCCGGCGACGGCACCACGACGGCGACCGTGCTGGCCTGGGCCATGGTGCACGAGGGCCTTCGCAACGTGGCCGCCGGGGCCAACCCCATGTCGCTCAAGCGGGGCATCGAGGCCGCGGTCGAGGCCGCCGTCGGCTCGCTCAAGGCGCTGTCCAAGGAGACCGAGTCCAAGAGCCAGATCGCCCAGGTGGCGTCCATCTCCGCCGCCGACGTCGAGATCGGCGAGATGATCGCCGAGGCCATCGACAAGGTGGGCAAGGACGGCGTGATCACGGTCGAGGAGTCCCAGACCTTCGGCATGGAGATGGACCTCGTCGAGGGCATGCGTTTCGACAAGGGCTACATCTCGCCGTACTTCGTGACCGACCCCGAGCGCATGGAAGCCGTCCTCGAGGACCCCTACATCCTCCTCGTCGGCTCCAAGATCTCGGCCGTCCGGGACCTGTTGCCGGTGCTCGAGAAGGTCATGCAGTCGGGCAAGGCGCTCGTCATCGTCGCCGAGGACGTCGAGGGCGAAGCCCTGGCCACGCTGGTGGTCAACAAGATCCGGGGCACCTTCAAGTCCGTGGCCGTGAAGGCGCCCGGCTTCGGTGAGCGGCGCAAGGCCATGCTCCAGGACATGGCCATCCTCACCGGTGGCCAGGTCGTGACCGAAGAGGTGGGTCTGAAGCTCGAGAACGTGGGCCTCGACCTGCTCGGCCGGGCCCGGAAGATGGTGGTCACCAAGGACGAGACCACCCTGGTCGAAGGCGCGGGCGACGAGACCGACATCAAGGGCCGGATCAACCAGATCAAGGCCGAGATCGAGAACACGGACTCCGACTACGACCGCGAGAAGCTCCAGGAGCGCCTGGCCAAGCTGTCGGGTGGCGTGGCCGTGATCAAGGTCGGCGCCGCCACCGAGGTGGAGCTCAAGGAGAAGAAGCACCGCATCGAGGACGCGGTCTCGACCACCAAGGCGGCCATCGAAGAGGGTGTGGTCCCCGGTGGTGGTGTCGCCCTGCTGCGGTCGCAGAAGGCGATCCTCGATGCCGCCGAGAAGCTCGACGGCGACGAGGCGACCGGTGCCCGCATGGTGTCGCGTGCGGTCGAGGAGCCGCTGAAGCAGATCGCCGTGAACGCTGGCCTCGAAGGCGGCGTGGTCGTCGACAAGGTCAAGCACCTGAAGAAGCAGGCCGAAGGCCTCAATGCGGCGACGGGTGAGTACGAGGACCTCTTCGCCGCCGGAGTCATCGACGCGGCCAAGGTGACCCGTTCGGCGCTGCAGAACGCGGCGTCGATCGCCGCCTTGTTCCTCACGACCGAGGCCGTGATCGTGGACAAGCCCGAGGAGAGCAGCGCGCCGGCGATGCCCGGGGGCATGGACGACTACTGATCGCCCCGGCGATCCGATCGAAACCGTCGAGGGGCGCCCATCGGGCGCCCCTCGACGGTTTCGTAGACTGTCCCCCGTGACCACCTCCATGACTCCGTCCGGCGCGCCCGACCCGGTCGGCCCCAGTGTGGGACTCGGGGTGCTCCACCTCTTCTGCCGGGTCGGCCCGGGCGTCGACCGCCACGGGGTGCTCCAGGCCGTGAAGGCGGCCACCGCCGACGGCACCCAGGTGGTGACCGCCGTCCTCCTCGGCCACAAGGCCGACATCGGCTTCGTCGCCCTCGGTCCGGACCTGCGCCGCCTGCGCGCCCTGCAGACCGCGCTGCGCCTGGCGGGCCTCGATGTGGTCGGGTCCTACGTGTCGCTCACCGAGGTCTCGGAGTACGCCGCCGGTGTCCCCGACGAGATGAAGCAGGCCCGTTTGTACCCCGAGCTCCCGCCGACGGGGATGCCGGCCTTCTGTTTCTACCCGATGTCCAAGCGACGTCTCGAAGCCGACAATTGGTATCGGTTGCCCTTCGAGGACCGTGTCGCCCTCATGCACGGCCATGGTGCGGTGGGCCGCCACTATCGCGGACGGGTCCTGCAGCTGGTCACCGGCTCGACCGGGCTCGACGACTGGGAGTGGGGGGTGACGCTCTTCGCCGTCCATCCCGACGACCTCAAGGCGTGCGTCTACGAGATGCGATTCGACGAGGCGTCGGCCCGCTATGCGGAATTCGGGCCGTTTTGGTCGGGCATCGTCGACGACGTCGAGAGCGTCCTCGACGCCGTGTCGGCCGGGTAGGGACGTCGCCACGATGACGACCGCGGCCACCCCCGACCAGATCGGACGTCTCGAGCGCCTGCGGGCCGTGCTGGCCTCGTTCGACCGGGTCGTCGTGGCGTTCAGTGGCGGCGCCGATTCGGCCTTCCTGGCCAAGATGGCGACCGATGTGCTCGGCGCCACGCGGGTGCTGTGCGCGACGGCGGTGTCGCCGTCGCTCGCACCCGAGGAGCTCGCCGACTGTGCCGCGCTGGCGGGCGAGTGGGGCCTGCAGTGGCAGACGGTGACGAGCGGCGAGTTCGACGACCCCGCGTATACGGCCAACGACCCCGAGCGCTGTTACCACTGCAAGTCCGCGCTGATGGACGCCCTCGACGTGCTCGACCGGTCGTCCGGTACACCCGGCGGCGAGGCGGAGGCCCAGATCCTGGTCGGAGTGAACGTCGACGACCTCGGCGATCACCGGCCCGGCCAGCGCGCCGCGGCCGAGCGTGGCGCTCGCTTCCCGCTGGTCGAGGCGGCGTTGACCAAGGGCGACGTGCGTGCCCTGTCGCGAGTGCTGGGGCTGCGCACGTGGGACAAGCCCGCCGCCGCCTGCCTGGCCTCGCGCCTGCCCTACGGGACACCGGTCACGGTATCCACGCTCTCGTCGGTGGCTGCGGCGGAAGCCGCACTCCGGGCGCTCGGATATCGTGAGCTCCGGGTCCGCCACTACGGCGACCTGGCCCGGATCGAACTCGACCCCGGCGACCTCGCCGACGCCGTCGCCCGACGCGACCGGGTCGTCGAGGCCGTCCGGGCCGCCGGGTATCGGTACGTGACGCTCGACCTCGAGGGTTTCCGGTCCGGGAATTTGAACGCGGCGGCGGGAATCGTGGCCGCCGACCGGGGGGCCCATATGGGCGGAGGAGGCAGTCGGTGATCGAGGTACGGGTCAAGCTGACGTTTCCCGAGCACCTCGTGCGCGAGCCGATCGTGGCCAAGCTCGTGCGCGACTTCAACGTCGAGCCCAACATCCGGCGGGCCAATGTGACCGACCACGAGGGGTGGATCGTGTGCGAGATCGGCGGCCAGGCGACGGACCTCGATCGGGCGCTCGACTGGCTTCGGGACCAAGGCCTGCGCGTCGATCTCCTCGGTGACGTCGTCGAGAGCTGACCGTCGGCCCGTGGCGGGCGGCGCCCGATCCTCCGACGTCGACGCCGAGTTGCGCCGGCTCGGTGCCGAGCTGGCGCGACAGATCTGTGTCGCCATCCCGGGGTGGGTCGAACGTGAGGTCGGTCGCATCGTCGACGCCTGGGCCGAGGTCGACCGGCACGCCGACACGGCGTCCTCGGCGTCCTCGGGGGGCGTTGCCGACCGGCACGATGCCGTTCTCGTCGCAGCCGCGGCCGCCGGACGGCGGGCCGCCGAAACGGCGGGGCCCGTGCTCGATTCGCTGTTGACCTCGGACGTCGACGCCCAGCGCGCCACCCCGCTCCAGGTCGTGCGCGAGCTCGTCGGCTTCCCCACCGCCGTGCTCGCCGCGGCGGGCGTGCCTCCGCTGCGCCGGGACCCATTCGCCGAGCAACGGTTCCCCGACGATCCCTATGGGCTCACCCCGGCGTCGCTCGGGGCCCTCGATCCGGCGTTGACCGAACCGTCCATGGCCTGGGGCGCGGCCAAGGCGTTCGCCCATCGACAGCGTCATCAACCCCCGGCAATTCACTGAAGGTTCGTTGCCGGTTTACCTTTTGTTCGCGAAACGTTCACCTTCCGCCGGTACGTTGCGGATTGATGACGATGGGGACGCGGCCCGTGGATGGCGACAGCCCTGTGGAGCGGGCGGCGACGGCACGCGCTGACGCCCCGGACGGAGCAACGGCGAGCGCCGCCACCGGAAGTGTCGCCGTCGTGGCCCGACACCCCGTGCTGGCTGCCCGGGACGTCTCGGTGGGATTCGGGGCCAAGACGGTGCTGGCCGGGATCGACCTGGCCTTCGCGCCCAACACGATCACGGCGCTCATCGGACCGACCGGGTGTGGAAAGTCGACGTTTCTCCGGTCGCTCAACCGCATGAACGACAAGGTGCGGGGCTTCTGGCTGACCGGCACGATCGACCTCGACGGCACGGACATCTACAACGGCGACGCGGACCCGCTGATCGTGCGCCGCCGGGTGGGCATGGTGTTCCAGCGGCCGAACCCCTTCCCGATGTCGATCAGGGACAACGTCGTGGCCGGGGTGAAGGCCCACCGGATGGCCCACAAGCGCGAGTTCCCCGAAATCGCCGAGCGATGCCTCCGGGAGGTCGGCTTGTGGTCGGCGGTGGCCGACCGAACCGGGGAGTCGCCGTTCCGGCTGTCGGGTGGCCAGCAGCAACTGCTGTGCCTGGCTCGCGCCCTCGCCGTCGAGCCCGACGTGCTCCTCCTCGACGAGCCGACCTCCTCGCTCGACCCCGTCACGACCGAGATGGTCGAGGAGCTGCTCCGCCAGCTGTCCGACGACCTGACCATGGTGATCGTCACCCACAACCTGGCGCAGGCCCGGCGGGTGGCGGCCAATACGGCCTTCCTCTACAACGGCCGGCTGGTGGAGTCCGGGCCCACCGAACAGCTCTTCGCGGCACCGAACGAGCCCGAGACGGTGAGCTACGTGAGCGGAAGGATCGGGTGACCATCTGATCCCGCACCAGCGACCGCGTCGTCACCGTCCGGCCTCGTCACCCACCCCACCCCGCCACGCCCAGGCCCCAGAACCCCGTCGTCCGCCCACCACGACAATGGTCCATCCGAAAGGAGTTCCATCCTTCATGTCCACCCCTACGCACTCCGCTAAGGCCGAGGTCGTCCGAGGATCACGTCGGCTGAGCGCCGGCGTGATCGTGTCCACCCTCGGCGCTTGTGCCCTGCTCTTGGGGGCCTGCTCCTCCTCGAGCTCGTCGAGCTCCTCGTCGAGCTCGTCGAGCTCGGCCGCCACGCTCCAGAGCCTGCAGCACTGGCCGACGAGCGCGGTCTCGCTGCAGGAGACCGGCTCGAGCCTCTTGTACCCACTGTTCAACCTGTGGGTGACCCAGACGGAGAAGCAGTGGCCCAACGTCAGCGTCACCACCGCGGCCACGGGATCGGGCACGGGCGTCTCACAGGCGGCCGCGGGTACGGTGGCCATCGGTGCGTCCGACGCCTACCTGTCACCGGCACAGGTGGAGAAGACGCCCGGGCTGCTGAACATCCCGCTGGCCATCTCGGGGCAGCAGGTGGACTACAACCTGCCGGGGGTCACCGGGCACGTGAAGCTCGACGCCTCGGTCCTGGCGCAGATCTACCAGGGGACCATCACGAACTGGGACGACCCGGCGATTGCCGCCATCAACGGCGGGCTCACGCTCCCGAACCTCAAGATCGTCCCCATCCACCGATCGGACAGTTCCGGTGACACCTTCTTGTTCACTTCGTTCCTGTCGGACGCCAATCCGGCCTGGAGCAAGTCGATCGGCTTCGGCACCACGGTGGCGTTCCCGCCCGTGCCCGGTGCGGTCGCGGCCCAGGGCAACGGCGGCATGGTCACCGCCTGTGCCGCCAACCCGGGGTGTGTGGCCTACATCGGCGTGAGCTACCTCCAAGAGGCCATCGCCAAGGGCCTCGGGTACGCCGCACTTCAGAACAAGTCCGGGAACTTCGAGCTCCCGACCGAGGACGCCATCGCCGCCGGTGCGGCGGCCTTTGCCACGTCGACGCCGGCGAACGGGGCCGTCTCGATGATCTACGGCTCGGACCCCAACGGCTACCCGATCGTCAACTACGAGTACGCCATCGTCCAGAGCACCCAACCCAACGCCCTGACCGCCCAGGCGATCAAGGCGTTCTTGGCCTGGGCCATTGACCCCAACAATGGCAACGCACCGTCGTTCCTCGACCAGGTCAACTTCGTGGCCCTGCCGAGCACGGTGACGCAGATCTCGGTCGACCTGTTGGCCAAGATCAGCTAAGGCTGCGGCGCGTCGAAGGTCGAGGACGCCGGCATGTCGCATGGCCGCACCGATCGGGGGAGGGGGACCGAGATCCCCCTCGCCCCCGCCGGTGCCGACCGGGAGGAGGAGTCGGCGCCCGAGTGGACGCAGGCCCCGCGCTTCGACGCCCTCGCCCCCGCGGCGTCCGACTTCGACGACGATGGCGTGCTCCTCTCTGACTCCATGGTGCGCGGCGCCGACGAGGCGCCCGACGGCGGGGGCGGTGGGGCAGGGAGCGGAAGTGGTGACGGGCGCGGGGGCGGCGGCGGCAAACCGGCCGGCGGCGCCGGCCGCTCGAGGCCGAGGCGCCCGGCGGTGGCGTGGTGGCGTGCCGAGCGCGCCATGCCCCGGGTGCTCCACACCACGGCCGTTATTCCCCTACTCGGGCTCGGTTTCATCCTCGTGGTCCTGGTCTCCGAGGCCATTCCCGCCATCCGGGTCAACGGCTTCAAGTTCTTCACCACCAGCTATTGGGCGCAGGGCAACCTCTACGCGCCTTTGACGTCGACCCACGGGGTGCCGCACCCCCCCGGCGCCCACTACGGGGCGTTGTTCCTGATCATCGGCACCATCGAGTCGTCGGTCATCGCACTGTGCCTGGCCGTCCCGATCGGTGTCGGCACGGCCCTGATCGTGGTGGAGAAGTTGCCGCGGCGGCTGTCGAACGGGGTGGGCTTCTTCCTGGAGATGCTGGCGGGCATCCCGAGCGTCATCTTCGGCCTGTGGGGGTACCTCACCTTTGGACCATTCCTGTCGCACAAGCTCGCCCCCATCGCCGATCGCCTTCCCGACGTGCCCGTGCTGCGCTTCTTTCGGGGGCCCACCGGCGGCGGTCAGGGGCTGCTCACCACGTCGCTGGTGCTCACCATCATGATCTTGCCCATCCTGGCGGCCACGACCCGCGACCTCCTGCGCCAGGTGCCGCGCCCCA
>Ga0181536_10002999_pt1 | contig 18617 bp, 21 predicted proteins | sample PEATcosm2014_Bin_41_FD_121105 | JGI IMG/M metagenome (GOLD analysis project Ga0181536, IMG submission 121105) | Peatland microbial communities from MTU Mesocosm Facility, Houghton, MI, USA - PEATcosm2014_Bin17_60_metaG | ecosystem: Environmental > Terrestrial > Soil > Wetlands > Peat | place...
CTGCAATTCTGCACCCAAAGGGTGCAAATCCATACCACGCCACGGCTCCGCCCAACGCTCCCTCCGCTCGACTCCGATTTGGCCTACGGACGGATCAGGGCCCTCGGCCACGAGTTACAATTCGGGTAGATGCCCTTCCCTATACATCGCCTTCGCCGCCTCCGCCGCACCGAGGCCCTGCGCAGCCTGGTGCGCGAAACGCGCCTCCATCCGGCGCAATTTATTCTGCCGCTGTTCGTCTGTCCGGGGGAAGGCGTGCGCCGCGAAATCGGCGCCATGCCGGGGAATTACCAGATGTCCATCGATCAGCTCGTCGGGGAGTGCGCCGAGGTGCAGTCGCTGGGCATCGGCGGCGTCATACTGTTCGGACTGCCGGAATCCAAGGACGACATGGCGACCGGCGCGTATGACGAGAACGGGATCGTGCAGCGCGCCATCCGCGCCATTCGCAAGGAGACGCCCAAACTGCTGGTGGTGACGGACGTCTGCAATTGTGAATACACCAGCCATGGGCACTGCGGCTACGTCAAGGACGGCGACGTGGATAACGACACCACGCTCCAATGGCTGGCCAAATCCGCGCTTTCCCATGCGCGCGCCGGGGCCGACATGGTGGCGCCTTCCGACATGATGGACGGCCGGGTGTGGGCCATCCGCCAGGCGTTGGATGCCAACGGTTTCGATAAGACCCCCATCCTGGCCTACGCCGCCAAGTTCGCTTCGGTGTTCTACGGGCCGTTCCGCGAGGCCGCCGAATCGGCTCCCCAGTTCGGAGACCGCCGCAGCTACCAGATGGACCCGGCCAACGGGCGCGAGGCCATGCGGGAAATCGAGCTGGACATCGAGGAAGGCGCCGATATGATCATGGTGAAACCGGCCATGCCGTATCTCGACCTGATCAGCCAGGCGCGGCAGCGGTTCGACGTGCCCATCGCGGCCTACCAGGTGAGCGGGGAGTACTCGATGATCGTGGCCGCCGCGCGCAACGGCTGGATCGACCACGACCGGGCCATGATGGAGAGCCTGACGTCCATCGCGCGGGCCGGCGCGGGAGTCATTCTCACGTACTTCGCCAAACCGGCGGCCAGGCTGCTGGGGTAGACTAGTCCTTGATGCCGCAATCATACGCTCCACTCGAGGCGCCTCAGCGCTTCCTCTTCGGTCCCGGCCCCGGCATGGTGGCCCCGCGGGTTTACCGAGCCATGTCCCAGCCCGTGGTCGGACACCTGGATCCGTTCTTCTTCGAGGTGGCGGACCAGATCCGCTCGCTGCTGGGCTATGCCTTCTCGACGAAGAACGAATTCAACCTGGCGATCTCGGGGACCGGAAGCTCGGGCATGGAGGCGGCGGTGGCCAACTTTGCCGAGCCGGGCCAGAAATTCGCGCTGCTGAGCAACGGCTTTTTCGCCGATCGCATCGGCGAAATGGCCCGCCGCCAGGGCGCCGAGGTGGTGCGCCTGGCCAAGGGATGGGGCGAGCCCTACGACGCCCAGGAGGTCCGCGAATTCATCCGGCGCGAGCGGCCTCGCCTGGTGGCCTTCGTGCAAGCCGAAACCTCGACCGGCATGTTCAACCACGCGAAACCCATTTGCGAGGCGGCGCACGAGGTGGACGCGCTGGTGATCGGCGATTGCGTCACATCGCTGGGCGGCATGCCCGTGCTGGTAGACGAAAACGGCATCGACATCGCCTACAGTTGCACGCAGAAGGGCCTGGGCTGCCCGCCGGGCCTGGCGCCCATGACGGTGTCGCCGCGCGCGCTGGCACGCCTCAAGGCGCGCACCTCGCCGGTGCACTCGTGGTATCTGGACCTGCTGCTGCTGGATACCTATTATTCCGGCCACAAGTATCACCACACGGCATCGGCGACCCTGTTCTACGCGTTGCGCGAGGGCCTCGCGATGGTGGCCGAAGAGGGGCTGGAGAACCGCTGGGAACGCCACCGCCGCAACCACCAGGCGTTCGTCGCGGGCATCGAGGCCATGGGCCTCACGATGCACGTCCGGAATTCCGCGGATCGCTTATGGACGCTCAACACGCCGTGCGTGCCGGAAGGCGTGGACGACGCCAAAGTGCGGAAATTCCTGCTCGAGAAGCGCGGGATCGAAATCGCGGGCGGTTTCGGGCCGCTGGCGGGCAAAGTCTTCCGCATCGGCCTGATGGGCTACGGCTCGACGGCCGAGAACGTGCTGTTCATCCTGGAAGCGCTGGAAGAGGCCCTGAAGCATCAGGGATACGCGACATCGGCCAGCAGCCGCTCGGCCGCCGAAAAAGCGCTGGGCACCGCGGTCTGAGCGGCGCCGGGAGGTTTCCGAGCGGCCAGCTTGAGGCGGGGCCCCGGGCGGCCGCACTCGCACGGCGCGGATTCCAGCACAGCGGCGCTCCAGGGAGCTTGCGGCCCGACGTGCAACCCCGATTGGGCCTCGCACTCATAGGCCAGGAGGCGCCCGTTGCGATCCAACAGCACGGCCAACACCGGCACCTGGAACACCTGCCATAACTGGTCGCGCTCGGTTTCGCTGAGAAATGGAGACCCCGGGTAATGCAGCGCGAAGATCATACGGCGGGCGCGCGCGCCGGCGGTGGCCGCGCGAGTCAGATCGCGAAGAGTGCCGGAGAGGCCGGCGCACGGGCCTGTGCACCCCACAGCGAGAGTCACCGCCAAGCCGGGATAGAACGGATGCCGGATGGGGGACCGGAGCAGCCTCAATCGCATGATATAGAGTAGTGCGAAGGGCGACCCAAAGCTCTCAGAATACGTGCGCCATCACCCCGGAAAGTTGGCATCCGGCTTGTCCCAATGGGTGATTCCGGCAGCCAGCGCAAGCTGCGTGAGGCCGGCTACGTTGTTCACGCCGAGCTTCTTCATCATGGTTTTGCGGTAGCTGCGCACGGTTTGCAGGCCGAGGTCGAGCATCACGGCGATGTCCTTGCTGGTCTTGCCCTCGGCCACCAGCCGCAGCACCTGCAACTCGCGGGGGGAGAGCGATTCCAGCGGGCTGCGGTCGCGCTTCTCGAGATCGCCGCGCTGGATGCGGGCCAGCAACCGGTCGGAGACCTGCGGGCTGAGGTAGGAGCCTCCGCGCGCCACCGTACGCAAGGCATCCAGCAACTCGGCCGAGGAAGCCTTTTTCAGAACGAACGCGCGCGCGCCGCTGCGTATGGCGCCGACCACGGAATTCTCGTCGTCATACATCGAGAGAATCACCACTTTCACGCCGGGACAGTGCCGGAGCAGCTCGGTGGTGGCTTCGATGCCGTTCATTCCGGGCAGGCCGATATCCATGAGGACGATTTGCGGGGAGGTCTTTCTGCACAGAGGCACCACCTCGCCGCCATTGTCGGCCTCGCCCACAACTCGGAACTCCGCCCCACGCTCGAGGATCGTCCTGACTCCATCGCGCACCAATTTGTGATCATCGACAAGAACAACGTCGAATGGCATAATTCACCCCTCAGGCGGCCCCCAGGGTCGCGGCCCGCACGGACGTTCCCATCTCCCGGTGGCTGGTAATGGAAAGGTCCAGCCCAGCTTGCGCCGCATAATGCTCCATACTCAGCAATCCCAGCCCCCGGCACCCACGAAGCAGGTCCGAAGTGTCGAACCCCTTTCCATTATCGCGAATCTCCAGAGCAGTGACCCCACGTGTGGACTTTATCGCAATTTCGATAGCGGAGCAACTGGCATGCTGGATGGCGTTCTCGACGGCCTCCTGGGCGATCTGGTACATGGCCGACGCGATTTTGGGATCGACCTTCAAGGAAGGATCGACATTCACGCGCAGCGCGCCCGTGAAACGCCCGCGAATGCGGCCGGTGAGCCGGTCCAGGGCGGAACGCAAGCCGGCCCGCTCCACGGTGGATGGGTTGAGCTCGTAGCTGTACTCGCGCACGCGCTGCATCATGGCTTCCAGAATCCGCTGGATTTCGATTACCCGCGCGCAGGTCTCCGGCTGTGCGTTCTCCAAATCCATGCGGATCAGATCCAGTTGCAGTCCCAGCGCGGTCAGGTTCTGGCCCACGGTGTCGTGGAGAAACCTGGAGACCGTGTTGCGCTCGAACTCCTGGGCCTTGAGGGCGCCCAGCACGGTATAGCGCAATTCCTGTTCGGCGACGCTCCAGGCCGTGATTTCGCGGGCCAGCCCGCCAGCATAGCGGATCTCCCCGCCGACGCGGATGGGAAACACGGTGAGGTACCAGATGGCGTTGCCGCGGCGCTCGCGCAGAACCACGGTTTCGCCTTCGAAGGCGCGGGCGAAGCGGTCCCGCCACACATGGGCAAGCTCGGGAGCGAGGGCTTCGGCGGCCGAACGCCCCGCCAGTTCGGCAGCCGGTTTCCCGAAGATGGAGGCGGGGTCTCCGTAAATGCGGTGAAAGACGCCGCCGGCGGTGACCACCCAATGACAGGCCGGGCTCTGTTCGAGAAAGGCTTCGGCCAGGCACTCGGCGTCGGACATTGGGGGCACTAGCGTTTGCGTGCGACTACTTTGCGAACGGCGGCGGCAACATCGCGGGCCACCAGGCCGTATTTCTCCAGCAACTCGTCCGGCTGGCCGGATTCGGCATAGGTATCGTGGATGCCCACGAATTCCATGGGGCACGGCGCGGTCTCGGCAACCACCTGGGCCACGCGCACGCCCAGTCCGGCATCCACCAGGTGCTCCTCGGCCACCACCATGGCGCCCGTCTCGGCGGCCGCGCGGCGAATGGCTTCGCGGTCGAGCGGCTTCACGGTGTGCATGTCGATTACACGCGCCGAGATGCCTTCATCTTCGAGCGTTTGAGAGGCCAGGATGGCTTGGGCCACCAGCAGGCCGTTGACGACGATGGCGACATCGGAGCCTTCCACCGCCTCGATGGCCTTGCCGATTTCGAACTTTTGATCGGCGGCGTAGACGATGGGAACCTTGGGGCGGCCGGTGCGGATGAACACGGGACCGACGTGCGCGGCGGCCAGACGGACCAGCGCTTTGGTGGCGGTCTCATCGGCGGGCGCCAGTACCACGAAACCGACCAGAGAACAGGCCAGCGCGGTCTCTTCCACGCTCATCTGCGAGGGGCCGTCTTCGCCAATCGAGATTCCACTATGCGTCCCCACCACCTTGAGGTTGACCTTGGGATAGGCCGCGCAGACGCGCATCTGCTCGAAGCCCTTGGTCATCAAAAAAGCCGAGAAGCTGGAGGCGAACGGGATCTTACCGGCGCTGGCCAGCCCGGCGGCGATCCCCACCATGTTGGCCTCGGCGATGCCGATGGAGAAGAACCGGTCGGGAAACTCCTTGGCGAAATAGGTGGTCATGGTGGACTTGGAAAGATCCGCGTCGCAGACCACGATGTCCTTGTTCTCGCGGCCCAACTCCACCAGAGTGCGCCCGAAGGCTTCGCGGGTGGCGGCTCCCAGTTTCACTTCGAATTTGGTTTTGATGGGCATGGTTATTGGAGCTCCTGTAGGGCCAGTGCGACTTCGGCCGGCGAGGGGGCCGTGCCGTGGAACTTGGGGTTGTTCTCCATGAAGGAGACGCCTTTACCCTTGATGGTATGGGCCACGATGCAGGTGGGCCGGCCCTTGGTGGCCTCGGCTTCTCGAAGCGCCTTCTGGATGGCGGGGAGATCGTGGCCATCGATCTCGATGGCGTGCCACCCGAAGGCGCGCCACTTATCGGCCACGGGCGCGATTTCCATGATGTCCTTGACGAAGCCGTCGAGCTGGATGCCGTTGTAATCCACGATGGCGACCACGTTATCGACCTTATGGAAGGCGCCGGCCATGGCGGATTCCCAGACTTGGCCTTCCTGGATTTCGCCGTCGCCGAGCATGACGTAGGTGCGGCAGGAGCGGCCGTCGAGGCGCGCGCCCAACGCCATTCCAAGCGCCAGCGAGAGGCCCTCGCCGAGCGAGCCGGTGGAGGCCTCCAGGCTGGGAATGAAGCGCACGTCGGGATGCCCCTGGTACATGGAGCCGAGTTTGCGCAGGGTATTCAACTGGGCGATGGGGGTGTCGGCGAAGCCGGCTTCCGCCATCACCGCATAAAGCACCGGCGCGGCGTGACCCTTGGAGAGAATGAAGCGGTCGCGATCGGGCCACTTGGGATTCCGGGGATCGATGCGCATGTAGTCGAAGAAGAGCTCGACCACGATTTCGACGGCCGAGAGCGATCCTCCGGGGTGCCCCGATTTGGCGGCGCCGGTCATCTCGATAATATCGCGGCGGACACGTTTGCAGATGGCTTGAAGTTCTTCTATGGATTTGGGCATTTAATGTCCCGATTTTACCATCACGCGCGCTCTTTCAACTCAGGGGCCAGGGGGCACTGCTCTGGTACTGGATTCGTCCCGCAGTCACTTCTTCCCCTTCACTCGCTTGAACTCCTCGCGGATTCCCTGCAACTGGCGGGCGTGCGTCTCGGCGTGGTTGGCATAGCCCTCCAGCAGGCGCAGCAGGGTCATCGGCCCGTTCTGGGTGTGGTTGCCGGCGCGCTCGAAAACGGTCTCGGGGAGACCCTTGAGCAACTCATAGTTCTCCGCGCGAATGCGCCGGAAGGTCTCGAGCGATTGTTTGGGCTTGCGGCGCGCGTAGTCCAGGTTGCGCGCCCAGGCGTCTTGGTCGAAGGCCACCAGGGTGGGGTTGGCTTCGGCGATCACCTGGCGAAAGCGATGCGCGCCCACCATCTCGGCGTCGGCCAGGTGAGCGACAATCTGGCGGATGCTCCATTTCCCAGGGGCGGGCAGGAAATCCTCCTCCTCCCCAAAAACGCCGGTCAGGACCACGGCCAACAGCTCCGGGCCGCGGCGAAATCGCTCCAATAACGCTGGTACGTCGGACATGGTATCGACATCCATGGTAATCCGCGCAGGGCATGGGTGGAGACGCCGCCGGCGCTACAATGAAATCGCACGGACATGGCAGGAGCGCTGTTCGAAGAGCCGGGCGGGTTCGACCGCGATGGACTGGCGGCGAAGTTGCGGTCGGCGGCATCCGAGAACATCTACATTGGCGGCAGTTCCTGGAAATACGAGGGGTGGCTGGGGCAGGTCTACACCCGCGAGCGCTACCTTTCGCGCGGCCGTTTTTCCAAGCGGCTTTTCGAAACTGAGTGTCTGCGCGAATACGCCGAGACGTTCCCCACGGTGTGCGGCGATTTCGCTTTCTACCAGTTCCCCACGGAAGATTTCTGGCGCAAGCTGTTTCGCCAGGCGCCGGAGAGCTTTCGCTTCGCTTTCAAAGTGCCCGAACAGATCACCTGCCAGGTGTTTCCGCGGCATGCGCGCTACGGGGCGCAGGCGGGCAAGCTGAACGAAGCGTTCCTCGACGCCGGGGCGCTGAAGGAGATGTTCCTGCGTCCGCTCTGGCCGCACCGGGCGAAGACCGGGTTGCTGATCTTCGAATTCGGCGCGTTTGGCCGCCGGAGCTTCGGGGACCTGAGCGGGTTTCTCGACCGGCTGGACCCGTTCCTGGCGAGCCTGCCGCCTGAGTTCCGCTACGCCATCGAGATCCGCAATCCCGAATTCCTGGCCCCGGATTACTTCGCCTGCCTGCGCACCCACCACGTGGCGCACGCGTACAACGCGTGGTCGAGGATGCCGGAATTGCGGCACCAACTGGCGATTCCCGATTCCGCGACGGCGGATTTCCTGGTGTGCCGCGCCCTGCTGCGCCGCGGCCGGCCGTACGAGGACGCGGTGGCGATGTTTTCCCCGTACACCGAGGTGAAGGACCCGAATCCGGAGGCGCGCGAATCCATGCGCGTGCTGATGGGGCGGGCGCGCGAGAACAAGCAATTGCTTTTCCTGTTTGTGAATAACCGCCTGGAGGGAAATGCGCCACTGACCATTCTGTCGCTCCTGGAGCCGTGAAGGGCGCGGCGCGCGCATGTTATACTTTGAAATTCACGCCTCACCGAAGGGCCCGTAGCTCAGTTGGTTAGAGCGCTACCTTGACACGGTAGAGGTCCGGCGTTCGAGTCGCCGCGGGCCCACCACCAGCTACTGCACCAACGCAACGGCTTTTGAGAAAAGCCCGGTCTTCATTCCGGTGGAATCGTACTGGAGGCTTGTTCCACCCGTAAACGAAACCTGCTTGGCCACGATTGCCGTGTAGACATTGGAAACGCTGGACCCATTCGAGAACAATACCGATGTTGTCGGAAAATACAGGGTGCCCGTCACTTTCATGGCGACGCCGCCGGAGAACGTGGCGTTCACGGACGACGTAATCGTTCTGTCCTGATAGAACACGACCCCCATGTACGGACCGGACGTTGGCCCGGAGAAGGTGACGTTGGCGCCGTTGGAGATGTTCACGGAGCCATAGGTGGCGTTCGTCCCCGTGAGATAGAACATCACTCCGCTGCCGGTGTCGGTGGTTCCGCCAACCAGTGAGAGCGCGCCGCCATTAATGATGTAAGTACCTGCCGCGAATGTGGCCGTGGCGCCGTTGGAGATGTTGATTCCGCCGCAATAGACTCCGGGGGTGAGCGCCCAGGTTCCATAGCCGGGACTGTAGTTGGTATAGTTGCAGGCGCCCACCGTCGGCGACGGCAATGAGGCGAACGGATCGGCGACCGAGGCGGCTCCGGTAGTAGGAGCCGGCGTCATGCTTCCACCACCGCTGATCACGTCTCCACCCACTATCGAAATCGCCGATGCGGTGACGGTCGATGCACCCGATACGGTGACAGCATCGCTGTTGCTGGAATCCACCGCGATCCCGCAGCCGTTTAACGCCACCGTGGCGCCATTGGTTGCCTGAAATGCGTTTTGCGCGGAAGGATCCAGCGCGTAGACGCAACTGGGTGAAACCGCGCCCACCAGCCCCGCCGTGGCCTTGGCCGTGATCGTGGAAGTGGCGCCCGCCCCGATAAATCGGATCAGGCCCGTCTTCAGGGTCCTCTGCACCGTGACGGCAAACGCCGGAACGTTGCCGGACGAAAGAGTCACGCCGGAAACGGTGGCCGGGAAACTCAACGTCACCGTGTCCGCGGACGTTCCGCCAAACCCATTATTCCGCGCATAGACGCAGGGCGTTCGAGCGTCCGCCGTGGTGCAAACGGACGAGGCTATGGGCGGAGTTCCGGTCCCGAACGGATGCGCCGAGGTCGCATTGGTTCCATCGAAAATGCTCATGATACCGGCCTGGGCGGCGGCATCCGCGGCAGCTTGCGCCATTTGCCGGTGCGCGTACATCTGCCCGCCATCGATCGCCAACCCCAGCGCGCCAATCAGCAGGATGCTCATGGCCACCACGACCAGAATGACAGCCTGTCCCTCCCGGCGGCCAAAAGTATGGGCAGCAGACCTCAAAATGCGATGATCCCCTGTGAGGCGCTGCCTAGCCGCAGCGTCTTCGAAAAGTATGTGGTCAACGGATCGTACGGATAGACGGCACTGACAGTTACGTACTGCCCGGGAGCATTGGAACCGCCCGGATAGGTTACAGTAACCACCAAACGGCTGGTGGTTAACAAGCCGGCGCTCGCGAAGTTCTTCACCACCGTCACAACTTGCGCGGGGTTGCTGCCCGGCCCGCTGGCGCTATCGACTGTGCTCCCGGTGGCACGCGAGCTGCCGTGCACTACCGCGTAACGCACGCCCGCTCGCGCCGCGTTGGCTACCGTCGTGTACACCAGCACCGTGCGGCCGATCTCGACCACGAACAGGAGCGTAATGGCCGTTAAGAGCGCCACCACGCTAAACTCCACCATGGTCTGACCGGCACGCCCGGCACGCCCGCTGGTTCCGGCGCCTGCGGTCACTGGAGCATCCTCACGACTACCTTCCGGTGAATTGTGCTGGATGGCAGAGTAGCGCTAATACCGAGTTTCGGAAACGAAAACAGCGGGATGTAAGGCTTATACGTGTAGGTCACGTCCACCGTGGCCAGAGTATAGGCCGGCGCCTCGGGGTCGAACAGGGTCGTGCAGCCGTTCGCCGCCGCCGTGGCGTTGGTGCATGTGGCAACCACCACGCTGGCCCGGTTCATCAGCGACGCAACGTCATTCGTCACCAGGGTGGTGACTTGAGCCGGCGTCGCCGCGGTCGGCCTTCCCACCGAAGCGCTGGACATACTCATATACTCCGCCCCGGCCCGGGCCGCATTGGCCACCGTGATCCAGGCGAACAGAAAGCCTCCGATGTTCACGGCGTTCACGGCCAGGAGAAACACCAGTGGAACCAGCAAGGCGAACTCGACCAGGGCCTGCCCTTTCCGGCGCGACGTCCCGTTGCCGGGCACATTACCTCCCGGTGGAACCGGAATGGCGGCCAGGAACCTCCGGAGACTCTCCTCCTCCTGGCGGTTGCGAAACACAAACTCGACGGCTACGCCGTCGGATCCGTGCCTGACAACTCGAGCGGGCACACAAATCGAAGCCGGCGGAACCGTCGCGCCATCCTCCGGGATCGCCTTCGGTTGCCTTTGCAGAATGAGCCGAATGATGGTGCCGGGATACCATCGTTCCGGCGTACAAATGTAGGCACCGCTCTGGCTGATATCGTGCATACGCCGTCCCTCCGGTGCGGAGCCATCCCAATAATACACGAGCACCTCCGGGTGGATGCTCCTCGGCGCCCGCCTGGGTTCCTCCTCCTCCCCGGCCAGCCATCCTTTCATCTTGCCTATCGCACGCTGCAACATCGCCTAACTCACTGTCGCGTCTCCGGGAAAACCGGTTGTGTGCCCTTGCCCTCCACGCACTCCTCCATTTGTTCCGGAGTGCAAATGAGCAATTCATCGCCGATCTGTGTATAGGAGGAGTAAATGGCCCGCGAACGCAATATCAGCATACTGGCACATTTGCTTTTGATCGGCGAGATACCGACCGGCCCCAGTTGTTCGACGAGATGAAGCACGCGGTTTGCCGAATCCAGGTAGATCAAGTCGATGGCACAAAGCACGCCGATCGTGTGGACGCCACGGGAAGGAACGAGCCAGACGCCATCCTCTGGTGTCACTCCCCTTTTCTCCGAAAGCGCCTTCAGGCCCATGCGCCAGGTGTCGGCGGGAGCGACGCGAAGTCCCAAGAACGATTCGCGAGTCCGATTGAACACACACAAGGTCCGTCTCATAGTTGTCGCACCCGAATACTGCTTCGCTCCGCCGACCCGGCGTCTCTCCAACATACACTCCTTCACACCCGTCGCGCCCCTGCGAGTTCCACGCGTCGTCGAAGGGCGCGACGACCACGGTGACTACTTTACCGCGTTGCGGCGGCGTTGGATAAAGTACACCAAGCCGATGACAAACAGAATGCCCGCCACGAGGCGGATAACGGTCGTCGTATCCATGATGCTTCTCCTTTCTTTTGAGTTCAAACGGCCCACAGCCGCACTAACTCAAAAACTGCTGAAAACCCTCTAACATAACGATCATCGAGGGGCCAAGTGTCACGACGAACAACGAGGGAAAGATGAACAAAACCAGGGGGAAGGTGAGTTTCACGGTAGTCTTCGCCGCCTGTTCCTCCGCATCCTGCCGCCGTCGCGTGCGCAACGCTTCCGAGTGAGACCTCAAGGTCTTTCCGACACTGGTGCCGAACTTATCCGCTTGGATCAATATCGACGCCAGCGAACGAACGGTATCGACATCGGTGCGCTCCCCAAAATTCCTCCACGCTTCGGCGCGCGGGCGTCCGGCTCGCTGTTCCAGATATACGAGACTCAGTTCATCGGCGATGGCCGGCTGGCTGATCCGCAGCTCCTCCGCCGTGCGCATGGTCGCCTTGTCGACGCTCAGGCCCGCCTCCACGCAGATCACCATCAGGTCCAATGCTTCCGGAAGGCCCAGACGCAACTCCATCTTTCTGGCGGAAACGCGATTGTTTAGCCAGAAATCCGGGGCCAAGAACCCGAGGCCAGCCGCCAGCGCATACACAAAGAGTGGAGAGTACGTGTACAGTTGCGTGGCGGTGGCAACCAGACATAACGCAACTGGAACGAGCACCTTGGAGCTGTAGAAGATGTTGACGTAGGATGGTTCGCGATAACCCGCCCTCGCCAGTTTTTTCTGAACGGTCGAGACATCGGCCGGGTTTCTTGGCAGTACCTTCTGAAATGGTCTTACCAACCTTTCGAGCCGGGATCCCGGAGGCGGCGTCAGCGTGCCCAACAGACCGGGGTCGTCCGCCCTCGACACCACTTGCGAGAGTCTTTTTAGCGTCGCTTGCCGGTAGAAGATCAAGAGACCGAGACTCGACATCAACAGGAAGGCCGCAAGGAACGCGAATATGGCAAGCTGCATAATGTGCCTTTCAGACACGAATCCGAACAATCTTTCGAATAATGAGGCCGCCGACAATGTCCATGCTCGCGGCTGCCCAGAGCAGCTTCAAGCCGATGGGGCGCTTCCACAAGATACTCATTCCGTCGGGATTCACGAAATACATGGCCAGCCCGAGCCCCACGGGAAGAAGGGAGAGTACCCAGCCGGTCATCCTCCCTTGTGCGGTGTGAACGCTCACCTGCTTCTTCAACCTGAACCTTTCGCGTGTGGTCTCCGCCACCTTTTCCAGCACTTCGGCCAGGTTTCCGCCGCTTTCCTTCTGAATCAGCACGGCGGCGACAAAGATGCGAAAGTCCTGTATGGGGACCCTCTCGGTGAGATTCACGAGCGCGGTGCGCAAGTCGGCGCCGTAGTTCTGTTCCTCGAAACACTTGCGGATCTCTCCGCTGATCGGCTCGCGGCAGTCCTGGGCGACCGCTCCCAAGCTGGCGATCAGACTGTGGCCCACCCGAAGGGCGCTGACGATCATGCCCAGCGCCTCGGGCAGTTGCTGTTCCATCTTGGACAGACGCTTGGTACGCCGATGCCGGACGTACAGAAAGGGCAGCGGAAGAAAGCCGGCCGAGACCAGCAGAACCGGGAGCCCGGCTCCCCATCGCAAATACAGTATGTATCCCAGGAAGGCGAAGCCCGCGAGGGACGTCAGGACCAGGGTCCCGAGCGTCAGGGTCACACCGGCTTGATACAGGTACAGAGTGGAGGCCGGCGCCAGGTTCAGCTTGGTCAACCAGTGGTTCAACCATGGAATCGCACTCAAAAGCCGCTGCTGTTTCCGAATATCGGTGATTTCTTCCTCGTCACCCGTGGGTGCGAACTCATGATCCAATGCGGCGAGCCTCAATGCCCCGGGCTTGGACGTGCCTTTTCCAACCATCGTGGCAACCAATACCGCGGCCGCGAGCCCCCCCACACAGATCGACAGGACGATCAGCAGCATATGGCACCGCTCCCTTGTGTTCCGTGCGGCATTCTCAATCGACCTCCACGACGCGCTCAAAGATCTCCGTCGGCAGCAGGATGCCGGCCACACGTAACCGGTCGAGGAACTTGGGACGAATCCCGGTGGGCTGAAACGAACCCACGACCCTTCCATCCGGCCCGATGCCTTTCCTGACAAAGTTGAAAATATCGTGCATGCTGACGACGTTTTCCTCGAGGCCGGTAATCTCGGAAATATTGACCACTTTGCGGGTGCCATCGCTCATGCGCGATACCTGCACGATGACTGAAATCGCGGACGCAATCTGCTGGCGGACGGATCTCTCCGGCATATTGACGCTGGCCATGGCTACCATGGACTCCAACCTGGAAAGAGCGTCGCGGGAGGTGTTGGCATGGATGGTGGTCATCGAACCCTCGTGCCCGGTATTCATGGCCTGCAGCATGTCGAACGCTTCGTCGCCACGCACCTCGCCGATGATGATCCGGTCCGGCCGCATACGAAGGCTGTTGATGAGAAGCTGTCGCTGGCGCACGGCTCCCAGCCCCTCCACATTGGGAGGCCTGGTTTCCAGCCGCACCACATCCTCGTGTTTGAGCTGCAACTCGGCGGCGTCTTCAATGGTGACGATGCGCTCGGTCTCCGGAATGAAGCTGGAGAGAATGTTCAGGAATGTGGTCTTGCCGGCCCCGGTGCCTCCCGAGATCAGGACGCTGATTTTGGCCTTTACCGCGGCGGCCAAAATCTGCATCATCTCGGCGGAAATGCTTTTGAGTTTCACCAGAGTCTCCGCCGCGACAGGCCCGCCGCCGAAGCGCCGGATGGACATACAAGGGCCGTCGAGGGCCAGCGGCGGAATGATGGCGTTCACGCGCGAGCCATCCGGAAGCCTGGCATCGACCATGGGCGAGGACTCGTCCACTCGGCGGCCGACGCGCGACACGATGCGATCGATCACCTGCATCAAGTGCCGGTCGTCCCGGAATTTCGCGCCGGTCCTCTCCAGGATTCCGCGGCGTTCCACATAGACCACGTTTCGGTTGTTGACCAAGATGTCCGATATGGTGGGATCCTTCAACAGGGGTTCGAGGGGTCCCAAGCCAAAGACTTCATCCAGCAACTCGCTTTCCACCCGCTCTTTTTCCGCACCGTTCAGAGGCACTTTTTGGGCGCCGACAATCTCCTGAATGATGGTACCGACCGCGCGGCGGGCTCTGGCGTCGTCGACCGAAGAGAGTCTTTCGAGGTCGATCCTGGATAGCAGGGTGCTGTGCAGATCGGTTTTCAGTCTTTGAAAATCGAGGACTTCCATTTAAGTGTCCGCCAGTTCCCGCAGCCCTCGCAGGCCGAAGAGGTTGAACCCTTGGCTGGCCTTCTTGGCCGCGGTCAAAGGCTTGCCGCAGGCGGCTCTCGCCATCTGCGAAACTGCGCGCGTATAGGGCGAATCGTTCATGGCGATCGGAATGCCGCTGTCCTGCGCGGCCCGGATCGTGGCGTAGGCGTTCGGAATTCTCCAGTCCACCGGCCGCGTCAACGCCTTCCTGGCGCTATCCCGGTCGATGTTGCTGTAACGCGAGTTGAACCGATTGGCAACCACTTTCAGACGGCGACACCCATCTCTGGCGGAAAGAAATGAGATCAACCGGTGCCCGTTGCGGAGCGACGCGAAAGTCATTTCCGTGACCAGATAGAGCGTGTCCGCCATGGCAAACAGCGTTTCCTGAGTATCGCCGCGAGAGGATCCGGAATCCACCACCACGTAGTCGAACTCCTCGCGCAGAATCCGGAATAGCTTCTTCACGCTCTTGTCGTCGGCCAGGTGAAAGAAGTCGTAGCTTTCCGGAGCGCCCAGCACCGCGAGGCCAGAGCCGTGCCGGATCAACAGAGTCGCCAGAAACTCGCGGTCGAGCCGGGCAGCGCTCGCCAGCGCGTCCACCACCGAGAAAGTCGTGGTCATGCCCAGCCCAGGGGCAATCTCACCCAGTTGAAAATCCATGTCCACCACCACCACTCTGGCGCCGCACTCCTTGGTCAGCGCCAGCGCAAAATTGAGAGCGATGGTGGTGACCCCAACACCGCCTTTCGAGGGCACAAAAACCAGCGCCTTCCCCAAAGGCTTCTTCTGATCGATCCCGCGCGAGTAGGTGCGGGTGAACGCTTCGCCCACGGTTTCCGGAAGGAACGGCTCCACCAGAAAATCGCGCGCGCCGGCTTGCATGGATCGACGCATCAAGGCTGAATCGTTCTTGCTGGAAGCGGCCATCACAGTCATGGCGGCGTCGTGGCGGCCAATATTCTCAATCACATGAATAGCCTGCTCGACATCGTCATCCAGATCCACAATGAGTACCTGGCAGCCCAACCGTGCGATGGCGGGAAGATCGTCCCGCGACGGATAGGACCCGAACTCGTGAACCAGAGGAACGAATTGCGTTCCAGCCAGTGCCGCTACCAGCGCCCGGCGCCGCGTGGCGTTCGGCATGACTATCGCAACCGAGAGAGCGGTCGGTGCATCGGAATCCGGAGTATTGGGCATAGTTGAAACCTGTTAGCTGATAACCTCTGCCGGTCTGGCCGTTATGCTGCAAAAAAAGAAAATATCGTCCCGATCGCGATCGCCGGAGCGTAAGGCATGGCCCGCGCGGACGGGTTATCGAGAACCAAGCTGGGATGGGGATGTACACCCTTGGTCCAAAACGCCGAGACGAGATCGCTCGCGCCTTCGAGTGATGCGCCGAGCGATCCGTGGCATGCTGCCCAGATCAACGCCAGCACGCCGCCCGCGATGCCCGTTGCCACCAGTGCGATACCTAGTTGCCCGGGGCCGATCCACCCGCTCACCGCGGCGCATAGTTTCAAATCGCCCATGCCCATGCCGCGGAGCCAGCAGAGTACTCCCATAACGGCGGCCGCGAGCGCTATGCCACCCATACTCTGTCCCAGACCTTTCATACCGTAACTTATCGTGTTCGCTATGACACCGGCAGCCAAAAATGGCAGCACGAGCCAGTTCGGGACGCGCCGGCTATGGATATCCGTAACCGTGGCAATCGCGAGCAGGGTGAGGATAGGCCACCACGCGATCGAGTGCATGTTCATAGGCGTCCGCAAGAGAAAGCGGATCGGGCTTGCGCCCGCCCTTCTCTGACGGGGGTTAGCTGGTGTAGGTAGTCAGCTTGGTGCCGACGGATGTGAAAGCGGTGCCAATGGTAGTGGCGAGGGCTTTCATGCTGACGGTTGCAGCCAGTGCGATCAGCGCAAGCACCAGGGCGTATTCCACAAGGTCCTGCCCGCTCTCGTCCCTAATGAACGCATCTTTCAGCTTCCGCATCTTCATATAGATCTTCAAAACATTGTTTTTCATGTTACTTGTTCTCCTGCCAAGTGCTAGAGCATTCCGAGAGCCGTTTGAGACACTGGCGGGTAGACCGTTACAGGTCAATAGTTTATGGTGCAGAGGGCGATTGTCCCCAGCGGCCAATCGTTAGCGGTTGGCTACACTACCGATTTCAATAGTGAACTCTAGAGCCGGCGGCAGCCCGAGGCAGCCGCCAATTGGCCTTTCGATTGCCATGAAACCGATCGTGACGTCCCGCCAGACACTGGATACGGCCATCCTGATCGCCGCCACGGCGCTCACGCGTTTCGTTTTCAGAAGTCATTACCTGTACGACATCGACTCGGTCAACTTCGCGCTGGCCCTGAAACGCTTCGACCCCAGCGTCCATCAGCCGCATCCGCCGGGCTATTTTCTATATGTATGCCTGGGCCGCCTGGCCAATCTGCTTACGCATGACGCCAACGCGGCCCTGGTCGGGATCAGCATCGTCTTCAGTTGCGGCGCGGTGGCGATGATTTATGTTCTGGCCCATCGCTGGTTTGGCCGGAACGCCGCCTTATTCGCCGGCCTGATCTTTCTCTTCTCTCCCCTGGCGTGGTTTCACGGTACGGTGGCGCTCACTTACATGGTCGAAGCCTCCTTCTCGGCGCTCACCGGGTATCTGTGCTGGCGGATCGAGTGTGGAGCGGCCCGGTTCATTTTGCCGGGCGCGATGGTGGTGGGCGTAGCGGCCGGTTTCCGTCCATCCTCGCTCCTCCTGCTGGGACCTCTCTTGCTCTACTCGTTTCGTAACGCCAACCGCAAGCAGGCTGCCGCCGGAACCGGCGCGCTGGTCTTGACCCTGCTGGCGTGGTTCCTCCCCATGATCCGGGCCGGCGGCGGGACGCGTTACCTCTCATCGCTTGCGTCGCTGTGGCTGGCCGTGCCGGCGAGGGGGACGGTTTTCAATTCCTCCGGTTGGAACTCCGTGGCCCGCGCCGCGACGATCCTCGGCATCTATTTTCTCTGTTTCGGTTGTGCCGCCATGCTCCCGCTCCGGGCGCGGCTTGGGGATTCCTCCAGCAACCGGCGCCAGGCGATCTTCACGCTGGTCTGGATAGGGCCGGGCCTGTTCTTCTTCACATTCATCTATCTGAAGTTCGTAAACAGCGGCTATCTTCTGGCACTCGCTCCGCCGGCTTGCGCCTGGATGGGCCTGTGGGCCTCAACCTGGTACGCGAGTACCGACTGGTCCAGAGCGCTGAAGATTGTGGCGATCGGAGGCTGCGCCGCTGCCAATACCCTGGTATTCGTGTGCGCTCCCGTGTATTGTTCGTACGGAGCAGTTCGGCGATTTGAAGCGGAGCTCCGGAACATCGTCGGAGTTCTGCCGCAAATCGCGCCGCCGCGGGACAGTCTAATTGTCGGTTTCGATTCTCATTTTCTGGGGTATCGGCACGCTGGATACTACCTGCCCGACTACCTGACGGTTCAGTTCCCGGCAGTCCAGCTCATCTCGGGGACGCGAATATTTGCGATGCGGGATCGAGATACCCGGCTCGAGACCGGGCTCCCCGCCACTCCCGTGCACGACTTCGTCATGTTTCCACTGCCGCTGGGCGCGAGCGAGTATCGCAACTATATGGCTCTGGTGCGAAAGCGCTTTCCCCCCGGTGAACTGCGCACGGTCATGCGTGGGGGCCATGAGTTTGCAATCGGACCTGTCGCGGATCTCGGAGTTCTGTTTCCGGGCGCCGTGCGCAGGCAAGACTGTGCACGACGAGTGACTAAGGACGCACCCTTAGTAAACAGCCGTTAACAGTCACTGGTTCCCCAGTACCTGCCTGCACCGTAGCCGACTGATTTGACAAGGGATTGGACTCGAATCCGCACCATGGCCTTCCAAGTGCTCAACCATACACGTGCGGCGCGAACCATCGTCGGTTTGGTTGAGAGTGAGCTTGTGCCCCATCTGGACCCTTGCTTTTATGAAGATACAGACGCTGGCCGAATTTTTCCTCGACGAGCAGGGCCAGGATCTGGTCGAGTATGGACTGCTGCTTGTGCTGATTGCCCTGGCC
>Ga0181536_10003001_pt1 | contig 18616 bp, 15 predicted proteins | sample PEATcosm2014_Bin_41_FD_121105 | JGI IMG/M metagenome (GOLD analysis project Ga0181536, IMG submission 121105) | Peatland microbial communities from MTU Mesocosm Facility, Houghton, MI, USA - PEATcosm2014_Bin17_60_metaG | ecosystem: Environmental > Terrestrial > Soil > Wetlands > Peat | place...
GAAGTTGTAGCGCCATGGCCGGGTTTCCTGATATTGCCGTACCCGTTCATACCACCCGGTGCAGCAGCGCCGAGCCCGCCGCCACGCGCCGGCAGTTCTCGGCCGCGAGGACGAAACTCCGGTCAAACGTTCCGGTCGTGATCCAGGCGACATGCGGCGTGACCACCACGTTGTCCAATGCCAACAATGGCTCGTCGCGCGCCACGGGTTCTTCGGTGAACACATCCAGACCCGCGCCCCCGAGATGGCCGGAACGCAAGGCATCCGCCAGCGCCGCCGAATCGACCAACCCGCCACGCGCGGTATTGATCAGCACCGCGCCTTGTTTCATGCGACCGAGCGCGGAACGATCGATGAGGCGCCCGGTCTCCGCGGTCAACGGCAAATGCAGGCTCACCACATCGGATTGTTCCAGCAACGCGTCCAGTGTCGTGAACCGCGCCACCGCGTCGGCCACCTGGTGGCGCGCGGTGTAGAGCACCTCGCACCCCATCGCCACCAGCACCGGCGCCAGCAATCGCGGCACCGAACCATACCCGACCAGCCCGACCACGCGGCCGCCAAGTTCGCCCAGACCATCCTGCAACGCGAGATCGGTCCAAACGCCCGCGCGCAACGACGCATCGAAGCGCGGCACCCGGCGCAACGTCGAAAGCATCAACGCCAGGGTCAGTTCCGCCACTGCCCGGGAATTCGTGCCGGGAAGGTTACAGACGGGAACGCCGCGCGCCTTCGCCGCCTCCAGATCGATCGTGTTGACGCCGACGCCAATCTTCTGGATCAGCCGCAGTCGCGGCGCCGCCGCGATCATCTCCGCCGTGCAGCGCTTCAACACATGCCACAGCACGTCGCAGTCCGGCAGCAGCGACATGAGGCGCGTGTCATCGTCCTCGGGGCAAATCGCGATCTCCAATCCGCGCAATGCCGCGAGGCGCGCGGTCAGATCGGGCCCCGCCGACGCGTGATAAACGACCTTCACGACCGGGAGCGCCCCAGCACCGCGCCGCCGGCGAACCGCGCCCGCGCACCCAACGTTTCCTCGACCCGCAGCATCTCATTCCACTTCGCCATCCGCTCGCTTCGCGAAAAGCTGCCGACCTTGAGTTGTCCGACCTGCCAACCGACCGCGAGGTGAACGATCGTCGTGTCTTCGGTCTCCCCGGAACGGGCCGACACTATGGCGGCAAACCCGCATTCCTTGGCGGCGTTCCAGGCATCCAGCGTCTCGCTCAAGGTGCCGCGCTGATTGGGTTTCAGCAGCACGGTGTTGGCGGCCCCGGTCGCCGCCGCATCGCGCACCCGCGCGGCATCGCTGACCAGGAAATCGTCACCAACAATCTGCAACGATTTGCCGTGTTGGCGGGTAAACTCGGCGAAGCCGGCCGCATCGTCCTCGGCCAGCGGATCCTCGATCGACAGAATCGGATAGCGGGAAATCCAGCCCGACAGCAGCGCGATCATGCCGCCGCTGTCGAATTCCCGGTCCTCCAACGCCAGCTTGTACCGCCCGCCGCGGCCAAACTCCGACGCGGCGATGTCGAGCGCGATCCCCACTTGCTCGCCTGGCCGGAAACCCGCGCGCTCGATCGCACGGACCAGAGTGTCCAACGCCTGTTCATTGGTCGCGAACGCCGGCCACCAGCCGCCCTCATCCGCGACACCGGCCAAAGTCCCAGCCTCCGCCATCAACTTTCCCGCCGCCCGATACACCTCCGCCGTCCATTCCAACGCCTCCGAGAAACTCCCCGCCCCTGGACACATCACCATGAAGTCCTGAATGTCCACGCGCCGTCCGGCATGCGCGCCACCGCCAAATATCTGGATTTGTGGCAGCGGGATCAGCGTCACCTCCGTATCGGCCAGATAGCGGAACAACGGCAGCTCGGCGGCATGCGCGGCGGCGTGCGCGGCGGCCATCGACACCGACAGCATTGCGTTCGCGCCAAGCCGGCTCTTGTTCGGCGTGCCGTCCAGCGCGATCAGCCGCGCGTCCAGCGCCGCCTGGTTCGCCGCATCCATGCCGATGACCGCGCCGGCGATGTCGCCATTCACGTTCGCCACCGCGCGCCGGACATCGTAACCACCGAATGCCTCGCCGCCGTCACGCAAATCCACCGCCTCGCCGCTGCCGGTCGAGGCCCCGGCGGGAGCGATCGCGCGGCCCACGGCGCCGTTTTCCAGCATCACCTCGGCCTCCACCGTGGGCCGGCCGCGGCTGTCCCACACCCGGCGCGCGTGCACGTAGGCAATGTTGGTGTCGGTCATGTGTCGGTTTCCTTTGTCCAGGCTTCCCGGATTGCCGCCAGGCGCTCTGGCGGATCGGCCAGCAACGCGCGCGCCACCCGCCGCACCTGGTCCTTTTGGGGTTCGCTGGTGATGTATTCGACCGGCGATTTGCCATCGACTCGCGCCAGGAACAATCCGGGCAACAGCGCGGCGGCGCGTTGCTCCAACGCATCCGGCGTTTCCCAGCTCACCCCGCGCAAGTACGCGGCGGCGAGCGCATCGAAACAGTGCAAAAATCCATCCCGCGCGCGCGGCGTCCACAGACATTTCAGCAGCAGGTGATTGAGGCAAAACGCCAGGTCAAACGCCGGATCGCCCCACCACGCGCATTCCGCGTCCAAAAACACTGGGCCTGACGGGCCGCGCAAAATGTTCTTCGGACTGACATCGCCATGCACCAGCGCTTTCTTGTTGGCTTGCGTCGCCGCCACCAACGCCAGCAACCGCTCCGCGCGATCCGGGTGCGCGCGCGCGGTCGCGACCAAATACGGCTCCAGCCGGATGTCGTAAAAGATCGCGTCCGTCGGAAACTCGGCCGCGATGGAGGGATCGGCGGCGGTCCTGGCGTGAATGGCCACCAGCGCCTCGGCGACGCGCGCGGCGAAACCGGCATCCGCGATCCCATCGCGCAGTTGGTTCTTCCACAACGGATGATCTTCGGGCGACAGAAACGCCATCGCCAGCGTGCCGCTCGCCGGATCCTGGCCGAGCAGCCGCGGCGCGAACCCGGCGGCGTGACGCATCCAGCGCGCCTCGAACACGTTGCGCTCGACCGGCGCGTGCCAGTCCGCCGCCACACGCAGTTTTTCCAGGGCGCGTTTGACACAAATCGGCCCGGATGGAAGGTCGATCCGCCAGATGTCCGAGGACACGCCGCCGGTCAGCCGTTCGCCACCGGTCGCGCCGGACAGGTTCATACGGCGGAGCGCGTCGAGAATTGCCTCGGGCGGACGTTCGGACATGGGGGTTTTAGGGGCCGGATGCTGCTCGCGGTCAAGCCCGGCTTGCCCCCATCCCGTCCCGCGAGATACCCTGCCCGCATCAACAAACCTTGGACGGGCAAACATGTCTCAACCACAAGTCGTCGCCGAGCTCGCGCCGCATGGCGTTCTGCGCGCCGCGATCAATATGGGGAACTTCCTGCTCGTCACCGGCCGCACCGCGTCCGGCGATCCCGACGGATGCTCCCCCGACATGGCCCGCGCCATCGCCGCGTCTCTGGGCGTGCCGGTGCAATTCGTGCCGTATGCGCGTCCCGGTGAACTCGCCGACGATGCCGAGAACGACAAATGGGACATCGGCCTGATCGGCGCCGAGCCCACGCGCGCCGAGAAAATCGACTTCACGGCGGCTTACGTCAAAATCGAGGCGACCTATCTGGTGCCCGCCGGCTCGCCGATCAAATCCATCGCCGAGGTCGACGTGAAAGGCAACCGCATCGCGGTGACCGCGCGCAGTGCCTATGATTTGTGGCTGGAGCGTAACATCCATCACGCCACGCTGCATCGTGGCAACAATCAGGCGGCGACGATCGAGTTGTTCCAGAAGGAAAAGCTGGAGGCGCTGGCCGGCCTGCGTCCCGGGTTGCTCGGCGACGTGGAGAAGATGCCCGGCTCACGCATCCTCGACGGCCAGTTCACCGCCGTGCAGCAGGCGATCGGCACGCCGAAAAAGAACGCGGCGGGCGCGGCGTGGCTGAAGCAATTCGTCGAGGACGCGAAAAAATCCGGCGCCGTCGCGGCGCTGATCCAGAAGCACGGAGTCGTTGGCCGGCTGTCGGTCGCGCCGCCCGCCTGATTGTCACGATCCTGTCGTCATGGCCGGGCCTGACCCGGCCATCGCTCAAACCACCGATGAGCGGCGACAGATGACCGGGTCAGGCCCGGCCATGACGGGTAAAAAAGTTACTGACAGGCGAGGCATTCCTCGTAATCCGTTGTTGACGCGGCCGCCGCGACCAGCGGAAGCGGCGCGATCGCGTCATTCGCCGGCTGATGGATATCGTCAACCGGCGCGACCGCTTTCACGCTGACATTGTCCGCGCGCTGGATCGACAGGCTGCGGCAATAATACAGCGACTTCACGCCGCGCTTCCACGCCATGAAATGGATCTGATGCAGATCCCGCTTATGCACATTGGCGGGCAGGAAGATGTTGACCGACTGGCTCTGGCAAATGAACGGTGCCCGGTCGGCGGCGTGTTCGATGATCCAGCGCTGATCGAGCTCGAACGCGGTCTTGTACACCGCCTTCTCGTCGTCGGTCAGAAAATCGAGGTGCTGCACGCTGCCCTTCGTGGTGGTGATCGAGGACCACACCGCGTCGTTATCCTGCCCCTTCTCCGCCAGCAGCTTTTGCAGATGCCGGTTGCGCACCGTGAAACTGCCCGACAACGTCTTCTGCAAAAACACATTCGCCGCGATCGGCTCGATACCCGGGGAAGCGTTGCCCGCGATGATGGAAATCGACGCGGTCGGCGCCAACGACATTTTGTGCGAGAAACGTTCCTTGCTGCCGTATTCCTCGGCATCCGGACAGGCGCCGCGTTCCTCGGCCAGGACCATCGATGCGGTGTCGGCCTGCGCCCGGATGTGCCGGAAGATCCGCTTGTTCCACACCTTCGCGACGACGCTTTCCCATGGCACATTCAAGGCCTGCAGAAACGAATGGAAACCCATCACGCCGAGCCCGACCGAGCGCTCCCGCATCGCCGAATAACGCGCCTTTTCCATGCCCGGCGGCGCGCGATCGATGAAGTCCTGCAACACGTTGTCGAGGAACCGCATCACGTCCTCGACAAAGGTCGGGTGGTTTTCCCACTCGAACCATTTCTCCAGGTTCAGCGACGACAGGCAGCACACCGCCGTCCGTTCCACGCCATGATGGTCGCGTCCGGTCGGCAAGGTGATTTCGCTGCACAGGTTTGAGGTTTTCACCTCCAGGCCGGCGAGTTTGTGATGCTCCGGCTGCGCCCGCGCGACATGATCGGAGAAGATGAGGTACGGCTCGCCGGTCTCGATGCGCGCGGTCAGAATCCGCACCCACAACGCACGCGCCGAAATCGAGCGCACGACCGATTTGTCCTTGGGCGACAACAACGGCCACTTCTCGTCCGCTTCGACGGCGCGCATGAACGCGTCGGGGATCTGGATGCCGTGATGCAGGTTCAGCGCCTTGCGATTCGGATCGCCGCCGGTGGGACGGCGCAACTCGATGAACTCTTCAATTTCCGGATGCGAAACGGGCAGATACACCGCCGCCGAACCGCGCCGCAGCGAACCCTGGGAAATCGCCAGCGTCAGGCTGTCCATGACGCGAATGAACGGAATGACGCCCGAGGTCTTGCCCACCGCGCCGACCTTCTCGCCGATCGAGCGCAGATTGCCCCAGTACGAGCCAATGCCGCCGCCTTTTGACGCGAGCCAGACATTTTCATTCCACAGTCCGACGATACCTTCCAGACTGTCCGTGGCTTCGTTCAAAAAGCATGAGATCGGCAAGCCGCGCTGCGTGCCGCCGTTCGACAGCACCGGAGTCGCCGGCATGAACCACAGCCGGCTCATATAATCATAGATGCGTTGGGCGTGCCCCTGATCGTCGCCGTAAAACGAGGCCACGCGGGCGAACAGGTCCTGGAATTCCTCCCCCGGCATCAAATACCGGTCCCTCAATGTCGCCCGGCCAAAATCCGTGAGCAGCGAGTCGCGGGTGCGATCGACCCGAACCTGATGGCGACCCGGCATCTGGACTGCGTCAAGCACATCGGCCTCCGTGGCGTTTCTCATTGTCGGATCATCCTTTAGCGGGCCGGCGGTAGGATTCGGAACACTGTATGTTGCGATCCGCCGGGGATGGACCACAAGATAAGGCGGTTGTGGCCCGGCTGCAACGCTCCGGTGCGATCCCGACTCTAAACCCTGACCCGCTCCCGCAAAAGGAGACAACCGCGTTCGCCGGGTGTTCTCCCCAGGTTCCACAACCCATGTATGTTCTTTGTATGTTCTTTCAAGGAATCAGTCAAAGCCGCGCCAACTCATGAACTGATCCGACGCCGCCCGTTCGGTCACCAGACCGTTCTCGGGCGACTCCGGGTCGGCGAAGCCCAGCGCCATGCCGCAAACGACGATCTCCTCCGGTGCCAGCCCAAGCACCGGCCGGACCACCTTATGATAATGCGTCCACGCCGCCTGCGCGCAGGTATCCAACCCGCGCGCCCGCGCCGCGATCATGATGTTCTCCAGGAACATTCCGTAATCGAGCCATGATCCGGTGGCCAGGCCGCGGTGAATGGTGAACACCATCCCCACCGGCGCATCGAAAAATTGAAAATTCCGCCGGTGTTGCGCGCGCATTTTCGCGGCCTCGCCGCGGGCGATGCCAAGCGTGCCGTACAGGTCCCAGCCAACCTTACGGCGACGCGACAAATACGGTTCGAAAAACTCGTCAGGGTAGTATTGCACCTCGTGCCGGTGGCCTGGCTCCTCCGCGTCGAACACCGCCTGCACCGCCGCGCACAGTTCATCCCGCGGCGCGCCCACCAGCACATACCCCCGCCACGGTTGCATGTTCGTGCCACTGGGCGCACGGGCGGCGACATCCAGGATCTCCGCGATGACCGGGCGCGGCACCTCGGTTAGCAGGAAACGGCGAATCGAGCGGCGCGAGGTGATCGCGCGATCGGTCAAAGCCGGGTCGAGCATCACGCGGAACCCGCGTGGTGGTTGAACAAGTGCATCGGTGTTTCTCCGTTCCGGACAGAGTAGCCGCATCCGACCCGGACGCAACGGACCTGGCGGCACCCGGACGCCAAGGACTTGACGCCACCGGCCCGCTGGTGACCAGAATCCGTGCCAGGAGGACACAACCATGGTTCAGATCCGCCAGATGGGGCCGCAAATCGGCGTGGAGGTCAGTGACGTCGATGTCCGGACGCTCGACGACGCCGGCTTCGCACCGATCTATCAGGCCTGGCTCGATCACAACGTGCTCGTGGTGACCGGCCAGGAGCTGACGATCCCCGAGTTCCTGCGCTACAGCCGCCGCTTCGGCCACGTCACGCCGCACCCGTCGAAAAGCACGCGGCATCCGGACTATCCGGACATCACGATGTTGGGCGTGAACAAGTTCAACCCGGACGGCCAGTTGAACGAATCGATCTACCGCCGCGGCGCCGAGGGTTGGCACACCGACGGCGCCTACGATCCGATCCCGTTCAAGGCGACGCAACTTTACGCGCTCGCGATCCCCGACACCGGCGGCGATACGCTGTTCGCCAGTGGCTACGCCGCGTATGAGGCGTTGCCGGCGCGATTGAAAACCCGCCTCGACGGCGTCAGCGGCGCATTCAGTTACGGTGGGCGAAGAAAAAAGCAGGCGCTGCTCAATCCGGAAGACCGTGACGTTCCGCCAGCGATCCATCCGATCGTCCGCACCCACGGCGAGACCGGCCGTAAATCGCTGTATTTCGACCCCGGTAAGATCCTGTCGATCGAGGGCGCGGACCCGGCCGAAAGCGACGAGCTGATCGCCGAACTCGAGACTTACATGATTCAACCGGACGGCCAGTACCGCCACAAGTGGCACGTCGGCGATATCGTGATCTGGGACAATCGCTGTTCCTATCACAAGGCCGCCGGCGATTATCCGCCCGAACAGGATCGCATCCACTGGCGGGTCTCGATCCAGGAATACGCCCAGGCCGGGCGGCTCGCGGCGGAATAGCGGTCCGCGCGGGGCAGTAACGAGGCGCCTGAGCGGCGAGCCGGCGCGAGCGAAAAAAAACCTGTGTTTCCCCGTGACGTTAGGCGAACTGGTCACCTTGGCGAGCGGATCGGGCCGGGCGCCGGGCGTCGTCCTTTGACCGCTTTGACGCGCGAATGATTTCCGGTCATGATTGGTGTTCTCTCTTGAATTCGATCTGGGACTCAGGGGGCAACAAAATGCAAACGGTGCTTGATGCGATCTTGCGGCACTTCATCGGGACGGGTCGGCTATCGGTACGCTGGCCTGATGGGCGCTTAAGTCTTTACTCGGGTGGTGATGGTCCTTCGGCGGGCATCGTGATCCGAACGCAAAGCGCCGTCCGCCGGCTCATTCTCAACCCTGGCCTCGCCTTGGGTGAGGCGTATATGGATGGGACCGTTACACCCGACGGTTGCGGTATCTACGACGTGCTCGATGTCATGTGCGCGAATCTCGATACTGACTATGAACGCCTACCGATCATGCGGTTTCGAACCTTCTTGCGAGAGTTGAAAAGACGCGTCGATCAATACAACCCAGCCGGGCGGGCACAGAAAAATGTCGCGCACCATTACGATCTCAATGGCCGCCTCTACAGCCTGTTCCTCGATCGCGATCGGCAATACTCCTGCGCCTATTTCCGCCGTGGCGATGAAACGCTGGAAGAGGCGCAGCTGGCGAAGAAGCGTCACATCGCCACCAAATTGTGCCTCGACCGCCCGGATCTCAGGATTCTCGACATCGGCTGTGGCTGGGGCGGACTCGCGCTGACGCTGGCCCGGGATTACGGCGCCCAGGTCACCGGCATCACGCTCTCCCGCGAGCAACTGACCGAGGCGCGCGACCGTGCCATCGGCGAAGGCCTGGAAGATCGCGTCAGTTTCGAGTTGCTGGACTACCGCGCGGTCAACCAGAAGTTCGATCGGATCGTCTCGGTCGGCATGTTCGAACATGTCGGGATCGGCCATTATCAGACGTTCTGCGACATGGTGGCGCGCAGCCTCAACCCGGACGGGGTGGCGCTGCTGCACGCGATCGGGCGCAGCGACGGGCCGTCCTGCACCAATGCCTGGATCGACAAGTACATTTTCCCCGGCGGCTACAGCCCGGCGCTGTCCGAGGTGCTGCCGGCGGTGGAGCGGTCAGGCCTGGTCGCCACCGACATTGAAATCCTGCGGCTGCACTACGCGGAAACCCTGCGCCACTGGCGCTGGCGCTTCACCGCCAATCGCGACACGATTGCGTCGATTTACGACGAACGGTTCTGCCGCATGTTCGAGTTCTACCTCAGCGGGTCGGAATTGGCGTTTCGCACCGGCGGCCACATGGTGTTCCAGATCCAGCTTGGCGCGCGGCAGGACGCCGTGCCGTTGACGCGGGACTATTTGCACGCGGGCGCCGGCCGAATCGGTGTATCGTCCCCGATATCCTCCTGATCCACACCCCGCGCGTGGATGCGCGCGGGATCGGGTGGGCCTATGGTGACGGGGCATGAACACCATCACCGATTCGCCCCTGTTGGGGCTCTCGCAACGTTTGCCGCCGTCGAATTTGCAGGCGGAGCAGGCCCTGCTTGGCGCCTTGCTGGCCAATAACCGCGCCTATGAGCGGGTGTCGGAATATCTGGCGCCGGTCCATTTCGCCGACCCGATCCATGGCCGCATCTTTCAGTCCATCGCCCGGCGGATCGAGGCGGGCCAGCTCGCCGACGCCGTCACCCTGAAGGGCGAATTCGAGCATTCCGGCGTCCTGGAGGAAGTAGGCGGCACCGCCTATCTGGCGCAGCTTTTGTCGTCGATGGTCGGCATCATCAACGCCGGCGAGTATGGCCGCGCGATCCACGACTCCTGGTTGCGGCGCCAGTTGATCGATATCGGCGAAACCGTCGTCAACAACGCGTTCGGCGCCGAGCCCGAACTGGACGGCGCGGGCCAGATCGAAGCCGCCGAGCAATCGCTGTTCCAGCTCGCCACCGAGGGCGGCGGCAACGACGGCGGCTTCGTCACCTTTGAAAGCGCACTGACCGAAGCCATCAAAGGCGCCGAGCGCGCGTTCCAGCAGGCCGGCCACGTCACCGGCCTCACCACCGGCCTGCGCGACGTCGACGGCAAACTGGGCGGCCTGCATCCCTCCGATCTGCTGATTCTCGCCGGCCGTCCGGGCATGGGCAAATCGGCGCTGGCCACCAAGATCGCTTACGGCGCGGCGAAAGCGCTGCTGGAAAAGGCCCGGGAAGAAGGGCCCAATGTGCAGCCGAAACAGCAGGTGGCGATCTTCTCGCTGGAAATGAGCGCGGAACAGCTCGCCACGCGCTTGTTGAGCGAAGAGTCGCGCATCTCCGGCGACCGCATCCGCCGCGGCGACATCGCACAACGCGACGTCGATAAATTCGTCCAGGTGGCGCGGGAAATCGGCTCGTTGCCACTACAGATCGACGACACGCCGGCGATCAGCATGTCGATGCTGCGCACCCGCTGCCGGCGCCTGCAACGGACCAAGGGTCTCGCGCTGGTCATCGTCGACTATTTGCAGTTGATGCGCCCATCGGCGGGATCGAAGCCGGAAAACCGCGTGCTGGAAATCAGCCAGATCACCCAGGGGTTGAAGGCTCTGGCGAAGGAGCTGGCGCTTCCCGTGCTGGCGCTGTCGCAATTGTCGCGCCAGGTCGAAAGCCGCGAGGACAAGCGCCCGCAATTGTCGGACTTGCGTGAGTCAGGCTCGATCGAGCAGGACGCCGACGTCGTGATGTTCATCTACCGCGACGAATATTATCTGGAACAGCGGATGCCGAAGGAGGTCGCGTTCGAAGGCGGCAGCGATAAATTCAACGCCGCGATGGATGAGTGGAAGCAAAAGATGACTCAGGTCCACCATAAGGCGGATTTGATCGTGGCGAAGCAGCGGCACGGACCGACCGGCTCGATCCCACTGTTCTTCGAAGGCGAGTTCACGCGGTTCGCCGATCTCGACATCGTGCATTCCGGTCATGGACCCTGACACCGCGCATGCGGTCCTGACAGTCGATCTGGGTGCGATCGTCGCCAACTGGCGATTATTGCAAGCGAAACATTCCTCGGGCGCGACCGGCGCCGTGGTCAAGGGCGACGGCTACGGCGTCGGTGCCGGGCCGGTCGCGGCGGCGCTGGCGGCGGCCGGATGCCGGATTTTCTTCGTCGCGACGCCGGATGAAGCGCTGACCCTGCGCGATACCGTGCCGGACGCCGCGCTGGTCGTGCTGGGAGGCCTGTTCGCCGGCGCCGAACAGGAGTTCGCCGCGCATGACCTCATCCCCGCGCTTGGCTCGCTGGCGGAGATCGATGCCTGGTCGTGCCTCGCCCGCCGGCTCGACCGCGCGCTGCCCGCGTTTCTCCATTTCGATACCGGCATGTCTCGCCTGGGTCTGGACGCGCGGGAATACGCGGTGCTGGCGCGCGACCACACGAGGCTCGCCGGGATCGATGTCCGCGCCGTGATGTCGCACCTGGTCTCGGCCGAGGACCCGGACGACCCGTTCAACGCGATCCAGCGGGATCGTTTCGTCAGCGGCCGGGCGCGGCTGCCGGCGGCACCGGCGAGCCTGGTGAATTCCGCCGGCATGTTCCTGGGGGACGCATTCGCTTTCGACCTCGCCCGCCCAGGCGCGGCCCTCTACGGGATCAACCCCACTCCTGGGCGGCCCAACCCGATGCGATCCGCCGTGCGACTGGCCGCGCGCGTGCTGTCGGTGCGCGACATCCCCGCCGGCGCGACGGTTGGCTACAGCGCCACCTGGACCGCCGCGCGCGCCAGCCGCATCGCGACGGTTGGCGTCGGCTACGCGGATGGCTGGCATCGGAGCCATTCCAACGCGGGGGCCGCGTATTTTGACGGCCACCCCGTTCCACTGGTAGGCCGTGTGTCCATGGACCTGACGACCTTCGATGTGACCGACCAACCCGAAGTCCGGCCAGGAAGCTGGCTGGAACTGCTGGGGCCGCACCGTCCCGTGGATGACGCCGCGCGCGACGCGGGCACGATCGGTTATGAGGTGCTAACCGCTCTTGGCCGCCGGTTCCATCGGGTCTACGCGCCCGCGTGAACCGGTTTTTGTCCTTTCTCGCCGCGGTCGGCCGCGCGGTGATCGCCGCGTGCACCGAAACCGGCAGACTGGCCGTGTTCGCGGGCGCCGGCTTGTCGCATATCGTGCGGCCGCCGTTTTACGGCCGGCTGTTTCTTAAGGCGCTGCTGGAGATCGGCTATTTCAGCCTGCCGGTCGTCGCGCTGACCGCGGTGTTCACCGGCATGGTGCTGGCGTTGCAGTCCTACACCGGGTTTTCCCGTTTCGCCGCGCAGGGCGCCGTCGCCAATCTGGTCGTGCTGTCGATGACCCGCGAGCTCGGGCCGGTGCTCGCGGGACTGATGGTCGCCGGCCGCGTCGGCGCCGCGATGGCGGCCGAGCTGGGCACGATGCGCGTCACCGATCAGATCGACGCGTTGTCGACCTTGTCGACCAATCCGATGAAATACCTGGTCGCCCCGCGGCTGCTGGCGGGCACCATCGCCTTGCCGCTGCTGGTCCTGATCGCCGACGTCCTCGGTGTCATGGGCGGGTTCATTGTTTCGGTACTAAAACTTGGCTTCAACCAGGACGCCTACCTGACCAACACGGTCGATTTCGTGCAGACGCAGGACGTGTTCTCCGGTCTCGCGAAGGCCGGCGTGTTTGGGTTTTTGATCGCGCTGATGGGCTGCTACCAGGGCTACAACAGCAAAGGCGGCGCGCAGGGAGTCGGCGCCGCCACCACCGCGGCGGTGGTCAGCGCCTCCATTCTGATCCTCGCTTCCGACTACGTGCTGACCGAGATGTTCTTCAGCCAGTCGCCGTGATCAGCCGCGGCCGGCGGGCGGATCGCACGGCACGGTATCCATCTTGGCCGGCACCGAGATTTCCAGCAGTTCCAGTTCGTCCGCCGTGCCCGTCTCGTTATGCCGGGTGCCGCCCGGGATCATCAGCGAATCGCCGGCCTTGAGGCGGATCTTGCGGCCATCCTCGAACTCCAGATCGACCCAGCCTTTCAGCATATAGACCAGCTGCTGATCGCACACGTGGTAGTGCCAGCCGGTCGGCTTCCCGAGACCCTGCGTGGCCTTGGTGACCTGCGCCCGCATCGCGCCGTTCGAGGCGTCGGTGACGCCAAGATCGAGGTAGCTGAAAAACGAGCGGCGGCCCGCGACGGGTTTCGCGGTCGCGGGCGTGGCATGGGCGATGGTCTGCGTGGGTTTGACGTTGTCGTTCATGGGACGGTCCTTTTCTTTTCAGACGGCAGGCGATCAGATCATTGTTTCGCCCGGAGGTAAACCGGCCGCCCAGCGACTTCATTTTGATATTGCACCTGACCGGGCCCAACCATACAGTCACGCGGCGAACTGGCGGCATCACGTTCCGGACCAGCAACAGAGGGGCAGGCGCATGAGCGGTGCTTCGGCCAGGCCGCCCACCGCCGAATCCAAAGGGTTCGGGCGCGCGGCGCGAGATGTCGTTCTCGCGCTGATCGTGATGAACAGCGCCGTTTTCCTCTGGCAGAGCGATCGCATCGAGAAAGAGTGTGCTTGCTCGCACACCGGCGCACAGGCGATCCAATGGGTGGCCGGAACGCTGCTCGGGGCGTTCCTGCTATGGCTGCTGTGCCTGGCGGCCGGCGCATGCTGGCAAGCCCAGCCGCATTGGTTCCGCCGGTTTCTGGGTGAGCAGCGGCATCATGTCATCGCCGCGCTCGTGCCGTGGATCACGGCGATCGTGGGCATTCTGTTGCTGACGGTGCCGTCGCAGACCGCCGACATGCTGGCGGGGCTTCAGGGCAACACATGGGCCGAGATCAGTCGGCCTCTGGTTCCATTCGGCGTGGGCGCGTTGGTCTGGGGGATGGCGACCTGGTTCTGTAGCCGGTGGGCGATCGACATCGAACGCCGGACATCACAACGGGCGGAGAGCGTTCTGGCGCTATGGAACCCCCGACTCATCGCGCTGATGACCGGCTTCGCGATCATCATCATCGCGGTGAAAGCCGCTGGCCTGTGTTCCCGCGCCGTGCTGGTGGCGAGTGTCGTCGCCGCGACCGTTCTTCTGTTCGCGGTGTTCCGGCGGCCGGTGGCGCGGTTGTTGTATTCCTCGTGGCGCTCCGGCGGCGCGGCCAGGCTGGAAGCATCGCAGCGGGCGGGAAAGAACCGCCGGGAGGCGTTTGTCGACGATCTTCGCGCCGCGCCTGGCGGGCCGGTCGCGGTGCTCGGCGCCCTTGGGGTGAGCCTCATCGTGATTGGCAGCTTCGCGCTCACCCCCGAGTTCGCCGCCGCCATCCTTCAGGCACCAGGAACGGTGCTGCTCGGCATTGGCTGCCTGACCATGATCGTGACGTTCCTGTCGAAACTCGGATTGCGGCTCACGCACTTCCCGGTGCTGTTGACCAGCATCGTGGTCACGACCTTGCTCGGCTACCGGGATATCGGCGTTAATCACGACATCCGCAAGCTTCCGGCGCCCGCCGGGTTCATGGTGCCGCCGTCTCCCACGCTGGATCAGGCCGCCGAGGAATGGCTGCGCACCTGTGGTCCCAACCTGGCACAAGGGACGAACCATCTTAACGTGGTGCTGGTGTCCACGGCCGGTGGCGCCAGCCGCGCGGCGTTATGGACCCTGAACGCGCTGGCCGATCTGCAGGACGAGGATCCACAATTCCCGCGCCGGGTCTTCGCCATCAGCGCGGTCTCGGGCGGTGCGCTGGGCGCGACCGTCTGGTCGGCTCTGCTGGCACACGAGAAGTTCGATTGCGCCGCGCCCATCAGTGACGCCAGGACGGCGATCGATCGGCGCGAGGCGGGCCAGGCGATATTGAGCCACGACTTCCTCGCCCCGGCGCTGGCCGTCGCGCTGTCGCGCGATCTCATTCTCGGCGCCGTGCCGCTCAATTTGATCTTGCGACCCCTCGGCATCAAAGTCGAAGATCGCTCGTCCGCCCTCGAACAAGCCTGGGAAGCCGCCTGGGCGGAACGATTCGACACCGACCCCAATCCGCTGGCCGCGGAGTTTTTGTCGCTGTGGAACAGGCCATTCAACCGGCCGTTGTTGCTGTTGAACGGAACGGTCGAGGACACCGGCCAGCCGATCGTGACCGCACCGATCTCGCTGGTGGACGAGCAAGGCCGTTCGTACGGCGATCTGCCGGCGACCTACGATGCGCGCTGGCTGCTGCACGAGGAGATCAGAACCTCAACCGCGATTCTCAATGCCGCGCGCTTTCCGGTCATCACGTCGCAGGGCGATATCCGCCTGCGGCTCTGCCCGGACGGATCGAATTTCGCCGAGGGAAAATGCCCCGTCACCGACGCGTCGACGTGGCGCCGGCTGAGCGTCGTCGATGGCGGTTATTTCGACAATATCGGTGGCGGAACAACCGTGCGGGCGGCGTCGGCGCTGACCAGGATGTTCCAGAAGTTGCAGGACCAGGACCATATGTTCTCCGGCGTGGAGCTGCGCATCATGGTCGTCGGGATCAACAGCGACCCCGACCGCCTCATCTCCAAAGAGGCGAGGAAATGGCAGTACCCGAACGGCAAGAGCAACGGCGCGATCAATCCGCCGGTCGATCAGGTGATGCGCTGCGGCCAGGAACCGTCGACGCTGACCATCGCCGAGAAAGGTCTGGACAATACGCTGAACGCCGAGATCGCGCCGTTCCTGGCGATCATCGCCACGCAATCGGGTCACTCGGCCTTGCGGATGGCCGAACTGAACCAACAGTTCTGCTCGCCGCGGGTTCCGCCGCACCCACCCGCGCCGACGCCGACCAAACCAACCCCGGCATGGCCAACCAATTACATCCTGCTGAGTCTCTGTCCGATCGGCGATGCCAAGGGAACGGTGTCCCTGCCGCTGAACTGGGTGCTGTCGCGATCAACGCGGGATCTTTTCGCCGGAAAAGACAAACCCCGCTGGGATCTTGCCACCCAGTGCGACAACGCCACCGAACTCGGCGACTACCACGCCTGGGCCACGCAGGGCTGAACCGCCCATTGCCGGTCCCGCATCCCGCTGGCATCTAACGCCGCATGAGCGACCCAGTGCCCAAACTGCGCCTGCGCGGCGTCCACAAACAATTCGGCGACAAGGTCGTGCTGGACGGCATCGACCTGGACGTCATGCCACGCACCTCGTTGGTCGTGATCGGCGGCTCCGGCTCCGGCAAGTCGGTCCTGATCAAATGCATCCTCGGCCTGATCGAGCCCGACTCCGGCTCGATCGAAATCGACGGCCGCGACCTGATGACCATGCCGCGCGCCGAGCGCGAGGCGGCGCGCGCCCAGATCGGCATGTTGTTCCAGAACGGCGCGCTGTTCGACAGTTTGCCGGTGTGGGAGAATGTGGCGTTCGGGCTGCTCGCCCGGCACAAGGTCAGCCGCGCCGAGGCGCCGGAACATGCCGCGGCCTTCCTGGCGCAGGTCGGCCTGGCGGAGAGTGTGGGGTTCCTGTCGCCGGCGGAACTCTCCGGCGGCATGCAGAAACGCGTGGCCCTGGCACGCGCGATCGCCGCGCAACCGGATATTCTGTTCTTCGACGAGCCGACGACCGGCCTCGACCCGATCATGGGCGCCATCATCGATGGCCTGATCGTCGATTGCGTGAAACGGCTCGGCTCCACCGCCGTCGCGATCACCCACGACATGGCGAGCGCGAAACGAATCGGCGATCAGGTGGCGATGATCCACAAGGGCAAAATCATCTGGAGCGGCCCGCCATCGGCGTTGATGGACAGCGGCGATCCCATCGTCGATCAGTTCACCCATGGCCGGCGCGAGGGACCGATCGAAATGGAGTTGCGCCGATAAAATTTATCGTGCTGCTCGCCGCGCTGCTCCCGGCGACCGCGTTCGCCGGTACCGCCGAGGAATTGTCCGGCCTGTTTTCGCAGTCCTGCCTGCCCTACGCCGGCCAGCCGGCGGCGCTGCGGCAATGGGCCGGGCGCGCGAACCTGCCCGAGGTTCCTGACCCGGCCCGCGCGGCGTTCCTCGACGGGGCGCCCGGCAAAGTGTTCGACGCGTCGAACGCCGCCGGGAAATTCGCGCTGCTGTCATCCGATGACGGCATCTGCGCCGTCGTGACGGACAAGGCGGGCGATCGGGAGACCGCGCGGGCGCTGGAGCAGGCTCTCGGCCACGCCGGGATAAAGTTTCGCCTGGTGATCGAGCGGGACGACAAACTCAATCCGCGATTACATCATCGGGAATACCTCGCCTCCGGTACTGGGCGGGCCTGGCGGATTCTCGCCGCGACCGTTCGGGACAGCGCTCCCGGTCAGGCGATGTTGACCGCCGCGCCGGAATGATCCCCTCTCCCCGGCGGAAACGTGGGAGGGCTGTCATGGATCCGATCGAGGCCGATTATATCGTTGTTGGCGCGGGCTCCGCCGGCTGCGTGATGGCGGCGCGGCTGTCCGAGGACCCGGGAACCCGGGTATTGCTGCTGGAGGCCGGTGGGCCGGACCGCAATCCGTGGATTCACATCCCGCTCGGTTACGGCAAGACCATCACCGATCCGCGCGTCAACTGGTGTTACGAGACCGAACCCGACCTGAACGGCCGCCGTTTCTATTGGCCGCGCGGGAAAGTGCTTGGCGGATCGTCCTCGATCAACGGTCTGGTCTACATCCGCGGCCAGGCTCAGGATTTCGATCATTGGCGGCAACTCGGCAATACCGGGTGGTCGTTCGACGACGTGTTGCCGTACTTCAAACGCGCCGAGGACAAGATCGGCGGCGGCGATGATTTGCATGGCACCGGCGGTCCGCTCGCGGTGTCGGAGGTCGACGAGTACGACCCGATCAGCAAGGCATTCATCAAAAGCGCGCTCGATCTTGGTTTCCCGCGCAACGACGATTTCAACGGGCGGGTGCAGGAAGGCGTCGGCTATTATCATCTGACCACGCGCGATGGGCGCCGCTGCTCCACCGCGGTCGGCTATCTGCGGCCGGCGATGAAGCGGCGCAATCTGCGGGTCATCACGCACGCTTTGTCGGAACAAATCCTGCTGGAGGGCAACCGCGCCGTTGGCGTGACCTGGCGGGAACACGGGCAAACCTACACCGCGCGGGCGCGGCGGGAGGTGATCCTGTGCGGTGGCGCGTTGAACTCGCCGCAATTGTTATTGCTGTCCGGCATCGGTCCGGGCGCGCATCTGGCCGAACACGGCATCGCGGTCCGCCACGATCTGCCGGGCGTTGGCCAATCGATGCAGGACCACTACCAGGCGCGCATCGTGCTGAAATGCACGCGGCCGATCACCGTGAACGACATCATGATGAGCAAAACGCGCATGCTGAAGACCGGCCTGCAATATCTGCTGTCCCGCAAGGGGCCGCTGACCATCGCGGCGGCGCAGGCGGGGTTGTTCGCGCGCACGCGACCGGAGTTGGAAACGCCGGATGTGCAGTTCGCGACAGTGATTTTCAGCGCCGACCGGCCGGCGGAGGGATTGCATAAATTCTCCGGCTTCTCGGTCGTGGTGTATCAGTTGCGGCCCGAAAGCCGGGGCGAACTGAAGTTGAAGTCGCCCGACCCC
>Ga0181536_10003006_pt1 | contig 18596 bp, 16 predicted proteins | sample PEATcosm2014_Bin_41_FD_121105 | JGI IMG/M metagenome (GOLD analysis project Ga0181536, IMG submission 121105) | Peatland microbial communities from MTU Mesocosm Facility, Houghton, MI, USA - PEATcosm2014_Bin17_60_metaG | ecosystem: Environmental > Terrestrial > Soil > Wetlands > Peat | place...
ACGGGCGCTCAACTACGTTCGCGCCCCTCGGAATGACAGGGGAAAGACGCCCGGCGCTGTCACTGTCGTCGCAGGGTGTGCTGTCATCGCTGTCGTCGCAGGGTGTGCTGTCATCCTGAGCGAGGCGACGGAGGGCGGCGTGTTAGCCGTTGACCAGCGCGCGGGCGAGTTCGTTGTGTTGCGCGATGACGCGCTCGAGGTCGAGCGTGGTCAGGCGGCCGTGCTCGACGACCGGCATGCCGTTCACCACGGTGAAGTCGACGCGCTCCGGGCGGCAGAAGACGAGCGCCGCGAGCGGATCGTGCACGGCGCCGCCGGCCAGCGCGAGCGCGTCGAGCCGCACGCCGGCGACGTCGGCCGCCATGCCGGGCGCGAGGTAGCCGATATCGTCGCGGCCGAGCACGGCGGCACCGCCGCGCGTTCCCAAGCGCAGGATCTCGCGCGCGCTTGCCGCCTTCGCGCCGCCGGCGACGCGTTGCAGCAGCAGCGCGTGCCGCACCTCGTCGAGCATGTGCGAGCTGTCGTTGGAGGCCGAGCCGTCGACCCCGAGACCGACGCGCGCGCCGGCCGCCACCAGCGCGCGCACCGGCGCGATCCCGCTACCCAGGCGCATGTTCGACGTCGCGCAGTGCGCGACGCCGGTGCGCGTCGCGCCGAGCACGCCGACTTCCGCAGCCGACGGATGCACCATGTGCGCGTGCCACACGTCGGGCCCCAGCCACTCCAGCTGCTCCGCCAGCTCGACCGGCCGGCAGCCGAAGCGTTCGATGCAGAAGCGTTCTTCGTCGAGCGTCTCGGCGAGGTGGGTGTGCGCGTGCACGCCGTAGCTGCGGGCCAGCGCGATGCTCTCGCGCATCAGGTTCGGCGATACGGAGAACGGCGAGCACGGCGCGACGACGATGCGCGTCATCGCGAATCGCGCGGCGTCGTGATAGGTCTCGATCGCGCGCCGCGTGTCGGCCAGGATCGCGGCCTCGTCCTCGACGACGGAATCCGGCGGCAGCCCGCCCTGCGAACGGCCGACCGACATCGAGCCGCGCGCGGGGTGAAAACGCAGGCCGATCTCGCGCGCGACCTCGATCTCGTCGTCGATCCGGCAGCCGTTGGGCCACAGGTAGGTGTGGTCGCTGGCTGTCGTGCAGCCCGAGAGCAGCAGCTCCGCGCACGCGATGGCCGTGGCGCTGCGCAACCCGGCCGGCGTCAGGCGCGCCCAGATCGGGTAGAGCGTGACGAGCCAATCGAAGAGCTCGACGTCCTGCGTACCGGGAACCGCGCGCGTCAGCGTCTGATAGAAGTGATGATGGGTGCTCACCAGTCCCGGAATCACGATGCAGCCGCGCGCGTCGACGACGCGGTCGGCCTCCCGCGGCAGCTGCGCCGCCGGCCCGAGCGCCTCGATCGCGCCGTCGCGCACGAAGATCGAGGCGTCGCGCAACACCGTGTCCGCAGCGTCGAACGTCTCGACGTGCGCCGCGTCGCGCACCAGCAGCGTGGCCATTCTATGGGCGAACTTCGATGACGACGCTCGATTACCTCAATGCGTGCCCGGTCGACGCGTTCGTCGCGGAAATCGGCTTCGCGTTCGAGGACTCGCCGTGGATCGCGCGTGCGGCCGCGCAAGCGCGTCCGTTCGCCGATCGCGCGGCGCTGCACGCCGCAATGGTCGCGGTGGTGGAAGGCGCGGGTGAAGCCGCGCAGGTGGCGCTGATCCGGGCGCACCCCGACCTCGCGGGACGCGTGGCCCGCGAAGGGCGGCTCACCGCGGCGTCGGCGGCCGAGCAGGCCGGCGCGGGCCTGGACGCGCTCAGCTCCGCGGAGATCGCGCGCTTCGACGCCGACAACGGCGCCTATCGCGAACGATTCGGCTTTCCGTTCGTCATCTGCGCGCGCGAGAACACCAAGGCCTCGATCCTCGCTGCGCTCGCGCGGCGGCGTGAGAACGACCGTGCGACCGAGATCGCGACCACGCTCGCGGAGATCGCCAAGATCGCGCGGCTGCGCATCGAAGACGCGGTCAACTGATGCAAGCCTACGTCCTCGACTGGCTGAGCCTCGTCGTTCGCTGGTTCCACCTCACCGCCGGGATCGCATGGATCGGCGCGTCGTTCTATTTCGTCTGGCTCGACGACAACCTCAACCGCCGGGTGAGCGAGGCCGAGCGCCGGCGCGGCATCGACGGCGAGCTGTGGAGCGTGCACGGCGGCGGCTTCTATCACAACGAGAAGTATCTCACCGGCCCGGTCGGCGAGCCGCTCAGCAACGACCTGCACTGGTTCTACTGGGAAGCGTATTCCACGTGGCTCTCGGGCATGGCGATGCTCGCCATCGTGTACTGGGCCGGCGCCTCGTCGTTCCTGATCGACAAGAGCGTGCTCGATCTCACGGTGCCGGAAGCGATCGGGATCAGCGTCGCATCGATCGTGGTGGGCTGGCTCGTCTACGACGGGCTGTGCCGCGTGCTCGAGAAGAACGAGGTCGCGCTGTGGACCGCGATCGGGCTCTTCTTGCTGTTCGCCGACTGGGGACTCTTCCACGTCTTCGGCGCGCGCGCCGCGTTCATCCACGTCGGCGCGATCATCGGCACGATCATGGTCTGGAACGTCTTCTTCATCATCATTCCGGGCCAGCGCAAGGTCGTGGCGCAGCTGCGCGCCGGCGAGGTTCCCGATCCGCGGCCGGGCGAGCTCGCCAAGCAGCGTTCGGTGCAGAACACCTACTTCACGCTGCCGGTGCTGTTCATCATGATCAGCAACCACTACCCGCTGGCGTACGGCGGGCCGTACGGTTGGCTCGTCCTCGCGGGCCTCTCGATCGCGGGCGTGCTGGTGCGCCGCTTCTACGTGCTCACGCACTTCAAGAAATTCGTCATCGCGCTGCCGGTCGCCGCGGCCGTGCTGCTGGCGATCGTCGCGTGGGCGCTGGCGCCGCGCGCGGCGCCGCAAGCAGCCGCCGGCCCGGCACCGGGATTCGCTGCGGCCGGGGCGATCGTCGCCGCGCGCTGCGCGGCCTGCCACTCCGCGCATCCGACGCAGCCGGGTTTCAGCAGCGCTCCGGCGGGCGTGCTGCTCGACACGCCCGAACACATCGTCGCAAACGCGGCGCTGATCCGGACCGAAGCGGTCGCGTCGCACGCGATGCCGCTGGGGAACATCACGAACATGAGTGATTCCGAACGCGCCACGCTCGGCGCCTGGATCGACGCCGGTGCGAAAGGCCCCTGATGATTTCGACGCACGTCCTCGACACCTCGACCGGGCAGCCCGCCGCACGCATCACGGTGATGCTCTTCACCGTCGACGCAAACGTGCGCACGCACGTCGCGACGTCGGTGACCAATGCCGACGGCCGCATCGCCGCGCCGCTGACCGGCGTCCTCTCGCCGGGGATGTACGAGCTGATCTTCAGCGTGGGACCGTACTTTGCCGCACGCAACGTCGCGGCGTTCTACGACGAGATCACGGTGCGCTTTCGCGTCGACGACGCGCAGAAAAAGTACCACGTGCCGCTATTGTTGGCACCGTGGGGATACTCAACATACCGTGGCAGCTAAGGAGACCCAACTCGCATGACCATCGCGGATGTAGCCGAGTTCTATGTGCGGCGCGACGTCGTCGAAGCAACCGGCGGCGAAGCCAACTGCACCGGCTGCTTCAAACCGCCCGAAGCCGGCACGATGTATTCGAACTACGACATCAAACCCGGCTCACCACCGAAGCTGCCGGCCGAGATCCTGCTCTGCCAAAAGTGCGCCTACATCGTCATCGGCTTCGGCCCCATGCCCCCCCGCCCAACCGCCTGAACCCGGGACTCGGGCCTGCCCAGGAGCCGGTGCCGCAAATCGGATGTTAGCCATTTAGACAACGGCCTGGCGAAGGATATGCAAAAAGGGATCGTTATGTCGGGTTCGCGTCGGGTGCGCGCTCCTCGGCGTGTCGTCCCTGAGCCTTACGAGCGGCGAGCGTTCGATTTGGCAGAGCGGCTTTCGGGGCTCTGGAGTCTCGTGAACCAGCCCGGGGCCGGCGACGCCGAACGCGTCCAACAACTCTTGAATTTCAGCACGAAGTCGCTGCGTCCCGATCTACCGTTCGTGGGCTTGTTGACGCATCTCGAAGAGGGAACCGTCGTCATAGACGCGGTGTCGCTGTATGGGGAAGGCGCGCCGGGGATGGAGCTCGCTGCGAGCCTGTTGGTACCCGGGGGGCCGTTCCCCTTCGACGCCACCGTCCACCGGCGGCTCTTCGCCGTCGGCAAGGCTCATAGCTGGGACGATCTCGCACGCCCGGGCGACGACGTCCCGATCACCGGCTCGCTGGAGTGGCGCTCGTTGATCGGAACGACGTTCCAACTCGGAGCAAAAACGACGTTCCTCGTCTTCGGGTCGCGGCGGCCGGTCGACGACCAGCCGTTCACCGAAAACGACTACGCCTTCGTTGACGTCCTCGCCTCGATCATCGCGAACCGGCTGCAGCAAGAACTGCTGCGCGACCGCTTGCGCTACCAAATCGAACACGATCTCTTGACCGGCTTGCCCAATCTCGTGCAGTTTCGCATCGCGCTGCGCAATGCCGTTGCCGCCGGACGCGCAAGCGCGATCGCGCTCATCGACTTGGACGACTTCAGTGCGATCAACAAGGTGAGCGGTCAAATGCTCGGTGACGAACTGCTGGTGGAAATCGGCACCGAACTGGATGCGGTGAGTGAGTTCGACATCGTCGCGCGCGTGGCCGGCGATCGCTTCGCGGTACTCATGCACGATATCGCGACTGAAGACGAGGCGGCGGATCACGCGCAAGCGTACCTGAACCGCTTCCGCCGCCCGTTTCAGACGGGCGACCGCGAGGGCACGCGGCGGCTTTCGATCGGCGCTTCGTTCGGCTTGACGCTCTTTCCGCGGGACGGCGATAGTGCCGAGGACCTCATGCGCCGTGCGCTGTTCGCACTCGAACAGGCGAAGCGGCGCGGAGGCGGTCAGATGGACTTCTTCCAGAAAGAATTGGAGGAGACGTTCCAGCGACACCGCGTCGCCCGGCACGAGCTCTTGGATGCGATCGACGACGATCAGTTCGAGTTGGCTTATCAGCCGACGTTCGATCTCGCGTCGGGCTCGATCACCGGAGCCGAGGCGCTGATTCGCTGGCGGCATCCCCTGCAGGGGCTGCTGCTTCCCGCGCATTTCGTCCCGATGGCCGAGCGCGATGATGAAACGATCGGAGCGCTCGGCCGCTGGGTGCTGGCACGAGCCGTGCGCGATCTCGCGACGCTCGAGAACATGCCGCCGGGGTTCTGCTGCTACGTGAACGTTTCGCCGCGTCAGTTGCGTCACGCGGAATTCTTCGGGGCGCTGCAAACCGAGCTGAGCGAGTTCCCAGGCGTCGCAACTTGCCTGGGCATCGAGATTACGGAATCCGGGGCGATGGAGCGGATCGAACACTCGATCGAAATTCTCCACGCGCTGCGCGACCTCGGCCTGCGCGTCGCGCTCGACGATTTCGGGACCGGCTACTCATCGCTGTCACATCTAAAACGACTGCCGCTCAACGTCGTAAAGATCGACCAGTCCTTCGTCGGCGGCCTTCCGTCCGATCCGCACGATGTCGTGTTGTGTGAAGCAATGATCTCGATCGCCGATCACTTCGGTTTCTCGACGCTGGCCGAAGGCATCGAAACCGGGGCACAGGCAGCCTGGTTGCGCGACCACGGCTGCCGCTACGGACAGGGATTCTATTACGGGCATCCGGCAGCGTGGGCGGATCTAGAGGAAGCCATTGTACGTGCCCGGCCGGAGGCGACGTTCTCAACGAAGATCAGGAAGCAGCCGGCGAATGCGCGCTAACCCCTCGATCTTCGCATCGACGAGCGGCGTTTCGTTAGGGGTTGGCTTTTTTGAAGGCGGCCCAGCCGCCGTATTGGGAGATGTCGGGGTAGTTGCGGTCTTCGATCAGCTTGCGCGGGTAGATCATCGCGCTGACCGTGCTGCCGTCCTCGAGCTCGATCGGGGCTTCGTAGAGGTCGGGCGGTTCGGTCGAGATCAAGTGCGCGTGTTGCGCGTCACTCATCTCGTAGATCTCGCCCTTGATCGACATGCCGCCCTGCGCGACCTCGTAGATGCCGGGATGTTCGCCGCGCACCGAGTGCAGGCGGTACTTCGCGGCGGTTTGCGCCGGGCCGACGAGCTTCGCTTCGCCGAGGTTCTTGTGATCCGGTTGGCCGGTCAACGCCGAGCCGCAGATGAAAAAACGCATTTAGGTTGCCTTCGATAAGAGACGGTCGATCGCGGCGATCGACCGGGTGAGCGCCGCCACGCCCAGTTGCAGATCCTCGGGCGCGGTGTACTCGTTGCCGACGTGGCTGCGACCGCCCGCGCTCGGCACGAAGATCATCGCCGCCGGCGCGACCGCCGCCACGCACATCGCGTCGTGCCCCGCGCCGCTCGGCACGTCGATCGCCGGTTCGCCGAGCTCCGCGAACGCTTCCGCGACCGCCCCGCGCAGGCGCGGGTCCATCGTCACCACGCGCCGCTCTTCGATCAGCGCCGACTCGACGCGCACGTTACGGCGCTCGGCGAGGCTCTCGGCCCGATCCGCGATCGCCGCTCCCAGCGCCGCGAGGCGGCCCTCGTCGGCGCTGCGCGCGTCGATGCGCAACGTGACGCGGCCGGGAATGACGTTGGTCTGATTCGGAAAGACCGACAACCGGCCGACCGTCAGCACGCAATCGCCGATCTCGCGCGCCGTCGCTTCGAGCTCGAGCGCCAGCTCGGCGGCCGCGCTGAGGGCGTCGCGGCGCAGCTCCATCGGCACCGTGCCGGCGTGTCCCGCTTCGCCGTGCACGTCGACCTCGACGCGCACCTGGCCCGCGATCGCGGTGACGTTCCCCAACCGCACGCCGCGATGCTCGAGGATCGGACCTTGCTCGATGTGCAGCTCCACGTAGCCGGCGGGCACGGGAAAGCCGGCGCGCACCGGCACGCCGGGAAGCAGTCCGTCGGCGGCGTCGCGCGCGGCGGCAAAGGTCGTGCCGTCCTCGTCGCGCAGCGCGTCGATCTCCGCCATCGCGTTCAGGCCGGCGAACGCGCCGCTGCCCAAGCACCCGAGCGGAAAACGGCTGCCCTCCTCGCCGGCCCACGCCACGGCCTCGACGGGATGTTCGGTGACGATGCCCGCCGCGTCGAGCGCTTCGAGCGCGCACAGCGCCGCGACCGCGCCGTACGCGCCGTCATACGGACCGCCGGTCGGCACCGTGTCCAGATGCGATCCGCTCAACACGGCCGGGCCGTCGCGCCGGCCGGTGCGGCGCGCGAACACGTTGCCGGCCCGGTCTTGTTCGACCGCGTAGTTGGCAGCGCGCGCCCACTGCACGAACAGTCGCCGGGCAGCGGCATCGGCGGACGAAAACAACCGCCGGTCGATGCCCTGCTCGGTCGCGCCGAGCGCGGCCAGCTGCGCGAGCCGTTCGGAGACTGGCGAATGCAGCAGATTCAGAGAAACTTCTCCGCCGGATGGTGCGCGATCCAGTGCCGCGCGATGTCGACCCGGCGCGCGACCCACACGTCGTCGTGCTCGAGCGCGTAATCGAGAAAACGCGCGAGCGCGGCGGCGCGCCCGGGGCGGCCCGCCAACCGCGTGTGCAAACCGACCGACATCATCTTCGGCGTGGTCGCGCCTTCGGCATAGAGCACGTCGAACGCGTCCTTGAGATAATTGAAAAATCCATCGCCTGAGGTGAAGCCGGGCGCCACCGAAAACTTCATGTCGTTGGCGTCGAGCGTATACGGGATGACGAGATGCGGCTTGCCGTCGACGCGCACCCAGTACGGCAGATCGTCGTTGTAGTCGTCGGAGTCGTAAAGAAAGCCGCCCTCTTCCACGACCAGCTTGCGGGTGTTGACGCTCGGCGCGTAACGGCAATACCAGCCCAGCGGGCGCGTACCGATCGTGCGTTCGATCGAGTCGATCGCGCGCTTCATCTGGGCGCGTTCTTCCTCGATCGGCATGTCTTGAAAACCGACCCAACGCCAGCCGTGCGAGCAGACCTCATGTCCGGCCTGGGCGATCGCGCGCGCCGCTTCGGGATTGCGTTCGAGCGCGAGCGCTGCCCCGAACACGGTGACGTGCATCGAACGCTGCGCGAACATCCGCATCAGCCGCCAGAAGCCGGCGCGGCTGCCGTACTCGTAGACCGACTCGACGATGAGATCGCGTTTGCCCGGACCGACCGTCGCGCCCGGAACTTCGGTCAGGTACATCTCCGAGGTGCCGTCGCCGTCAGGGATCGAGTACTCCGAGCCCTCCTCGTAGTTCATCACGATTTGGAGCGCCAGGCGCGCACCGTTCGGCCACGCCGCATGCGGCGGGTGCGCGCCGTAGCCGATCATGTCGCGCGGGTAACCGTTCACCGGGGACTCCTTAGCCGAGCGACGCGGCGAAATCTTCCCATTCCCGCCGGTACTCGGCCTTTTCCGCGTCGCTCAAGAACGTCGCGTCGAGCGTTTGGGTGCCGAGCTGCCAGAGCTCGTCCCAGCTGAACCCTTGGCTCGCCAGCACGCCGTACTGCGCGGCGAGGTCGGTCGAGAACATCGCCGGATCGTCGGAGTTGAGCGTGCAACGCAACCCGAGGTCGAACATCTGCCGGATCGGGTGCGGCCGATCGCTCGGCGTCGAGCCGATTGCGTAGTTGCTCACCGGACACACTTCGAACGGGATGCGGCGCTCGCGCATCACCGCCGCGTACTCCGGCGAATCGACGATGCGGATACCGTGGCCGATGCGCTCCGCGGCCAAGTCGTCGACCGAAGCGCGAATGCTTTCCCAGCCGGCGGCTTCGCCGGCGTGCGCCACGACGTGCAAGCCGGCATCGCGGGCACGCGCATACGTCTCGCGGAACAGATGCGGCGGAAATTCTTTCTCGAGCCCGCCCAAACCGAGCCCGATGATCAGGCCGCGCCGCTTGCCCCACAGCGCGAGGTCGAGCACGTCGCCCTGCGTGTGCGGGTCCTCGCGCGAGATGTCGGCGATGAACGCGACGCGCGCGCTCGAAACGGTCTGCCCGCGCTCGATGCCCTGCGCGAGCGCGTCCAGGATCTCGGCCGCGCTCAGGCGCCGCAGGTGCAGCGACATGCTGATGAAGCATTCCGAGTAGCGGATGTTCTGCCGCGCTTGATCGACGTAGAACTGCGCGACCATCAGCGCCAGATCGTCCGTGGTGCGAATCGTGTCGACCGTGTTGCGGTAGACGTCGATGAAGTGCGGGAAATCGCGGAATTCGAAGTAGCGCCGCCACTCCTCGATCGAGCTGACGGGCAAGTCCACGGCATTGCGGCGTGCGATGGCGTACGATGCCTCAGGGGCCGTAGCGCCTTCGAGGTGCACGTGGATCTCGGCCTTCGGCATGAGCGCGAGGCGCCGCTCCAACTCGGTCTCTCGCTCCGTCCCCTGCACGCGTGGCTGTATCATCACCGGCTCCGTCGACAAAATGTTCGCGGTATCATCTCAGGTGGAGCGACGTCTGTCAAATGGAGCTAGGCCGGCTGCAGCTCCGCAAGGTCGGGCAGGACCTGTTCGGTCAGCAGTTCCAGCGAGTGCAGGGACTGCTCGAAGGTCAGGTCGCCGAAGGCGACGCGCGTGGCGAGGTAGTTGATTCCGGCTTCTTCGATGAACGCGGCGAGCTCGTCGCGCACGCGCTTGGGGCTGCCGGCGATGATCAGCCGTCCGGCGAGGGCTTCATCGAAGTCGTCCACCCAGGCCCGCAGACGCGGGATGTTGCGCTGCCGCCACAAGAGCGTCGTGTGGTTCGTGTACATCGCATAGGCGGATTTCGCCAGCGCGAGCGCTTCGGCGTCGGTGTCGGCGATGACCAGATGTTTGGTCGAGGCGAAGAACGGCAGGTCGCGCGGGTCTTTTCCGGCGTTGGCCCACTCGAGGCGAAAGCGATCGCCGATGACGCGCGCGTCGGCGGCTTTTTGATTGGTCATCAGGTTGACGTTGTATGCGGTGGCCCAAATCGTGCGCTCGGGACTGCCGATCCCGTACCACAGCGGCGGGTGCGGTTTCTGGTAGGGTGCCATCGGCACCGGCACGTTGTCGAACTGATAGTGTTTGCCCTGAAAATTCAACGTGCCGTCGTTGGCGAAGGCGCGAAACAGCACATCGAGCGACTCCGCATACATCTCGTTGGCCAATTCCGGCGAGGACACGCCGAGAAAACTCAGCTCGATCGGCGAGACGCCGCGGCCGATCCCGAGCTCCAGGCGCCCGAAACTCATCTGATCGAGCATGCAGATCTCTTCGTACAACCGGTACGGGTGGTAGCCGGCCATCATGTAGACCATCGGGCCGAAGCGCAACGTCGTCGTACGCTGCGCGACCGCGGCCAAGAACACGCTCGGCGACGGCGCCATGCCGAGCGGCGTGCCGTGATGCTCGGCCATGTGAAACGCGTGAAACCAGCCGCTCTCTTCGATCGCCTCGACGATCTGGAGCCGCTGCTCGTACTGTTCGGCGGTCGGAACGATGCCGCGGTCGATGTGATCGAATGCGCCGAACTTCATCGGATGTGCAGAGCCTTTCGCGCTTCCTCGAGCGCTGTGAGATCGAGCAGATCGGACAACGGCTCGGCGGTTTTGACGAGCCCTTGGCTCACCCAATACGCTTGCACGCGCTCGAGCGAGGCCACGTTGACCGTGCCCAGTTGACCGGCATATGCCGGACCGGGAACTTGCATGATCGTCGCGAGCGGCAGCTGCGTCCACTTCGCGACTTCGGCCGCCATCTTCGGCGTCCACGCCGGGCCGGCGCGATCGACGTCCTGGGCGGCCCGCAGATACGCGATCAAAAAGCGGCGGATCGCGTCGTGATGATCGCGCGCGAAGCTCGGCGAAACGGCGAAATAGACGTCCTGGAACCACGGCGTCGCGTCGGCATACGAGAGCCACTTGTGTCCGAGGCCTTCGCGCTGCAATTCGGTTGCGGTCGGTTCGACTGTGAGTTGCACGTCGACGGCGTGATTGCGCAACGAGCTATACCAATTGGCCGGGGTGTGTACGGCCGCCGTGACGTTGACGTCGGCCGGCGTCAAACCCGCTTGGCGGATCACTTCGTGTGCCAGCAGGTCGGTCGGCGCGCCCTCGGCCGCGACGTCGACGTGCATCCCGCGCAGGTCGGCGGGTTTGCGAATCGTCTTCGCATCCCACAGATCCTGACGCACGACCAGCCACGACGCCCCGTTCCAGCCGGCATGGGCGCCGCTCAGCGATGCAACGACCTTGACGTTGAAGCCCTGCTCGGGCAGGTTGAACAAGCCCGGCGCCGGGGCCACGTTGCTGATGTCGATCTCGCCGCGCGCGAGATACGGCAGCTGCGTGACCGAGGAACCGGTGAACGGCACGATCGCGACGTCGAGATGCTGCTGCGTGAAATAGCCGTTGTCGATCGCTAAAAACAGCGGCAGGTTGGTGTAGATCGTCGAGTTGAGCGAGAGCCGGATGTGGTCGGGCGCCGGCTCGTCGGAGCCGGCGGCGGAGACGAACGCGCCGATGGCGAGCATCGCCGCGACCGCGCCCGCCAGCCAGCGCACGTTAAAACGCAGGTACGGCGGGCGTCGTATGCACCCGAACGAACTCGGCTAACCGGTCGCTGAGCACCATGTCTTCGATGCCGTTCGCGTTGAGGTGCGAGATCTGCGAGAGATGGTTGTGGCGCGGCAGATAGAGAAAGTTGGCGCACCGGCCGTCGCGCGCGAAGATCGCGTCGAGGAGCAGTTGCGCCTGCTTGTGGAACGGCGGCGGATCGAATTCCGAGATCACGATCAGCACCGGCAGACGCGAAGCGACGAGCCCGACCGCGGACGACGCTTTTTGCTGGGCATCCGGGGCCGATCCGATGTAAGCGCGCACGTTCGGCGGCGGCTCGAAGAGCGTGTAGTCGTATTGACCCGACATCAGCGCGACCGCGCGCACGCTCGAATCGCGGTCGGTGCGCGCACCGTAAGCGGCGACGTGCGACGCGCCCGCCGACTGCCCGAGCAGCACGATCGCGCTCGGATCGCCGCCGTGCGCGGCGATGTTCTCGCGCACCCACGCGATCGCGCCGCCGATGTCGTCGGGACCGGAGGGGAACGTGAACTCCGGCGCGAGCCGGTAGGAGATCGTCACGCCGACGAAGCCCTGGCGCGCGGCCCACACGCCGACGTTATCGTAGAACGGCGTGCCGGCCGAGTGCCGCTCGCCGCCGACGAAGCCGCCGCCGTGCACGAAGATCAGCACCGGCCGCGGCTCGGCGATCCCGTCGGGCGCGAACACGTCGAGACGCTGGCGCGGATGCGCCCCGTAGGCCTGGTCGCGAAAGACGCCGACGTCGGCGAACGGTTCCATCTCCTGGAACGGCGTGTAGAGTTCGCGCACGGCCTGGATATCCTCCGGCGTGAGCGGCATGCTCAGCTTCAGCTCGGCGAGCAAGCGGGCGATCTGGTCTTTCATGACTGCTCCTCTGCGGACAGCGCTAGCGTCCCAGCGCCGGTGCGTCCAATCCTGCTAAACGAGGCCGCGCACCGGCAGACCGGCGCCGCGCTGCAACCAGTTCTCGGGGGCGTACCGGGCCGCGCCGTCGACGACGTGCAGCGTGTAGGCATGCCGCGAAACCTCCGAGCGGTTCGGTGCGCTGTAGTGCGGCAAGCGGCCCGCGAAGACCACCAGCGCTCCGGCTTCCACTTCCAACGGCTCGGCTTGCGACTCCGACGGCCACGGCGCGGCATCGAGTTTGACCGTCTTCCCGACGCCGCCGTCGAGCACGAAGCGTTCGCGTAACGGACCGTGCTGGCCGCCGCGCTGCACCCACAGGCAGCCGTTGCTGCGATCGGCCGCTTCGAGCGCGAACCAGAGCGTGATCACGGTCTGCGGCTCGGTCCAAAAATACGTCGCGTCCTGGTGCCAACGCACTTCCCCGCCGATGTGCGGCTGCTTGAAGATGTACATCGACTGGTAGACGTGCGGCTCCGCGAGCCCGGCACCGCGCGCCACCGCGTCCAGCGCCGGACCGTGCGAGAAGCGCTCGAACACCGGATCGAGATCGTGCAGCGCGTGCCCGATCTTGTTGATCGAGAGCGCCTTCGGTTGGCGCAGCGCGCCCGACGCGTCGAACGCCTCTTTTTCAAAGAAGCAGCGCACGGTCGACCCCGATCCGAGGAAGTACTCGTCGGCGCGCTCTTTCTCATCGGCGGCCGAGAAGACGCCGCTGGCCACGCTCGGGTCGAACGCCGCGACGATCTCTGCGGCCCGTGCACGCACCTCGGCGATCGCCCCGGCCGGCGCAAACCCTTCGATCACGGCGAACCCGTCCGTCTCGAGCCGGTCGCGCAACGTCTCGACCACCTTCATGCGGCTGGGTCTTGCAGCGGGGGCGGCGTCCTTCCCGCCGGGAGCCAGGGCCCGCCGGCGGCCGCGGACCAACCAGTGACCGGCCTCCCTAACGAGCGGTCCACGACCGGCCGATACTTTTGATACATGCGTGAGTACCGGCTACGCTGCACGGGGTGCGGCGCGACGTTCCCGGATGACGGCGTTCGGCTCGACTGCCCGAACGACCATGCGGCCGCGCTGCTGCGCACCGAATACGACCAACGCTCGTTCGTCGTCACCGACGAACCCTCGATCCAGCGCTACGGCGCCTGGCTGCCGCGCGGACGCGAGATCGCGACCGCCGCCCAGACCGCCGTCTACCGCAGCACGGCCCTGGCCGGGCGGCTCGGCCTCGACGAACTGTGGATCGCGTTCAACGGCTGGTGGCCCGAGCGGGGCGCCTCGCTGCGGACCGCTACCTTCAAAGAGCTCGAGGCCTACGCGGTGCTGGCGCGCATCGGCGCCGACGAAAGTCGCACCTTGGTCGTCGCATCGGCGGGCAACACGGCCGCCGCGTTCGCCGACGCCTGCACGGTCAACGACATCCCGCTCGTGATCATCGTGCCGGCCAACGCGTTCGAGCGCGTCGCGAGCATCGCCCGGATCGGCCCGTCGGTCAAAATCGTCGCCCTGGAGGACGCGGAGTACGAGGACGCGATCGCGTTCTCGCGCCAGCTCGGCGCCGAGGACGACTTCATCCTCGAGGGCGGCGTGCGAAACGTCGCCCGGCGCGACGGCCTCGGCATCGTGTTGCTGGCCGCCGCCGATGCGATCGGGGCGATCCCCGACTACTACTTCCAAGCCGTGGCCAGCGCCGCCGGCGCGCTGGGCGTCCGCGAGGCCGCGCAGCGGCTGATCGGCGACGGCCGCTTCGGACGCCACGTTCCACAGCTGATGCTGGCGCAGAACGCCCCCTTCACGCCGCTCTACGACGCCTGGAGCGTCGGCGCGCCGGTCCTGATCGAGCGCTCGGTGGCCGACGCCCGGCGCCAGATCGCCCAGATCGGCGCTCAAGTGCTCACCAATCAGACGCCGCCCTACGCGATTGCGGGCGGCGTGCGCGAAGCGCTCGATGAGAGCAGCGGCAACGTGTTCGCGATCGAGAACAACGAGATGGTCGACGCGATGATGCTCTTCGCCGAACTCGAGGGGATCGACATCGATCCCGAGGCCGGCGTCGCAACCGCCGCCTTGATGCGGGCCGTCACCGAGGGGTCGGTCAAACGCGACCGCCGCGTGCTGCTCAACGTCACGGGCGGCGGCCGCGCGGGCCGCGTGCGGGAGACGCGCGAGGCCCGGCCGGCGCTGGTGCTGGATCGTGCCGACGCCGCGGCGATCGGTAACGATGCCGTGCGCTCGGTGCTTTTTTCTTCGCGACTGTAACCGAGGAGTCGGGCCGCGGGTCTAGGAATAGTGTAGCAAGTCCGGCTCTTGCAGGCGCAGGTGCGTCTCGATCCGGCCACCCACGCATCGCTGCCAACGGCGATGCGCCTCCGTACGTGATAGGCGTGATGGAACAATTCGAAGCGGCGCCAGCTGAAGGGAATCAGCCGCGGCGACGCACGAGCGGCACTGTCGCCCGCCCTTTACCGGCGGCCCCGCGACTGCGTCCGTATCAGATCGAGGCGCAACAAGCGATCCTCGAAGCCCGCGCGCGCGGCATTCGCAGTCAAATCGTCTCCCTTGCGACGGGCCTTGGAAAATGCGTCGACCCGCAAACCTGGGTGTGGTCGAACGGATTGCGCCGTTTCGAAGACGCATGGGGCAGCGACCGGATCGCCGGGCCGCATAAAACCGATACCGTTGTTGCGTGGTACGACGACGGCGTAAATCCCGGGCGCCGCGTAACGACGGATGCCGGGCTCAGCATCGACGGCACGCTCGCGCATCGCTTATGGATTCGTCGCGATGACGGGTTCGAGGGCTGGTGTCGCATGGAAGACATCGCCGTCGGCGACTACATCGCGATCGGTCGCGGTCACGCAGACTTCGGCACACAGCACGTGCCGGTGATTGAAGCGTTTCGACTCGGCTTAGCGTCAGTCGATGGCGCAGACACCACGCCGGAACTCGCAGTGCGCGTTCCCCAACTGTCATCCCGAGCGTTGTCGAGGGACAGCCGAAATGTCGGCCAGGAGCCACCGTCCGATCGCGAGCGAAGTCGAGCGATCGGCCCCAATCGTGGCGATCGCTCGACTTCGCTCGCGATCGAGTCGGTTCTCCTAAATCTTTACGGTGGTAGCTGTCCCTCGACAACGCTCGGGATGACAGTGGGGCAGGCCGGCGTTCCGGACGAGATTCTACAGGGCGATCGTGAGTCGGTAAAGGCTTTCTTGCGCGGTTACTTCGACGGCGCCGGTGTAGCGAGCCGACAGATCACGTGTATCGCGTCGAGTCGACTGTTGGCCGAGCAGATCCAACAGTTGCTCTTAGGACTCGGCGTGTTTTGCGGCATCGACGATCGCACGGTTACGGTTTACGACGTGCGCAGCTTCGATCTCGAGGTGGGCTTCACACGACACAATGCGAGTCGTGCGACCAGACGCAACCCCAATCATGATGTCGTTCCCGGCGCCGGCGCACTTATCCGGGAACTCGCTCAGCACATTCCGGCCAAGTACCATTCCAACGACTTCCGTACGATGTCGGCCTACTACGACCGCACCGGTTGGCGGCGACCGTCGTACCATCTGCTGCGCCGCTGGCTCGACGTTGCTCCCGACTGTTCCGCCGCCGACGAACTCCGGCGCATCGTGGATGAGCACAGGGCATGGACGCCGGTGACCGCGATCGAGCCGTCGACCATTCGCCGTATCGACGCGCAGGTCGAAGACAGTCACGCGTTCATCGGCAACGGCCTGATCAATCACAACACGGTCGTACTGGCGACGCTGCCCAAAGTGTTGTCGTTGCGGCCCGGTGACGTCACGCTGGTCGTCGCGCATCGCGATGAACTGATCGAGCAGACGGTCGAGAAACTCCACGTCGAGAACCCCGATGCGCGGATCGGCGTCGAGAAGGCGGAGCGCAAGGCGCCCGACGATTCGAACATCATCGTCGCCACGGTTCAGACGCTGGCCGACAAACGGCTCGAGTCGTTCGTGCAACGGTTTCACCGGCGCATCTCGCTGTTCATCATCGACGAAGCGCATCACGCGGCGGCGCCCTCGTACCGGGCGATCGTCGACGCGATCCTCGCGCAACGCCCCGAAGCGATGGTGCTCGGGTTCACGGCGACGCCGAACCGCGGTGACGGCGTACGGCTGATCGACGTCTTCGAGAAGATCGTCTACTCGATGGACGCGCGCAAGGCGATCGACGCGGGCTATCTGGTTCCGGTGAAGTCGTACGCGGTCGCCACCGGCACGAACCTCGACAACGTGGCCTCGCGCGGTGGTGACTTCGTGATCGGCCAGCTGGCCGCGGCGGTGAACACGGTCGACCGCAACGCGCGCATCGTGGCCGCCTACAAGCAGCACACGCCGGGGATGAAGGCGCTGGTGTTCACCGCTTCCGTCGAGCACGCGCGCGACATCGCCGAAGAATTCGTGGCCAACGGTGTCAAGGCCGAGTGGGCCAGCGGCGAGACGCCGAAGGACGAGCGCGAGAAGATCGTGCGCGACTTCCGCAACGGCGACATCGACGTGCTGGCGAACTGCGGGCTCTATCTGGAAGGCTTCGACGTGCCGTCGGTCCAGGTGATCCTCAACGCACGGCCCACCAAATCGACGACCCTCTACACGCAGATCACCGGCCGCGCGCTGCGCCCCGTCGACGACATCGCGAACCAGCTCTCGTCGACCGAGTCGGCGCTCATGCGGCGCGAGCTGATCGAGAAGAGCATCAAGCCGGCCGCGCTGATCATCGACTTCGTCGATCAAGCGCAACGCCATCAGCTCGTCACGCTGCCCTCGCTCTACGGCCTGCCGCCGCAGATCGACGCGCAAGGCCGGATGACGGCGCAGGTCGCGGAAAAATTCGAAGAGCTGTTACGGCGCGATCCCAAGCGCGCGGCGAAGGTCCGGACGGCCGAAGAGATCGAGACCGCGCTGCTCGAGATCGACGGGTTCGCCGCGCCGAAGGAGATCAAGCCGACCTGGGCGCCGCTCGACCCCGATCACTGGCGCATGATCCTACCGCCGCAACGGATCGCGTGGGACAAGTCGGGCCGCCCGATCCCGAACTTCGGCCAGCAGTGGGATCAGTGGGTCACCGAAGCGCGACGCATCGCGCCGCACGAAGATGCCGAACGCTTCGCGTCGCGGATGCTCAACGTGAACCCGAAGACGGTGAAGTTCGATCAGCCGCGGATCGACGTGCAGCGCGACGGCGAAGAGTACCTGACGCTGTACACGACCGACGAGATCCCCGAACGCGTCATCGACCGCAACAAGTCACTCCCCGGGGCGCTCGGCAACGCCTACGAGCGCGTCAAGGAAATTCTTTCGGGCTACACCCAGATCGGCGGCCCGCCGCCGCGGCCGAAGGGCCCCGGCAACAACGGGCACGGCAACGGCCATCGTCCGAACGGCGGACCGCCGCAAGCCGGCGGCACGCCGCGGCGCAAACGCGACCGCCGCGCGCGCGCCCAGCGCCGCAAACCGTAAGGTTGTCATCCCGACACGGCGACAAGCGCCTCGTTCCAGGCGGCGATGACGTCGTCCGCCGTTGCGACGACGCCGAAGTGGGTGCGCATGTTGTAGAGCGCGCCCTCGTGTTCTTCGGGCGTGTACGCGGCGGTGCAGTCGGACAAGAACACGATGTGGTAGTCGAGCATGTAGCCGTGACGCGCGGTCGACTCGACGCAGATGTTGGTCGAGACGCCGGTCATGATTAGGTTCTCGATCTTGAGCGTGCGCAGCACCGAGTCCAGCCGCGTGTTGATGAACGCGCTGTAGCGGTGCTTGATCACGACCGGTTCGTCGTCCGTGGGCGCGACCTCGGTGAACTCGGCGCCCCAGGTGTCCTGGCGGCACACGCCGCCACTGATGCCGGCACTGCGCCAGGTCCACGATTCGGAGTCCGTCTCCGGCGTGTGCGTCGTCTTGATGAAGATCACCGGCGTGCCGCCGGCGCGCGCGGCGGCCAACAGCCGCTGCAGGTTGGGCAGCATGTCCATCGCGGCACCGGTCGGCAATCCGGCTTTCCCGAGCGCTCCGTCGGGATGGCAGTAGTCGTTTTGCACGTCGACGACCAGCACCGCACT
>Ga0181536_10003008_pt1 | contig 18586 bp, 14 predicted proteins | sample PEATcosm2014_Bin_41_FD_121105 | JGI IMG/M metagenome (GOLD analysis project Ga0181536, IMG submission 121105) | Peatland microbial communities from MTU Mesocosm Facility, Houghton, MI, USA - PEATcosm2014_Bin17_60_metaG | ecosystem: Environmental > Terrestrial > Soil > Wetlands > Peat | place...
CCACCACCGCCGCCTGCGGCACCATGAACTCGTGCCGGAGTCCCTTCTTGGTCTGCGTCTGCTCGTCGGTGAGCACCGACACGCGCGTGCATTCGGAGCCTGTCCCCGCCGTCGTCGGCGCGGCGACGACGAAGAGCGACGGCCTTTCGAGATTGCGCTCCCCTCGGAAGAGCTCGCGGATCGTGAAAGGCTGTGGCAGCATCGCTGCGACGATCTTGCCCGCGTCCAGGGCGCTGCCGCCGCCGATCGCGACGACCATGTCGCAGCCGGCCTCGCGCGCAGCGCCGATGGCGCGGTCGCACGTGGCCAGGCTCGGGTCGTTCTCGACCCCCTCGAAAAGACGCACGGCGATGCCCGCGCCTGCCAGCATCTCTTCTGCCTGCGCCAGTTTGCCCGAGCGGCGCAGCGCCGCGCGCCCCGTCACCAGCAGCGCGCGCCGGCCGTTTCCTCGGCAGACCTCGCCGAGGCGCGAAAACGTCCCCGTCCCGAACAGAATTTTCCTGGGAAAAACCAACTCGAAATTCATTGCGTTCCTTCCTGTCTCGCGCTGATTTCCAATGGTAGCAATTATACTACTTTCCCGGCCGCGATGAGTCACGAGAATGTTAGATTTTTCAGGAAGGCCGCTTGACCGACGCAAGGAACGAGTTACTTGACCCGTGTTGTCGGGTATGTTAGAATCACGTTAAGCGCCTTGAAAAAGGAGATTCCATGGCCAAGTGCGCGCTGAATATCCTCGGACTGGTCGGCGATACGCCGATCGTTCGGCTGAACCGCTTGCCCGGACCGAAGGACGCCGCCGTCTGGGCGAAGCTGGAAGCGTTCAACCCAATGTCGTCGGTTAAGGACCGCATCTGCCTGGCGATGATCGAGGCCGCGGAGAAGGAAGGAAAGCTCAAAAATGGCATGACGATCGTCGAGCCCACGAGCGGGAACACCGGGATCGGCCTAGCCATGGTCGCGACGGTGAAAGGGTATCGGCTGATTCTCACCATGCCCGACACGATGTCCGTCGAGCGGCGAAAACTCCTGAAGGCGCTCGGGGCCGATTTGGTCCTGACGCCCGGCGCCGAAGGGATGCCCGGCGCGATCCGCAAGGCCGAGGAACTGGCCGCGTCGAGCCGGGATTATTACATGCCGCAGCAGTTCAACAATCCGGCCAATCCGGAGGTGCACCGGCGCACGACTGCGCTGGAGATCCTCAAGCAGAGGGATGGCAAGGTGGACGCGTTCGTGGCCGGCATCGGCACCGGCGGCACGATCACCGGCGTGGGAGAAATATTGAAGAAGCGGATTCCGGCGGTGCAGATCATCGCCGTCGAGCCGGCCGCCTCGCCGGTGTTGAACGGCGGCCCGCCGGGCCGGCATCGCATACAGGGCATAGGCGCGGGTTTCGTGCCGGCGGTGCTGAACCGCGGCATCGTGGACCGCGTCATTCCCGTGTCCGACGAGCAGGCGGCGGAGACGACGCGCCGGTTGGCGCGGGAAGAAGGCATCTTCGCCGGCATCTCCTCCGGCGCCGCAGCCTTCGCGGCGCTGCAGGTTGCCCGGGAGCTGGGCGGCGGAAAGGACCTCGTCGTCCTGCTGCCGGATACCGGAGAGCGATACCTGAGCACGGACCTTTTCGAAGCGACTGCCTAAGTACACTAAGTCGGAACTGACCGAGGGAATTCAGGACATGGCAAAAACCATTCAAGAGATCAACGAGAAAATCCGCAAGGGCCAGGTGGTCGTTGTGGACGCCGAGGAGGTCATCGAGATCGTCGCCGAGAAGGGCGCGAAGAAGGCGGCGCAAGAAGTGGACGTCGTGACGACCGGCACGTTCGGTCCGATGTGCTCTTCGGGCGCATTCCTGAACACCGGCCACACCAAGCCGCGCTGCAAGTTCGCGCGGGCCTGGCTCAACAACGTCAGCGTCTATGCCGGACTCGCTGCCGTGGATGTCTACATCGGCGCCACCGAACTGCCCGTCGGCGATCCGGCCAACAGCGTGTTCCCCGGCAAGTTCGAGTACGGCGGCGGCCACGTGATCGAGGACCTCGTCGCCGGCAAGGACGTGGAACTGCGCGTCGAGGCGTATCCGACGGACTGCTATCCGCGCAAGGAAGTCCGGTCGCGCATCTGCCTGAAGGACCTCAACCAGGCGGTGCTCACCAACCCGCGCAACGTGTACCAGAACTACAACGTCGCGGTGAACCGCGACGCCAAGCGCGTCCTCTACACCTACATGGGCCTGCTCCAGCCGAACATGGGCAATGCCAATTACTGCTCGGCCGGCCAGCTCAGTCCGCTGCTGAACGACCCGCTCTATCGCACCATCGGCCTGGGCACGCGCATCTTCCTCGGCGGAGGCGTCGGCTACGTCTGGTGGGAAGGCACTCAGCACGCGCCGGCGGTCGCCCGCTCCCCGAAAGGCGCGCCGCTCGCGCCGGCTGGAACGCTGGCGGTCTGCGGCGACCTTAAGGGGATGAACTCTCGCTGGATCCAGGGCGTCTCGCTCGTCGGCTACGGCGTCAGCCTCGCCGTCGGCGTCGGAATTCCGATCCCGATCCTCGACGAGGAAACGATGCGCTACTGCTCGGTCAGCGACGCGGACCTCGTCGCGCCCATTGTGGATTACTCCACCGACTACCCTCAATGCATCCCGGGCAACCTCGGCACGGTGAGCTACAAGGAACTCAAGAGCGGCAAGATCACGGTGAAGGGCAAGGTGATTCCCACCGCCGGGCTTTCCAGCTATGCCCGCGCGAAAGAGATTGCCGTAGTCCTCAAGGACTGGATCCGGAAAGGCGAGTTCCTTCTGACCCAGCCCGTGTCGCCGCTTCCGGGACTGGAGAGCGGCCAGAAATTCAAGCCGTTCGTCGAGCGGCCGCCGGTCTGAAGCGCAGATGAAAAGCTGAAGGAGTAAAGTCATGCCCAGCGAGAAACTCGTCCTCAAGTTCCCGCGGCACATCGTCCGCGAGCCGATCGTATACCATCTGATCAAGGACTACGACCTGCGCGTGAGCATCATGCGCGCCAGCATCAACCCCGACGAAGCCGGCCAGATGGTCCTGGCCATGGAAGGGAACAAGAAGCAGCTCGAAGCGGGACGCGAGTACCTCGAAAGGAAAGGCGTGCTGCTGCAGCCGCTTTCGAAGGATGTGCGCTGGAGGGCAGACCGGTGCGTGCATTGCACCGCGTGCATCTCGGTCTGCCCGACGGCGGCGCTCCAGGTGGACCGGTCCAACATGACCGTGTCGTTCGACGCCGACAAGTGCATCGGCTGCGAGCTGTGTATCCCGGTGTGCATCTACAAGGCGATGGAGATCCAATTCTAATGCGCTTATCCACGCGCGGTCGCTACGGCCTGCGGGCGATGATAGACATCGCGCTTTACGGCGTCGAGGGCCCGGTCAATCTCAAGGAAATCTCCGCCCGGCAGGAAATCTCCGTGGATTACCTGGAGCAACTCCTGCGCCGCCTGCGGACGGCGGGGCTCGTGCGGAGCGTCCGCGGGCCGCACGGCGGCTTTGCGCTGGCGAAGCCGTCGGAGAAGGTTCACGTCTGGGAAATCCTCGCGGCGCTGGAGCCGGATATCGCCCCGGTGTTCTGTGTGGATGAGAAACTCCTCGCCCGCGCGCCGAAGAAGCGCTGCAAGCGGATGAGCCGTTGCGCGACGCACCTCCTCTGGCTCGGCCTTGCGGAACAGATGCGTTCCTATCTCCAAAACAGGTCGCTCCGCGACCTCGTCGAGACCAGCGCTCGAATCTGCAACGAGTCCACACCGGGCGAGCCGGTGACGTTTCAGATCTGAGCAGATAGAAACCAGGAGTCAGAGAATGAAATCTGTCTCCTCTATTCCATCTGCTGGCTTTTGGACTGCAAGCTTCTTCATTTCTCCGGTTGACCCCCGCGAAGGGACGCGATAGGATACCATCGGCAGCGGTGAATGCCGATCGCCATGGGCCCATAGCTCAGTTGGATAGAGCGGCGGACTCATAATCCGTTGGTCGTCCGTTCGAATCGGACTGGGCCCACCTTGGTATAATGTCGATTGCCGAATGACAAATGCGGCAGCGGGTGCGACGTGCTTTCAGCGCGAACGGAGGATTTCGGATGGTCACAGATCGGACATCGCCGAGGCGTTCCGTGCGCATCCTGATGGGGGCGGCGCTGGGCGCCGCTTGTTTCAGCTTCCTTTCCTCTGCAGGCGACCGCCCCGCGATGCCGGCCGTGACTCAACCGGTGATGTTCAACACGCCCGAGGCCGACAGAATCCTCGCCGCGCTCCAGGTCTTCCCGCCCGACAATCCCTGGAATGAAGACATCTCGAAACTCCCCGTCCTCAAGAACTCCGAAGAGATGATCGCGACGATCGGGCCGCAGAAGAGGCTGGCATACAACCTCGATATGGCGTTCGTCCTGGTCCCGGGCGACCAGAAGTGCGTCGAGGCCAGGATCCTGTCGTATCCGGGCGAATCGGACAAAGGACCCTACCCGATTCCCGACAATGCGCCGGTCGAGGGTTGGCCGCTCGATGGGAGGACGCTGGCGGACGCGCAGAGCGCAATGGGGAACGACGACCGCCACGTGATCGTCGTGGACCCGGTGAACCGTATGCTCTATGAGTTCTTCGTTGGGCGCAAGGCCGCCGCCGGTTGGGAGTGCGCCTGTGCGGCGGTCTTCGACCTGAAGTCGAACAAACTTCGCCCCGACGGCTGGACTTCGACCGACGCGGCTGGACTGCCGATCTTCCCGGCGATCATCCGCTACGACGAGGTCGAGCGCGGCATGGTCGAACACGCGATGCGGTTCACGGTCAGGCACACGCGCCGGGCGTACGTTTATCCGGCCACGCATTGCGCCAGCAGGAATCAGGACCCGAATTTGCCGCGGATGGGCGAGCGGTTCAGACTGCGGGCGGATTTCGACATCACCGGCTTCTCGCCGCACGCGCAGGCGATCCTCAAGGGGCTGAAGAAGTACGGCATGTTCGTGGCCGATAACGGCGGCGACTGGCGCATCTCCGTCGCGCCGGACCAGCGAATCCAGGGGCTGGGCGAACTGCGAAGAGTGAAAGGCTCGGATTTCGAGGTTGTCGAGCCGACGGGGCCAGACGAGGGGCCTCGGGCCAGGTGAGCGATTGATCCTGCGCTGGTTCCATCGCACGGCTGCGCGAACTGTGCAGCCTGCGCCGCAGGCCGTGGATCGCCCGGGACGGGATGGTCGAAGCGGTCCGGCCTGTCGCGGGAAGGGGGGCCTGGACTGAAGAAGGGCGGTCGGAACTCGAAAACATGTTGCTTTTGCCCCGTTGACATGCGATACTTTCTTCAGGCGCGTCGTGCGCTGTCCCGCGGAACTCAGGGTTCCGCCAGCCGAAAGCGCGCCTGTTCGATGGCCCGGCCACCGGGGATCGGGTCGCAGTGCTTTTTGTCAGGAGGCCGAAGGTGGGGAAGAAATTGTACGTGGGGAGCCTTAGCTATAATGTGACGAGCGCGGAATTGCAGAAGCAGTTCGCCGCGTTCGGCACCGTGACCAGCGCGGATGTCGTGATGGACCGCGAAACCGGCCGGAGCAAGGGCTTCGGTTTCGTGGAGATGAGTACGGAAGAGGAAGCGAAGGCGGCGATTGCCGGGCTGAACGGCAAGGAACTCGACGGGCGCTCGATCATCGTCAACGAGGCTCGGCCGAAGCCTGAAGGCGGCCGTGGCGGCGGCGGCGGGCGCGGCGGATTCGGCGGCGGTGGCGGCGGCGGCGGTCGCGGGCCGCGGTACTAAGTCCCGTTTCGAGTAGTCGCGCCGCAGGAACATGCGGGGCGGTGCACAGGTTGATCCGGAACGTTTCGGACGCCGGAGTGACCTGCACCGCTCCGTTTTTTTCAGGCCCCCAGCGCTGAGCGGCGCGATGGGATATACTTATAATAGGAGGGGGGGCTGCAAAGGAGACAAACATGGACACGCTAAAAACCGCATTTTTCGCGCCGGGGTTGGCTGCGCTGTTCCTATTCGCCGGTTGCGGGGGCGGCAGCGACAGCCATACGGCTCGCGCGGATGAAAAGGTAGGAGGGGCGCAAATGGATGAAGCCACTTTTGCGGGTGGATGCTTCTGGTGCATGCAGGCGCCGTTCGAGAAGCTCAAAGGCGTTTCAAGCGTCGTCGCCGGTTATACCGGCGGCGAAGGCAAGGACCCGACTTACGAGGACTACGCGGAGAAAGGACACCTCGAGGCCATTCAGGTGACGTTCGATCCGGCGCAGATCACCTATTCTCAATTGCTTGATGCCTTCTGGCGGCAGATTGATCCGACCGACGCGGGCGGACAATTCGTGGATCGAGGCCCGCAGTATCGGTCAGCCATTTTCTACCACAACGATGAACAGAAGCGGCTGGCGGAGAAGTCCAGGCAGGAACTTGCCGCATCCGGTAAGTACGACAAGCCGATCGTCACCGAAATCCTTAAGGCCGCCGTCTTTTACAAGGCCGAGGCCTATCACCAGGACTACTACAAGAAGAACCCGATCCGGTACAAATACTATCGCCACAGGTCCGGGCGCGACGAGTATCTCGACAAGATCTGGGGCAAAGACCGGAACGTGAGCGAGTCGCACGAGAGCGTCCAGGGATACCAAAAACCCAGCCCGGAAGAGCTCAAGAAGAAACTGACGGCGATCCAGTACAAGGTCACGCAACAGAACGGCACCGAGCCGCCGTTCAAGAACGAGTATTGGAACAACGAGCGCGCGGGGATCTATGTGGACATCGTTTCCGGCGAGCCGCTCTTCTCCTCACTGGACAAATTCGATTCCGGCACCGGCTGGCCGAGTTTCACGCGGCCGCTGGAACCGGGCAACATCATGGAGCGCGAGGACAACACGCTCTTCTCGAAGCGCACGGAAGTCCGCAGCAAGGGCGCTGATTCGCACCTCGGTCATGTCTTCAACGACGGGCCTGCGCCGATCGGACTGCGCTACTGCATGAACTCCGCCGCGCTCCGGTTCATCCCGAAGGAGGACCTGGAAAAGCAAGGCTACGGGAAGTACCTGACGCTCTTCGACAAAGCCGCCGCGCACTAGCCGCGCTTCGAGCCGGTGCAGGAACCGTGCCAACGCGCGAGCCGGTCGGGCGATACGCCTAGCAGGCAACCGCAGATCAACGCCTGGTTGAGCAATGTCTGCCTCAAGACGCCGCGTTGCATCCAGCGCCGCGCGGAGGTCATGACCGGCGCCGGGACGATGGCGATACGACCGCGGCGTTTCAGCCGGCGCACGAAGTTGAAATCCTCCATCAGCGGGATTTCCGGAAACCCGCCGCTCTGCCGGAACGCCTCTGCCGTGAGGAAGAGCGCTTGGTCGCCATAGGGCATCTGCAGGCGGCGCGAGCGCGCGTTGGCGAGGCGCTCGATCAGGCGCAATCCGCGGCTGGCGGATTCGATCCGCAGTTCGAAAGCGCCGGCCACGACTCCCTCCAGCGACAGCGTCCAGCGCACGCTTTCGGCGAAACCCGCCGGCAGGCGCGTGTCGGCGTGAAGGAAAAGCAGGATCGGCGACTGCGCCATCGCCGCGCCGAGGTTCATCTGGAGCGCCCGGCCGGGGGGGCCGGAGTACGCGCGGGCGCCGGCGGCCAGCGCGCGGTCGAGCGTACCATCCGCGCTCCCGCCGTCCACAACGATCACTTCAATGCCGCTGGCGGCGCGCAGTTCGAGTATCCGGTCTGCGATTTGCGCCGCCTCGTTGAGCGTTGGGATGACGACGGAGATATTCTCCCCGCTCAGACGAGAAGGAGAGTGCTTCTTCGCTTCCTCCCAAATCGGCAAGTCCTCGGGCCGATCCACGTCCGGAAGCGATTCGAGAGTATGGACGGAAAGGCCGAGAGATCGGGCGCGATCGCGCGTCCGCTCGAACACGGAATCCGTGCCCCAGGGCATTTCTGCGAACAGCGCGGACGCCGGCCGGCGCAGCCCGATCAGCCAGTAACCGCCGTCGGTCGCCGGCCCGAGGACCAGGTCCTTCCGGCGCAATGCCGCGAACGCCGAGCGCATGAGCGGCGCGTCCAGGCCCGGGCAATCGGTTCCGACCAGCACCACGCGGCCGGCGCCGCGGGAAAAGGCGTCGCGGAACGCGCCCTCCATTCGCACGCCGAGGTCGCCTTCGCCCTGCGGAGAGTAATCCATCCCGCTGCCGAGCCACTGCCGCATGCGATCGGTGGTCCCGCCGGCGAACCGCGCCTCCAGGGCGACGTGCTCCCGTCGCGCGACCTCGCGCGCGTGCGAGATCGTGTGGAGCGCCATCTGCCGGTGCAAATCCGCTGCCCCGTCCGCGCCCAGGAGGGGGATAAGCCGCGTCTTCGATCTACCCGGCTCCGGCCAGCGCGTGAACACGATCAGTATGGATACGGGCATATAATGGTCACGTAAAAGAGCCGGATTGAAGTCGCCAATGGAGGCGCATGAACGCAGATGCGGATGACTGCTTTTTTCGCGTCTTATCTGCGTTCATCCGCGGACGAGCGCCCCGGCGCAGGACGAGCCGGCGCCGGCGGTGCAACCGTAGCAGTGGTCGCCGGTCACGATTCGCCGGCGCGCCAGCGAGTCCCCGTCGAACTGCCGCAAGTGGCTCGGCGCGCCGTGGTTCACCGGGCAGCGGAGCGCCAGGTTGAAGTCGCAGTCGTAAAGAGTGCCGTCCCACCCGATGCTCAACTGGCGCCGGCACATCAGCCCGTCGAGTGTCCGCCGGTTGAACGCCGCGCGCAGGAGGCGCAGGTATTCCTCTTCCTGCCCGTCGCGGCGCAGCAACTGGCGGAAGCGGCCGAGCGGCATGTTAGTAATCGTCAGGAGGCGCGTGAAGCGGATGCCGAAACGGGCGCCGAGCTCGCGCCGGTAGTCCGCCTCGAGGCCGGCCTGGCCGCCCGGCAGGAAGGCGCCGCCGGGGTTGTAGACGAGGTTCAGGGTCCGGCGCTCGTCCACGCCATACCCCAGCGCATTGAGCCGGCGCAGCGCGGCGATGCTGCGTTCATAGGCGCCCGCGCCGCGTTGCGCGCGGACGTTCTCCTCGGTATAGCATGGCATCGAGGCGACGAGTTGCACTTCGTGGCTGCTGAAGAACTCCGGCAGGTCCTCCATGCCTGGCTCGAGCAGGACCGTCAGGTTCGTCCGCACCTGTACGGCGCATCCGCCGCTGCGGAGCCGAAGGATGAACCTGCGAAAATGCGGGTTCAGCTCCGGCGCGCCGCCGGTGACGTCCACGAGCCGGCAACGGCAGTTTTGAGCCGCGCGGAACACCTGCTCCATCGTCGGCCAATCCATCGCCTCGGCCCTTTCGGGCGATGCGTCCAGGTGACAATGCGCGCACGACTGGTTGCAGCGCAGGCCGAGGTTGACTTGCAGTGTCCCGATTTCCGCCGCGCAGAGCGGCTGACCCAGCGCCTCGGTGCACGACTGCTCAAATGAGCCCATCCCCGCTCCTCTGAAGGTTATGTTCTCGCTCGTAGTGGCGCCGCCAGGCGTTACCTTGCATGCCCTGGCGGGCGCATTACGAGCGCAATTGCGCGAGAGCTCTTTCGGACGCTCAGAACCCGTTCATTTGCGCGGCGCGCCTGGAGAGCCGGGCCCCGCGGCCGGCGCGCCTTCGGTCCGCCAGCCCCCGCCGAGCGCTTTGTAGAGTTGCACGACGGCAAGCAACTGGCCGAGTTCCGTCCGGGCCAGCGCGGTCTCGGCCGGGAAGATCTGTTGCTGAGCCAGGAGGACCTCGTAATAGCTCGCGCGCCCGGCGATGAAGCGCTCCGTGGCGACGCGGACGGCCTCCCGATACGCGGCCACGGCCCGCTCCTGCTGCTGGCGGACCTCCTCGTACTTCTGCAGCGAGATCAGCGCGTCGGAGACTTCCTGAAGAGCGTTTAGCGCGGTCTGCTGATACTGGAGTTTCGCCTGTTCCCACGCCGCCTTGGCCTGCCGATACTGGGCGCGGAGGCGGCCGCCCTCAAAGATCGGCCCGATCAGAGTGCCGCCGAATGCCCAGCCGTTCCAGGTGCCGTCGGTCATGGTGGAGAGACTGGGACTGATCCGGCCCAGGAAACCGGTCAGGTCGAGCTGCGGAAAGAAATCGGCCTTAGCGACGCCGATCTGCGCGTTGGCGGAGCGCAGCAACTGCTCGGCCTGGCGCACGTCCGGCCGGCGTTCGAGCAGGGCGCTGGGCAGGCCGGCGGGGACTTCGGGCGGCAACGCCTGTTCCAGCAGCGCGGCGCGGCGCGCGACGGCGCCCGGGCTGCGGCCGAGGAGAATGCTGATCTGGTTCTCCTTGACGGCGATCTGGCGTTCGAGTTCGGGTATGCTCGCAGAGGCCGAGTCGAGTTGAGCCTCGGCGCTGTCGGTCTCCAACTTCGACGCGACGCCTCCTCCAAGACGGTTCCGGAAGAGTTTCAGGCTCTGGGCGAACGAGTCGGCGTTCCGCCGGGCGATGGCCAGTTCTTCGTCGAGTTCGAGCAGCTCGAAGTACGCCGTGCCCACGTCGGCCACGAGCGTCAGCACCACGCCGCGCTGCGCTTCCTCGGTGGCGAGGAACTGCGCGCGCGCGGACTCGTTAAGCCGGCGCACGCGGCCCCAGATGTCCAGTTCCCAAGAGACGCTCGCCGTGCCGTAGGCCGCAGTGGTGTTCTGCCCGCTGGGATCGGGCTGGCCGAATTGATCGTTACGCCCGGGGATGAAGTTGCCTTCGTAGGTCACCCACGGGAAGAACTGCGCGCGCGCCCCAGCGGCGACGGCGCGCGCCTGTTCGACGCGGGTGACGGCTACGCGCAGATCGAAGTTATCGGACAGGGCCGCGCGGATCAGGCCGGTCAGCGTCTCGTCCTTGTAGATGTCCCACCAGGGCAGGTCGGCCAGCGACCGGGCGGCGGCCGGCGCCGGCGCGCCGCGGAAGTTATCGGGCATCGGAGTCTCCGGCTTCCGGTAATCCGGTCCCACCGCGCAACCGGCGAGGAGCATGACGAGCCCGGCCGTCGCGGCCGTCGCTTTCTTCGGACGGGTCATGGCTTCTTCTCCTCGCCCGGTTTCGGCTGCACATGTTTCGTTCCGCGTGCCCTCTCGACGATGTAGAACATAACGGGAATGAGGAAGACGGCGATGAAGCTCGCGGCGAGCGTGCCGCCGACGATGCAACTGCCCATGACGCGCCGGGCCACGGCGCCGGCGCCGGAGGCGAAGGCCAGCGGCAGGCAGCCGAGCAGGAATGCGAAGCTCGTCATCAGGATCGGCCGCAACCGCAGCCGCGCGCCTTCGAGCGCGGACTCGGTGAGCGGCTGGCCGTGTTCGTACCGCGTCCTGGAGAATTCGACGATCAGGATCGCGTTCTTGGCGCTGAGGCCGATGAGCATGATCAGCCCGATCTGCGCAAAGACGTTGTTCTCCATCTGCCGGGCCCACAGCAGCGCGTACGCGCCGAACACCGCGATCGGCGTGCACAGCAGCACGCTGAACGGCAACGACCAGCTTTCGTATAGCGCCGCGAGGATGAGAAAGACGAAGAGCACCGAGAGCGCAAAAATCGCGGACGGCGGCACGCCTTTCCGGGCTGCGTTCTCCTGGAACGACATGTCGCGATAGGCGTACCCCATCTCGCGCGGCATGGTCTGGGCGAAGACCTGTTCGAGCGCCTCCATCGCTTGCACGCTGCTGTAGCCGGGCGCGGCGGCGGTGTTGATCTGCGCGCTGCGGTACAGGTTGTAGCGCATGATGAACTCCGGCCCGAGGCGCGACTCGACGGTCGTCAGCGCGCTAAGCGGCACCGCGGCGCCCGCGCGGTTGCGCACGTAGAATCGGTGGAGGTCCTCGGCGCGCGTGCGGTACTCCCCTTCGGCCTGCACGTAAACCTGCCACTGCCTTCCGAAACGGTTGAAGTAGTTCACAAACAGCCCGCCCATGTACGTCTGTAGTGTGCGATAGACGTCGTTGATCGCCACGCCTTGCTTGAGAACCTTGTCGCGGTCCACCTTCACGTACTTCTGCGGCACGGACGGGAGAAACGTGGTGCTCAGGCCGGCCAGTTCGGGGCGCTTGCCTGCGGCCTCCATGAATGTCTTCAGGTTCTTGTCGAGGAAAGAGATGTCGGCGCCGGAAAGGTCCATGAGGATGAACGTCACGCCGCCGGCGGTGCCGACGCCTTGGATCGCCGGCGGCGGAAAGGCAAATGCTTTGCCTTCCGGCACTTTGGCCAGTTCGCCGGCCAGGTGCGCCTTGATGGCCGTGTATCGTTCTTCGGGCCTGGTGCGTTCGTCCCAGGGCTTCAGCGTAACGAAAAAGAAGCCGCTGTACGTGTTCTGCACGGTGCTCAGCAGGCTGAAGCCGATGACGGTCGTGTAACACTGCACGCCGGGCGTGTTCTTGAGGATCTCCTCGACTTTCCGGCACGCCTGGTCGGTCCGCTGCAGTGAGGCGGCGTCGGGCAGTTGAAGGCCGACGAAGACATATCCCTGGTCCTCCTCGGGCAGGAAACTGCTCGGCAGATGCCGACCGAATAACACCGCCACCACGGCGAACGCGACGAGGAGCAGCACGCCGAAGGCGCTCTTGCCGATGAGCCGCCGGCAGGTCCCAACGTATCCGTCGCGCGCGCGGCCGAAGAGCTTGTCGAACCCGCGGTAGAACCCGCTGAGCGGCCCGCGCTTTGCGCCCTTCGGCTTGAGCAGCAGCGCGGAAAGGGCCGGGCTCAGCGTCAACGCGTTGAACGCCGAGAAGATCACCGAGATGGCGATGGTCAGCGCGAACTGCTGATACAGCCGGCCCGTGATGCCGGGAATGAACGCCGTAGGGACGAACACCGCCGCGAGGATGATCGCGATGGCGACGACCGGGCCGGAGACTTCCTCCATCGCTTTGAGCGACGCGTCGCGCGGCGACAGGCCTTCCTCGATATGGCGCTCCACGCATTCCACCACCACGATCGCGTCGTCCACCACCAGCCCGATCGCCAGGATCAGCCCGAACAGGGAGAGGGTGTTGACGGAGAAGCCGAAGACCGGGAAGAGGATGAAGGCGCCGATGAGCGACACCGGCACCGCCAGCATCGGGATCAACGTTGCGCGCCAGCCCTGCAGGAAGATGAACACCACCAGTATGACCAGGAGCAGCGCCTGCCAGAGTGTGGTGAAGATCTCGTGCATCCCCGCGGAGACGGCGCGGGTGGTATCGAGAGAGACCGTGTATTCGAGGTCGGGCGGAAAGTGCGCCTTGAGTTCGGCCAGCTTGGCCTTGACACCTTCGGCGGCCTCGAGGGCGTTCGAGCCGGGAAGCTGATAGAGCGCCAGGACCGCGGCGGGTTTTCCGTTCAAGCGCCCCTTCAGGTTGTACGTCTGCGACCCGAGTTCGATGCGCGCCACGTCCTTTACCCGCACCATCGAGCCGTCGGGGTTGGCGCGCAATACGATCTCGCCGAACTCCTCCGCCGTCAGCAGCCTTCCCTGTGCGAGGACGGTGTACGTGAACTCCTGTCCCGGCGGCGCGGGTTCCGCGCCGATCTGGCCGGCCGGGTTCACGGCATTCTGCGCCTGCAGTGCCTGGACGACGTCCGAGACAGTCAGGTTGAGCTTGGCGAGATGGTCGGGGTTCACCCAAAGCCGCATGGCGTACTGCCCCGCGCCGAAGACGTTCACCTGCGCGATGCCCGGGATGCGCACGAGCTGGTCAATGAGGTTGATATAGGCGTAGTTCGCCAGGAAATTGTTGTCGTAGGTGCCCTTCGGAGAATTGAGCGCAATGAGCATCATCGGCGAGGAGCGGGATTTCTGCACGGTCAGGCCGAGGTTGACGACATCGGCGGGCAGTTGAGAGTTCGCCAGCGTCTGGCGCATCTGCGTCAGTATCAGGTCCACGTTCGGGTTCGTCTTGACGTCGAAGTCCACCGTCTCGCGGAGCGTGCCGTTGCTGGCGTTGATCGAGTACATGTAGTTCATGTTGTCCACGCCGGACATCTGCTGCTCGATGGGCGTGGCGACGGACTGCTCGACGGTGATGGCGTCGGCACCCGGATACGTCGCGGCGATTGTGACGTCCGGCGGCACGATCTCCGGAAACTGCGCGACGGGCAGCTCGACGAGGGCGATGAGGCCGCAGATCACCATGACGATGGCGATCACCATCGAGACGATGGGACGGTTGATGAAGAATTTAGACATGTGCGGATATCACCCTATTTCAATTCAACACCGAGGCGCGCCCCGCTCCGAACCGCAGAGCGGGACGGAGGAGTACACGGAGAAACGTTCCGAATGCTCTAAAATTCTGACTCTTTCTCTGTGTCTCTCCGTGTTCTCTGTGCCTCTGTGTTGAAGATGGACGTCATGGTTTGGATGCGGCGGGCGCTGGCGGCTCGTACGGCTTCGGGGTCACCGCGAGGCCTTCGCGCGTTTTTTGCACTCCCTCAACGACGACGCGCTCTCCGGGCTTCAATCCGCTCTTGATGATCCACATCGTGCCGCTGCGTTCCCCGACGGCGACGTCCCGGATGCTCGCCTTGTCGTCCGGCCCGATGACGACGACCTGGTATTTTCCTTGAAGTTCCGTCACCGCGCGCTGCGGCACCAGCAGGGCGGCGGCCGCCGTTCGGGTGACCGCGCGCACCCGCGCGAACTGACCGGGGCGCAACACGTCGCCCGGATTCGGGAACAGCGCCACTATCTGAAGCGTACCGGTCTGCGCGTCCACCTGACGGCTCGTGACATACAGCCTGCCCTTGTGCGGGAAGAGCGATCCGTCGGCCAGCATCAGTTCCAGGGTTCGGGGGGCGGAGTCATCGTTCGGGTTCGACGGGTTGGCAAAGGAGGCGGGAGAGTTCAGATATTCCTGTTCGCTGATCTGGAAGTAAGCCTTGATCGGGTCAACCGTCGAAACGGTCGTCAGTGGGCCGGTGGCTGGGCCGACCAGGTCTCCGATCTGGGCGGCGGCGATTCCGGCGATGCCCTCCACGGGAGAAGTGATCCGGGTGAATTCAAGGTTCAACCGGGCCGATTCGACCACCGCCTTGGCGGCGAGGTTCGCCTGGGTCGCGTCATCGAGTTCCTCACGGCTGACGGCGTCCTCTTTCGCCAGCGGCGTCAGGCGCTTCACGTCCAGTTCCGTCTTGCCCAATTGCGCCAGCGCCTGGTCGAGCACAGCCTGAAACGGCCGCGGATCAATCTCGAAGAGCAGGTCGCCTTTCTTGACCTTCGAACCTTCCCGATACCCCTGGCGCATCAGGTAGCCCTGGACCTGCGCGCGGATCACGGCGTTCACGAAGCCATCCAGCATGCCGGTCCACTCGCTGCGGATCGGAATGTCCTGTTGAGTCACCTCCGTCACCAGCACCTCCGGCGGCGGAGGGGACGCAACCGGCTTCTTGCTGCATCCGATGGCGATCAGGAGAGTTGCGGCCAGGCTGGCAAGAATCGGCAGAGCGCGCATCGTCCTCATTTGACCGGCCCTTTTCCCTCAAGCGCAAGAACCTAAATCCACATGGTATATCAGTCAATTGTATAGGTGTCAAGAGAACCCTTACAATTAACTGACTTTCTGTATGCTACCGGCGGACGCACTGCGAGTCAACCGGAACTGCGGGGCCGCCCGGTCTTGACAGCGGGCGACGTTGCGGATATGGTCGAGGTTGGGGATTCCTTGAATGCGGGCGGAAGGAAGATCGAGCGCAGGACACACGCGCGGCAAGATCGTCCAGCGGGCTATTAAGAAAGGGTCTCGCGCAAAGTCGCAAAGGCGCAAAGATGCCGTCACCAACGAAGGCAAGGATGGCTGTGCTCTGAATTCTCCTGATTTGCGTCTTTGCGACTTCGCGTGAGCGACAATTAAACTTCACAAGGAGGCCACAATGGATCGGCGCAAGTTGGGAAATTCCGGTATTGAGGTCGCTCCGCTGGCACTGGGAGGCAACGTTTTCGGATGGACCGTGGACGAGCCGACGGGGTTCCAGATCCTGGATGCGTTCGTGGCGGCCGGGTTCAATCTCATTGACACCGCGGATATTTACTCGAAGTGGATCCCCGGCAACAAGGGCGGCGAATCCGAAACGATGATCGGCGACTGGCTGAAGCGAAGCGGAAAACGCAAGAAGGTCATCCTCGCCACCAAGGTCGGCAGCGAAATGGGGCCGAAGAAGAAAGGTCTCTCGAAGGCCCATATTCTGAGCGCGGCGGAGGATTCGCTCCGGCGCCTGCAAACCGACTACATTGATCTGTATCAGTCGCACCTGGACGATCCGAAGACACCGCTGGAGGAAACTCTCGAGGCCTACGCGCAGTTGGTGAAGCAGGGTAAGGTGAGGGCGATCGGCGCATCCAACTACGGCGCGGAGCGGCTGGCGGAGGCGCTGGAGGCCAGCCGGCGACAGGGATATCCCCGCTATCAGAGCCTTCAGCCTCTTTACAATCTCTATGACCGTGCAGAGTACGAAGCGAGACTCGAGCCGCTGTGCCGGAAAGAGGGATTGGGCGTGATCACCTATTTTTCGCTGGCCAGCGGATTTCTCACAGGGAAGTATCGGGCGAAGAAGGACCTGGCGCAGCGCGCCCGCGGCGATAGAGTCAAAGGGTATCTGAATGACCGGGGATTCAGGATCCTTCGGGCCTTGGATCAACTGGCCAAGGAGAACAAGTCCGTCCCCGCCGCGGTCGCTTTGGCCTGGCTGATGGCGCGTCCCGGCATCACCGCGCCGATTGCCAGCGCCACGAACCTGGAGCAATTGAACGACCTGATTGCAGCCGCAAGCCTCAAGCTGGATCGCGCGTCTCTTGAGCTACTGGATCATGCCAGTGCGACGCGCTAATGAGCGAGGTCGTTACCCTGAGCGAAGCGAAGGGTCTCATACCATAACGCGTTGCTGACCCGCTGCGTATGAGATTCCTCGCTCCCCTCGGAATGACAGCACTTTATTCACGTTACTTCTCGAACAACGCGCTATGACGCCTGCGCGGCCGGTTGATGCGAACGGCCGCGGCCGCCGCGGCGTGAGCGGCCGCGCGAACGCCGGCGCCTCGGACCCTCGGCGGGCGCGGAAGCTTGCGCTGGCTGCCCGGGCGCAGCGGAGCCGATATGCGTCATCGGCAGCTTCGCCGAAATCAGCCTCTCGAGCTGGTTCAGGCAGGGGCGGTCGGTGTGCGTGACGAAGCTCGTCGCCAACCCCTTGGCCGCCACGCGCGCGGTGCGGCCGATGCGATGGATGTAGTCTTCGGCAGAGCCGGGGAAATCGTAATTGATGACGTGCTCGATGTCGGCCACGTCAATCCCGCGGGCGGCGATGTCGGTCGCGATGAGGATGCGGTACTGCCCGTTGCGGAAGCCGGCCATGGCCGCATCGCGCTGGCTCTGTTCGCGGTCGCCGTGCAGCCGCGCAACATTGTGCCGGCGGGCCGAGACGGTGCGCGCTAGGCGCTCGACCTTGCGCTTGGTCCGCGCGAAAACGAGCACGCGTCCCTCGCTCCGTGCCAGCAGGTCCAGCAACAGCGGCATTTTGTCCGGCTCTTGGACGTGATAAAGTTTCTGCTCCGCGCGAGCGGGCGGCGCCGTGAGGCCGACCTGAATGCGCACTGGCGATTGCATGTTCCGCCGCACGAGTTTCTCCACCTCGGCCGGCATCGTCGCGGTGAACATCAGCGTCTGGCGCTTCTTCGGCAGAACCTCCATGATGGAGTTGATCTGCGGGATGAAGCCCATGTCGTACATCCGGTCCGCCTCGTCCACGGTGCATATCTCGATGTCCGAGAGCACGATCGTGCGCGAATGGATGTGGTCAATGAGCCGGCCCGGCGTGGCGACGAGGATGTTGGGCCAGGCCTGGAGCGCCTTGTAGTCTTCCTTGATGGGGATTCCGCCGACCACGACGGCCACGCGGACGCCGGTGGACTTGCCGAGCTGCCGGAGCGCGACGGCGATCTGCTGCGCCAGCTCGCGCGTCGGAGCCAGGATCAGCGCGCCCATCTCCACTTTTCCCGCCATGCGCTGGATGATCGGCAGACCGTACGCCGCCGTCTTGCCCGTGCCGGTCTGGGCCAGCCCGATGATGTCCTTGCCTTCGAGCCCCGGCGGAATGCATTGGGCCTGGATGGGAGTCGGTTGCTGATAGCCCAGTTCAGCAACGTCCTTGAGGATGCTCGGCAGCAGTCCGTAATCCGAAAAACGCTTCGTCTCTGATTCCGACTTCAAACAACACCTCACTTGCGAAAGCGCCTGCACGATTCGTGCGCCGTACTCGGCGCACTCTTGGGCATCGTTGGGCGTAGGTTGCCGTGCCGGCGCTCCCGCACGGGAGGTTCAACCGGGACGGCCGATCGGGGCGGGCGCATCCGCGCCGCACTCCCCGGTTGCGCCCGGCTGTTCGTTTTTTGTTGCGGGCGCCTTGCAGTGAAGCCTCAACTGGCTGAGAGAACTCCGGCCGGCAGAGGATTCGCACAAAACGAACCGGTCGAAGCAGTTGACGGGTGGAAAGGACTTGCAGGAAACTGCCCGGAGCCGCCCTGGCTCCTGCGAATCACGTTACCAACCGACGCTTCACTTTAAGACTATGATATCACAAAGCCGCCGGCAACGCAAATACGAGAACGATAATCGTTTCCGGGGCCTTGGGCATCAGCCG
>Ga0181536_10003022_pt1 | contig 18528 bp, 18 predicted proteins | sample PEATcosm2014_Bin_41_FD_121105 | JGI IMG/M metagenome (GOLD analysis project Ga0181536, IMG submission 121105) | Peatland microbial communities from MTU Mesocosm Facility, Houghton, MI, USA - PEATcosm2014_Bin17_60_metaG | ecosystem: Environmental > Terrestrial > Soil > Wetlands > Peat | place...
TAACGATCACACCTACGACTACGTGATCGAGATGCTGCAGAAAATCTTCATCTTCACCCTCGAGCAGGCGTACCGGCACGCCGAGGAGGTGGACCGCTCGGGGCGCACCGTGCTGATCACGTGCGAACTGCCGCAAGCCGAATTCGCGCGCGACCAGATCCATGCCTACGGGCCGGACTGGCGCCTCGAGCGCTCCCAGGGTTCCATGTCGGCCGTCGTCGAACCGGCGCAATAGCCATACAAACGTGCATTGTGGTACAAAATGGGCTATCCACATGCCAATTGCCCGGGCTCCTTTCTCTTTTGCGCTGATCGTGCCCCTTGCAGGCCTGCTCGTTTCTCCGCCGGTGCGCGCGCAGGGCGGCCCGCCTTACTACACCAACGATCCGGGAACGCCCGGCAATCATAACTGGGAAATCAATCTGGGCTATATGCCCTTCCTGTATGCCGGCCCTTTGTCGACCACTCACACCCCGGACGTCGATATCAACTACGGGCTGGGAGATCGCATCCAGTTGACCTTCGAAAATGCCTGGCTGCGCGTGAAGGACATCGGGGAGAACCCAAAATATGGCGCGGGGCAGGACCAATTGGGCGTGAAGTGGCGATTTTACGACAATGAACAATCGGGCTTCGGAATCTCCGTCTTCCCCCAGGTTTCCATCAACAATCCGGATCATTCGGTGCAGCGCGGTATCACCCCGCCGGGCGCCAGCCTCCTGCTGCCCATCGAGTTCACCAAGAAACTGGGTCCCGTCGACATCAACTGGGAAGTTGGCTATAACGCCGTGCATCTCGGGCCGGACGGCTGGCTCACCGGTTTTGTGGTCGGCCGCGATGTGACCAAGAAGCTCGAGATGGACGCCGAGTTCTACGGGCTGGGCGCCTTCCATCATTCGAACAATCAGGACACGCTGGACGCGGGAGCGCGTTATAAATTGCGGCCGCCCTTCATTCTTCTGTTGATGGCCGGGCGAAGCGTGGCGCCCGCGCGCAACGGCCAGCCCTATTTAGTCGGCTACTTCGGCATGCAGTTTCTGCTGCCGCCCAAGCCGTTCGATTAGCAGCTCTCAAGGTCCGCCCGGCGCGGCTGGTATGATACAAACATGACGTTTTTCCGCAGTATGCTATTGGTGTGTCCAGCCGCTTGCCTGCTGGCGCAAACCCCTCCCCCGAGTAATGCCACCCCGGTCAAGAACGCGACTCCCGTCCCGGTGCCCACGGTCACCATGTCCACCGAGACTCCCAAGGCTCTTCCGACCGTTCCCCCTGACAGGGTGGTGCTTACGGTGGGCGATGTGAAACTCACTTTCGCGCAGTTCAACCAGATTATCGATGTGCTGCCCGAACAGGCGCGCGCCATGTACCGCGGCGCCGGCCGCAAGCAGCTTGCCGACAACCTGGTAAAGCTGATCGTGCTCTCCGAGGAAGGCAAGCGGCGCAAACTGGATCAGACCGAAGCGTTCCGGACGCAGACGAAATTCGAAATGGACAACGTTCTGGCGGGCATCACCTACGCCGAATTGAACAAGGAAGTGACGGTGGACGACGCCACTCTGCGTAAGTATTACGACGACCATAAGACCGAATTCGTGCAGGCCCGCGCGCGCCACATTCTCATCCGCTTCCAGGGCTCTCCGGTGCCGCTGAAGCCGGGCGCGAAAGATCTCAGCGATGCCGATGCGCTGGCCAAGGCGCAGGACCTGGAGAAGCAGATCAAAGGCGGCGCCGATTTCGCGGCGCTGGCTACCAAGGAATCCGACGACGCCGGCTCGGCGGCCAATGGCGGCGACCTCGGGTTCTTCCATCGCGGCCAGATGGTGCCTTCCTTCGAAGCCGCGGCTTTCGCGATGCAGCCAGGGCAGGTTTCCGATCCCGTGAAGAGCCAGTTTGGCTACCACATCATCAAGCTGGAGGCGATTCAGACCAAGACCTTCGACGAGGTGAAGGCCGACCTGGAAAAACGCCTGAAACCGGAACAGGCGCAAAAGGCCATGGAAAACCTGCAGAAGCAGAGCACGGTGGTCTACGATCCGGAGTTCTTCGGCGCCGCCAAGCAATAGCGTGAAGACCAGAAAACTGGAAATTGCGTGCCCCGTCTGTAGTTCGACGGAAGTGTTCTATAGCTGCACTCCCAACTGCTGCTTCAACCACGTCTGCGCCAACTGCGGGACCACCTTCGAGCCGGTGACCCGAGCCAGCGGCGGAGCGGTTTCGGGCGTGATTCCGCCCGCTCCTCCGCCGGAGGCGGCCGACCCCACCGCGGCTTGCGCCCGGTGCGATTCGACGGCGGTTTACCTGGCGGAAAATGGCGCGGCGGTCTGCGGCAAGTGCGGGACCTGGCTGGAAATCGAGTTGACCGAAATCGCCCCCGGATAGATCTTGCCTCGCGGCCCTGATGGTGGTACATTTAAATTGACGTGGATTGATTTAGGGCTTGCCAGCCCGGCGAATTGCAACCACGAAAAAAAGTGCTAAAGGCGAGTCGGTCTGTTCAGACATTTCGACCCTGGACGCCTTTCGGCTCCAGGGTTTTTTATTGAACGGACCCTCTTCGCCAGATGCCGGAGGTATCGCATGAGCGTCTGGCCCAACGAAGAGCCGGCTGCCCCGCTGTCCAGCAGCCAAGGCGCGCTGGTCTCGGTTTCCATCGCGGTGGATTCCCGCCACCTGGAGTCGCTGCTGGAAGCCCTGGCGAGCGTCAGCTTTCCCATTAATCCGCAGATCCATCACGATTGCGCGGCCGCCACCCTGGTGGAATTTCCCGCCTACGAACCCCACGTGGAAGAGGTGCGCCGCGCTATCGAGGCGTTTGGCTTCGATCCGCAATCCCTGCGCACGCGGGGGATGTGGGACAAAATCGCGGCAGCCGGCGCGTAGGACGGGCCTCCCGGCCGGTCCTGCTAACCACTTCCACTGGACTTCTTTTCCTACTGACGGTGGCGCCAACACTCGTGTTTGCACTGCCGGGACTCGTTTCGACACAGGGCGCGTACTTGCGGCTGCCGGTACGCGGGACTATCCTTGGTGGACTGCCTCGTTTTATTATTTGCAGGCCGCAAGTTTTGGCTCATAATATGTAAACAAGCAGTACTGTGGAAGTGTAACACTGGTTCGGCGCATGCTTACGGCCAAGGCGATGCTGCCCAAGTCATTCATCGGATGCGGTTTAGTCGGAACGATGCAAATTACCACATTGGTAATGCTGCTCACTTCCGGAGTCCTCCCTGCGCAAGAACTCATGGCTCCCTCCGCGCCTGGTGGTACGGTGCGGCTTTTCACCACGGATGCCGCTGTCCTGGAATCGCAGGAAACGCGCAAGGACCTGCCGTGCGCGGTCACCCCCGATAAGCCGTCGCTCGGTTTCGATCTGAAGTTTCACTCCGGCTATGAAGTCGGCATCCCGCTGCGAGAACTGGCGGGCACGGAAAACCAGCTCACGATCGTGTTCCGGGTGACGACCGAGAACCACCCCGACGAGCCGGTTTACTTCGCTCAACACATCGCCGTGCCGGCTATCGAAGACGACGAAAGAGGGCCCGCGTACTTGCAGGGCGATTTCAACGTGGGGGAAGGCAAGTACCACGTGGATTGGTTGATGCGCGACCGCACGGAGCGGGTTTGCTCGTCTCACTGGGATATGGAGGCGGCTCTGCCGCCCAAGGACAAGCCCATGGCCCTGGATATCGCGCCGGCGGCCATCCTGGCCGGCGATGCCGAGCCTTTCAAGCAGGAACCGCCCATCGAGCGGGACCAGCGGGACAAGCCGCTGAACGTGAAAGTGATGGTGAATTTCGCGCCGCAGGATTCGGCTTCCGCTACCCTGCAGCCCCTGGACACCAACGCTCTGATTTCGATCCTGCGGAACATCGCCCGCGAGCCGCGCATCGGGCGCTTTTCCATCGTCGCCTTCAATATGCAGGAACAGCGCGTCATCTACCGCCAGGAAAACGCGTCCCAGATCGACTTCCCCGCCCTGGGGAAGGCGCTGGCCTCCCTCAACCTGGGCACGGTAGACCTCAAGCGGCTCAGCGACAAACACGGCGACACGGACTTTCTCGCCAACCTTATCACCGCGGAAGTCAAAGATTCCAAAGAGCAACCCGATGCCGTAATCTTCGCCGGGCCAAAGGTGATGCTGGACAACCAACTTTCCCCTGAAACCCTTAAGCAGCTTAGCGACGTCAAATTCCCAGTATTCTATATGAATTACAATCTGAATCCCCAGGTAAATCCCTGGCGGGATGCGATTGGGAATTGCGTGCGCTATCTGAAAGGCGTGGAATTCACCATCTCCCGTCCCCGGGACCTGTTTTTCGCCTGGAGCGATATCATGGGCCGTATTGTAAAATTTAAATTCGGGAGAGCGGGAAGCGGTAACGCGTCCTCGCAATGAATTGATGCGCGTCTACAGTCTTGCGCTGCTGGCGGTATCCGCGGCGATTCCCGCCTTCGGCCAGCAGTTTTCGCCGGCCGAGAATCTGGCTCCCTACATTCCCTCGCCGCAGGGAATTGTAGAGCGCATGCTGGAGATTGGCCGCGTGAAGCCGGGTGACATGGTTTACGACCTGGGAAGCGGGGATGGCCGCGTCATCATCATGGCGGCGCAGAAATTCGGCGCCCGCGCCGTGGGAATCGAAATCCAGCCCGACCTGTGCTATAAGACCGAGCAGAAGATCAAGGCGCTGGGCCTGGAAGACCGCGTGCGCATGGTGCACGGCAGCGCGCTGCGCGCCGATTTGCGCGATGCCGACGTGGTCACCATGTATTTCACCACTTTGTCCAACGAAAAGTTGAAACCGGCGCTGGAAAAAATGCGCCCGGGCGCGCGCGTGGTTTCCAACCAGTTTCCGATCAAGGGATGGCGGCCATCGGAGGCCGTTATCATCAAAACCGGAAACGTGGAGCGGACCATTTACCTTTACGAAATCGGCCGCACGAAGTAGGGCAGGTTGGCAACCTGCGGCGGGTTGGCAACCCGCCGGCCCCTATTTGGATTTCGCCGCGTTATCCACGATGCTTTGCGCCAGGTAGTTGATGATTTTGGCGGCGTCGCGCGCCGTTTCCACATACGCGGCCTTCAGCAACTGGTCCTTCTGGTTGAGCAGGTTTTCGTGGATATCCTGCTGCACGCGCGGATCGTTGAGGTCGCGCTGGCCCGCCGGTTCCTTGGAGAGGACTTTGAGAATGCGGTAGCCGTCGGGCGTGTGAACCACTCCCGAAACGCCGTTGGGCGGCAGCGCCACCACCATCTTGCGCAGATCGGGGCTGGCTTTATCCAAAGTGGATTCGGGCACGAATCCCATATCCCCGCCGTTGGGAGCGGAGTTTTCATCTTCGGAATAATTCTGCGCCAGCATGGCGAAATCCTCGCCGCGCCTCAGGCGCGCTTCGATATCCAGAATCTTGGTTTTGGCCTCGTTGTCGTTCTGCGCCTTGCTGTTTTTCAGATTGCGCACGCTGGCGTTGGGAAACGGCGTCACCAGAATCTGCGCCATGTGAATGCGCGGCTCGGGAAGATTGAAGAGCGCTTTGTTGGCGTTGTAAAAATTCGCGATTTCGGCGTCGGTCACGCTGATGTGGGAGGTGATCTCCTTGTTGACCAGCTTGTTGACGGTGAGGTCGTGGCGGATCTGCGTCCGCAGGTCGGATTCGGTCATGTGGCGGGCGGCCAGTTGTTTCTCGAATTGCTCCTTGGTATAGGGAGCTTTGAGCTTGTTGAATTCGCCGTCGACGTCCGCATCCACCGCGGTGAGCCCGAGTTTTTCCGCTTTTTGCAGCATGATCTGATTGGTGATCAGGCTGTTGAGAAGGTCCAGTTTCTGCGATTGGATGGTGTCCTGGGTGGCGCCCTCGGGCGGCTGCTGGGGCTGGGACTGGAACATCTTGTCGAGTTCCGCGTAGGTGATGGCGTAGCCGTTGACCTGGGCGGCGACGCCCGCCGGTGGCGCGTGCTTGCACGAAAGGAGCGTCAGCGCCGCAAGCACGGCCGGAACAAATACGAAGTAGCGCTTCATTTTGCCTTGAGCTTTCATTGTACCCGTTGTAGGCGGTGGCGCAGACGATGGCTTTTCCGTCGCCTGCGATTCCCCCGCCCGCTTTCGGCACTACGCTAAAATGGTCGCTCTATGCGAGTTGGAATGATTGGCACCGGCGCGATTTCGCGCATGCACGCGCAGGTCTATCGGAACATCGGCTTCGAGCTGACGGTTTGCACCGATATCCACGAGCCTTCCGGACGCAAATTCGCGGAACAGAACGGCTGCGAATTCGTGCCCACGTACGAAGAGGTCTGCCGCCATCCCCGCGTGGATTACGTGGATGTCTGCACCTTCCCGAATTTTCGCCTGCAGCCCATCGAGATCTGCGCGCAAACCGGCAAACACGTGCAGGTGCAGAAACCCATTTCGACGAGCCTCGAAACGGCGCGGCGCATGATCGAAACCGCGCGCCGGGGCGGCATTCTGCTATCGGTGGTGAGCCAGCACCGCTTCGACGACGCCAGCCTGTTCCTTTCCCGCGCCATCGCCCAGGGGCGCCTGGGAAAACTGCTGCAGTGCGATTGTTACGTGAAGTGGTTCCGCTCGGCGGAATACTACTCGCGCCCCATCAAAGGGAGTTGGGAGACCGAAGGAGGAGGCGCGCTCATCAACCAGGCCATTCATCAGGTCGATATTCTGCGCTGGCTGGCGGGACCGGTTGCGGAACTGTTCGCCATGTGGCAGTTGGGAGCGCTCCACAAGATCGAATCCGAAGACGTGGTGAACGCCGTGGTGCGGTACGCGAGCGGCGCGACCGGCGTGATCCAGGCATCCACCGCGATTTGGCCGGGATATACCGAGAGAACGGAATTCCATGGCGCCAAAGGGACGGCCGTGATTTCCGGCGACAAACTGACCACCTGGGACGTGGAGAACGATGCGGGAGAGCCCGCGCCGGTGACCAAAGAAGTGGCTTCCGGCGCGTCCGACCCCATGGCCATTTCCCTCGAACCCTTCGAGCGCCAGTTCCGCGATTTCGGCGACGCCATTGAAAAGGGCCGCCGGCCGCTGTGCGCCGGCGAGGAAGGTTACGCGGCTTTGGAAGTGGTGGATGCGGTCTACCGTTCGTGCCGCACGGGGGAAAAGGTGACCCTGGGGTCCGCGTAGCACAGGCCGGCGTGCCCTATGGGCCCGCCGGTCCCATGAACCGTAGATCAGTGCGGCAAGTACCGGCTGACGAAATCCAGATAGCCGCGGCGGCCGCCCTGGCGGGACCACCGCGCAATCGACTTCTGGATTTCCCGCAGGCAGCGAACCAGCGTGGACACCGGAACGGCCGTCAGTGGGAGCGTCTCACCGGAGGGCAACGGCCGGCCCAAGCGCGCTTCGCACAAACTCTGGACCCACGTAAAAACGCGCCGCGCGCGGTCTCCGAGCCGCAGCGCGGGCGGATGGCGCTGGATAGTGCCGAACTCCAGATTCTGGAGCACATCCAGGTTCTCTTCGAAAAAGCTGTCCATGGCGTCTCCTCAAAAAAAAGCAGGCCGCCGCGGCGGCCTGCCTGGAAACCTCAAATCGTTATCCGTTAGAACGTGTACAGCAAGGTTCCCGCGGGCGGTTCCACCGGCCCGCCGGCGGTAACCGGCGTTTCCCCTTCCGCGGTCAGCACGCGGTAGTAAATCCCGGTATCGCCGAGATACACTTCCAGATCCGAGGGACGCGGCAGAGTGCCCTGGATCAGCGATTCGGAAAGCGGATCCTCGATGTATTTCTGCAAGGCGCGGCGCAGCGGACGGGCGCCGTAGCTGCGGTCGCCGCAGGTTTTCTCCAGGATGTACTTGGCGGCATCCGGCGCCAGCCGAATCTTCACCTGCTTGGCCACCAGGTTGCCGTTCACCTGTTCCACCAGCAGCTCGATGATCTTGATGAGATCGTCGTCATTCAGCGAGGTGAAGAGAATCACTTCGTCCAGGCGGTTGAGAAACTCGGGGTTGAACGCCTTCTTCACTTCGCTGCGCACCATTTCCTCGATCTTCGAGGAGACGCCTTCGCCGGCGGGAGCGGAGAAGCCCAGGTGGCCGCGCTTTTCGAGGAAACGCGCCCCCAGGTTGGAGGTCATGATGATGATGGTGTTTTTGAAATCCACCTGGTTGCCCAGGCCGTCGGTCAACTGGCCGTCTTCGAACACCTGCAGCAGGATGTTGTAAATGTCGGGATGGGCCTTCTCGATCTCGTCCAGCAGGATGATGGAGTACGGGTTGCGCTTCACCCGCTCGGTGAGCTGCCCGCCCTCTTCGTAGCCCACATAGCCCGGAGGCGAGCCGATCAGTTTCGAGACCGAGTGCTTTTCCATGTACTCGGACATATCGAAGCGCACCAGGCTCTTCTCGCTGCCGAACAGGAACGCAGCCAACGCGCGCGCCACTTCCGTTTTGCCTACGCCGGTGGGGCCCAGGAACAGGAAGGAACCGGCCGGACGGTTGCTGGCCTTGAGGCCGGCGCGCGAGCGGCGAATGGCGCGTGCCAGCGCGGAAATGGCCTTTTCCTGGCTGATGATGCGCTTGTGCAGCTCGTCTTCGATGCGCAGCAGCTTGGTGATCTCTTCCTCCTTGATGGAGGTCATGGGCACGCCGGTCCAGCGCGCCACTACGTCTTCGATATCGTCCTTGGTGACGCAGCCGGTCGAGGAATCGTCCAGGTTGTATTTTTCCCGGAGCTGGCGCATGTTCTCGCGTTCCTTGCGCTCTTCGTCGGAGTAGAAGCGGGCCTTTTCGAACTCGTGGTTGGCAATGGCGTTTTCCATGCGGTGCACGATGAACTTGATGCGCTTCTGGATATCCGCCAAATCGGCGGGGAGAGTGGTCTGGCGCAGCTTGACGCGCGCCCCGGCTTCGTCGATCAGGTCGATGGCCTTGTCCGGCAGATAGCGGTCCGGAATGTAGCGGCTGGAAGTGAAGACGGCGGTTTCGATGGCATCGTCGGTGTAGGCCACCGCGTGGAACTTTTCGTAGCGGTCCTTGATGCCGAAAAGAATCTTCACGGCGTCGGCTTCGTTGGGCGGCGGAACTTTGACCGCCTGGAAGCGGCGCTCCAGGGAACGGTCCTTCTCGATGGACTTGCGGAACTCGGCCGGGGTGGTGGCCCCAATGCACTGGATTTCGCCGCGCGAAAGAGCCGGCTTCAGAATGTTGGCTGCGTCCAAAGAGCCTTCGGCGGACCCGGCGCCCACCAGGGTATGCAGCTCGTCGATGAAGATGATGGCGTTTTGATTCTCCATCAGCTCCTTCATGATGGTCTTGAGCCGCTCCTCGAACTGCCCGCGGTACTTGGTGCCGGCCACGATCAGGGAAAGGTCCAGCGCCAGGATGCGCTTATCGGCCAGGAACGAAGGCACGTCGCCGTCGGCGATGCGCTGCGCCAGCCCTTCCACGATGGCGGTTTTGCCCACGCCCGGCTCGCCGATCAGCACCGGGTTGTTCTTGGTGCGGCGGCAGAGGATCTGAACCACGCGCTCCAGCTCGTAATCGCGGCCGATCAAGGGATCCAGCGTGTTGTCCATGGCGGCCTGCGTGAGGTCGCGGCTGAATTCCGCCAGCAGCGAGCTTTCCTTGGGACGCTGCGAGGCCACTTTTTCGCTCTGCGAGCGCGCCAGCTCTTCGCGGATGGTGGAGAGGCGCAGACCGCGTTCGTGGAGAATTTCGGCGGCGAAGCACTTTTCCTCGCGCAGCAGGCCAAGCAGCAGGTGCTCGGTGCCGATGTGCTTATGATTCAAGCGTTCGGCCTCTTCCGCGCCATACGCCAGAACGCGTTTGCATTCGTGGCTCAGGGGAAGATCCACGCTGGTGGAAACCTTTTCGCGGATGGTGGTGTGCCCTTCGATTTGCTTGCGAATCGATTCCACCGCCGCATGCGAGCGGAGGAACCGGTTAGCCAGCGCCTTGTCTTCGCGCAACAGGCCGAGGAGCAGGTGTTCGGTCTCGATATAAGGACTCCCGAATTGGCTGGCCTCGTAGCGCGCGAAGAAAATGACTCTTCGCGCTTTCTCCGTGTATCGCTCGAACATAGATTTGTGACGCCCCCTAAGACTAAAGATACTCCGGCGAGGTGTCCGGTTGCGAACCAAATGGTTTCCCGGGCACCAGGCCGCCCTTTTCCATGTTTAAAACCCGATCGCAGCGGCGTGCGAACGTCAGATTGTGCGTGACCAGGACCGACGTGAGCTGGTGGGAACGATGCAGGCCTTCCAGGAGCTCGAAGATCATCTCGCCGGTCCGGAAATCGAGGTTGCCGGTGGGCTCGTCGGCCAGCAGAACGGAAGGCTTGCCGACCAGGGCGCGAGCCAGGACCACGCGTTGCTGTTCGCCCCCCGACAATTCACCCGCGCGGTGCGACGCCCGCGCTTCGAGCCCCACTTCATCCAACCTCGCTAGCGATTCGGAAGCCGCGCGCGTATGCGGCACGCCCCGAATCAATAACGGCATCATCACGTTCTCCAGCGCCGTGAACTCGGGCAGAAGATAGTGAATTTGCCACACAAATCCGATTTCTTTGTTTCGGAAATCCGCCTTTTCCGAGTCAGCGAGTCCTGAGATCTCTGTACTACCGTAGTATATCGTACCGTTCGAAGGCCTGTCCAGACCGCCCAGAATGTGCAGCAGGGTGGATTTGCCCGCGCCCGATTCGCCCACCAGCGCCAGCATCTCGCCGCGCTCCACATCCAGCGACAGATCGGCGAAAACGATCAACTCGGAATCGCCCGAAGGATAGATCTTGGATACGCCGCGCGCGCGGATATAGGGCTCGCCCATGCATCCGCTACGATAACGCAAGTACACCCGGCTGCGCGCCGTGTGCGCGAAAAAACAGGCGGGCCAACCCGGGTTGTAGGGCAGGATGGCATGCTGCGCGCCGGTTGTTTACCGGCGCCCTTCCGAAAACGGTAAACTACCTTTCCGGGAGGCGGCAAATGTCCAAACGCATCTTTCTGGCGGGTATCCTGGGCGGTCTGGCGATGTTCCTGTGGCAATCCGTCGCGCACATGGTTCTTCCTTTCGGCGGAGCGGGAATCCGCGAGATCCCCAACGAACCGGCAGTTTTGGCGGCCATGCACAGCGCTCTCGGCGGCGCCTCGGGAATGTACCTCTTTCCCGGGCAGGGCGCGGAAGGAATGAAGAATTACGATAAGAAACTGGCCGCCAATCCCTCCGGGTTGCTGATCTACCACCCGCCGGGAGGCCAGGGGATGAGCCCCGTGCAACTCATCGTGGAGCTGCTTACCGAACTGCTGGAAGCCGTGCTGGCCGTGTGGCTGCTGTCGCGCAGCCGCGCGCAAACGTTCGGCGGGCGCGTGGGCTTCGTCTTCACCCTGGGAGTGGTGGCGGGCATCGCCACCAACGTTTCCTATTGGAACTGGTACGGATTTCCCGCCAGCTACACCGCCAACTACATCGGGATGCAGTTGGCCGGATTCCTCGCCGCCGGGTTGGTGGCGGCGGCGGTGCTGCGGCCGGTGAAGTTCGCTATGTACGAAGTAGCCACTCCAGTGCGTCGCTGAGATTGCGGAAGACGGCTATTTGGGGCCCGCCCCGCAGTTCGGCCAGGATGGCCACCATGCTGGCCATGCCGAAAAAGTAATCGTTGGCCGCGATCACGGCGGTGGGGCCGAATGGCCCGTCCCGCATCCTCGCGTGCAACTGCGAGACCAGCATTTTCACTTCGCTGATAGTCGTCTCCAGGCGCGCGTGGGTGGCATCGAAAACTTCGCGATAGGCAACCGCCTTCTCGGTGGACTCGCGGGCCAGATGTTCCAGGATTTCGGCCAGGGTCAAGACGCCTTCGGCGGTGGTGAACAGGATCCGCTGTTCCGCATCGTACCTGAACCGGATCGGCATATGGCGCCTGCCCGCAGTATATGCGCGGATCGGCGGCGCAGATGTAAACAAATGGGGCAGGCGCTTTCGCCCGCGCGGGACGCCCACGTCCCGCCGCCCTGTCGAAGAATTAAGCACTTCCCACTCCCCGGGAAGCCGGCCGGGGGCCCGGCCGCGCCCTACGCCACCGTCTGCACCGCAATCCCCGCGCCGGCGAAGGCGGCTTCCACCTCCGCCGGGCGCAGGCGCGTGGCATCGTATTCCACCAGCATGCCGTCCAGCGATGGATTCAGCTTCATCTTTTGAATGCCATACAGAGCGGTGGTATCAGAGAGGCGCGCGAGCGCGGCATCGTCCAGCCGCTTGGCGAAGCGGAAGCGGATTTGCACCTTCGTCATCTTCTACAGAATAGCAGCGGGCCGCCTCACTCCGGCAGCACCGCCGAGCCTTCCACTTCGTCGAGTAACTGCACAGCCAGGGCGCGATAGCCGGCGTCGAACTCCGATTCGCTCTCGCCCGGAACGTGCGCCGCGATCCATGCCTGCAACATTTCCGAGACCGACTTCGCCATAGCTTCGGCGGCGCCCGGTTCGAAACGCAAAGGAATTTCGGAGCGCTGGATAGCGGCCAGTAAAAGATCGGCGAATTTCATGAAATCTCCGTAAAATGATTGACCGGACCGGAGCCGCGGCCCAGGCCGGGGTTGCTCAGAATGGCTTGGTGGACGAAGCGCTGGGCGGCAGAGACGGCTTCGTTGAGCGGCGCGCCGCGCGCCAGACCGGCGGCGATGGCCGCCGAATACGTGCATCCCGTACCGTGCGTGTGAGGCGTGGCGATGCGCACGGCCGCGAACTCGGTGAATTCCACGCCGTCGAACAGAAGGTCGATGGGGTCGCCTTCCGCATGGCCGCCCTTAACCAGCACCGCGCGCGCTCCCTGGCGCGCGATGCGTTGGGCGGCGCGGCGCGCATCGGCCAGCGAGTGGATGCGCAAGCCGGCCAGCGCTTCCGCCTCCGGAAGATTAGGCGTCACGAGCGCCGCCAACGGCAACAGTTCCGAGACCATCGCCCGCATGGCCTCTTCGCAGGCGAGCGCCTCGCCGTGTTTGCCGATCCTCACCGGATCCACCACCAGCGGAAACCGGAACCCGGCGGCGGCGCGCGCCACGGCCCGCACCACTTCCGCCGAACCCAGCGCCCCGGTCTTGGCGGCGTCCGGCGGGATGTCTTCCAGAACGGCCGCGATCTGCTGCTCCACCAGGTCCGCCGGCATCACTTCCACGCGCGTACACCGCACGCTGTTCTGTACGGTCACCAGCGTGATGACAGCCTCCCCGTAGACTGCGAAGCGGTGAAAGGTTTTCAGATCGGCTTGAATGCCCGCGCCGCCGCTGGGGTCGGAACCGGCGATCGTCAGGGCTACGGGTTGCACTCCTGCCAGTTTACTCCGGTACGGTATGCTTCAGCTTGCGCCACCGGCCTTTCACTGCAGCCAGATGGTGAGCACCGGGGAAAGCACTCCGCCCACCGTCAACTGCACGGCCGCGGCCCCCGCCGGCACGAAACCTCCCGGCGCCACCGCGTCGATCTGGATCATCCCCACCAGGCCGGGCGCGCTGCCCAAGTAGAGAATCTGCGGCGCCACGCCGGCGATGGCAAGACTGGCGGCAAGCTGCGGTTGCGGATAGGGCGCGGCGGCGGCCTGGCCCGAAATATTGGCGCCCGTGGTGAGCCCCTGGCCGGTGCCATACAGCGTCACCACCGTCGAGCGCGGCGCGGGGTTGGTTGCGGAGTTGATCGAGCCATCCTGGTTCACCACCGTGGGGAACAGGGCCGGCATGGCGGCGTTCACCGCCAAGTCCGCCGTTCCCATGGATTGCCCTTGATAGAACGCTTCCACGTGCGTCGCGCTGTTGCCGGCCACGGTATACGGCACCTGCACGTTCACCTGGCTGGCTTGCGCGTAAAAAACCGGCGCGGGCACGCCGTCGAACCGCACTTCCGCGCCGCCGGCCAGGTTGCCCAGCAAACCGGTCGCGTCGAACGCGCCCGTCACCCCGGCCACCGGACCGATGCCGGTTCCGGAAACCGTCACGATCTCTCCCGGCGCCACCGGCCCTCCCGCCAGGCTGGCGCCGTTCACCACCACAAGGGCCGGCGCGGCGACGGGAAGAATCTGGGCGGGCTGGGAAGCCGTGGGAACCAGCCGGCGCACGCGGTTATTATCGGTATCGGCAATGTAGAGATCGCCCGAGCCATCCATGTACAGCCCCTGCGGCGCATTGAAGAATGCGGAAAGAGCCGGACCGCCATCCCCCGCGAAACCGTTGCTGCTTCCCCCGGCAATGCTGTGGATGATGCCGTCCGGCGTCACCACGCGAATGCGATTATTCCCCGTATCGGAGATATACACGCTGCCGCTGCCATCCACCGCGATCCCGCTGGGGAAATTGAGCAGGGCCGCGGTGGCCGGCCCTCCATCGCCCGCGAAACCCGCCTGCCCGGTGCCCGCCACCGTGGAGATGAGGCCATTGGACGACACTTCGCGGATGCGGTGGCTATAGGTATCGGCGATAAACAGATCGCCCGCCACATCCACCGCGCAGGCGCTGGGTTGGTCGAGCTGCGCCAGACGCGCCGAACCGCCGTCGCCCGCATCCCCGGGAGCGCCGTTGCCGGCGGCGTCCAGCGCCACTCCGCCCGCGGGCGGCACGCGCAGCACGCGATGGTTGTCCGTGTCCACAATGAAGATGTTGCCGAAGCGGTCGCCGCACACGCCGCGCGGTCCGCGCAACTGGGTCTGCGCGGGAGCCAGACCCTCCGGACCCGTGCCGCTCGCGCCGGTTCCCGCGAAAGTGGCGATGGCGCCGCCGGAAACTTCGCGGATGAGGTGGTTGTAGCTGTCGGCGATCAGCACGTTGCCCGACTGGTCCAGCGCCACGCCGAAGGGCGAATGCAATTCGGCCGCGGCCGCGGCGGCGACGCTGTTGAACCCAGCCACGCCCGTGCCCGCCAGGGTCGAGATGATTCCCGAGGGTTTCACCTGCCGGATGCGTTCGGTTCCGGTATCGGCGATGAACAGGTTCCCGGCGCCGTCCAGCGCCACCGCCGAGGGCTGGTACAGTTGCGCCGCGGTGGCCGCTCCGCCATCCCCCACCGCTTGCAGGAAGCCATCGCCCGCCAGCGTCCGGATGATGCCCGCGCCATTGACCTGGCGCACGCGTACGCCATCGGCGATATCCAGGTTGCCGGCCAGGTCCACGGTCACATCGTGCGGCGCCATCAGTTCCGCGGCGGTAGCCGGGCCGCCATCCCCGGCGAACTCGGGCGCGCCCATGCCGGCTGCCGAAACCCAGGCGCCGGCGGCGGTGTATTCGTACACCACAAACGTGTCGGCCTCGGTCACGAACAGGTCGCCCGCGAGATCCACCGCGACGGCCACCGGAGTAAACAGCGAAACCTCCGGCGAGAGACCCAGCGCGGTGACGATCACGCCATTCGAGACTTTGCGGATGCACTGGTTGCCCGAATCGGCGATGTAGAGCGCGCCGGTGCGATCCACCGCCAGCCCGGCGGGCAGGTTGAGCTGGGCGCTGGCAGCCGCCCCGCCATTGCCGAAATACCCGGCCACGCCGGTTCCGGCGAAAGTGGAGATGGTGCCATCCGGCGCCACGCGGCGCACGCGGTTGCAGCCGTATTCGGAGATGTACAGATTGCCGGCGGCGTCCACCGCGACGTTGCGCGGCCCGAGCAACTCGGCTTGCGCCGCCGGCCCGCCATCGCCGGTGGCGCCGGAATTGCCTCCGCCGGCATAGGTTTCGATGGAGCCATTGGGCGAGACGCGGCGCACCCGGCTGTTCCCCATATCGGCGATATAGACATTTCCGGCCAGGTCCACCGCCAGACCGTAGGGCGTGTTGAGCTGCGCGGAAGCCGCCGGCCCTCCATCGCCCGAGAATCCCGCGACGCCGGTCCCCGCTATGGTGCTGATGATGCCGTTGGGCGCCACCTTGCGGATGCGGTGATTGTCGCTGTCGGAAAGGTAGAGATTGCCGGCGTGGTCCACGGCGATTCCCTGGATGGCGCCGATCTGCGCCGCGGTAGCCGGTCCGCCGTCGCCCACCAGCGCGCTGCCCGCCACCGTCTCGACGTTATACACGCCCGGCGCCATGGCGGTCTGCGCGTGCAGGGCTAAAACGGCCGCCGGTAATACACAGAGCCAACTTTTCATGGTATTGAGCCGCTTGGGTAGTGCCGCCGCGCTCAAGAAATTCTCATTTTGACCGAAACGAGAGTTGAGGACCCGAAAATAGCATGCAAACGCGAGCGCTATTGCTGCTGACCCTGGCGCCGTGCGCCTGGGCCGGCGGAGCCATCCGCTTGAAAGCGGGCGCGGCCGATCCCGCGCGAACCCGCCAGGAGCGTCCCCTGGGACCGGGGAAGCATTGGCTGGTGCAGTTCGCTTCCCCTCCCGGAGAGCGCGTGCGGGCGGAGCTGGAGCGGCGCCGCATTCGCGTGCTGGCTTACGTGCCCGATGCGGGCCTGATGGTGACAGCCGCCGGCGACCTGGATCTGCACGGCCTGGACGCCGTCTGGGCGGGGCCGCTGGATGCCGCTTCCAAGCTCAGCCCGCAGCTCGAGTTCCAGCCTTCCGGCACTTACCTGATCGAGTTTCATCCCGATATCGAGCCGGCCCTCGCGCGCGGCATCGCCGAAGAGCAGGGATTCCACGCGGAAACCGTGGCCGGGCTGGCGCCCTGGCACGTGCTGGCGGCCGGCAGCGCGGACCGCTTGCGCGGGCTTGCCGGGCGCGACGAAGTGGCCTACATTCTGCCCGCGCCTCCGGAACTGTTCGTGCAGCGCCGCCTCTTCGCCTGTACCGGGCCCATCACCGCCGCCGGCCCGGTGGCGGATTATGCCCTAGCCGATAGCGGCTGGCCGCCGGAGAACGGCGTGGTGGCGCTGAACTATTTCTTCGAAAGCCTTCCCGGCAACCTGGACCAGAACGCGGCGCGCACCGCCGTCGAGAGCGCCTTCGCCGAATGGGCCCGCTACGCCAACGTCACCTTCACCGCGGGGCAGCAGGAAGAGGCGGCGCGCAGCATCGATATTCTCTTCGCCAGCGGCGCCCATGGCGACGATTATCCCTTCACCAGTTCCTCCCAACTGGCGCACACCTTCTACCCCGCCCCGCCCAATCCCGAGCCGGTAGCGGGCGATATGCACTTCAATAATGCCGAGGCTTGGAACATCGGCAGCGACATCGACCTGTTTTCGGTGGCCCTGCACGAAGCCGGACACGCCCTGGGGATGGCGCATTCGGACGACCCGGATGCCGTCATGTACCCGTATTACAAGATGGCGACGGGCCTGACGGACGACGATATCGCCGGCATACAGGCCATCTACGGCCCGCCCGTGGCTTCCCCGCCGGCCGCGCCGCCAACCCCCGCCCCCACCACGCCCACCGCGCCCGTCGCGCCCGCGCCGCCCGTGCAGCCCACGCCGCCGGTGACCCCTTCGGGTGGCGGCGACACCACGCCGCCCAGCCTGGCGATTCTCTCTCCCAGCCTGACCATCGTTTCCACTTCCGCGGCTTCCCTTACGGTGAGCGGCACCGCCAGCGACAACGTGGGTGTCACCAGCGTGCAATGGAGCACCTCCACGGGAAGCTCGGGCACGGCGTCGGGCACCACCAGTTGGAGCGCGCCGGTGCCGCTGCTGGTGGGAACCAACGTGGTCACGATCCGGGCCTATGACGCCGCGGGCAACTCCGGCTGGCGCGCCGTTACCGTAGTTCGCGAATGATTTGTACCTAGGCCTTCAGTTTTCCGGCTGTTACGCCGATAGATAAGTGCAAAGTCATGCCGCATATCAAACAAAAACCGGCGGTAGCGTTGCAACCCATCCCGCAGTGGAACCGGCATGCAACCAATCTCGGCGAGGAAGAAGCCGAAGGAGTCCTTCTGGCGCTCGGCGAAGCCGTCGAGCAGCGCGACGCGCTGACCGCCGGCCATTGCGCGCGGCTGGCGTTTATGGCGGTGGCGTTGGGAACGGCTCTGGGGCTGGGCCGCGACCGCCTGGTGACGCTGTATCGCGGCGGCTACCTGCACGATGTAGGCAAAGTCGGGATACCGGACGCCATTCTGTTGAAACCCGGCAAACTCGATCCGCAAGAATGGGTGACCATGCGCAGCCACACCACGCGCGGCGAGGATATCTGCCGCGGCGTGCCCCGGCTTGGGCCGGTGCTGCCGGTGATTCGCAGCCACCACGAACGCTGGGACGGCAGCGGATATCCCGATGGTTTAAAAGGCGAAGAAATCCCGCTGCTGGCCAGGGTGCTGCAAATCGCCGATATCTACGACGCCCTGACCAGCACGCGCCCTTACAAGCAGGCCCATACACCCGACCAGGCCATCGGCATTCTACTTGAGGAAACGCAGAAAGGCTGGCGCGACCCCGCCATCGTCGAAGTCTTTTTGGAGCTGCACGCGAACCTGTCGCTCAACGTTCTAGGGCAGCGTTTGGCAGCGGACTGAGAGGCGTGCGCCGGTACCCGCCTCCTGGGGTCAGACATTCGTGCGGATCAGCGGGTCAGCCGGGGCCCAGCCGCTCGTGTTGCTGCCCGGATTGACTACCAGTTCGCTGTCTTGGACCCCCCATATCGCCAGCTTA
>Ga0181536_10003023_pt1 | contig 18522 bp, 19 predicted proteins | sample PEATcosm2014_Bin_41_FD_121105 | JGI IMG/M metagenome (GOLD analysis project Ga0181536, IMG submission 121105) | Peatland microbial communities from MTU Mesocosm Facility, Houghton, MI, USA - PEATcosm2014_Bin17_60_metaG | ecosystem: Environmental > Terrestrial > Soil > Wetlands > Peat | place...
CAGGCCGAGGATCTGGCCTTGCTCGAGTTGCAGCGACAGCCCTTGGAGAACGTAGGCGTCCCCGTAATAGGTGTGGATGTCCTGGACTTCGAGAATCGCCATGGTTCAGTCGGTTCCCAGATAGATTTCCTGCACTTTGGCGCTGGAGTGGATTTGCTGCGGCGTGCCGGTCTCCAGAACTTCACCGAAGTGCAGGACCGAAATTTGCGACGCGACGTCGAACACAACGTCCATGTCATGTTCGATCAAGAGGATCGCGAGCTTCGGATCGAGCTTCATCAGGAACTTGGCCATCTCGGTGGATTCGCCCGAGGACAGGCCGGCGGCGGGCTCGTCGAGAAGAAGAATCTTCGGATCGCTGGCGAGTCCGAGCACGATTTCGAGCTGGCGCTGTTCACCGTGCGAGAGATTTTGTACGTCGGCGTCTTTGCGGTCGAGAAATCCAGCCTGCTCAAGCAGATGATAAGCCTTCTCATATGTCGCGCGATAAGAGGAATCGAAACGCCACATCACGTATTTCTTCTTATGCGGCCCATCGATCGCCATCAGAACATTGTCGAGCACCGACAACATCGGGAACAGGCTGGTGACCTGGAACGTGCGCGCCATTCCCAAACCGACGCGGCGGTGGGTCGGCCAGTTGGTGACGTCCTGCCCGAACAGCAGCACCTGCCCTGAACTCGCCGGATAGATGCCGGTGATGAGATTGAACAGCGTGGTTTTGCCGGCGCCGTTCGGGCCGATGATGGCGCGGCGGTCGCCCGGCATAATCCGGAGCGTGACGTCGCGCACGGCGTGCAGGCCGTGGAAACTTTTCGACAGGTCTTTTAGCTCGAGAATGGGCTGCACCTCGGTGCCCTGGCTCATATTCAAATCCCTACGAAACCAAGCAAACCGGGGCTCTTTCGTAGAACCCCGGCTTGCATTGGTATTGCCTATTCGCAGTATTTGCAGGGCGGGAAGTCGCGGTCATAGACCGGCTGTTTGAGGAACTTGTCCTTCCCGTAGGTCCAGAATTGGCTGACGTTCGGGTAGGTCTTGATCACGGTATTCCAGAGTTCGGCCTTGTCGTAGCCGAACAACTTCTTCTTCTCGACTTTCTTGATGTAGATGTTGTGCACCGGGTTGCGCATGTCGTCGAAGCTGACCGGGCCGCGCGGCGCCTCGACCTTGAGCGAGGATAAGATCTTAATGAATTGCTCGGAGCCTGGCCACTTGCCGCCGGCCTTCTTCATCGCCTCGTCGATCAACAGCGCGGTTGTGTAGTTGCTCTCCGCATAATAGCCTGGCACCTTGCCGTATTTGGCGCGGTAGGCTTTTACGAAGGCTTCGTTTTTCGGCGTCTCGAGCGCGGCGCTGTATTGCAGCGCGGAGAAGTCGCCGACGACTTCGTCGCCCATGAACGGCAGTGCGAATTCGTCATAGCTAACGCTGCCGCCGACGATCGGTTTCTTGATGCCGGCCCCGCGCAACTGCTTGGGGAATTGTAACGCCATCGGCCCGACCATCAGCGTGAAAATGGCGTCGGCATCGCCTTTCAGCGTTGAGATGTAAGGTCCGAAGTCCTTGGTGCCGAGCGGCGGCCAGATCTTCTGGATGATTTTGCCGCCGCAGTCCTCGAACACTTTCTGGAAGCCGCCGACCGATTCATAGCCGAAGGCATAGTCGGCCGCGACGGTGATGATCTTCTTGTAGCCCTGCTCGCAAGCCCACTGCCCGAGCGGCTGCGTCGGCTGCGAACTCGTCCATCCCGTGCGGAAGAAATACGGGAATTCGGACAGCTTGCGCTGCGTCAGATCGTCGGCGGAAGGAATCGACGCGATATAGAGAATTTTCTCACGCGTGCTTTCCGGCGCCAGCGCGTAGCCGGTGGAGGCGAGCAAGCCGCCGACCAGCATCTGCACTTTGTCCTGGCCAACCAGTTTCGAGGCTTTGAGCACCGCCGTAGCCGGCTTGCCCTGTTCGTCCTCGACGATGAATTTCACGTCGGCACCGCCGAATTTGCCTTCCACTTGGTCGAGATAGAGCTGGAAGCCGTCGACCATGTCCTTGCCGATCTGGGCATAAATGCCCGTCACCGGCACCAAGAAGCCGATGCGCAGTTCCTCGGCCTGCGCCTGCGACGACAAGCTCAGTCCGAGCGCGAACGCGCCGCCCATCAGCAGCGGGTTCAGTTTTCGTAACGTCTTCTCTGTCATTGTCCTAACCTCCCTTGTGGCTTGCTGTTTTCAACCCGAACGCTCATCGACGTGCGGATGCCAAATCCGCGATCGATTTATTGTCCGACCGCTTCAGCCCCTGACGGATTCGCTTGGGAATGCCCATCAGGCCGGTCGGTAGATACAGAATCGTCAGCACGTAGACGCCGCCCAGCACGTATTGCCACCACGGCACCAGCGTTGAGAGATATTCGCGCAGCAACAACACGATGGCAGAACCGATGGCGCCGCCGACCAGCGTGCCGGCGCCGCCCAGCACGACCATCAGCAATGCGTCGACCGAGGTGGTGAGAACGACGTCTTCCGGCGTTACGATGCCGTTGGTGTGCGCCCACAGCACGCCGGCCAGCCCGCCGAAGGCGCCCGCGATGACGAAGGCGATATATTTGTGCAGCCAAACATTGTAGCCGAGCATGGACATGCGCAGCTCGCGCTCGCGGATGCCCTTCAGGCTGCGCCCGAACGGCGAGCGGACCAGCACGTACATTAAAATCATCGACACGATGAAAAAGCCGAGCACGAGAAAGAAGAACGTCACGTCGTCCGCCAGGTTGAGACCGAAATCCGGCCGCGCTTTTATGATGAGCCCGTTGTCGCCGCCTGTGACCGAATTCCAGCGATAGGCGAGGCCCCAGACGCATTGCCCGAGCGCCAGCGTGATCATCAGGAAATAGACGCCGGAAGCGCGGATGGCGAACAGGCCGAAGAACGCCGCCAGTAGCGCCGCCGCCACAACGCCGAACACCACCACCAGCCAGAAATCCCAGCCGACGCCGAAATGGAATTTGGCGGCGAGCACGGCGGTGAGATAGGCGCCGACGCCGAAATAGGCCGCCTGGCCGAGCGAGGCGAGGCCGGTAAAGCCGATCAGAATGTCGAGGCTCATCGCCAGGATGCCGAACGCCAGCGCGCGCGTCGCCAGCAGCACGACGAACGAGCTGGTGTGCGGAATAACCAGCACCAGCACGGCCAGCGCGGCGACGACCATCAGGATCTTGATTTGCTGACTTACCATCGGTCGTCGCTCACTCGCGGCCGAACAGGCCGGTGGGCTTGACCGCGAGGATCAGCACCATCGGCGCGTAAAGGGTGAAGTAGGAGACTTCCGGGAACAGCGCTTTGCCGAAATTGTCGGCAATGCCGACCAGCAGCGCACCGATCGCGGCGCCGCCGAGCGAGCCCATGCCGCCGATGATGACGACGGCGAAGGCGAGCGGCAGCATCTCGAAGTCGAGGCCGGGATAGATGCCGAGGAAGGCGCCGCCGGTCACGCCGCCGAGCGCGGCGAGGAAGGCGCCGAGCGCGAAGATGAACATGGAGACGCGGTTGGTGTCGATGCCGACGCCGCGCGCCATCTGCGCGTCGTCGACGGTGGCGCGCACCGCGGCGCCGACGCGGGTTTTTTCCAGCGCCAGCCACAGCGCGACGCCGATTAAAAGCGCCATGGCGATCATGAAGGCGCGGTAGATTGGGAAATAAATGCCGCCGATGACAATGCTTTGCGTAAACGCCGCGGGCGGATTGATGTCCATATTGTTGCCGCCCCAGATGTCGAGCGCGGCCTGCTGGAACAGAAAGGCGAAGCCGACGGTGAGCAGCACCTGCCGCAACGGATCGAAGCCGAGCGGGCGCAGGAACACGCGCTCCATCACCAAACCGATGACAGCAACAGCGAGCGCTGCCACCGGCAGCGACAGCGCCCAGGAGCCGGTCGCGTTGATGACGGACAAAGCGATATAGCCGCCCCATAGGAAATAGGCGCCATGGGAAAGATTGACGATGCGCATGACGCCAAAAATCAACGATAAGCCACTGCCGACGAGGAACAGCAGCGCGCCATAGGACACGCCGTTGAAGAGTTGAACGATCCAAAACTGAGCATTCATTGTTACGACGCGCTCCGGTCAAATCGTCGCAGCGCGAGGAATAAAGGCCGCTCGACTGCGATGGATTGGCGTCCAATGATATTCGTTTTCAGATCGCATTAGCGTTGATCGCCTTTATCCTGGCTGGACCATTGCAAGCGATGTCCAGTGCGGTTCAAAAATCGCAAAAAGGTGCGAACACGCCGTGATTTAGATTCCAAAACAGAGCGCACCAGCCGATGTCGCGCGCAACGTCGTCGTGCCAAAAAGTTTAGCAAGCTGACCTTGGCCGCCGCCGGTGCATATTGATCTAGATCAAAAACGATCCTACGCGCCGTAAATGCCGCGCCGCGAATTTCGTACCGAGCATGAGCATGAGCATGAGCATGAGCATGAGCATGAGCATGAGCATGAGCATGAGCATGAGCATGAGCATGAGCATGAGCATGAGCATGAGCATGAGTTATAACGTCGCCATGATGTCTGAAGAGGTGAGTGCGAGCGCGCGGCGTTCGCGCCTGCACATTGCTTGCACGATGACGTCAGTGCGCGGCGGTCAGGCCGCGACTTCGATGGTGGGAGCGCCCGCTTCCGCATGTCCCACGATGCAGGCAAAGGGACAGCCGGAGGTACGGATCGTCGCGAGGACCGCGGCGCCGCGTTCGGGCGCCACCGCGACCAGCAGTCCACCGGAAGTCTGCGGGTCGGTGAGCAGATGCCGCCGCCACTCGGGGATATCGGCCGGTACGGTAACGTCGCTGCCATAGCTCGACCAATTGCGGTGCGAGGCGCCGGTGACGAAGCCCTGCTGCGCCAAGTCGGCGGCTTGCGTCAGCAGCGGCACGCCGCCGGCATCGATCACCAGCCGCAAGCCGGCGCCGCGCGCCATTTCCAGGCCATGGCCGAGCAGACCGAAGCCGGTCACGTCGGTGATCGCATGCACGTTTTCCTCGCGCGCGAGTTCGGCGCCGATCTTGTTGAGCTGCGTCGTCGTCGCAATCATTTCCGCGTAGCCGCACGGCGGCAGTGCGTTGCCCTTGATCGCCGCGGAATAGATGCCGACGCCGATCGGCTTGGTGAGGATCAGCACGTCGCCCGGCCTGGCGCCGGCGTTGCGGCGCACGTGTTGCGGCGCGCATGTGCCGATGACGGCAAGCCCGTAAATTGGCTCCGGCACGTCGATCGAATGGCCGCCGGCGACCGGGATGCCGGCCGAGGCGCAGATCGTGGCGCCGCCTTTGAGAATCTCGCGCCCGATCTCGGGCGACAGCTTGCCGAGCGGCATGCCGAGAATGGCGAGCGCCATGATCGGTTTGCCGCCCATGGCGTAAACGTCGGAAATGGCATTGGTCGCAGCGATGCGGCCGAAATCGAACGGGTCGTCCACGATCGGCGTGAAGAAGTCGGTGGTGGCAATGACGCAAGTGTCGGCGTCAATCTGCCACACCGCGGCGTCGTCGCCAGTCTCCGTTCCCACCAGTAGTTGCGGGAACAGCGCGGCGGCGGGTTGGTCCGCTAGCAATTGCTGGAGAACCGAGGGCGCCAGTTTGCAGCCGCAGCCGCCGCCATGGGCGAGGCTGGTCAGCCGAATTTGAGGAGCGTTCATGCGTCACTTTCTCCGAGCCGAACGGATCACCGCCGGCGAGAGGATGACGTTTATAGAACGTGAGAATTGGCGGCGTGGCAAGCCGCGTGCTGCGGCTAGCGGGCGCCCTGCGGCGCCGCCGCGCCGAGCGAGCGCATGAACATCTGCATGCCATAGTGGAAGGCAATGAAAGCGCCCAGTTCCATGATCTGCGCTTCGCTGAAATGTTTCTTGAGCTCATTGTAAAAAGCGGCGTCGACCTTGTTGGCGTCGAGATACATCTGATCGGCGTAGCGCAGCGCGCATTTCTCGGCTTCGGTGAACAGAGCGGAATCCTCGTAATCGTTGCAGCCGGCTTCGATCCGCTCCTCGGTCAGTCCCATGTCACGCGCCTTGCGCGAGCGCAGCGCCGCGAAATATTTGTCGCCGGCAAAGCGCGCCAGCAGGATGCGGATGACCTCCTTCAGGCGATGATCGACATTGCCTTCAGCGTGGCTCATCAACAGCGCGCGCATGAACGGCTTGGCGAGATCGGGCGAGCGCGCCGCGATGCGTGGGAACAGGTCATCGGGCACGCCCAGCGCCTCGCCGCGCCCCATCAGCTCGCTCAGCTCGGGATCGCTGATCGTCTCTTTCGGCAGCGGCGCAACATAAGTCATTTGGCGGGCTCCGAAGGCTGCAAGGAACCGGGCGCGGGCCCGTAGATCTTTTCCGACTCGGCCTGCGTCAGCAGCCGGCCGTTGGGCGAGAACAGCGGATAGAATTTCAGCGTGCCGAAGAAGGTGTGGTAGCCGAGATTGAAGCCGATGAAGAGACCGAGTTCGACGATCTCCTCTTCGCTGTAATATTTGCGCAATTCGTCGAAAAAGGCGGCGTCGATCGCGTCCGGATCGGTCGCCATCAACTCGCTGTAGCGCAAGGCAAGCTTGTCGGCGGCGGAAAACCGCACGCTGGCCGCGTAATTATTGATGCCTTCGTCCAGCAGCTGTTCGGATAGTCCCTGTCGCTTCGCCGAAGCAGACCGAACATTCCCTCAATAGCTGCAGGCCGCCATACGCGAGAGCTGGACGCGGATCACTTCCTTGACGGTGTGCGGGATGCGGCCCTTGTTGAAGCAGGCGTCCCAGGCGACGAACATCGATTCCGCGAGATCGATGTTGTGGCCCATCATGGCGTGGAAGCCGGGATCGGGCGCGCGGTGCTCCAGACATTTTTCGATATAGGGCCGGAGCTTGGTCTTCTTCAGCTCCTCGATGTCCAGCATTGTGATATTGGGCATGATTCTCTGGAACCTCCTATCGTAGCCGGCGCCGCTCACGCGTGTGTTTCGACCAGCTTCTTGAGCACTTGCCGGCGGTCGACGCCGGTTCGCGTATCGACCAGCGCGCCGTCCTTGAAGAACAATAGCGTCGGCGACGCGCGCACGCCGAAACGCGCCGCCAGATCCGGATTGTCGTTGACCTTCACGGTGCCGATGCGCACGCTCGCCGGAATTTCCGTAGAGAGCTGGGCGAGCACGCGCGTGAGCTGCTTGCAGGGTACGCAGTTCTCGGTCCAGAAGTCCACCACCGCGAGGCCGGGCTGGCGCAGAACTTCAGCATCGAAATTCTGTTCGTTCCAAACCGCGAATTCGCCGTCAGCCATGGGGCAAACCTGTCATGATCGCGCGTACATGGTGACACGGCAGAGAGCGTCCGGCAACCGCCGCCGTGTGCCGAACCCCGTGCGGTAGCGCAGCGATTGTCCTTGACCTAACATTCGCACCGGTGCGTTTTACCGGCACCAGACGGTGCGGAGCGGCAATGAGCGAGAATGTGAGTCTGCGCGATATTCCATCGGTCGACGACGTGCTCAAGACGGCGGCCATGGCGGCCGCCATCGATCACTTCGGCAGGCCGGCAGCGGTGGCGGCGCTACGCGCCGCGATCGAGGCTGTGCGGACGGCGCTGCGCGAAGGCCGCGAATGCAGCGTGGGCGCGACCGACATCGCGAACGAGACGGTCGCGCGGCTCGAGGCGGAGGCGGCGCCGAACATCCGCGCCGTGTTCAATCTCACCGGCACCATCCTGCACACCAATCTCGGCCGCGCGATCCTGGCCGAAACCGCCATCGCGGCCGCGACCATGGCGATGCGCGATGCGGTGGCGCTCGAGTTCGACCTCGCCAGCGGCCAGCGCGGCGAACGCGACCAGCTGGTGCGCCGGCTGCTTTGCGAGCTGACCGGGGCGGAAGACGCAACCGTCGTCAACAACAATGCCGCCGCGGTGCTGCTGGTGCTCAACACGCTCGGCCAGCGCCGCGAGACGGTGGTCTCGCGCAGCGAGCTGATCGAGATCGGCGGCGCCTTCCGCCTCCCGGAGATTATGGCGCGCGCCGGCACAAAATTGATCGAGGTAGGCACCACCAACCGGACGCATCTGAAAGATTATGCGGCCGCCATCGGGCCGAAGACCGGCCTCGTGCTCAAGGTGCACACCTCGAATTACCGCATCGAGGGTTTCACCGCCGAGGTGCCGGCGCGCGCACTCGCCGCGCTCACGCGCGAGCGGGGCATTGCGCTGGTACACGATCTCGGCTCGGGCACGCTGGTCGATCTTTCCGCCTATGGCCTCGCCAAGGAGCCGACCGCGGCGGAAGCCGTCGCCGACGGCGCCGATCTCGTCACGTTCTCGGGCGACAAATTGCTCGGCGGCCCGCAGACCGGCTTTATTGTGGGCCGCAAGGAACTGATCGCGCGCATCAACCGCAATCCGATGAAGCGGGCGTTGCGCGTGGACAAGATTAGACTTGCGGCGATCGAAGCGACGCTGCGGCTCTACCGCGATCCGGAGCGGCTCAGCGTGCGGCTGCCGACGCTGCGCTTCATGGCGCGCCGGCGCGACGACATTAATGCGCTCGCCGGGCGCATGCTCCCGCTGATCACCACTGCGGTGGGACCGGCCTTTCGCTGCGAGATCGCGGACTGCGCAAGCGAAATCGGTTCGGGCGCGCTGCCGCAACAAACCATCCCAAGCGCCGGCATCGCCATCCGGCCGGCAACGGCGCGCGGCGCCGGGCGCGTGCTGACGGCGCTCGCCGCCGCCTTCCGGCAGCTTGCGGTCCCGGTCATCGGTAGGATTGCTGACAACGCGCTCATCTTCGATCTGCGCTGTCTCGAGGACGAAACGGGCTTCGCCCACAACCTCGAAGAATTTCAAATGTCGGCGCCGGCATGATCGTCGGCACCGCGGGACACGTCGACCACGGCAAGACGGCGCTGGTGCGCGCGCTGACCGGCATCGACACCGACCGCCTGCAAGAAGAAAAAGCGCGTGGCATCTCGATCGACCTCGGCTTCGCCTATCTGCCGGCGCCCGACGGCCGTATCCTTGGCTTCGTCGACGTGCCGGGGCACGAGCGCTTCATCCGCAACATGCTCGCCGGCGCGACCGGCATCGACTTCGTGCTGCTGGTGGTGGCGGCCGACGACGGCGTGATGCCGCAGACGATCGAGCACCTCGCCATCGTCGACCTGCTCGGCGTCACCCGCGGCCTGGTCGCGCTCACCAAGACCGATCTCGTTTCGCCCGAGCGGCTGAGCGAGGCCAAGCGCGAGATCGGAAACGCGCTGTCGGCGACCGGCATTGCGGCGGCCGAGATCGTCCCGGTTTCGGCGGTGACCGGCACCGGCATCGATCGTCTGCGCAAGGCGCTATTCGCGGCCGCGCATGCCTTCGGCCGCCGTGCCGCGGCCGGGCGTTTCCGCCTCGCGGTCGACCGCTCTTTCACGCTCGCCGGCACCGGCACTGTCGTCACCGGTACGGTGCTGTCCGGCAGTGTCGCCGTCGGCGATCCTGTGCTGGTGAGCCCGTTCGGCATCGAAGCCCATGTGCGCAGCATCCATGCCCAGAACCGGCCGGCCGCCACCGGACAGGCCGGCGACCGCTGCGCCCTCAATCTCGCCGGGCGCGACATCCGCAAGGACGCCATTGCCCGCGGCGACGTGGTGGTCGATCCGGCTTTGCATGCCCCGACCGACCGCATCGATGCCAGCCTGCGCCTGCTGCCGAGCGAACCGAAAAAACTCGGCGCGTGGAGCCCGGTTCGTCTGCATCATGCAGCTGCCGATGTGGCGGCGCGCGTCGTGCCGCTCTCCGAAGAGACGATCGGTCCGGGAATGCAAGGTGTCGTGCAGCTTGTGCTCGAACGCCCGATCGCCGCGGTGGCGGGCGACCGCTTCGTGCTGCGCGACACCAGCGGGCAAAGGACGCTGGGCGGCGGACGTTTTCTCGAATTGCGCGCGCCTGCGCGCAAGCGCCGCCGGCCCGAACGGCTCACGCAGCTTGCCGCGCACGCGCTGGCCGATCCGCAAGAGGCGCTTTCCGCTCTGCTGCGCCTGCCGCCCGGCTATGTCGATCTGTCCGGTTTTGCGCGCGATCGCGCGCTCAGCGATGGCGAAGTCGAAAGCGTCGTGGCGCAAACCGCGGCACTGCACGTCGCGCATCGCGGCGGCGTGGCGCTGTTTGCGCCGGAAACCTGGTTGCGGCTGACGGCCGATCTGCGCGCCGCGCTGGAAAAATTCCACGCCCAGAACCCGGCTCTGCCGGGGCCGGGCGCCGAGCAACTTCGCCTCGCGCTCGAGCCGCGTCTGCCGGCGAATGTTTTTGCCGCCATGCTGCAACGCCTGGCGCGCGACGCGGAAGTCTCGCTCGACGGCGGCTGGGTGCGGCTCGCCACCCATTGCGTGGCGATGACGCAAGCCGACGAAGCCTTATGGCAAAAAACCGTTCCACTGATCGGCGGCGCGGCGCGGTTTCATCCGCCGCGCGTGCGCGACATCGCGCGCGATCTCGCGCTTTCCGAAGACGATGTTAGGCGCGTCATGCAGCTGGCCGGCCGCAAGGGCTTGGCGCACGAGATTGCCCGCGATCATTTTCTGACGCGCGCCTCTATCGTGGAAATCGCCGACGCCATCGGCGAACTAGCCGCGATCGCCGACGACGGCGGGTTCTCCGTTGCGCAATTGCGCGACCGGCTGGCGACCAGCCGCAAGATCGCGCTGCACATTCTGGAATTTTTCGATCGTCACGGCGTTACGGGCCGGCGCGGCGACTTGCGCTTGCTGAACGCCGCGCGGCTTGACCTTTTCCGGACGCCGGCGGACTAATTCGAGCAGGCGAAATCAGAAGGAAGAGAAGCGTTCCTGGTGGAACGTCCGGACTTCAAATCCGGGAGGGGCCGCAAGCCGGTCTTTGGTGGGTTCGACTCCCACTCTCTTCCGCCACTAAGTGGCGTCGCGTGACAAGGCCGCGCGCATAACGGTTTTCGCGTTGGCGTAAAAGCCTTCCACCAATTGCTCGACCGCACCGTTGACGTCCGACGGCGCTTTGACGTGATAGACCCATTTGCGCATGCCGATGTAAAAAATGCTGGCGTGCAGGCTCCACATCAGCTCGAGTTCCGGCTCGGTGATGGCCACCTGTTCGATCTGCGGATAGCCGAATTCGTGCCTGAGCTCGCCGATCACCGGCTTGAATATGCGTTCGCTGGCCAGCTTGACGTAGCGCCGGTTGATCGAGGCGCCGGCCAAGCCCGCATAGAGATAAATCCGCCCCCATTCGTATTCGAGCGGAAGTTTGGCGTAGTCGGCATAGAAAGTCTTGAGGCGCTCGATCAGCACGTGACCGCGATCGGTCAGCGCCGCCTGCCAGGCCGGGCTCCAGCGGCGCAGGAACACTTCCTGGTAGACGCGCTCGATCAGCGCTTCTTTGCTGGGAAAGTAGCGGTACAACAGCCCCTTAGAGATGCCGAGGTCAGTCGCCAATTCGCGCGTCTGCCCGCTGAAACCGCGCTCGGCAAAAAAACGGATCGCGCCTTTCAGAATTTGCTCGGCCCGCAGCGTCGGCGCCAGGCGTTTGGCCGACGTCAGCTTCGCCGCCTGCAAGGGCTGCGCGGGCCTTTTGGCGGATTTCGATTTCGGCGGGGTTTTCACGACTCTAACCGGGATAATTTGCCCGCAAGGAGCGCGAGCGGGGAATGGCTGGCCGGCATTGATTGGGTCCATACGATTGTCATGGCAAGCTTTTGCGGCGCAAAGGCCTGAGCGATGGCGTCATTGACTCGATCCTGTTAATGAGCATACGCTCAATAAGACGACTGCGTCCAGGCAAGACGCTTTGTCGGACCGTAAGGGCAAGACCGCCCGAACGAGCCAGCCCGCGGGATCGTCTCCGTTTATCGTGGCCCGATCGGCAAGCGTAAGGCACCTGATCATGCAGGACATTTTTATCGAGAACGAAAGTCAAAGCCTCATTCTCGAAACCGTCAAACGCTTCGTCGAATCCGAAGTGTTGCCGCGCGCGGCGGCGCTCGACGCGCAAAAGGATCCGGCGGCGAGCTTTTCGTGGGAGATCGTGGAGCGGGCGCACGACGTCGGCATCCGCACCATGACGCTGGACGAGAAGTGGGGCGGGCTGGGCACGGATTCGCTGACCACCTCGATGGTCATCGAGGAACTCGGCATCGGCGATATCGGCGTTTCGGTGATCTTTGCGCAGACCTTGAAAATCGCGCAGATCATGCAGAAGGCGCTCAACCCCGAGCAACAGGCGCGCGTGCTGCCGGCCTTCGCCAAGGACCCGCGCGGCATGCTGGCGATCGGCATCACCGAGCCCGACAACGCCTCGAATTATTTCCTGCCGTATCCGACGTCGTTTCGCACCACCGGGCAAAAAACCGACGGCGGCTGGATCGTCAACGGCATGAAGCACTTCATCTCGAATGGAAACCGCGCCAGCTTTTATCTGCTGTTTGTGCAGACGGAAAAGGGCAAGCCGCTGGCGGAGGGCAGCACCTGTTTTCTCTTGGAGCGGGACCGGCCCGGATTCACCATCGGCCGCGTGCACGACAAGATGGGCGAGCGCCTTGCCAACAACTCCGAACTCATCTTCCAGGACTGCTTCATTCCCGATGCGAACGTCGTTGGCAAGGTCGGCGAAGGCTTCAGCGTGCTGGCCAATTTCTTCCCGCAGTCCAACGCCTATGCCGGCGCCACCATTCTCGGCGTCGCGGTCGCATTGTACGACAAGGCGGTCGGCTGGGCCAAGGTGCGCGTGCAGGGCGGCAAGCCGTTGATCGAGCACGACGGCATCCGTGCGCAGCTCGCCGAGATGCGCATGCTGATCGACGCCTCTCGCTCCTACATCCATCGTGCCTGCTGGCTCGCCGATCACCAGGAGCATGGCTGGGACAAGACGCTGGGCGTGTTGCCCAAGGTGATGGCGTCGCAGGCGGCGTGGAAGATCGCCACCTGGTGTCTCGAGATCCACGGCGGCAGCGGCTACATGAAGGAAGTCGGCGTCGAAAAGCTGGTGCGCGACGCGGCGGCCTTCCTGCACTCGGACGGCGTCAACCGGACGCTATTCCTCAAGGCCGCGAATTTCATGTTTCAGTAAATAGGGTCGTGTTCCAGCGCTTTTGGGTCGGTCAATAAACGGGGGTCGTCATGGAAAGCCTCTACGTTCAGACCGAGAACCAGCGCGCCATTGTCGAGACCGTCCGGCGCTTCGTCGAAGAAGAAGTGACGCCGCGGGCGGCGGCGCTCGACGCTGAGCAAGACCCGGAAAAATGCTATTCTTGGGAAATCGTCGAGAAGGCGCACGAACTCGGCATCCGCACCATGACGCTGGACGAGGAGTGGGGCGGGCTCGGCACCGACCCACTGACCACTGCTATGGTGATCGAGGAACTGAGTAAAGGCGATCTCGGCGTCGCCATAACCATCGGTCAGACGCTCAAGCTGGCGCAGATCTTTCAAAGCGGGCTCAACGAGGAGCAGAAGCAGCGGGTGCTGCCGGGCTTTGCGCAGGATCCGCGGGGCATGCTGGCGATCGGCATCACCGAGCCCGACAACGGCTCGAACTATTTGGTGCCCTACGCCGGGCCGTTCCGCACCGTCGCGGTGAAGACCGACGGCGGCTGGATCGTCAATGGCATGAAGCATTTCATTTCCAACGCCAATCGCGCGAGCCATCATCTGTTTTTCGCCCAGACCGAGAAGGGCAAGCCGATGACGTCAGGCTCGACCTGTTTCCTGGTCGAGCGCGGCCGGCCCGGCTTCAGCATCGGCCGCGTGCACGACAAGATGGGCGAGCGTCTCACCAACAACGCCGAGATGATTTTCCAGGATTGCTTCATCCCGGATGAAAACGTCGTCGGCAAGGTCGGCGACGGCTTCGGCGAACTGGGCAAGTTCATGCCGTGGTCGAACGCCTATGGCGGTGCGACCATCCTCGGCGTCGCTGTCGCGTTGTACGACAAGGCGGTCGCCTGGGCCAAGATGCGCGTGCAGGGCGGCAAGCCGTTGATCGAGCACGACGGCATCCGCGCGCAGCTCGCCGAGATGCGCATGCTGATCGATGCCTCCCGCTCGTACATTCATCGCACCTGCTGGCTCGCCGTTCACCCCGAGCACGGCTGGGACAAAGCGCTGGGCGCGTTACCGAAAGTGATGGCATCGCAAGCGACCTGGACGATCGCCCAGTGGTGTCTCGAGATCCACGGCGGCAGCGGCTACATGAAGGAAGTCGGGGTCGAGAAGCTGGTGCGGGATGCGGCGGCCTATCTGCACTCCGACGGCGTCAACCGGACGCTGTTTCTCAAGGCCGCGAACTTCATGTTCCGGGCGTGATCCTCGGTAGCGACGAAGGACGACACGATGAAAGCACTGGTTCTCAAAGGGCCGAACGCGCCATTCGAGATGAGCGAGGTTCCCGATCCGGTTGCCGGGCCGGGCGAAGCCGTCGCGCGCGTTTTCGCCTGCGGCTCCGGACTGACCATCCAGCACGTCAAGGCCGGACGCCTGCCGGTGCAGTTTCCGCGCATCATCGGCCATGAGATCGCCGGCGAAATCGTGCAGACCGGCGCCGGCGTGAAATGCGTCGCGGTCGGCGATCCGGTCACGGCTTACGCCTATCTCAATTGCGGCCATTGCCGCTGGTGCCTAAGCAATCTGGAACCACTGTGCGAGAACACCGGCGGCGGCACCGGCATGGTCGGCATGGCCTGCGACGGCGGCTATGCGCAATACATAAAGCTGCCGGCGCACGTGTTTCTCAAACTGCCGGAGGGCGTGGACTACAAGGCGCATCCGGCCGAAATCAGCGTCGTCACCGACGCGCTCGCCACGCCCTACAAGGTGCTTGGCCGCGCGCAGGTGAAGGCCGGCGAGACCGTCGCGGTGTTCGGCGCCGGCGGCGGCGTCGGCATCCATCAGTTGATGCTGGCGAAGTGGGCGCGCGCCCGGGTGATCGCGGTTGACGTCGCGCCTGACAAGTTCGAAGCGTGCCGCAAGGCCGGCGCCGACGAAGTGGTCAATGCTTCCGACGGCGACGTGGTGCAGGCGCTACTCGATCTGACCCATGGCCGCGGAGTCGATGTCGCGATCGATTACGTGTCCGTCACCTCGACATTGGAAGCCGCCGTCAAGTCGCTGGCGCGCCGCGGGCGCATGGTGACGTTGGGCGGTGCCGGCAAATCCTTCCAGGTCTCAGCCTTCGATATGCTGTACAAGGAACAGGCTCTGCTCGGCAGCCGCTACGTCACGCGCCGCGAGATCCTGGAGACCTTCGATCTGGTGGCGCGCGGCGAGATCTGGCCGATCGTCACCGACATCCGGCCTTGGGCGGAGGCCGAGGCGATCCATGCGCGCGTCGAACGCGGAGAGGTCATCGGACGCGCGGCGCTTCTCATCAGTTAGGGCGTCACTGCCGGCGGCACGAAACAGGGAGAATTCGGATGTTCACCGCCACCAAGGACAAGGCGCTGCTCACCACCACCACCGGCGCGCTGCCGCGGCCGAGCTGGTACACCGAAAATCTGCGCGGCCTGCCGCTGGCGCAGGGCTTCTCGCGCCTCGCCTACCGCGAGCAGCATTTCGATTGCCTCGCCTGCCACGTGGCGGCGCAGCATCGCGCCGGCATCGACATCATGGTGGACGGCGACACCAGGCTCGACGACGACGTCGCCGGCCGCGCATGGGTGAGCTACGTCACCGAACGCGTCGCCGGTATCGGCAGCCCACGCGTCGAGGTGCCGCCGGCCGGCTTCATGGCCGACAAGGGGCCGGGCGATCTGATGTGGGAGGTAATCGAGACCCGCATGACGCCACCGGTGACGGCCATAATCGGCGCGGCGGATCTACAGCTCGACCGCGCCTACAAGGCGATCGCGCCGATGACCGACAGGCCGGTGAAGATCGGCTCGATCTCGGCGCAGATACTGGCGCTCATGCTGACTAACGAGCACTACAAGAACCGGCTTGATCTGCTGATGGATCTCTCTGCCGCTCTCAACAAGGAATATCACGCGCTGGCCGATGCCGGCGCGCCGATGGTGCAGGTCGAGGAGCCGGCCATCCATCAGATCGTCGGCGATCCCAAGCAGCCGATCAAGCCCGAGCAATGGGTGGAAGCTTTTAACGTCGAGGTGAAGGGCCTGCGCGGCAAATGCGAGGTCTGGTGCCACACCTGCTGGGGCTCGCCGGCAGCGCAGCGCGTCGCCAGCAAAGATCAATCCTACAAGACGGCGCTGCCCTATCTCGATCAGCTCGACTGCGACGTGCTCACGGTCGAAGGCGCGTTCAACCGCGGCATGGATCTCGAGCACTTCGGCACCATGATCTCCAAGAACAAGAAGGTCGCGCTCGGCGTCATCAGCCACCGCACGCTGCAAGTGGAGCGGCCGGAGGAGGTCGCCGAACTGATCCGCAAGGCGCTCAAACACATCGAGCCGGAGAGGCTGATCCTGACCAGCGATTGCGGCTTCGGCCGGCAGTCGATGAGCCGCATGCACGCCTATTACAAGATGGTCGCGCTGGTGCGCGGCACCAATATCGTGCGCAAGGAACTCGGGCTACCGGAAGCCTATATTCCGGGCGCCGATCCGAAACTGTCGATGGTGCCTTTGACCGGAGGCAAGCCGGCATGACGCGCCCCCGCATATTCGTCACGCAGCCCATTGCCGAAAGCGCGCTGGCGCGGCTGCGCGATTTGGGGGACGTGACGGTCAATCCCGACGGCACACGTATTCTGCCGAAGGACATGTTGTGCGCCGCCGTGCGCGAGCACGACATTCTCTTTGCGCTGTTGCACGACACCGTCGACCGCGACGTCTTGACGGCAAACCCGAAGCTCCGGGCCGTCACCTCGATGTCGGGCAATGCCGACCGCATCGATGTGGCGACGGCGACTGCGCTGAAGATTCCGGTCACCTGCATTCCGGTCGTTGCCGTTTCGGAGGCGACCGCCGATCTGCATTTCGGTCTCATGCTCGCGGTCGCGCGCCACATCGTGGAAGGCGACCGGCTGGTGCGCGCCGGCTGCTTTCCGGGCGCGCAGTCGAATCTTCTCGCCGGCGCCTGGGTTTGGAACAAGACGATCGGGCTGGTCGGCGGCAAGGGAAACATCGGCAAGGGGGTGGCGCGGCGCGCGCGCGGTTTCGGCATGCGCATTCTCTATTCCGGTCCGCACCGCATGGCCGAGGCCGACGAGAAAAATCTCGCCATGACCTACGTGCCGCTCGACCAGCTTCTGGCCGAATCCGATTTCGTCTCGCTGCATCCGGCGCTCAAACCCGACACGCGCCACCTGATCGGCGCGCGCGAGTTACAGCTAATGAAGCGCAGCGCGTTCCTGATCAATTCGTCGCGCGGCCCGATCGTCGACGAGGAGGCGCTCGTCCGCGCGCTGGCCGAAAAGCGCATCGCTGGCGCCGGCCTCGACGTGTTCGAGAACGAGCCGCAGGTCGAACCGAAGCTTTTGACCATGAGCAATGTCGTGCTCACGCCGCATCTCGGCAGCGGCGTCATGGAGGTGCGCGAGACGCTGGCGCACATCGTGGTGGATAATGTGATGGCCATTCTCGATGATCGGCTGCCGCCGAACTGCGTCAATCCGGAGGTCTGCGTCATCAAACCTCGAGCCAACTAGAGAGACGACAGCGCGTCCGAAGCGAATCCCGAAAAACCAACTGGAGGAATCTTATGGCAATCGACCGGAAGACCGACCTGCCCCAGGCCTGGTGCATCACGACCGAGATGATGGCGCATCCGAAGCCGCGCATTCCCTTGATCGAGCCGGGGCATATTCCAGAGGAACTGCGCCCGGAGCTGGAGCCGTTCTACACCAAGAGCGTCGAGAAATGGGGAACGGTGCCGCGCTTCTTCCAGATGCTGGCGCATTCGCCGGTGCTGGTCGAGGCCTGGCAGCTGATCGATTCACGCGTGCGCTTCGGCTATCTCAAGACCGATCCGGAGTTTCTCAAAATCCTGCAGTTGGTGATCGTTAAGACCGCCATTCTCAATCACGGCAGCTATTGCACGGGTCATAATGTCGGGCTCGGACGTACCGTCGGCCTGACCTGGGATCAACTCGACGCGATCGAAGGCAATGATTGGCCGAAGACGAAATCGCTGTCGCCGCGCGAGAAGGCCGCCGTCGATTGGGCGGTCGCCGTGACCAAAGGCAGTGCGCGCGATGACGATAAAGCGTTCCAAACCTTGAAGAGCCACTTCACCAACCGGCAGATCGTCGAGATCACCTTCCTCTGCGGCATGTGGACCTTGTCGGCGCGCCTGACCGAGCCGTTCCACCTCGACGTGGAGCTGCCGGAGGACCGCATCGACTTCCACGCCAAGCGGGCCCCGAAGGTTTCCGCCGCGTGAGAGAGCCCTATTGTGTCTGAAGAGAGGTGAACTGCCCAGGAAGCCTTGAGCGGGTCATACCATACGGAGGGAGTTGATCAGGATTTGCGGGTCTTGAGTGATGACCTGGATGACGTTCCAACCCTGCTTTTTGGCTGTGGAGATGAAGGAGCG
>Ga0181536_10003024_pt1 | contig 18520 bp, 13 predicted proteins | sample PEATcosm2014_Bin_41_FD_121105 | JGI IMG/M metagenome (GOLD analysis project Ga0181536, IMG submission 121105) | Peatland microbial communities from MTU Mesocosm Facility, Houghton, MI, USA - PEATcosm2014_Bin17_60_metaG | ecosystem: Environmental > Terrestrial > Soil > Wetlands > Peat | place...
AAACCCAGTTCCAGGAAGAGGTTCGCGCCCGGCTTTGTCACATGGCGGATTTCGGTGTCGACCTTCATTTCTTTTCCTTCCTCGCGTTGACCACGGCGCGATAGCGCGCCATGGCAATAGCCTTGTCCTGCTTGCTGGTCACCTGAGTCTTCTTCTGGAAGCAATGCAGGACGTAGATGGCTTCCTCGAACTTGGCGACGTACATCACGCGGTAAGTACCGCTTGCCTCCCTGATCCGAATCTCCCTCGTGCCCGCACCTACCTCGTCGAACGGCTTCCAGTCGGCCGGGTCAAGCCCGGCCTGGACCTTCCCCAACTGGAAGCCCGCTTCCTTCCGGGCGTCTTTTGGGAATGCCAGCAGATCCTCGTAAGCAGAGCCTATCCAACGGATCTGTTTTTCATCGTCCATACAACCAGCATGTATAAAAGTTTATACGCGCCTGCGGGTGCAAGTCAAGGTGCTCGGTGAACGATGCTCAAGCGGGGCGTCTGCGGTACTGTCAACAGAGAAACGCCGGAGATGGAAAGTAGCATTCCTGGGACCCCAAGAACTGGCTCCCCACCATGGATTCGAACCACGAATGAAGGATGGCCTGGCAATCCTGTCTCGCCGGCATCGAATCGTACGTGGTTGGACCGTCGGCACCTTGGCTGCCGAACGGAACGATCAGAACAGAATCGACTCGTTCGCTCAGATTACTGGAGTCGAGCGACACGATCAAGGCCCAATGACGTACTGGCGGGTTTCCCAGCATGGCTGCCAGATCTCGCCGCGCCGGGGAGAAGGGTTATGGCTGGTCAAAGTCCATCTCTTGAGATCCAGCGCTCAGGGCGTCTTCGAGATCGGTCTCTTCCGCGGCGGCTCTGGGGGTCAGGCCTTTGAAGTAAGCGGCAGTCTGACGCTCCAACGTAGCGCGGTTGTCCAGCCTGCGGGCCATTTCCACTGCTTTGTCCACTGCCTCTCCGACGCTTTCTGCCCTGCCCGCTTTTACCGAATTGTGGAGGTAAGCATAGTTGTTCGCGCCGATTGCGGTAGGCAGTTTCTTGCGCTGCGGCACGTCTTCCATTTTAGGGGATAAACAGTCCCCCTATGCAAGGAGTCCGTGACTCGAATATTCCGAGCTACCTCTCAACCTGCCGCTCCGCCACATCCTCCGGCCAGTGAACGGTGGGACGCCGCTTCTGCATGGCGCAGTCTCTCAAGAACAGGTTGATGAGGTTCTGATAAGGCATCCCCAGTTCGGCCGCCATCTGCTTGAAGTAGTCAACCGCCACGGTGTCGAGGCGGATGGTAATCTGTCGCTTGAGCTGCTTGACGTAGGGATTCTTGCGGGATTTTGAGAAATCGTATTCTTTTCTCATCTGAGTCTCCAATACACTTCTTCTTCCTGCGGTGTCGCTCGCCTGGCGGAGATCAACCGGATCACCGAATCGGATTGCCGGTAGCAATGACTGACGATCGGACAGCGACCCTGCAAGCTGCAGCCCAATAGCAGGAACCGCTCTCCGTCCTCGGAATGATCCGGCTCGTCGATCAAGCGGGCGCTCGTCGAGAAACGCGGTCTGCGCTTCCTCAAATGAGACGCCCCTTTACCAGGTTGGATTGGGCCTTGCGCCGTCCCAGGCAAAATCGATATTGCCCACAGCATTATCTTAGCAATATGGGCCGAAGAAGGGATGTCAGGTTTCCGACACCACTACCGCCCGGATCAGTGCTGCGCGGCCGGCAACGCACTACCTCGGAGCGCTCCCACTTTCATACTCGCCTCATTCGTAGCGCAAAGCCGCGATGGGGTCGAGACGCGCCGCTTTCAATGCGGGCCACATGCCGAAGAAAAGACCCGTACCGGTGGCGACCACGAAACCCACCACCACAGACCACAAAGGTACGGTGGAGGGCAGGCTGGGAACAAAAGTGCGTATCGCCAGGCTGAGCAACCACCCGACTGCGATGCCAATCAAACCGCCGGAAGCCGTCAGGGTCATAGCTTCCAAGAGAAACTGCCAAATGATATCGCTGCGGCGGGCGCCGATGGCTTTGCGGACGCCTATTTCGCGCGTCCGTTCGGTAACCGACACCAGCATGATGTTCATCACCCCGATACCGCCCACCAGCAGGCCAATGGAGGAAATCACGACCATGACCAGGGCTACGGTGCTGATGACTTGGCGGAACTGCTCGATGAGCGACTCGGCGCTGGAGATGCCAAAGTTGTCGGGATCGGTGGGCTTCACGTGCCGCCGGCGGCGCAGCAATTCGGTCACTTCGCCCTTGGCCTGTTCCATCTTGCCCTGCTGGACGAGCACGCAGATGAAGTTGTCCTTGGCTTCGGGGTAAGTCTTCTTGAAAGTGCCGTAAGGGATCATAATGCCCTTGTCGTTCTGGTCGTCGCCCAGGAAAGACTTGAACTTAGTGAGTGTGCCGACGATCTCGAGGCTATGTCCATCGACCACGATGGTCTTGCCTATGGGATCTCCATTCGGAAAGAACCTTTCGCGCACACCGTTGCCGATCACGGCTACGTCGCGGCGGTGGAGGTCGTCGATTTCACTGAAGAAACGGCCTTCGTGCAGCGTGGCGTTGAGAAGCTGCAGATGTTCCGCGGTAACGCCGACGAACAGCGCATCGTTCATATCCTGGCCCTTGTATCGCGCGGTGACGGGCGGCAGGCCGAAGTCGCTCATTTCGCGAAACAGCTCTACGGAAACGGCCTCGGTCGAAGGGCATTGCTCCTTGATGGCCATAGCGTCGTCGTAGCTGAGCGGCTTGCGCAGGCGCTCGTCGCGAGTGAGTTGGTGAGGGGCGCCGAGTTGGAGTTTGTAAATCCATAGCGTGCGCGTGCCGAACTGCTGGGCCACGTCCACCAGTTGCTTGTCCAGCCCGGCGATGATTGAAGTTACAGCGATCACCGTGGTCGTGCCGATGAGCACTCCGAGGACCGTGAGGAAGGAGCGGAACTTGTGAGTGCGCAGCGTATCGAACGCCAGCAACAGGTTTTCGCGCACATGTTGACGGTAGGCTCTCATAGTTGGACTCCGGGCTTCTCCGCTTGCTCAGTTCTCCGTTCGCAGCGCGTCGATGGGATTGAGGCGCGCGGCTTTGGTGGCGGGGTAGATGCCGAAAAACAGTCCCACGGCGGTGGAAAGAGTCACTCCCACGATCACCGCGCTAAGGGGCACCGAAGCGGTGAAGATCAGATTGACCAGCTTGGCGATAAGAGTGGCGAGCAACACGCCTGTAATACCGCCGATGCCGGCCATCACTCCGGCTTCGATGACGAACTGCCACAGGATGTCTCGTCGGCGCGCGCCCATCGACTTGCGGATGCCGATCTCGTGCGTGCGCTCGGTGACGCTGGCCAGCATGATATTCATGATGACGATTCCACCCACCACCATGAATACCGCCACCAACCCTATGGTGACGGCGAAGATGGTGCCCGTCAGATTCTGCCAGGCGCTCATGAGGGTATCGGAGGCATTGATGCCGAAAGTATCCTCCTCGTTGTAGGGCACGTGCCGGCGCACGCGCATCAGGGCGCGCACTTCGTCCTCCAGTTCCAGCATGTGCCGGGCGTCCGGCGCCTTGATGAAAACCAGGAGTTCCGGGCGGGTGGTCGCCATACTGCGAAAGGTCGTCAACGGCACGAACGCGAAGTTATCCTGGCTTTGCCCGAAGGTGCTGCCGACCTTTTCCATCACGCCGACGACGCGGAACGGTATGCCGGCCACGGACACCTCCTTGTCGAGAGGATCGGTCTGAGGAAACAGCTTTTCCACCAGGTCCTGGCCGATCACACAGACGCGCGCATTATGCTGGTAGTCGATGTCATTGATGTACCGCCCGCTGGCTACTTTTTCGCGGCCGATATCGGCAAAGCTGGGGGTCACGGCCGTCAACTGGATTTCGTCGATCGACTGCGTCTTGTATCGCGCTGGGGGATTTGTGGCGAGCGGCGCCATGGCCCCAATCTGCTGATACCCGTGCAGATTGTCTGCCAGAAACTCGTAATCGTCCATGCGGATGGGCTTGTTGCGGCGGCGGGCATTCATGAATGCGTCGAAGCCCTGTGCCCATTTGAACTGGTGCAGGACGAAAGTGTTGGCGCCCAAATTCGCGATATGATCCGCGATGTAGAGGTTCATGCCGTTGACGATCGACATGACCACGATCAGGGTGGTTGTGGCAATGACCACACCCAGCAGCGTGAGGAACGAGCGGAGCTTGTGGGTACGGAGCGTCTCCAGTGCAACCCAGAAAGCTTCGCGCGCCGTTACCCATAGAGTGGGACTGTGCTCCTTGATGACTTGCTTCGGTGCGCTCGCCTGGACTTGGTTGAACAGTGGCACGACCTCTCTCCCGCTCCCTTGAATTATCGCTCATTCGGAGATCGGTTCAACCGATGGCGAAGGCGAGGAGGTTTTGCCCGCGCCGGATCTGGGCCGCCCCGGTTTGCGGAAGCGGGGCATTAGCCTGGATCGGCTTGTCGGGACGGCGCTCGGGTCCGGCGCCGTGCCCGTTGAGAACCTCCAGCTCCGCGATCATCCGGCAGCCGCGACTTCTCAGGAACAAAGTCGCGCCTCAGGCGACCTCCCCAGAGGATGACCACAACCGCTGTGAATGTCACTGGATAGCGAAGTCAGGCTGAGTACACTGTTTCAGAAGTTCGCTAACGTATTCGACGATGTGGGGCAGCGCCGTGCGCGGGGTGCCCTCTGGGCCCGGACCCTCGGTTCGCCTCCGGCCGGGCGGCGCGAGGCGCTGCCCCACAAATACGCCATTTAGCACGCGAGCGTATTTCAGAAACCGCGTACTTAGCTGCGCCTGACGGCCGTGGCCAAGGCAACCCTGGCTTGCGCCAGGCCAGGATCCGTCTGGACCGCCTGGCTCAGCTCGGCTTTTGCCCCAGCCTGGTCGTTTAGTCCAAGGTAGCCGAGACCCGTGATGTAATGCGCCAGCGCTTTGCGGGCGCGCGGCGGCATCTCCGGTCCGGACGCGGCCTTCTGCGCGGTGAGGGCCTGCTGTCCTGCCGTCACCAGTCCCTGGAAGACAGCCTTAGCTTCTTCGGTCTTGCCGAGCTTCTGCAGCGCGAGCCCCTGGTAATACAGATCCGGCTTGCGCGCGAGATCGTCGCCGTAGGCGCGGCGCCTGCGGAGCGGGCTCGCCGGAGCCGCGCGCTCCCACGACGCAATGGCTTTCTGGTGGTCGCCCAGTCCTTCGTAAGCCACTCCGCTCCAATACGCGATCTCGGCATTATGGATGCCGGCGCCGCCCTCGAATCCCAGCGGCAAATTGTCCGGTATCGCCGGCGCCGCCCGGAAGTCGGCCAAAGCCTGCTCGTACTTCTTGGCTTCGATGCTCTGCTCGCCGCGCAGGATGTGCGCCTCGGTCCAGTGCTGCCCGACGTTGAGGTTGACGCCTTCGGCAACAGCGAAGCTCCGCCCGGTCATCATCCGGATCGCATCGTCGTACTGCCCCAAAGCTATTCTTACCGCGATGGCGCGATTCTCCGCGTCATCCCGCTCGGCCACGACGGCCGCGTTCTGCGCGAACAGCGCATCGCGCTTCGTCAAGCTGGCGCCGGCCTGCTCGTAGAGCTCATCCAGTTCGGTGAAATGCAGGGCGTACCGGCGCTGGCAAGCAACCGCCTTCTCCAGTTCGGCGATGGCCTTGTCGATATCGCTACCGGACTTCTGGTGCATGTAGGCGATCGCCAGGTTGCGATGCGCGATGGCGAACGACGGGTCGATGGCCGCGGATGCCTTCCACATCCTGACGGCTTCCTCGGGCTGCCAATCATACAGCACGTTGCCCAGATAGTAGGGCGCGCGGGCATCGCCCGGATTTGCGGCCACGGCCTGGCGCAGCACCACAATCGCTTCGCTTTGGAACGGAAATACATAATCCGGCGGCATGGCCTTCGCCAGCTTGTAGTATTCGGCGGCCTTCTCCGGCTGGCCCAGCTTGGTCGCGAAATACGCGAGGTAGTAGTAGGCCATCGGGTGAATCTTAGCTTTGTCCGGAGCCGCGGCGGTCATCTGCAACAGCACGTCGGTGCCGTCCTGCCAAAGGCCCGCGTCCATGTACTCGGCGGCGGTCGCCTGCGCCGTGGCGGGAAAATGGTTCATGGTGGAGGCGAGAATCTTCGCCGCTTCCGGAGTCTGCGAGGCCAGCCACGTCTCGGCCTGGGAACGGACGTCCAGCGGGTCGGCGCTGTGCGCGGCAGATGCCAGCAGCTCCAGAGCCTCCTTGGAACATCCCGTGTGCCGCAATAAAGCGGCCTTCAGATTCTGCGCGCGGATATTCAGGAAATTGGACTCGATCGAGCGATTGATGAAATTCAGCGCGGCGTTCCAGTCTCCGCGGGATGTGGCAATCTCGGCCAGCCCGTAGTAGCCCGCGGCTTTCCACGCCTGGCTCCAAACCGCCTTGTACAGGTAGTTGTAGGCTTCGTCGATCTTCCCGTCCGCCTTCAGCGTTGCGCCCAGATAGTAGATCGCCTCAGCGTCCTTGGGAGTCGTGTACCGGTCGGTAAGCCGCTCGAGCGCCTTGCGGAACGACCTCTCGGCCTCCGCGTAGCGGGCCTGCTTGAACGCCGTGATGCCCAGAACTGTGTTCACCCGCGCGTCGCCCGGATCGCGGCGCAGGGCTTCCTGCCAGTAGGGAATGGGATCGACAGTGGGCGAGTGGAATTGCTGGGCGCGCAGGCCTGTCAGATAAAGTTCTTCGTTCGTCTTGATCTCGGCTGGCGGCATGGGCGCAGTAACTGGCTTCGGCATGGCCTCTGGCGTCAGCCGGATGGGGCTGTACGAGACAAGCTCTTTGCCGCCATCCGAAATCGACGCAACCAGGTCGTGTTCGTCGATGCCCGCCGGAACCGTCACCTGCTTCACGTAGGGCTTGGCGGGATCGATGCTCACCGTCTCCTGGAGCAACACCTTCGCGCCGGCCCGCAGCGTCACTTGCGCCGCCGCGTGCGCGGATGTGGTGTAGAAGCCCACTTTGGCCTGCCCGTTCTGCACGTCCAGATTCACCGCGGCATCCAGATTGGCCTTCTTGACTCCGCCGATGTCCCGGAACGGATACCACTGCATCGCGAACGACCGCGTTTCGTAGGGCTGCAGCCAGCTATAATCCGGCTGGTTGTCCGAGTAAGCACCCACCATCATTTCCAGATAAGGTCCGTCATCGTCGGTCAGTGTCTTGTCCCAGGTGCGCCCGAACGGGCCGTTGCCCCAGGTAAAGAACTTCTTCCCGGGAATGATGTGGTGATCGGCGATGCTCATCGTCCCAGCCTCTTTGCCGTGGTCGTACCCGCCGAAGAAGTCGTCCTGGTAGTTCCAGGCAAAGACCGAGTTGGCCTCAACGTGGTTCTTGTACCAGCTAATATCGACGCCCTTGGTGAAATCGGCACCGGAGAACTTGCTATGCGAGACCGGCCACGCCGTGAACTGGTTCTTGCCATGGTAAGTGCCGAACTGCGTGCTGGGAGGGAAGATCACCTGATATTGCTCGGTGGCATGCACCGCCACGTTAGTGAAACAGAGCATGGTATGCACTGCCGGCGTGCGATTCACGATGCGAACGGAGGCTTCCAGGTAAGCCTTGCCCGGCCTGAGCGTATAACCCACCGCCCATCGCATGCGTTGCCGCACTTCCAACTCGCCAACCCAGATGGTCTTGCTGCCGTCCGCGTTCTCTTCCACTTTGTACTGCACGGGGATGAAGGTGCTGGCGCGGTGGTGGTGTGGAATGTTCCATTCGACTCCGCCGGAAATCCAGGCGCCGATCAGCCCGATCAGCGCCGGCTTGATTACGTGCTGGCGATAAATGAAGTTATAGTTATTAGTCTTGTCGACGCCTTCAAAGATGCGGCCGCCGACCTCCGGCAGCACGCCGATCCGGATGTACTCGTTCTCCAGATAGACCATGGTGTACGACTTATCGACCTTTTTGCCGGTAAGCGTGTCGTACATCGGATAGGGGTATACCGGCCCTTGCGCGCCCTGCGACTCCCGCCCGAAAAAGAACATCGGGTTCGGCTCGGGCGCTCCGGCCAAGTAAGTGGGGATTACGGCCTGCGTCTCCCAAACCTTCACCGGCGAACCTTCGGCGCCCGAGGCAAGAGACGAACCGATCAATAGTGCCGCAACCGCCAAACATAGCGGCAGCGATAGAAACCATTTACGTAACATGACAGTTTCTCCTAAAAAGCCAGAAGACAGGAGTCAGAAGTCAGAAGACAGAATAACGCGCGTTGTGCGCCCTTCTGACTCCTGACTCCTGTCTCCTGACTCCCGCCTTTAATACTTCGTCCCGCTGTTCAGGACCTTCGGCGGCCGGCCCATTCCTCCAAATTCGACGGGCGCCTGCGCCAGCGCATCGTCCAGAACCGCCTTAAAAACGGCGTTCTCCGGTTCCCGCCGCACCGCCTCGCGCAACTCCGCCAAACCTTCCTTCCACTGGCCAAGGCGCAGGAGCGCGATCGCGAAGTTCACGCGGATTCCCACGTGGCCGGGCAGCACATCCAGAGCCGCCCGATACTTTTCGAGGGCGCCGCGCAGGTCGCCGGCCTTCTCCAGATTCGCGCCCTGATTGTTGAGTTCAATCCCGGCCACCAGGCTCTGGTCGTCCTTGTCTTTATTGCGTAACAGTTCCGCCAGCTTTTGCTTGATGGCCTCGGCCTGCGCGGTCTGCCCGTCCTCGCGCAGCGCGCGCTGGAGGCTATACAGTGTGCTCTGGTTCTTGGGATCGAGACGCGACGCTTCCTGCAAATGCACGGCGGCCAAGTGCGCCTTGCCCTCATCGAGGTATTGCGAACCGAGGCGGGTTTGCGCTACGGCGTCATCCGGCGCCAGTGCTACGGCGCGCTCGAAGGCCGCCAGGGCGCCGGCATTGTCCAACAAGGTCTTGCGCGCTTCTCCCAGGTCCGACCAGGCTTCCGCGAAATCGGGACGCAGCGCCACGGCTTCCTGCAGGTGCGCGGCAGCCTTGCGGACGTCACTCTGTTCGCTCGACACCTTGGCCCGCAGATAATGCGGGTAAGCCGCGTCAGGCTTGTGCCCCAGCAGTTCGACCGCGCGATCCAGGTGCATAGCGGCCTGATCGAGTTCGCCGGCCTGCAGCAAAACCAAACCGAGGTTCACGTGTGCCTGGGCGAACCGGGGATCCAGCGCCACGGCTTTTTCAAAGGGTCCGCGAGCGGCTTGGGCGTCGCCAAAGGCGTTGAATGCTTCGCCCAGCGCATTCTGCGCCTCCGCCGAACGCGGCCGCAGCCGGACGGCTTCAGTCAATTGCGCAATCGATCCCGTGCGGTCTCCCTCCTCCTGCAGGACACTGCCGAGGAGCAGCCGGGCGTCCGCGTCGCGCGGGTTGGTCTTGATGATGTCGGACAAAAGGCGAATGGCCTGCGGGCGCTGCCCCTTGGCCAGCAAAGCCCACGCGTCTTCGACCGGGTTGCGCTGCGCCAGCAACGTCACCGCGCCCACCAGCGCCACGCAAAGATGGAGGGCGGGCAATCCTGCCCGCAGCCGCCTTTCAGGCGGCTCTGGCCGCCTAAAAAGGCGGCTGCGGCCAAGATTGGCCGCCCTCCATTTGCGCCGCATCACTTGAATTTCTCCGTGCGCGTGATCCCCGATCCCTCCGTGACATGGATCAACTGGTCCGCCGCCACGCCGTTCAAATTCTCCACCTGGCCCAGCGGCCAGCGGATCTCCAGGTCCACCGTCGTGACAGGTCCGAGGCCGAAATGCAGGCGCGAGTCGTTACTCGACAAATAGGACGACTGGCTCAGCACCTCCTGCGCTTGCACCTTATCGCCGTAGCGCACCGTGACGCGTCCCCCAACGGCGCCGCGGTTCGACCTGACGCCGTGCAGCTTAACCTTGATCCAGTGGCTGTTACCACTCACATCGTTGCGCAACAAAGAAGGCGGCTCATTGTGATTGACGATCAGGATATCCACATCGCCGTCGTTATCGAAGTCGCCCACGGCGCAACCGCGGCTGGAGTGCAGAGCTTCTACACCCGGTCCGGCCTGGCCGAGTAACTCCTCGAAGCGCCCCTTGCCTAAGTTCCGGAAAACCACCCGCGGCGTATTGTAGTTCTCTTGTACCTCCGGGTAAATCCCGCCGGTAACACAGAAGAGATCCGGGTTGCCGTCGTTATCCAGGTCCGCGATCGCAATGCCCCAGCACACATAGCGTGTCTCGACCGCCAGGCCCGCCTGCAGGGTCATATCGCGGAAGTCGCCCTTGCCGTTGTTTACATACACGCCTGGGGTGTCGGCGGAGTAATGTGTCTTGACGATGTCCAGGTTGCCGTCCATCCTGAAATCGCCGATACCGATCCCCATGCCGGCCTGCTCCATCCCGTCATCGCTCAGGGCTACGCCTCGCTCCAGTCCCTGTTCGGTGAACGTTCCGTCGTGGTTATTGCGGAAGAGCAGGCTGGGGGTGGAATCGCAGGCCAAGTAGATGTCCGGCCAGCCGTCATTGTCGAAGTCCGCGGATACCGCCGTCAGACCGTACCCTCCCTCGACTTTGCCGATCCCCGATGGCGCCGTGACGTCCGTGAAACTGCCGTCCCCGTTGTTGCGATAGAGACTATGGTGGCCGTAGCGCAGGCCGCGTGGGCCGCAGAATATGCCTCCGGGGTTACAACTGGTGGAAGTGCCGGCGCGCGGAACCGTCTCGAGATCGAACGCCACATAGTTGGATACGAACAGGTCGAGCCGGCCGTCGCGGTCATAATCGAGGAAGGTGCAGCCGGAACCAAACCGTGGCTGCGCATTCCACAAACCTGCCTCCTTTGTAACGTCCGTAAAGGTGCCGTCACCGTTATTGCGGTACAGCATGTTCTGGTCCCAGCCGGTAATAAACAGGTCGTCGAAGCCATCATTGTTGTAGTCGCCCACAGCCACGCCATATTGGTAGCCGGTGCGGAACAGCCCGGCTTTCACAGTCACGTCCGTGAAGGTGCCATCGCGGTTGTTTTTGTAGAGGCGCTGGGAGGCGGTGGGCGGCGGATCGCCGAATCGCGAGCCCGTCAAGACCAGAATATCCAGCCACCCGTCGTTGTCGTAGTCCAGAAACGCGGCCCCGCAACTCATGGCCTCGATCACATAATCGGCGTGCCGGGGATGGCCGCAAACCACCGTCTCGCGAAGCCCGGCTTGGTTGGCCACGTCCGTGAAGCGGGCGTGGAAAGGAAGTCCGGATGGTTTGCCCCTCGGCGCAGCCTTGACTCCGCGGGAAGCCATCCCATGGCCAGAACGGGCTTCCTGGCTGTAAAGGCGGGCGGCGGGCCATGCCAGCAAGCTCAAAAGACTACGCCGGGTGAGCGAAAGCATGCCTCCGGATTGAGATCCTTATTAACAGTATAACCGCCCGCCAGAGAAAAAAACCGTGGGCGAGGAGGATCCCCGCCCACGGTGGAGGTGCGATGCTAGCCTAGCGCGGGCTAGCTACCAGGGATCACCAAAGTATCTTGAGGCCTAACTCGACTTGGCGGCCGCTGTTGAATGCGGACGTTGCGCCCTGGGCGCCAAACGTGCCACCGGGAGAACCCTGATAGAGGGCCTGCCCGAACGTGGAGTCATAGACGCCGGTGTCCGGATCGCCGCGGTTCAACTTGTTGGTGGCGTTGTAAGCCGTCATCTTGAGCTGGGCGCGGACCCTCTCGGTAATGTGGAAGTCCTTAGCCAGGCTGGCATCCAGATCCCAGAAGGCCGGACCAGTCAGACAGTTGTACTGCAGAGGATTGGTGCGCAACACGTAGGTGTTCGCCGGAATCGGCTGGAATGCCGACGTATTGAACCAGTGATCCGGCGTGGGATTCGAGATGCACGGATTGCCGGTTACGATCAGATTCCCGAACTGCGGGAAATCGCCCGAAATATATTGCAGAACGGGCGTGATCTTCCAGCCGCCCACGACGGCGTCCACAACCCTGGGTGCGTCGGTCATATAGGCGCGCCCTTTCCCGAACGGGAGCTCATACGTGCTCACGATATTCATGCGGTGTCGCGGCTGGTTGCTGTCCTGCCACTGGAACGTGTTGTTGTAGTAAGTCTGGTCGTTGAAATTGTTGATTTGCGACTTCTCGTTAACATACACGTAGGTGGCCAGGAAGTTGAATCCATGCGTGAAGGATTTCTGGGCCTTCAACTGGATATTGTTGTAGCGCTCGCCCGCACAACAAACGCCGATCTCGTACAGCGGACCGTATTGCGGACGCGGCACCAGCAGAGACGCCAGGGATACAGTCTGCTGGTTGTAGAGTGGGCCGTTATTCACTGTCGTGTTCAGATAGTGATAGAACGGGTTACTGACGTTCTGGTTCAGATACGCGGGATCATTCGCGTACTGTATTGCCAGGGCCGGGTTCATGGCGTTCAGTTCCTCGGTGTAGTGCTGGTGACCGATATTGAGGAAGTAGGTAAATGAGGCCACGAACCCTCCGGGCAACTGGCGCTGCAAGTTGATGTTGATGCGGTCGTTGTAAGCCTTCTTAAAGTTTTGCGGATACCACAGAAGGTTTTCGCCTCCGATGCCGACGTACGACCCCAGGGCCTTGCCGTTTACCGGACCGAAGTTCGGCAGCAGCGGATTGGTGGCCGGATAAGGATTTGAGAGAGTCTCCTGCGGCACGCCTTGGAGCAGCGGCGCCGCAAACTGATAACCTGTCATGCCGAAGAAGGGCGGCTCCAGGAAGTTGACATCTTCGAAACCGGCAATCGGGGCGGCCGTGAAATTATACTCCGTGGGAATCACGTAACGCGCGTAACCTGCGCGCAGGGCCGTCTTGTCGTCGATTTTGATGGCGATGCCGGCGCGCGGCGCAAGCGCCAACGATGGGGGATTCCACATGCCCGGGTGGCTGGAAGTGGTGAAATTCCATGCGCCGGACCACTGGTAGAAGTTATTCCCCACCAGCCCAGTCGCCAGGGCCGGCATGTTTGGCGGGTTGGCCACCATGGGAGCGATGGGCGTGTTCAAACTCATCGCCTGCGAAAGAAAGTGATCGGCATCCTCCCAGGCCGACTCGTACTCGTCGCGCAAGCCCAGGTTGAGGGTGATTCTGCGGTTCAGCTTCCAATCGTCCTGAATGAAGAAGCCGTAGAAGCTGCTGATGCTGATGGGCACGGGCCCACCGACCATTTCCGTATCGTTGCTCAGGGGGCCAAGAAGGAAGCTGGCCCACTGGTCGCCATAGATATTGGTATTTGGGTTGTTGTAGGTGTTCGCCGTGAAGGACGTATCGGAATAGAAGATCGAGGTGTTCGATACATACTCGGGACCCCAGGTTCTGCGATACTCCATGCCGGCCTTGAGATAGTGCGAACCCCGCTGTTGCGAAATCTTCGCGGAATAAGCCTCGCCCTTGGGATTCTGGTTCCAATAAAAACCGCGGCCGCCGAAATTGGTGCCGTTAATGGTCACATCGGGAAAGTAAACCGGCGTACCAGGGGAGTTGGCGAAATAAGGCTCGTACCAGGTATTGCTCCCCCAGAAAGCGCTCCAGCCGCTGGATGGCAGGGGCGTCGAGTTATAGGCGTCTGTTACGCTATCGTAGTCGGCGTGGGCGTCCACGACCGTCCGCGGATTTACCGTCCAGACCGCGTCGGCGTTCATCTGGGTGCCGTTGCGAACCGTTCCCGTGGGCTGAAACAGCGGAGAGTCGTTGGGGGTCGGGTTCGAAGTAATATCCGTCGTGTGATAGTGTCCCGCGTGAGCGAATACTTTGAACTTATCGCTGACATTCCAATCCAGGCGATCGGCCCAGTTGTAATAGTTCCAGGCGTCGGTATAGCCCTTGGAGAAGTTGTTCACGCCGGTGATATTCAGACCCGCAGTGTTGGCCGGCCAAAAATCTTTTATTAAGCCGGCCGCGACGGAATCGAAGCGGTTCGCCGGGATGATGTTGCCGGGGAACGGCGTCACCGTGATCGCGCCACTAGCACTCGTCACAGTCGTCCAGGGGTCGTATACTGTCCGGATAGATTGCTGGCCCGCCGCATTGAGGGCGTAGGACTGCGAGAAATTCCCCGCTGCCTCCAGGGGGGTCGGTACCGTAACGACATAACTGTCGGGAGCTCCTACTTTCCAGTACTCGAAGGAGGCGAAGTTGAAGATCTTGTTCTTCTTGATCGGGTTGCCCAGCGTGCCTCCCGCGGTGTGCTGACGCTGTGCGTTGGCGCTGAATGTGGTACGGTCGGCTTCGGCATCCAGCCATGGATAACGTCCCAGGTAGAAAGCGTCGCCGTGCCACTCGTTGGTCCCGGCCTTGGTAGCCATGCTGATCACGCCGCCGGAGCTGTGGCCCTGCTCGGCATCCACGCTGTTCTGGGAAACAGTGACTTCCTGAACGGCATCCATGTTTGGTGGAAGGCTATATTTATGACCTAAGCCGACGGGGCTGCCGTCAACCTCAAGGTCGTTTTTCAGGTTGGTGCCGCCGCCCAAATCCACGCTATTAGCCGACCAGGACAGGAAGGGGAGCACTTCGCCGCGCGTGTTGATCGCCTCGGGCGCCAACAAGGTAAGCTTGAACGGATTGCGGTCGAAACGCGGCGTCTCCGAAGCCATGGTGGAATCCAGGGTTAGGTCCTGGTTGGTGGAGTTAAACTGCACTTCCACCGGCGCTGCCTCTACCGTAACGGTTTCCTGCACCGCGCCCGGTTTCAGGGTGGCGTTAACGGTAATGTCGGCACGCATTTCCACTACGATATTATCTTGAACGAACTTGCTGAAGCCGGCCGCCTGGATGCTCACCGTATATGTGCCGGGATCGACCAAGTCGAACAGATACAGGCCGGTGTCGCTGGTCTGCCTGACCACCGCAACTCCGGTCTTGACATTGAGAAGCGTCACCGTCGAGGCGGCGATCACGGCCTTGCTTTCGTCACTGACCACGCCCTCGATGCGCGCTTTATCCTGCGCTATGCCGCTTGCGGCGAAGATCAGGAGCAACGTAATCACCCACATCCAAGTGGGGGTAAGCCTATTCTTCATATAGACCCCTTTCCGGTTCTACCTAGAACCGCTCAACTTGCAAAAAATTCGACCCCTTCTCAAAGACTGCAGTTCACACTGCGGACTCGCCAGAGCCAACCCCGTTTCCCACTGGAGCGCAATTCTCGACCGGTCCGGCATCGTGATGGCTGAATCGCCCGGCACCAATACCCAGGAGCAAATCCTTTGCCCACGCAAGCAGACTGACACCTTCGCTGTTGGGCCGACATGACCCGCCCCGTGCTGCCTTCGGTTCTGCAAGAGAATATAATGGACCGTGGCGTCCGAATCAAGGAAAAATCCGGTGTTTTCTCGGAGCATTCACGTAAATTCACGTGAATAATGTCCTGGAATCAATGAGGTAAGCTCGTCCGCGGGGGCACATGTGGATTTTTTAGACGCCTGGTGTTAACGTAAGGCCTTCGGGATAATCAGGCCTGAATGATGGACGGTCGCTTTGAGTGAACTGGTGAATCACCACTCGGAGCAGTTCGCTCCCCTCGACGGGGATGAGCGTTGGTCTTTGGTCCAACGGGTGGCCTCCAGCCGCCATCTTGCCAAGGCGCCGCAGCTCCGCGAGATTCTCCTCTACGTCTCCCACCGGGTACTGGCCGACCATGCGGCCACCATCGGCGAACAGGAAATCGGGTGCAAGGTTCTGGGACGGCGGCCGGACTTTAACCCCAACGAGGATAATATCGTCCGGGTGCAAATCCGGCACCTTCGCAAGAAACTGGAAGATTACTTCAGTATGGAAGGGGTGGCCGAACCCCTCGTCCTGACGATTCCGAAGGGCAGCTATCTCCCCCACTTCGAGCCCCGTCCGGAGCATCTGGCGCAGGACGCAATGGCCGTCTCCGCGGAGGCTCCGGCTCCCGTGGCGTTCCCCGGCGCGGGATCGCCCCTTCGCAAAACCGGACGCGCATGGCGCGCGGCCGCGCTGCTGGCGCTGCTACTGGCCGGCGCGGCAGGTGCCGCACTGATCTGGTGGAGACATCGGGCGGTGTCGCGGCCGGCGTCTGCGGTGGAGGAAGCACAAGCGGCGCATGAAGATCCGCTCTGGTCCAGAATCTTCGCACCTCGCCGCCAGACGAGCATCGTGGTGGCCGACACCAACTTGGTTATGCTCCAGGATATCCTGGACGCCGACATCCCGCTCAGCGAGTATTTGAATGGCGGGTATCCGGAGAAACTGATTGGGAGGGTGGGGAATCGGGAGCTGCAGGCGGCTCTGCGATTGATCTCCGCCCGCCAGTACACGAGCCTGGGCGATGCGATTCTAGCAGCCAAATTCATGGATCTGGGCCGCCGTTATGGCGCGCAAACCAGTCTGCGCTACTCCCGTTATGTCAGCGTCCGGGAGTTCAAGACAGGGAGCTTTGTGCTCATCGGCAGCCGTAGGGGAATCCCCTGGGAACAACTGTTCGAGTCCCAGTTGAACTTCAACATCGAAGAGGATCATGCCACTCGCCAGTATCACCTGCGGAACAAATCGCCTTTGCCCGGCGAGCGCCTCGTTTACGGAGTTTCGAGCGGAGGCAGGGCGAATGAGAACACCTATGCGGACATCGCCCTCCTGCCCAACCTGACGGGCACGGGATATGTCTTGATGCTCTCCGGCATCGATATGGCAGCCACGGAGGCGGCGGGCGAACTCGTGACTAATCCCGACTTTGGCGCAACGTTGACCAAATTGCTTAGCTCGCGCGCCGAGCAGCCGCCGGCATCCTATATCGAAATCCTGTTGGAGGCGAAGGCCACCGCAGGCACCAGCGGAGGCGCCAAGATCATCGGCTATCGCCGGATCGAGGATCCACGGCCGGCGCCCTAGGCAGCCTTGGCGGCGCGCGGGAGGAAGCTCAGGAACCCGCTTCGACTTCGTTCCAGTGAATTTGAGCAGCCAGGGCCCCTTGTGCCGCGGCACACCTTCGTCCTATATGCCGTGGAATGCCGTGGAGCGGCCCCGCGGGTTGCTACAATCCATGCAGGAGTCATATGAGACGATACCTCGCACTAGTTGCCGGCTTGTTGCTGCTGGCGTCCGCCGCCGCGCTGGCCGCTACGAATCCCGCTGGAGTATGGGAAGGCACGCTTAAAACGCCCAATGGAGATATGGGCTTCGTCTTCAACCTGCATCGCGATGGCGACAAGTGGGCCGCTGAAATGGATATTCCGATGCAAGGCGTGTCCGGACTGCCGCTCGCTAATGTCAAAGTGGACGGCGCCGCGATCAGCTTCCCGATCCCCGGTCCCGGCGACCCGCATTATGACGGCAAGCTCGCCGAGGATGGCAAAAGCATCTCCGGCACCTTCTCTCAGGGACCTGCGACGATCCCGCTGGACCTGAAATGGAAATCAGAGCCGAGGGCAGTAGAAAAAGCGGCGGCCAACAGTGGCGACGTGCAAGTGCTGGAGGGCGTCTGGGAAGGTGTGCTGGACGCCAACGGCACGAAGCTTCACGTGCGGTTCAACTTCATCAGGAACGCCGACGGCAGTATCACCGCCACGTTCGACAGCGTGGACCAAGGCGCCAACGGCCTGCCCGTCGCCAGCATCGCCCGCACGGGAGACACCGTAAAGATGGACTTGAAATCGATCAATGGTTCCTACGAAGGCACGCTGGACAAAGACGCTTCCACGATGACGGGGACGTTGAGCCAGATGGGGAACCCCGTGCCGCTCAACTTGCAACGCAAGAAGGCCGAGAAGAAGAACTGAGCGGAAACGACATCGGCAATCTTCCGGAACCCTGGCTGCGCGGGCCTTTGCCGCAAGTCAATCCGTTGGTTGCGCCTCTGCTATACGGGTTTCAGCAGACGCGCGAGGATCTGGCGCGGCACACCGCGGGGCTCACGGTCAGCCAGGTGTGGGCGCGACCGCATGGACTGGCGCCGTTGGGCTTTCATCTCCGGCACATCGCCGGCAGCGTCGATCGCCTGACGGCCTATCTCGAAGGGCGGCCTTTGGATGCGTCGCAGATGGCTGCGCTGGCGGCGGAAATGGATCCGGGTGCAAGTCTCCAGGAATTGCTGTCGGCTGTCGACCCGGTGCTGCGGCGGGCCGGGGAGATCATCCGCGCGATTGATATTGCCACGTTGGCCGAGCCGCGCTGGGTGGGACGAAAGCGTCTGCCGACGACCGTGATGGGACTGCTGGTGCACATCGCGGAACATACGCAACGGCACCTGGGACAGGCGATCAGCGCGGCGCAGTTGGCGCGGGCCTGCGATGGGAATGAGTCTAAAGCCTTGGGATAGTACGCGGCGCAGCGTGCGCGACGCAAGTCGAGCCGACGGATTCGAGCGCCCTTAGTTTTATCGGCGTTCATCGGCGTTCATCGGCGGCCAGATATGCTTTTTCGTCCGGTCGAACACGAACATCAAAAACCCGATATTGGCCGGTAGAGTAGGACGGAGAGCAACAGAGGAATCTGCCGGCTCACCGTCCCCTCGTCGAACCGGACGTGCGGATTTCCCGCATCCGGCTCTCCTGAAAACCTTGGTCA
>Ga0181536_10003031_pt1 | contig 18487 bp, 12 predicted proteins | sample PEATcosm2014_Bin_41_FD_121105 | JGI IMG/M metagenome (GOLD analysis project Ga0181536, IMG submission 121105) | Peatland microbial communities from MTU Mesocosm Facility, Houghton, MI, USA - PEATcosm2014_Bin17_60_metaG | ecosystem: Environmental > Terrestrial > Soil > Wetlands > Peat | place...
AAGCCCCGGTCGCCGAAGCCCCGGTCGCCGAAGCCCCGGTCGCCGAAGCCCCGGTCGCCGAAGCCCCGGCAGCAGAGGCCACCGTCGCAGAGGCCCCAGTCGCCGAGTCCCCGGTGGCTGAGCCCGTCGCCGAGCCGGTGGCTGAGCCCGTCGCCGAGCCGGCGGCTGAGCCCGTGGCCGAGGCGGCGGAGGCCCCGGTCGCCGAAGCCCCGGCCTCCGAGCCCGTGGCCGAGGCGCCGGCGGACCCCGAGCCAGAGCCCGCGGAGTAGCGCCGGCCCGCCCTCAGCTGGCGGGCGCGACCGGGGGTGCCACCGCACCCGCCAGCGGGAAGTGGCAGGCCACGGTGTGGCCGGGGGCGACCTCGCGCATGAGCGGCTCCTCCGCCGCGCAGCGGTCCTCGGCGCGGGGGCAGCGGGTGCGGAACCGGCAGCCCGACGGCGGGTTGAGCGGGCTGGGCGGCTCGCCCTGGAGGGCCGGGGGCCGGCCGGCCGCCGAGGGGTCGGGCTCGAGGGCCGAGGCGAGGAGGGCCTTGGTGTAATGGTGGGCCGGGGCCCGGTAGAGGGTCTCGGACGGGGCCACCTCGCAGAGCTTGCCGAGGTACATCACCGCCACCCGGTCGCTGATGTTCTTCACCACGGCCAGGTCGTGGGCGATGAACAGCAGGGTGAGGTCGTAGCGGGATTTCAGGTCCTCCAGCAGGTTCAGGATCTGGGCCTGCACCGAGACGTCGAGGGCGGAGACGACCTCGTCGCAGACGAGCAGCTTGGGCTCCATCACCAGCGCCCGGGCGATGCTGATGCGCTGGCACTGGCCGCCGGAGAACTCGCGGGGCCGGCGGGGACCGGCCGACTCGGGGTCGAGGCCGACGGCCTCGAGCATGGTGTGCACGATCCGCTGGCGCTCCTCGCCGTCGGCGCGCCCCCAGATGTCGAGCGGCTCGGCCACGATGTCGCGGACGCGCCGGCGTGGGTTGAGCGAGGAGACCGGGTCCTGGAAGATCATCTGCATCCCGACCCGGGCCCGGCGCAGCTCCGCCCGGCCGAGCGAGGTGAGCTCGGTGCCTTCGAAGACGACCGAACCCGACGTGGGCCGCTCCACCTGGACGATGGCCCGGCCGGTCGTGGACTTGCCGCACCCCGACTCGCCGACGAGCCCCATGGTCTCCCCCCGCCGAACCGAGAGGCTCACCCCCGAGACCGCCTGCAGCACCCGGTGGCCGCGCCGGTACTCGACCTTGAGGTCCTCGACCGAGAGGAGCGGGGGATCGGTCGCCGCCCCCGTCCCCGCTTGTCCGGGGTCGACGGCCGTCACGTCGCCCCCACGGGCTCGGCGGGCGAGGGCCCGACCCGGCCGCCGAGCGGGAACCAGCAGGCGAAGAGGTGGTCGGGCTGCTCGGCCGCCACCAGCGGCGGGGCAGCCCGGCGGCAGAGGTCCTGGGCGTAGCGGCACCGCGGGGCGAACGGGCAGCCCGGCGGGGGCGAGACCAGGTCGGGCGGGCGCCCCTCGATGGCGGCCAGCCGGGTGTGGCTCGGGTTGGCCAGTCGCGGGGTGGAGCCCAGCAGCGCCTCGGTGTAGGGCATGGCCATCGAGGCGAAGAGCGAGGGGGTCGGGGCGCGCTCGACGATGCGCCCGGCGTACATGACGATGATCTCGTCGGTCCTCGTGGCCACCACCCCGAGGTCGTGGGTGACCAGGATCATGGCCATCCGCCGCTCGTCCTGCAGCGTGGCCAGGAGGTCGAGGATCTGGGCCTGGACGGTGACGTCGAGCCCGGTGGTGGGCTCGTCGGCCAAGAGCAGGCGGGGGGCGCAGGCGATGGCGATGGCGATGACCACCCGCTGGCGCATGCCTCCGGACAGTTGGCCCGGGTAGGCGCGGGCCCGCTCCTCGGGCGAGGGGATGCCCACCTGGCCGAGGAGCGAGACGGCGGTGGCCCGGGCCTCGGCCCGGTCGAGCCCCAGGTGGATGCGGAGCGGTTCGGCGATCTGCTGGCCGACCCGCATGACCGGGTTGAGGGAGGTCATCGGGTCCTGGAAGACCATGGCGATGCGGTCGCCCCACATCGAGCGGAGCGTCTTGTTCGAGGCGCCGACCAGCTCCTGCCCCTCGAAGCGGACCGAGCCGTTCCGCTCGATGTTGTCCCCCGCAAGGAGCCCCATCACCGTGCGGGCGAGCACCGTCTTGCCCGAGCCGGACTCGCCGACGACGCCGAGGGTCTGTCCCTGGCGGAGGGTGAAGGAGGCACCGGCCACCGCCCGCAGCGGCCCGCCGGGGGTCCGGAAGGTGGTGTGGAGGTCCTCGACCTCGAGCAGGGGGGGTTCGGCCCCGGCGTCGGTCGGGACGGCGGGGTAGCGCTCGGCCCCGGTCACAGCTTGAGCTCGGTCACGTCGAAGTGCTGGCGCAGCCGGTCGCCCGCCAGGTTGATGGCCAGGAGGAAGAGGAACATGGCCAGGGCCGGGAAGAGGACCAGCCAGGGGTTGGACTGGCCGGCGATGGTGTTGAGCCCGTTGCGGCTCTCGTTCAGCATGTTGCCCCACGAGGGGGTGGACGGTGTGACCGAGAGCCCCAGGAAGGCGAGCGACCCCTCCAGGACGATGACGGTGGCCACGCCGATCAGGCTGAAGGAGACGACGGTGGGCAGGATGTTGGGGAGGAGCTCCTTGGTGAGGATGCGGCGGTCGGTCGCCCCGAGCGCCCGGGCGGCGGTGACGAAGTCGCGGGTGGCGAAGGAGAGGGTGGCGGCGCGGACCACCCGGAAGATCACCGGCGCGCCGGCGATGCCGATGATGAGGGTGATCTTCCACAGCGAGTGGCCCCAGAAGGTCACGATGGCGATCACGGCCACCAGTGCCGGGAAGGCCAGGAGCACGTAGGAGGCGGCGTTGACCACCGTGTCGACACGGCCCCGGCGGTAGGCGGCGATCATCCCGGCGGTGCCCCCCAGCACCAGCCCGATGGCCACCGCCCCGAAGCCGACGATCATCGACACCCGGGCCCCGAAGACGACCCGGCTGAAGATGTCGCGTCCGAGGTCGTCGGTGCCCAAGAGGTGGGCGAGGCTCGGTCCGGCGTTGATGGCGGACGTCTGCAGGCCCGGGTCCTGCAGCGGCAGGACCCCGGCCAAGATGGCGGCCAGGATGTTGAGCACCACCCAGCCGGCGCACAGCCAGAAGACCCAGCCGAGTCGTCTCCGGGGCGACGGGGCGTCGGTGAGGGCGGCGGCGGCGGCCCCCGCCGCGGCGTCGATGGCCCGGGTCGAGACGGCGTGGCCCGGCTCGACGGGGGAGGTGGGCACGGCGCGGTCGTTCACGGCGGCACTCAGTCCCTGGCGATCCGCGGGTCGACCACCGAGAAGAGGAAGTCGACGAGGAAGTTGACGAGCACGACCGAGACCGCCACCACGAGGACGATCCCCTGGACGACGATGTAGTCGTCCTGGCTGATGGCGGCGACCAGCGTGTAGCCGAGGCCCGGCAGCTGCAGCAGGTACTCGACGACGAAGGCCCCGGCGATGAGGCTGCCGATGTTGACGCCGGCCGAGGCCAGCAACGACACCGACGAGGGCCGCAGGGCGTGGCGGAAGAGGATGCGGCGGTCGGTGAGCCCCTTGGCCCGCGCCATGGTGATGAAGTCCTCCTGCAAGGTGGCGATGAGGTCGTTGCGCAGCAGCCGGAAGTAGATGACGATCGACCCGATGGCCAGCACGATGGCCGGCAGCAGCATGGCGTGGATGTTGGTCCAGAAGGCCTGCGTCAAGGGCACGTAGGAGGCCGGTCCGGGGAAGACGTGGGTGTCGACGGCGAGCAGGAGCACGAGGAGCGGCGCCACGATGAACGGCGGCATGGCCAGGAGGGCGAAGGTGCCGGCGGTGGAGTAGCGGTCGAACCCCTTGTTGGGCCGCCGGGAGGCGGTGAGGGCCAGCGGCACGGCGATGCAGAAGGCGATGAGCTGGGAGATGACCACCAGCTCGATGTCGATGGGGAAGGCGTTGGTGACGATGCTGACCACCGTCTCGTGGGTCACGAACGACTGGCCCAGGTTGCCCCGGAGCACGTTGCCCAGCCAGACGAAGTACTGGGCCCACAGCGGCCGGTTCAGGCCGAGCTGGCCGTCGACGACGGCCACGTTGTGGGCGGTGGCGTTGGGGCCGAGGATGGTGATGGCCGGGTTGCCCGGCAAGAGGTGCACCAGGAAGAAGGTCCCCAGGCTCACGAAAAAGAGGATGGCCAAGAGGGCGACGAGACGCTTGGCCAGGTACTTCGCCACGGACCCCCTCCTCGGCTCGCCAGCCCCACCCTCCGGACGGGTTGCGATCCTACGCCGGGCGGCGGCGGGCCGTGGTGGCATCTCCCGGCGGCCTCGGACCGTCGAATACCATGCCTGCCCATGGACCCAACGGTGCTGGCGGCGCCGTCCCCCGACGGCCCCGCCGGGCCGGGGGACCCGACGGTGCCCGAGGGCCCCGGAGCGGTGGCGCCCGTCGCCGACGGGCCGATCCCCCCGGTCGAGCCGCTCACCGGTCGGTGGCTGGCGGCGGCCCGGGTCGGCCTGGTGGTCGTGGTGGCGGCGGGGGTGCTCCTGCGCTTCTGGACCAGCTCGGCCATGTGGCTGGACGAGGCGCTCACGGTCGACATCGCCCGCCTGCCGCTGCACGACCTCCCCCAGTACCTGCGCCGCGACGGGGCGCCGCCCCTCTACTACGTGCTCCTGCACTTTTGGATGAAGGGCTTCGGCGACTCGGACCTCGGGGTCCGCTCGCTCTCGGGGGTGCTGTCGGTGGCCACCCTGCCCGTGGCCTGGGCGGCCGGGCGGCGCTTCGGCGGCCGTCCGGTGGCCTGGGTGCTGCTGGCCATCTTGGCCAGCGCGCCCTTCGCCGTCTACTACGGCACCGAGGCCCGCATGTACTCGCTGGTCATGCTGCTCACCGCCTGCGGCTTCGTGGCCCTCGGCCGGGTCCTGGCGCGCCCGGGCCCGGGCAACCTGGCGGCGCTGGCCGTGGTGGTGGCCGCGCTCTTGTACACCCAGTACTGGGCCGTCTACCTCGCCGGCGCGTTGGGGGTGTGGCTCCTCTGGCAGGCCTGGCGGGGCCGGGAGGCGTGGCGGTCGTCGGCGCGCTGGGCCATCGGCGCCGTGGTGGCCGGGGTGGTCCTGTTCGTGCCGTGGGTGCCCACCTTCGTCTACCAGGCCCGCTACACCGGCACGCCGTGGGCGGCCCCGCCCAACTTCGCCGCCATCATCAACGCCGTCACCGGCTTCACCGACAACCAGGCCACCCTCACCACCGCCGGGTCGAACCAGGGGCGGCTGCTCGCCCTGGGCTACTTCGCCCTGGCCGCCCTGGCCCTCTTCGGGGCGGCCCGCGACCACTGGCACGTCGACTTGGACCTGCGGGGGCGCCCGCGCACCCGGGGGCTCACCTTCGTCGTCGTCTGCACCCTCGCCGCGGCGATCACCGGGGGCATCGTCACCGGCAGCGCCTTCTCGCCCCGCTACGCCGCCGTGGTCTTCGTGCCCCTCTTGGTGCTGGTGGCCTACGGCGCCTTCACCCTGGCCAACGCCCGGGTGCGCTTCGCGGTGGTGGCGGTGCTGGTGGTGGCCGGCCTGGCCGCCAGCGTCGAGAACGTCTACACCCAGCGGACCCAGGCCCCTCAGGTGGCCCAGGTGCTCGAGGCCCGGGCGCACCCCGGCGACATCGTGGCCTACTGCCCCGACCAGATCGGCCCGGCCGTCTACCGCCTGCTCGCCTCGGGTCAGAGAGGCCGCAGCGGCTACAGCGGGCGCTTGACGATGATCACCTTCCCGCGCGGCATCGGGCCGGCCTTCGTCGACTGGGTCGACTACAAGTCGGTGGCCGAGTCGGCCAGCGTCGGCGCCTTCGTCTCGCACCTCGAGCGGCTGGCCGGCCACGACCACGCCATCTGGCTCGTCCACGAGATGGGCTACCAGGGGTTCGGCGACAAGTGCACAGCGATCGCCGGCGGCCTGGCCGCCGCGCCCGGCTACGGGGCGCGCAACTTCGTCGGGGCGTACCCCGAGAAGTACTACGAGCCGATGGACCTGACCGAGTTCACGCCGCCCCCCGCCCCGGTCCCGTGAGCCGGTGAGCGGCCCGGCCGACGGGCTGCGCCCGGCGGCGAGCCGATGGTGGGGCGGGGGCTCCTGGGCGGCCCGGGCGGCCCGCGAGCTGGTCGGCGTCCTGCCCCAGTGGCTGGCAGCCCGAGTGGTGGTGGCGGGGGCGCTGGGCCTCGCCCACCTGGTGGTCGACCGCACCCACCCGAGGTCGGCCGGCGCCGTGGCCCGGGTGCACCAGGGGCTGCTCGGCTGGGACGCCGGGTGGTACGAGGCGATCGCCCGCTCCGGCTACCGCCCCCTCGGCCACCAGGCGCTGCGGTTCTTCCCGCTCTTCCCGCTCCTCGGCCGGGCCCTCTCGGTCGTGCCGGGGGTGTCGGCCGGGACGGCCCTGGTGGTGCTGGCCAACTGCTCGGCGCTGGTGGCCACGGCCATGCTGGTCGTGCTGGTGCGCCGGGAGACCGGCGACCCGGCCCTGGCCGTCCGGTCGGCCTGGCTGCTCTCGCTCGCCCCGTCGGCCTTCGTGCTCGTGATGGGGTACGCCGAGGCCACGCTCTTGGTCTTCACCGTCGGTGCCTTCCTGGCCCTGCGCCGCGCCGGCGGGCCGTGGTGGTGGGCGGCCGCCCTGTGCGCCGCGGCCGCCGCGCTCACCCGCCCGCTGGGGGTGCTGGTGGCGGTGGCGGTGGCCGTGGAGGCCGCCCGGCGGTGGCGGGCCGCCGGCGCCGGGGAGCGAGCGATGTCGCTCGTCGCCGTGGCGGCGGCGCCGGCCGGCGCCGGCGCCTTCCTCGTCTGGTCGTGGGGGGTGTTCGGCGACGCCCTCCTCCCGCTCTCGGTCCAGACCCAGTCGGGCCACCACGGCGGGCTCTCGGACCCGCTGCGCACCCTGGTCGACGACGCCCGGGGGGTCCTGCACCACCACGTGGGCACCGCCCTCCACGTCCCGTGGGTGGTGGTCGCGGCGGCGCTGGTGGTGGTGGCGTGGCGCCGCCTGCCCGCCGCCTACGGCGCCTTCGCCACCGCGGTGGTGGTGGTGGCGGCGAGCGGGACCAACCTCGACTCCTTCGAGCGCTACGCCCTGAGCGCCTTCCCCCTGGCGGTGGCGGGGGCCACCCTGACCGCCAGCCGGCGGGTGGAGCGGTGCGTCCTGGCGCTCGCCGCGGCCGCCCTGGCCGGCTACGCGGTGCTGGCCTTCTGCAACATCTCGGTCCCGTAGGAACCACGGTCGGCGCGGGTCGACCCGCTATCTTGGGTCCCGGTCGAAACGGCGACCCCGGCGCCGCCCAAGCCGGCGGCCGGGCCGCAACGGGCGGCCGGACGGCGGGCGCCGCGCCCGGCGGTCCGGGCGCCCCGGAAGGACGAAGGTGACGGGAGCGGAGTCGGAACCATCGGCGGGCGGCGGCGCGGGGGCGCCCGTGGTGATCATCGGCGCCGGCCCGGCCGGGCTCACCGCCGCCTACCAGCTGGTGAAGGCCGGCCAGCGGCCGGTGGTGGTGGAGGCGGACTCGGTGGTGGGCGGGATCAGCCGCACGGTCGAGCGCGACGGGTGGCGGTTCGACATCGGCGGCCACCGGTTCTTCACCAAGGTGGCGCCGGTCGAGGCGCTGTGGCACGAGATCCTCCCGCCCGGGGACTTCCTGCTGCGCCCGCGCATGAGCCGCATCTTCTACGAGGGCAAGTACTACGACTACCCGCTGAAGGCCACCAACGCCCTGGCCAACCTCGGCCCCATAGAGGCCTTCCTCTGCGGCCTCTCCTACCTCTGGGCCCGGATCCGACCCCCCAAGGACCAGGGCAACTACGAGGGGTGGCTGGTGGCCCGGTTCGGCTGGCGCCTCTACCGCACCTTCTTCAAGACCTACACCGAGAAGGTCTGGGGCGTGCCGGTCGCCGAGATGCCGGCCGACTGGGCGGCCCAGCGGGTGAAGAACCTCGACCTGGGCAAGGCGGTGCTGCACGCCCTCACCCCCCGGCGCAACCAGAAGGAGATCACCAGCCTCATCGAGGAGTTCCAGTACCCCAAGTACGGGCCGGGGATGATGTGGGAGCGCTGCCGCGACCTGGTGGAGGAGGGCGGGGGGACGGTCATGATGGGGGCGTCGGTGGAGCGGATCTCGGTCGAAGACGGACGGGCCGTCTCGGTCACCGTGACCCACGCCGACGGCCGGCGCGAGGTGCTCGCCGCCTCCCACGTGATCTCGTCGGCCCCCATGCGCGCCCTGGCCGCCATGATCGACCCGCCGGCCCCGGCCGAGGTGCTGGCGGCGGGGGCCGACCTGCACTACCGGGACTTCCTCACCGTGGCCCTGGTCGTGCCCGAGGCCAAGGGGTTCCCCGACAACTGGATCTACATCCACGCCAAGGAGGTGAAGGTCGGCCGCATCCAGAACTTCGGCTCCTGGTCCCCCTACATGGTGAAGGAGGGCCGGACCTGCCTCGGCCTCGAGTACTTCGTCTTCGAGGGCGACGAGCTGTGGACCGCCCCCGACGAGGCGCTGGTCGAGCGGGCCACGCGCGAGCTGGCCCTCTTGGGGCTGGTCGAGCCGGGCGACGTGGAGGCCGGCTACGTGGTCCGGGTGCCCAAGGCCTACCCCCACTACGACTACGAGTACCAAGCCAACGTGGCGACCATCGTCGACTACCTCGACGCCGCGGCGCCCAACGTCCACCCGGTGGGGCGCAACGGCATGCACAAGTACAACAACCAGGACCACTCGATGTACACGGCCATGCTGACCGTCGAGAACATCCTGGGGGCCTCGAACGACATCTGGGCGGTCAACGTCGAGGAGGAGTACCACGAGGAGGCGTCCTTGGGGGCCGACGGGACCGGGTCGGCCCGGACGGGGGGGACCGGACGGGACGCGCCGGTGCTGGCCCGCCGGTCGCCGGCCGCCTAGTGGCCGCCGCCGCCGGGGGCCAGGGCGGCGCGGTGGGGACGTGACCGCAACGCATCCGCCCGAGGGGGCCGACGGCGCCCACCTCGGCCCGGTCGGTGCGGTGGCCGCCGTCGAGGCGGCGGTCGAGGGGGTCCCGGGCGCGGTCTCGCTCTCGCCCGGGGCGGTCATGCCCGCCTTCGGCGGCGAGCTGGTCCTCCCCGACCCGGCGACGGCCGCCGGCGACGTCGGGGCCGACTCGGTGCGCGCCGGCCTCCTGCAGGCGGGGCCGCTGGCCGTGGCCGGCCTCCTGGCCAACGGGGCCAACGTGGTGGTCACCGTCGTGCTGGCCCGCCTGCTCACCACCCGCGGCTACGGGGCGCTCAACCAGCTCACCGGCACCTTCCTGATCGTCTCGATGCCCGGCTCGGCGGTGATCGTGGCCGTGGTGCGCCGGGTCACCGCCTGGCGGGGCGGCTCGGGGGCGCTGGCCCAGCGCTGGGCCCGCCGCCTCCACCGCCGGGGGCTGGCCGCCCTGGTGGTGGCGGTGGCGCTGACCGTGGGCGTCCTCGGCCCCTTGCTCTCCCGGCTGCTCGACCGCCACGACACGCCCGGGGTGGACGCGGTGGTGGCCGCCGGCCTCCTCTGGGTGCTGCTCTGCCTGGACCGGGGCCTCCTCCAGGCCCACCGGGACTACCGCGCCCTCTCGGCCAACCTGCTGGTGGAGGGGGGGACCCGGACGGTCGCCATGCTCTGCCTGGTCGGAGCGGGAGGCGGGGCGGTCGGGGCGGCGGTCGGGCTGGCGGTGGCCGAGGTGGTGACGGCGGTGCACGCCCGGGTGATGGCCGACCGGGCCTGGGCGGGCGCAGACGGCGCCCCGCGGCGCGGCGACCGGCCCGGTGCCGCCCGGCTGGTCGCCCAGGGCCGCCGGTGGCGCGCCGCCTTCGGCCCCGACCCCGACCTGGTGGCCCCGGCCGCCGAGCGCCGGGACCTGGTGGCCGACCTCGGCGCCGCCCTGGTCTCCTTGGCCATGATCGCCCTCCTGCAGAACGTCGACGTGATCGTGGTCGGCCGGGAGGCGCCGGGGGTGAGCGGCTCGTACGCCGCGGTGTCGGTGGCCAGCAAGGCCCTGGTCTTCGGGGCGATCGTCCTCGGCGGCTACCTGCTGCCCGAGGCGGCCATCCGCTGGCGCCAGGGCGGCCACGCCCTCCGCCAGCTGGCCGTGACCCTGCTCCTTCTGGCGGTGCCGGTGGTCGCCCTGCTGGTGGTGGCGGTCGGCGCCCCCCACCTCCTCTTGAAGGTGGTCTTCTCCAACCGCTACCTGGGCGCCGAGCCGGCCTTCCTGCCGCTGGTGGTGGCCATGGCCTGCCTCAGCACCACGGTGGTCCTCACCATGTACCTCCTGGCCGTCGGGCGGCGCTGGATCGCCGGGTTGCTGGTGGCCGGGGCGGCGGCAGCCACCCTGGCGGTGGCCGCCGCCCACGGCGCCCCCCACCCGACCGCCCGGGCCGACCTCGTGGTCCAGGCCGGGTTGGCCCTGGTGGCCGCGGCCGGGTTCGCCAAGGTCCATCACCGCCGGCTCCGCCGCCGCTAACGTGGGCTTTCCGGCCCCCTCCCGCCGAGGCGGGGGGGCCCGCCGGTCGCCCCGGCAGGCCCGACGGGCGGGGCAGGGCGGCTACGCTCGACCGAGAACGCGTCGAGCCCGGGATGGAGGGTCGGTAGGGTGATGGCCCAGGTGCCCAGCGGGAAGCGGGCCGGCAGGCACGGTCTGGATCCGCACGCCACCGCGGCGGACGAGCGGTGGGAGGGGGCGACGCTTCGCCCCGCACCCCTCGCCCCGCACGCCGGTGCCACGCCGCACCCGGTCACCACGGGTCCCGAGGAGCTGGCGGCCATCGCCGCCGAGGCCGGCCTCACCCGCGCCCGGTTCGTGGCCTGGCGCGACCTCGACGACCCCGAGGCGGGGGGGTCCGAGCTCCACGCCCACCGGGTGGCCTCGCTGTGGGCCGAGGCGGGGATCGAGGTCTCGTTCCGGACCTCGGCGGTGGCCGGGGGCTCGCGCACCGAGCGCCGCGACGGCTACCGGGTCACCCGGCGCTCGGGCCGCTACGCCGTCTTCCCGGCCGCCGCCGCCGAGGGGCTGGCCGCCGGCCGCCGCCGGGGCGAGGGGCTGGTCGAGGTCTGGAACGGCATGCCCTTCTTCTCGCCGCTGTGGTTCCGGGGGCCCCGGGTCACCTTCCTCCACCACGTCCACGCCGAGATGTGGCGGATGGTCCTCCCCGACTGGCTGGCCCGGTTGGGCGAGGTGGTCGAGGGCCGTCTGGCCCCCCCGCTCTACCGCTCGTCGCGGGTGGTGACGCTCTCCCAGTCCTCCAAGGAGGAGATCGTGGGGATGCTGCGCCTGGCGGAGGCGCAGGTGACCGTGGCCCCGCCGGGGGTGGAGCCCCGCTACCGCCCCGGGGGGACCCGCTCGGCGGTGCCACTGGTGGTGGCGGTGGGCCGCCTGGTGCCGGTCAAGCGGTTCGACCTGCTCATCGAGGCGCTGGTCAAGGTGCGCGAGCACGTCCCCGACCTGCGGGCGGTGATCGTCGGCGAGGGCTACGAGCGCGACGCCCTCGAGGCGCTGCGCCGCCGCCACGGGGCCGAGGGCTGGCTCTCGCTCCCCGGGCGGGCCACCGACGAGGAGCTCGTCGACTGGTACCGCCAGGCCTGGGTGGTGGCCTCCACCTCCCAGCGCGAGGGGTGGGGGATGACCCTCACCGAGGCCGGGGCGTGCGCCACGCCCGCCGTGGCCACCGACATCGCCGGCCACCGCGACGCCGTCTTGGACGGGCGGACCGGGCTGTTGGCCGACGGGGTCGAGGGCGTGGCCGCCGCCCTCTGCGCCGTGCTCACCGACCCCGCCCTGCGGGCCCGTCTGGGGCGCGGGGCGCTCGAGCGGTCCCGGTGGTTCACCTGGCAGGCGACGGCCCGCACCACCTTGGAGGCGCTGGCCTCGGAGTGCCTCCGGCGCTCGTAGGGGCCGCTCAGCGGCCCCGCCGCCGGCGGGCCGCCGCCCTTCGGCCGGCCTCCACCACGGCGTCGGCCCCCAAGAAGACCACGGCCATCCAGACCAGCACGGCCGCCGACTGGTAGGCGCCGGGCCAGTCCGAGCTCTCGGGCACCGGGTGGAGGGCCTGCCCGGACACCACGGTGACGGCGCCGGCCACCAGCAGGCCGACGGCCACCAGCGAGGTCACCGCCCGGACCTGGGGCACCAGCAGCCCCCCGGCCACCGCCACCCCGGCGGCCAGGCCGACCAGGGGGGCCGAGATGGCCGCGGCCACCCCCCCGGCCACCGCGGCCAGGGCCAGCACGGCCCACCAGGCCGGCCGGCGGCCCCGGTTGGCGAACGGCAGCCCCAGGGCGGGGGCGTCGTCGGAGGCCGCTGCCCGCCCCGCCGGACCGTCGGCCGAGGCGGCCGTCGCCGGCCCCGTCGCCCCGGCGGCCTTGCGGCCCCGGGCGTGGCTGCCCCGGCTCCGGCGGGCCGAGCGGCGGCGGCGCAGCCACCGCCAGGGGCCCGAGACGTACCCGATGACGAGGCAGAGGCCGATGGCGGCTGCCGAGACGGCGAGTGCCACCCACACCTCCTTCTGCGGCACCCATGTGAGCGTCAGGGTGAAGGCGTGGGTGCCCCCCGGGCCGGTGGCGCCCAGCGCCGCCAGCTGGCCCGCGCCGACCGGCCAGCCGTTGGCGAAGCTGTCGACCAGCTCGGGCGCGCCGAGGTCGACGGCGTGTGCGCCGGCGGGCGCCCCGGCCGCCGGGTGGGCCACCGCCTGCCAGCCGGTGTTCAGGCTCTGCCCCAGCACCAGCTCGAACGGGCCGTCGGCCCCCTTCACCGCCGCCTGCTCGGAGGTGGGGGTCTGGCGTCGGGTGGTCACCGTGGGCGCCGCGGCGGGCAGGGGGGCCGGGATCTGGCCGGCCGCCACCGTCGGCTCGGGCCCCCCACCCGGCGCCGAGTCCAGGGTCAGCTGGTCGATGTTCCAGCCCCGGCAGTCGCGGTCGGCCTGGCAGTGCACTGTGCTCGGGTCGGCCGGTGTGTCGGCCAGGGCCGTCTCGACCACGTGGGGGCCGGCCGAGAGCGTGAGCCCCGAGGCGTCGGCCCCGCAGCCTGCGACGGAGAGCTCGCCGTTCTCCAGGGCCCGCTGGGTGGAGCCGACGACGGCCACTGTGACCGGTCGGCCGTCGACGGAGAGCAGGTTGGACTGGCAGGAGCCGGGGACTGTCGAGGCGAAGGCCGGGACCCCGAGGCCGGGGATGCCCAGCTCGGCGATGCCCAGGGGGAGGGCGGTGGGCGAGGTCACCGTGTAGTTGGTCGTGTACTCGAGGCGCACCCCGGTGACGGTGACCTCGATGCGGTTGCCGGTGAGGGTCGGGAACTGGAGGGGCACGGTGGTGGTGGCCCCGGCCACCGAGCTGTCGGCGATCGGGGGCAGCGACAGGTGCCGTGTGGACACCTTCCCTGTCGGGGCGGTGGCGGTGACGGTGAGCGACGTGGGCACCGAGTGCCGGCCGTCGGCCACGACCTGCAGTGTCATCCGGTCGAAGGAGAGCGGCTTGGCCAGGTTGTACTGCAGCCACTCGCCGGCCTGGTGGGACGCACCGAGACCGGGCTGCCAGGCGGTGGCCGGGTTGCCGTCGATGGCCGCCTCGGCCCCGGCCTCGAGGTCACCGGGCAGCCGACCCTCCGAGTAGGCGATCACCCCGCTGCCTGTCGACCCGGCCAGGCCGACCAGCCGGTCGATCTGGTCGTCGGGCAGGAGGGTCGAGATGCTGGCCGAGCCCGAGACGGTGAAGGTGCGGGCGGTCGGCAGTGTGAACTGGCGGCTGATGGTGGTCTCGGGGTCCGACCGCGGCGGGTAGGGGGAGACCCGCTCGCGGGACATCGACAGGGTCAGCCGGTTGTCGATGGAGGCCGCTCCGGCCGCCTTGAGGAGGTCGTCGGGCATCTTGACGACCTCGAGCACGTGCTGGCCGGGCACCGAGATCTCCGAGAAGCCGACGGACACCGCGCTGGCCGGCGGGGCGTGGTCGTCGCTGGTGGCGTCGATGGTGACGCGCAGGGTGCGGAAGGTCCGGGTGGGGAAGGTCACCGTCTGGCCGGCCGAGGTGCGCGACGCCTCGTCGAGGTCCACGGTGACCGGGCGGCCGCCGTCGAAGCGCAGCGTCGCCTTGGTGATCCAGCGGCTGACGTCGCCGGTCAGCGGCTGGGTGAGGGTGACCCGGTCGGTGGTGACCGGGGCGGGGAACTCCGCCTGCCACCACTGCCCGGAGGGGTTGGCCACGAACGTGCCGGTCTCCCAGGCGGTGTCGATGTTCCCGTCGATGGCGTTGGCGGGGCGGTCCTCGGGGTAGTAGGAGAACGAGTTGCCGTAGGAGGAGGCGGTGACGTCGACGGCGCCCACGTAGGTGGCCACGGTCTTGGAATCCGTCGGCGCCCCGGGGAACAGGTCGATGGGGTAGTCGCTCGGTGTGGTGTGGGCCGGTGTCTGTGTGACCGTCTGGGTCTCCCCGGCGTTGCCGCTCAGGGTGTCGTAGCGGAAGGCCTGCTTGCGGTTGGTGTCGGTCACCGCCAGCGCGGCACCGTCCTTCAGCAGGCGCTGCAGCTGTTCGGGGTGGTGGTCGAGGGTGCCGGCGAAGTAGATGGCGCTGTTGGTGTCGAGCATCCCGACGTCGGCCAGGTCCTGGAGGCCGGTGGCGTCGCCCGCCACCACAAGGGCGCCACCGTCGGACTCGGCCCGGGTGATGGGTCTGGGGTCTGTGACGGTGTAGGTGACGAGCGGGGACGGCCAGGTCGGGTTGGGCGTGGCGGCCAGGTCCTGCTCGTCGAGGGTGGGGATTGTGGCCACGTTCTCGACCGGTTTGCCGAACGAGACCGGGTCGCTCAGCCCGGCCGGGGTCGGGGTGAGGTCCTGGGCCAACAGCTCGGGCTGGGGCACCCCGAAGTGCTCGTAGGCCTGGTCGTACTCGACCAGGAGGTCGCCGGCGCTCAGCAGCCGGGCCATCGGGGCCAGCCCTGTCCAGTCCTCGGTGTCTGTCTGGAGCGGACCGTCCATGGCGTAGAGGGTGTCGGCCGTGGAGATCGACCCCATGATCTGCTGCTCGCGGGTGACGAAGGGCCGGGTGAGGAAGGCCGGCTGGGGGGTGTCGACGGTGTCGCCCCAGCGGTAGGTGGCGAAGTCGTCGCCGGGGATCCCCAGCACCCGGGTGCCGGGGTGGGTGGCGTTCAGGTGGTCGATGGCCGCCATCTCGTAGGCGGGCAGGGAGGCCGGCTGGTGGAAGGTGCTGGCCACCTCGGCGTCCCCGTTGAAGACGGCCGGGTTGTTGGCGATCACCAGTCCGGCCACGACGAACCCGGTGAGGAGGCCGACGGCGGGGAGCCGCCGCCACAGGGCGGAGACCCCGCTGCCCAGCAGCATGGCCATGCCCAGCAGGACCAGCGGGGTGGCCCGGTCGGTCGAGCGCATGGCCAGACCGGCCGTGGTGTCGCTCATGAACGTCTTGAGCAGGCCGCCGACCGGCGTCGGGTGTGTGTAGGGGTAGGCGCCCACCGACAGCACCACGCCCACGACCACCAGGCCCACGAAGTAGGCGCGGTGCCGCCACCGCACCAGCACGGCGGAGAGGAAGGAGAGGGCGGGGATGAGGTAGGAGAGGGCCACCAGCCAGAGCTGCTGGGTGTAGATGACCGACGTCTCGATCCACGGTCCCAGCCGGTCGCCGCCGTAGAAGTACCAGTAGCCGAGCCCCCGGATCACCTCGGCCGGGCTCGAGGTGGAGCTGGTGGACTTCACGGTCTCGGTGTACTTCAAGACGTCGACCCCGTACGCCGCCTCCACCTGGAGGCCGGTGATCCACCACAGGCAGCACAAGAAGGTGAGACCGCCGAGCTGCAGGGCCGCCACCGCCGCCCGCCGCCAGGTGGCCTCCTTCTCCACCCCCGTCGCGTAGAGGAGCCAGAGGACCGGGCCGACCCCGACGTAGATGATCGAGCTGGCGTTGATCCCGCTGACCAGGGCCACCACCACGGCGAAGAGCGCCGGATGTCGCCAGCCGCCCCGCCGCAGGGCCACCGCGGCGAACGCCACCATCCAGGGGAGCCCGGCCCACGGCAGGAGGATGACCCGGGGGGCCGACCCGTCGTACTGGAGGAAGTAGGGCGAGAGCATGAAGGCCAGCGCGGCCACCATGCGCCCGGGCCCGCGCAGGGTGAGCGCCCGGCAGAGGTAGAGGATGCCGGCCCCGGCGGCGAAGAGGATGGCCCCCAGCCACAGCCGCTGGGCGACCCAGGTGGGGACGTGGGCCAGCGACAGGCCGGCGTAGAACGGGCCCATCGGCAGGAGGTAGCCGATGTACTCGTGGGTCACCGTCCCCAGGCCCACGGTGGGGTTCCACATGTAGGCCACCTGGGAGAGGAAGCGGGTGGGGTCGAGGTACAGGTACGTCTTGGTGTCCGAGGTGACCACACCCCGGTCGACCACGAGCAGGGGGACGAAGGCGACGGCCGCCAGCGCGAGGTGCTCGGCGAGGGAGAGGAGACCCCCTCGGCGGGGCGCGCCGCCGGGGTCGGCCGCCCGTCGCCGCCTCCGGGCGGTCGGCGCCCCGTCCGGCGGCGGGTCGCCGTCCGGTGGGGCCGGCGCGGCTGTCGGGGAGGTCGTGGTCAAGCGCCGGTAGTGTAAGCCGTCGTCCCAACGAGGATCATGCACCGTGCCCACCACAACCAAGGCCAAGCTGACCGGTGAGCGGCCCCAGCAGGGCGTCACCCCCGACTCGCTGCTGGCCCTGCACGCCGCCGGCTACCGGGCGGTCACCGAGCGGCTGGGGCCGGGCCGCCTGCTCGACGTCGGGTGCGGCCAGGGGTTCGAGTCGGTCGGCTTCGTCGGCCCCGGGCGGGCGGTGGTCGGCGTCGACTACTCCGAAGAGGCCACCGCCACCGCGGCCGCCCGGTTCGGCCCCTCGGGGCTCGAGGTGGCCCGGATGGACGCCCTGGCGCTCGGGTTCGCCGGCGGCGCCTTCGACTGGGTCTGCTCCTCGCACCTGATCGAGCACTTCGCCCGGCCCGAGGACCACGTGGCCGAGATCGCCCGGGTGCTGGCCGACGACGGCGCCGCCTTCTTCCTCACCCCCAACGAGCCGGCCGACTTCGAGAACCCCTTCCACGTCCACCTCTTCGGGCGGGCCGAGCTGGCCGAGGTCCTCGGCCGCCACTTCGCCGAGGTGTGGGTGGGGGGGGTGGACGCCGTCCCCCGGGTGAAGGCCGACTTCGCGGCGCGCCGGGCCAAGGCCGACCGGCTGCTCCGCCTCGACGCCCTCGACCTGCGCCACCGGATCCCCCGGAGCTGGTACCTGGCGGCCTACACCCGCCTGCTGCCGATCGCCTACCGCCTGGTGGCCAGGGGCGACACCGGCGGGGCCACCGGCATCACCGCCGACGACTGGTTCGTCACCGAGCGCCCCGACGAGACCACCCTGGTGCTCTTCGCCGTCGGGCGGCGCCCCCGGCGCCCGACGGCGACCGGCGCCTGACGTGCTGGCCGTCGGCCTCACCGGGGGCATCGGGGCCGGCAAGTCGGCGGTGGCCGACCTCTTGGTCGCCGCCGGCGCCGTCCTCATCGACGCCGACGTGGTGGCCCGGGAGGTGGTGGCCCCCGGCGGCCCCGCCTACCAGCCGCTCCTCGACCGGTTCGGCCCGGGGATCCTGGCGGCCGACGGGACGATCGACCGCCCCGCCCTGGCCGCCGCGGCCTTCTCGGACCCGGCCGCCCTGGCCGACCTGAACGCCATCACCCACCCGGCCATCGGCATCGAGATGATCGAGCGGCGCAACGCCCTGGCCGCCACCGACGAGGTGGTGGTCCTGGCCATCCCGCTGTTGACCGCCCTGCACCGCGACACGGTCGGGCTCGACGTGGTGGTGGTGGTCGACTGCCCGGTCGAGGTGGCGCTCGAGCGGCTGGTCGGCGGGCGCGGCATGGACCGGGCCGACGCCGAGGCCCGCATCGGCGCCCAGGTGTCCCGGGCCGAGCGGCTGGGGGAGGCCGACTTCGTCGTCGACAACTCGGGGACGAGGGAGGCGCTGGCCGCCGAGGTCGACCGCCTCTGGGCCTGGCTCGCCGACCGGCGCCGGGAGAAGGGCCGGGCCGGGGGGGCCTGACCCCGGGCGGACCGCCGGCGGCCGCCGGCGCGTACCATCACCTGGTGCCCGCCTTCGAGGTCGTCTCCCCCTTCCGCCCGGCCGGGGACCAGCCGGCGGCCATCGCCGCCCTGGCCGAGGGGGTGCGCCGCGGCGACCGCTACCAGACCCTGCAGGGCATCACCGGGAGCGGCAAGACGGCCACCATCGCCTGGATGATCGAGTCCGTCCAGCGCCCAACGCTGATCATCGAGCCCAACAAGTCGCTGGCCGCCCAGCTCTCCTCGGAGCTGCGCGAGCTGTTCCCGAAGAACCGGGTCGAGTTCTTCGTCTCCTACTACGACTACTACCAGCCCGAGGCGTACCTCCCGAC
>Ga0181536_10003032_pt1 | contig 18484 bp, 16 predicted proteins | sample PEATcosm2014_Bin_41_FD_121105 | JGI IMG/M metagenome (GOLD analysis project Ga0181536, IMG submission 121105) | Peatland microbial communities from MTU Mesocosm Facility, Houghton, MI, USA - PEATcosm2014_Bin17_60_metaG | ecosystem: Environmental > Terrestrial > Soil > Wetlands > Peat | place...
ACAAGGCAAGACGCGTCAGCACTTGGTGGTCGATCACGTTGATCGGGACGACGCTGATCTCGCTCATCGGCGAATGCTGCTTTCGAGTTCGTGGGAAAGGCTGCCTGCGAACCGAACGGGCCTTAATGATCATCGGATTGGGCCTCGATCTGGCCGAGGTCGAGCGCTACCGCTTCAGCGACGCCGAACGCGAACGCTTCGCCCGCAAGGTCTATACGGCTGAAGAGATGCGGTACGCGATGCGCAAGCGCCACTGGGCCGAACGGCTGGCGGGGTTCTTCGCGGCCAAGGAGGCGACGCGCAAGGCCTTCGGTCACGCGATCCCGTGGCGCGACGTCGGCGTCACCCACGAGCGCTCCGGCCGCCCGGGCATCGCGCTGTACGGCAAGGCCGCCGAACTGATCGAGCGGCGCGGCGTGCGCGCGATTCACCTGACCATCACCCATACCGCGACGACCGCAGCAGCCGTCGTGGTCTTGGAGGGCTGATGCGCGCCGTTACCGCGGCGCAGATGCGGGCCATCGACGCGGCCGCCGCTGCGCGTGACGGCGAGAGCCTGCTGATGCGGCGCGCCGGCGCGGCGATCGCGCGGGTCGTTCCGCGCTACCGCCAAGACGGGCCGGTGATCGCGCTGGCCGGCAACGGCAACAACGGCGGCGACGCGTTTGCCGCGCTGGCGCGGTTCGAGGGCCGGCGCATCATCTATCATGATCCCGCCGCACACCCGAGCGCGGCTCGCGCGCAGGCATTCCAGCGTGCCCGCGCCAGCGGCGTCGAGCTGCGCCCCTACCCGGTGCACGCCGACGACCTGAAGGATGCCGGCTTGCTGCTGGACGGGCTCCTCGGCGTGAACGCGCGCTTGCCGCTCGACGCCGCGACGGCCGAACGGATCGGCGCGATGAACGCCGCCGGCGTGCCCATCCTGGCGCTCGACGTCGCGACCGGCTGCGATCCCACCACCGGCGAGCTCGCCGAGGTGCACGTGCGCGCGGTCGCGACCGTGGCGCTGGGCCGGCCGAAGCTGGGCTCGTTCCTCGATCCGGGCCGCGCGGCGACCGGCGATTTGTGGTGCGCGCCGATCGGCATGCACGACGACGACGCGCAGGGCACCGGCTTCGACGCCTACGTGCTGACCGCCGATGCATTCGATGCGCTGCGCCCCGAACGCGCGAACGATGCGGAGAAACGCAGCGCCGGCGCGCCGCTCGTCATCGCCGGCTCGGAGCAATTTCCAGGCGCCGCGATCTTGTGCGCGCTGGGCGCGGCACGCGCCGGTGCGGGGTACGTCACCGTCGCGGCGCCGGCGTCGGCCGCAGCGGCGCTGCGCGCGCATCTGATCGAGCAAGTCGTCGTCACGTACGACGACGCCGCGCCGGCGGCGGCGATCGCCACGATCCTCGACCTGTGCGCGCGCAGCAGCGCGATCGCGATCGGTCCGGGTCTCGGCCTCTCCGACGCGATGGGGGAGATCGTGCGCGGCGTGATGTCGGCCGCGCAGTTGCCGATGGTGGCCGACGCGAGCGCGCTCTTCCACCTCGCCAAACATCTGCCGGAGTTCGCCGGCAAGCCGTTGATCCTCACGCCGCATGCCGGCGAGTTCGCGCGCCTTTCCGGCCAAGGCACCGTCGAGCCGAACCGGCGCCTCGAACGGCTGCGCGCGTTCGTCGCTGAATACGGCATCACGACGCTGCTCAAAGGCCACGTCACGCTGATCGCGGATCGCGCGAGCGTGCACCTGAATCCCACCGGCACGCCCGCGCTCGCCACCGCCGGCACCGGCGACGTCCTGACCGGCATCATCGCGACACTGCTCGCGCAAGGCCTCGCGCCGGTCGACGCCGGACGCGCCGGCGCGTTCTGGCACGGCCGGGCGGGCGCGTGCGCGGCCGCGGTGCATCCGGTCGGCGTCATCGCCGGCGACGTCGCCGACGCGCTCGGCCGGGCCGCCGACGTCGCGCCCGACGACGATCCGATCCGCATCTGGTAGCCAACCACGAATTAGACCGCACGATTCGGGTCGCTTCGCGGATCCCGTTCCGGCATGATGCGTGAATGCGCATCGCTTCGAACCGGCTGTTCATCGGCGTGATCCTGGCCGGCCAGTTCATGGCCAACGTCGACACCGCGATCGTCAACGTTGCGACGCCCTCGATCGGCGCGACGCTGCAGGCCTCGGGGGCGGCGCTGCAGTTGACGGTGTCGGTCTACCTGCTCGCGATGGCGATGTTGCTCGTCACCGCGGCGCGTTTGGGGGCACTGTACGGCTACCGGCGTCTGTTCCTCATCGGGCTCGTCACGTTCACGTTTGCGTCGCTGGGTTGCGGCCTGGCGCCGGGCGTGCTCGCCCTGATCGCGGCACGCGTGGTGCAAGGGATCGGCGCGGCGCTCATGGTCGCGCAAGTGATCAGCGGCATTCAGCGCACGCTCACCGGAGCGGCGAGAACGCGGGCGATCGGCGCGTACACGATGACGCTCTCGCTGAGCGCGGTGATCGGACAGATTCTCGGCGGCGTGCTGATCACAGCGAACCTGTTCGGCCTTGCCTGGCGGCCGCTGTTCCTGATCAACGTCCCGCTCGGCATCCTGCTGCTCGTCCTCGCACTGCGCGCGCTGCCGGCCGACGCGGAACGCACCGGGCCGCGGCCGGCGCTCGATCTGATTGGGGTCGCGCTGCTCGGCGCGACGATGCTACTCCTGATCTTGCCGCTGACGCTCGGACGCGAGATGCGCTGGCCCTGGTGGACGATCGTCGCGCTGGTTACCAGCGCCGCGCTCGCAGCCGCGTTCGTGCGCCGGCAGGCCCGGCTCGGACGCGCCGGGCGCGGACCGCTGCTCAACCTCGCGCTGTTCGGCGAACCGGCCTCTCGCTCTTGTCGTGGGTTGCCGCCTACGGGATCGCGGGTCCGGTCTACCCGCGTCTGCCGCAGCGCCTCGCAGCGTTCTGCGGTCCGCTCGGCGCGCTCATCATGACGGCCGCATTCGCCGCAACCGCGATCGCGACGCTCTTCCACACCGGGACGGGCCCGCTGCTGATCGTCTTCCTCGGTTGCGGCGGGTTCGGCTTCGGGCTGATGCAAACCGCGCTGACCTCACAGCTCACGGCCACGGTCGAAAAGGAACGCGCGCCCGACCTGAGCGGCGTGCTCGCGACGATGACGCCGCTCGCGGCGGTCGCCGGACTCGCTACGTTCGGCAGCTTGTATCTCGAGCTCGCGGCGCCGGGCGGCGCAGCGGCCGCGACGCGCGCGTTTGCGACCATCAATGCGGCGTTTGCCGTATGCGCCGCATCGGCCACCGTGGCCGCGGTGCTGGCGTCGCTAGGAGGCAAACGAATAGGCGCGCTGCGGGAGAGCCGCGTGCAGTTCCATCTCGTGCAGGAAGTCGATCGGAATCGTGACGTCGGGATAGCGTGCGTCGACGGGCCGCATCGCGATGCGCCAGGTGGCCGGCGGAACGCCGTGCACGCGCCGGAACGCGCGTGAAAAATACGCCGGGTCGTCGTAGCCGGCCAACGCGCCGGCCTGCGCGACCGGCAGATCGGTGTGTTCGAGCGCGGCCCGCGCGCGGGCCATGCGCATGTCGGCGATCCAGCTTCCGAGCGGGCGGCCGGTATGTTCGCGCGTCAAATCGTTGAGATAGTTCGCCGTGTAACCGACGTCCGTCGCAAGCCGTTCCAGCGTCAACGGTTCCGCGACGTAATTCCAAATCGAACCGAATACGCCGGTGAGCGTTTCGCGCGCCCCGTTGGGCTCGCGCCGCCACACGTACGGGACCACGGCGTCGCGCAGTGCCTGCACGTCGTCCGCATCGATCCGCCCGGCGGTCGCCCGGTCGGCGAAGTCTTCCATGCGTTCTTTCCAGCGGCGGCCGTCGGACGTCGAAAGCCGCCGATCGACGAACGGGCTGAATGCGTGCTTGTCGTCGACCCCGTCGACCGCTTCGCGCACCGCCAAGACGTACAGCTCGCGGTCGTCGCTGAATTCGCACGCGAAGGCGCCGGCCGGCGCGGCCAGCAGCGTGTTCGGACGTAGCACGCCGGTGCGGTTGTGCACGCGGTACGTGCCTTCGCCGCGGGCGAGGAACAGCATCATCGTGTGCCCCGCGATCAGCTCCTTGCCCGGTCCCTGATGCGAATGGGCCTGCGTGCCGCGAATTACCGCCCCGGCAGCCAAGGCGCCGGGCCGCATCACGACGATCCGGCCGTCGAGCGACTGCATGTTCCGTACGAACCGCCCCAACGTCCAAAAGTGTCGCCCCGGCGGCGCGATCCGTGGATTGTCCAAGTCCGGGCGGACCGATCCGTGCTGTGTCCTACCGGCGTCAAACGCGCGCGTCCTATCATCCCGGGCATGGATGTGCGAGCGGATGTCGTCGAGCGGGGACTGCGCCGCTGGATCATCGTTCTCGGCGTGATGCTGGCGCCGCTGATGGAGACGATCGACTCGTCGATCGTCAACGTCGCGCTGCCCACGATCCAAGGCAATCTCGGCGCGACGCTCGACGAAGCCGCGTGGGTGATCACCGGCTACCTGATCGCCAACGTGATAGTCATTCCGCTCACGCCGTGGCTGCAGACGCGCTTCGGCCGCCGGCAATACTTCACCGCGACGGTCATCGGCTTCACCCTCGCGTCGGTGCTGTGCGGGCTGGCCGGCTCGATCGAAACGCTGATCGCGCTGCGCATCGTGCAAGGGTTGTTCGGCGGCGGCCTCATCGCGACGGCGCAGGCGACGCTGCGCGACACGTTCACCGCGGAAGAGGTCGGCTTGGCGCAGGGAATCTTCGCGGTGATCATCCTGGTGGGGCCGATCGTCGCGCCGATGCTCGGCGGCTATCTCGTCGACGCCGCGTCGTGGCAGTGGATCTTCTTCGTCAACGTGCTGCCGGGCGTGTTTTCGGCGCTCGTCGTCGGCACGATGCTGCGCAACCCGACCGATCCGGTCGCCGCCGATGTCGACGTGGGCGGCATCAGCCTGCTGGTGCTCGCGCTCGGCAGCTTGCAGTTCGTGCTCGAAGAAGGCGAACGGCGCGACTGGTTCGGCAGCACGAGCATCGGGGTCGCGGCGGTGTCGGCGGTCGTGGGCGGGGTCGCGTTCGTGTTCTGGGAGCTCTTCGGAACCGATGCGCCGATCGTCGACCTGCGCGTGCTCCGGTATCGCACGGTGGCCGTCGGCTGCGTGCTCGGCGCGGGCATCGCCGCGACACTTTTCGGCACCACGCTGGTGCTGCCGCAGTACACGCAGGGCGTGTTGGGTTTCACCGCCTTCGGCAGCGGCGAGCTGATCTTCTTCCGCGCGCTGCCGATCATGCTGATCGCGCCGCTCGTCGCGGGGCTGGTCGGTTCGGGCCGGGTTGACGTGCGCTTCACGATGGCAACCGGTTTCGCGCTCACCGCGCTGGGCTCGGTGCTCATTGCCGGAACGACGAGCAGCGTCACGTCGTTCGCGCAGCTGCTGCCGGGTCTCGCGATCGGCGGTTTCGGCACCGCGATGCTCTTCATCCCGCTCCTGATCGCCGTCCAGACGTCGACGTCGGCGGCCGACGCGCCGATGGCGAGCTCGTTCATCACGCTGGCGTTCCAGCTCGGCGGTTCGGTCGCGAGCGCGGCGCTGGTCACGCTGATCGACCGGCGCGACGATTTCCACGCCGCCATGCTGGGCGCCGGCGTGACGTTGGCGCACCCCGCCGTTCGCGCCGCGTTGCAGATGATCTCACCCGCTCAGCTGGCGGCGCTGGTGAACGCGCAAGCGCAGACGTTGGCGTTCGCCGACGTGGCCTACGCGGCGGCCGCGATCGCCGCCGTCCTCGTCCCGGTCGTCTTCCTCTTGCGACGGCCCCAGCACACGATTACGGAGATAACGTTCGAATGATGAGCCTGGTGGACATGACCCTGATGGCCGAACATGCCGGCGCGATCGCGCGGCTCGACGCTGACCTCGTCATCGCGACGAGCGGCAGCACGGAGTACGACGTGCACCAGTTGCGCCGGCGCGTCATCTCGGCCTACCGCAACGCCCTCGTCACGGCCGCCGGCAAGCCGTTCCATCCGGATTGGACGGCGCTCGCGCTGTCCGTGACCGCGTTCGTTGCGCGCGCCGGAACGTCGGCCCGAATCGGCGAGGCCCGCGCCGCGCTCGCGCGCCTCGACTCACTTCGCTTCGAGCTGATGCCGGAAGTGCGCGAGCTGGGCGGCAGCGTCGCCGGTTAGCTTGGGGTACTGCAAGCCCAGGGATTCGAGCTTGGCGACGATGACGCCGGCGATGGCGGTGCGCACGAACCATTTGCGGTCGGCCGGAATCACGTACCACGGCGCCCACTCGGTGCTCGTCGCGTTGATGGCATCTTCGTAGTAGGTCTGATATTCGTCCCAGTAGCGGCGTTCGTGAATGTCGTTGACGGAGAACTTCCAGTTCTTGTCCGGGTCGTCGAGCCGGCGCAGCAGACGCTTGCGCTGTTCGTCCTTGGAGAGGTGCAGGAAGAACTTCAGCACGACGGTGCCGTTGCGCGCGAGATGGCGCTCGAAACCGTTGATGTCCTCGTAACGCTCGGACCAGACGGCTTTGCTCGCCGCTTCCGCCTCCCGCGCCAGCATCGCTCGGTGGACGCGCACGACGACGACTTCTTCGTAGTGGGAACGGTTGAAGATGCCGATGCGGCCGCGCTCGGGCAGCACGCGCTCGCAGCGCCACAGGAAATCGTGGGCGGCCTCTTCGTCGGTCGGCGTCTTGAAGCTGTGCACCTCGACGCCTTGCGTGTTGACCCCCGACATGACGTGCGCGATCGAGCCGTCCTTGCCGGATGAGTCCATCCCTTGGAAGACCAGCAGCAGCGCGTGCGTGTGCGCCGCGGCAAAGACCTCTTGCAGCTCGGTCAGCCGCTTCAGATCCTTTTCCATCACGTCGCTCGCGTCGGACTTCTTCTCGAACCCCGGCGTGTCACGCGGATCGAGGTCGGCCAGGCGCACGGGGTGACCCGGCGCGACGCGCAGCTCGTCGACCTTCATGCCGCCCCGCCGATCAGTTCGCGCAGCGCGTCCTCGTCGATGATCGCAACGCCGAGCGATTCCGCTTTGGCGAGCTTCGAGCCCGCTTCTTCACCGGCGACCACAAAGGTCGTTTTCTTGCTCACTGCCGAGCTCACTTTGCCGCCGGCGCCGACGATCATCTCGCTCGCTTCCTCGCGGGTGAGGTTCGGCAGCGTGCCGGTGAGCACGAACGTCTTGCCCGCCAGCGGGCCGGCAGCGGCGCGCTCGCGTTTGGGCGCCGTCAGGTCGACGCCGGCCGCGCGCAAGCGCTCGATCAGCGCACGGTTGGCCGGTTGCCGGAAGAACAGCGCGACGCTGGCCGCGATCTGCGCGCCGATCCCATCGCTGCGCACGAGATCCTCTTCGCTCGCCGCCATCAGCGCGTCGATCGTCCCGTAGTCGCCGGCCAGGATCGCGGCGTTTTGCGCGCCGACCATCCGGATGCCCAAGCCGAACAGCAGCCGGGCCAGGCCGCGCGACTTCGATGCCGCGATGTTGGTCAGCACGTTCGCGATCGTCTTCTCGCCCATGCGCGGCAGCGTTGCGAGCTGCTCCGCGGTGAGCGTGTAGAGTCCGCTGACGTCGTCGATCAGACCCGCATCGACCAGCGCGAATGCGAGCACGTCGCCGACGCCCTCGATGTCCATCGCGCCGCGCGAGGCGAAGTGGCGCACGCGCTCGCGCCGCTGCGCCGGGCAGGTGGCGTTGGTGCAGCGCGCCATCGCCTCGCCTTCGGGGCGATCGACGGCGGAACCGCACACCGGACAGTGCGTCGGCATCGTGAACGCCTTGAGCCGCTTGCCCTTACGCTCGGCGAGCACCGGGCCGACGACTTGCGGGATGACGTCGCCGGCGCGCCGCACCACCACGACGTCGCCCGCGCGAATGTCGTTGCGCCGGATGTGGTCCTCGTTGTGCAGCGTCGCCATGCGCACCGTCGTGCCGCCGATCTGCACCGGCTCGAGCTCGGCGTAGGGGTTGAGCGTCCCGGTTCGGCCGACGTTGATGCCGATGCGCACGAGCCGCGTCGTCGCTTCGCGCGCGCGAAATTTGTAGGCGATGGCCCAGCGCGGATCCTTGCCGGTGTATCCGAGCCGCTCTTGCAGCGCCAGGTCGTCGACCTTGACGACGATGCCGTCGATCTCGTAATCGAGCTTGTCGCGCTCGGCGTCCCAGCGCTCGGTGAAGGCGATCACGTCGCCGATCGTCGCGGCCCGCGCGGCGTTCGGGTTCGTTGCGAAGCCCGCAGCGCGCAGGAAGGCCAGCAGCTCGAATTGCGTGGCCGGCACGTTGTCGGCGTCGACGTCGCCGACCGCATAGGCGAAGAACGACAGCCGCCGCTCGGCGGTCAGTCGCGCATCGAGCTGGCGCAGCGCGCCGGAGGCGGTGTTGCGCGGGTTGGCATAAAGCGGCTGGCCGGCAGCCTCGCGGCGAGCGTTGAGCGCGTCGAAGTCGCTGCGCCGGAAGTAGACCTCACCGCGCACGTCGATCGCGCGCACGCCGGCGGCGCGCAGGCGCAGCGGGATCGAGCGGATCGTGCGCAGGTTCTCGGTCACGTCCTCGCCGACGGAGCCGTCGCCGCGGGTTCCGCCACGCACGAACTCCCCGTGCTCGTAGTGCAGCGAAACGGCGAGCCCGTCGATCTTCAGCTCGCAGGTGTAGGCCACGCTCGGCAAGCCGGACAGTTTGCGGACGCGCTCGTCGAACGCGCGCAGTTCGTCGGCATCGAACGCGTTGCCGAGCGAGAGCATCGGCTTGCCGTGGACGTACGGCGAAAAGCCGGAGGCGACCGCCGAACCGACGCGCGCGGTCGGCGAATCGGGGGTGCGCAGCTCCGGGTACGCCGCTTCGAGATCGATGAGCTCGCGCAGCAGGGCGTCGTAGTCGGCGTCCGCCATCTGCGGATCGTCGAGGACGTGATACCGGTAATTCGCGTCGTCGAGCTGTTTCCGCAGAGCGGCCGCGCGCTCAGCGGCGCGTGGCACCGGCATGCTTGGGCGAGAACACCTGGATGACGTACCCATCCGGATCGGTGATCACGGCGACGCGGCCGTACCCCTGATCGTAGGGATCTTGCAGCACCCGAACGCCGGCCATGCGCGCGTCGGTGATGAACGCGTCGACGTTGTCGACGTTGAATGCCAGTTGGAGCGAACCGGGCCGCACCAGCAGCGTCTCGCTGTCGGGATGCAGGCCGAGCCGCTGACCGTCGCCGAGCTCGAAGTCGACCCAATCGGGCGACGCGTCGGTGCCGACGCGCAGGCCGAGCACGTCACGGTAGAACGCGCGCGAGCGCGCCAAATCCGAACACACGAGCATCGCCATCGCAAAGGCGGTCATATTGTTGCCTTTTCGGCAACCTGCGGCTTGGTCCCCGGGAAATACTCCGCTGCTAAAACCGTGAGGGACCAAACGCGAAGGATTCGCTTGCAGCGAATCCTCTATGCTTCGACGGGAACCCGGTCGCCTTCGGCGATCAGATCGCCCAGCGATTGCAGGTTGGCCTCTTCCCGCGCCGCGACCGCAGCGTCGTCGACGTGAATGCCGTGACCGCGCTCGTCGGCCAGCACGGCCTTGAGATACTGCCCGGTGAACGAGTTCGGGTTCGCGGCGAGCTCCTCGGGCGTCCCCGTTCCGACGATCGTGCCGCCGCGATCCCCGCCTTCGGGTCCCAGGTCGATCAGGTAGTCGGCGGTCTTGATCACGTCGAGGTTGTGCTCGATGACGAGCACCGTGTTGCCGACCGCGACCAGCCGCTGCAGCACGTCGAGCAGTTTGTGGATGTCGGCGAAGTGCAGCCCGGTCGTCGGTTCGTCGAGCACGTAGAACGTCCGGCCCGTCGCGCGTTTGGACAGCTCGGTCGCGAGCTTGATGCGCTGCGCTTCACCACCCGAGAGCTGCGTCGCCGGTTGGCCCATCTTGATGTAACCGAGACCGACCTCGGCGATCGTCTTGAGCTTGTTGGCGATGCGCGGGATCGCCGCGAAGAGTTGCGAGGCCTCGTCGACCCGCATCTCGAGGATGTCGGCGATCGACTTGCCCTTGTACTTCACCTCGAGCGTCTGCGCGTTATACCGCTTGCCCTTGCAGACCTCGCACGGCACGTAGACGTCGGGCAGGAAGTGCATCTCGATCTTGATGATGCCGTCGCCCTGGCACGCTTCGCAGCGGCCGCCCTTGACGTTGAACGAGAACCGGCCCGGCGAGTAACCGCGCAGCTTGGCTTCGGGCGTCAGCGAGAACAGCTGGCGAATCAGATCGAACGAGCCGGTGTAGGTGGCGGGATTGGAACGCGGCGTGCGGCCGATCGGCGATTGGTCGATCACGACCATCTTGTCGAGCGCTTCGGCGCCCTTGACGCTGCCGTACGTGCCGCCGGCCGGCTGATGGTGCAGGTACTGGTTGAGCGCTTTGACCACGACCTCGTTGACCAGCGTCGATTTGCCGCTGCCGCTGACGCCGGTGACGCAGGTGAACGTGCCCAGCGGAATGTCGACGTTGAGACCCTTGAGGTTGTTGGCCTTCGCGTTCTTCACCGCCAGCGTCGAGCGCCCGCTCCGGCGCCGTTTGGGGATCGCGATGAATTGCCGGCCCGAAAGGTACGCGCCGGTCAGCGATTCCGGGTTGGCGAGGATCGCTTCGATCGGACCGACCGAGAGGATGTGGCCGCCCTCGGCGCCCGCACCGGGACCGATGTCGACGATCACGTCGGCGTGGCGCATCGTGTCCTCGTCGTGCTCGATGATGATCAGCGTGTTGCCGATGTCGCGCAGCGTCTGCAGCGTCGCCAGCAACCGGTCGTTGTCGCGCTGATGGAGCCCGATCGACGGTTCGTCCAAGATGTAGAGCACGCCGACCAGCGACGAGCCGATCTGCGTCGCCAGGCGGATGCGCTGCGATTCGCCGCCCGACAGCGTGGTCGCCGAGCGCGAAAGGTTGAGGTAGCCGAGGCCGACGTTCGAGAGGAAACCGAGCCGCGCGCGGATTTCCTTGAAGATCTGATGGCCGATCTGGTTCTCGCGTTCGGTCGGCTTGAACGTGGCGAAGAAATGCTCGGCCGCTTCGACCGACATCGTCGTGACGTCGTTGATGTTCTTGCCCGCCACGGTGACGGCCAGCACTTCGGGCTTGAGCCGCGCGCCGTTGCAGACCTTGCAGGTCGAGGACGACATGTATTTCTCGATGTCTTCCTTGACGTAGTCGCTGCTGGTCTCGTTGAAGCGCCGCTGCAGGTTGTTGATGACGCCTTCGAAGGAGGCTTTGTAGTCCCACGTGTGGCCGCTGCGCGACTCGTAGGAGAAGCTCTGCTCCTTGTCGCTGCCGTAGAGGATCGTGTCGACGAGGTCGGCCGGCATGTTCTCGATCGGCGTCGTCGTCTTGACGCGCCGCGAACGCAGTACCCGTTCGACCTGCTGCAAGTAGTACGGGTTCATCGACGGGAAGCGGCCGCCGCCGATCGACTTCGACCACGGAACGATCGCTCCGTCGGCGATCGACTTGGTCCGGTCGGGGATTACCTTCCAGGGATCGATCTCGATCTTCACGCCCAGACCGCTGCAGGCCGGACACGCCCCGAACGGCGCGTTGAACGAAAACAGGCGCGGCTCGAGTTCCTGGAACGACAATCCGCAGCTCGCGCAGGCGAACGCTTCGCTGAACGTCAGCTCTTTTTGCTTCTTCGACCCGGGCTCTTCGTAGAGCACCGCCACCAGGCCGCTCGAGAGCCGCAGCGTGGTCTCGACCGAGTCGGTCAGCCGGCCGCGAATGTCGGACTTCATCACCAGGCGGTCGACGACGACCTCGATATTGTGTTTCTTTTTCTTGTCGAGGTCGATCTTTTCTCGCAATTCGCGGATCACGCCGTCGATCCGCACGCGCGCGAAGCCTTCCTTGCCGATCTCCTCGAACAGCTTCGCGTACTCGCCCTTGCGGTCGCGAATCACCGGCGCCAGCAGCTGGATGCGCGTGCCTTCGGACAGCGCCATGATCTGATCGACGATCTGCTGGCTCGACTGCGCGCTGATCTCGCGCCCGCACTGCCAGCAGTGCGGCACGCCGATGCGCGCAAACAGCAGGCGCAGGTAATCGTAGATCTCGGTCACCGTGCCGACCGTCGAGCGCGGGTTGCGCGAGGTCGATTTCTGGTCGATCGAGATCGCCGGCGAGAGCCCCTCGATGTAGTCGACGTCGGGCTTCTCCATCTGCCCCAAAAACTGCCGGGCGTACGACGAGAGCGATTCGACGTAGCGGCGCTGGCCCTCGGCGTAGATCGTGTCGAAGGCGAGCGAGGACTTGCCTGATCCGGAGAGGCCGGTGATGACGATGAGCCGGTTGCGCGGCAGGGTCAGGTCGATGTTCTTGAGGTTATGTTCGCGCGCGCCCTTGATGACGATCGCATCGAGGGCGCGCGAGGGTGCCGGCGCCATACCTATGTGGAACCCCGCCCGGGCGGGACTCGTTGCGCGGCCGGCGGAGGTTTACACCGGCGGCGCGGGCTCGGTGACCCCGGGACGCAGGACGAGGTATTCGCCGACCACGACCAGGACGGCGTACGCCACGACCACCTGGCCGATGATCGCGGCGATGATCGGCCCGAGCAAGGGCGCGAACGCGAAGATGTGCGCGATCAAGCGGCCGAGCAGTTGCAGCACGGCGAGCACGATGCCGACGATCAGCGTGGTGCCGAAGCGGGCCCGGGCGATGGCGAAGGATTCGCGCAGCGCGTAGTACCCCGGCCGGTGGCCGACGACGGCCGCCGCAATCGTGTACAGCGTGAACAGATAAAACGCGAACAGCGAGAGGAACAGCGTGAACGGCGCGAGCACGAGCGCCACGATCCCGGCCAGGAAGAGATAGATCGCCGCCACCAGCACGTTCCCGGCATCGTCGTGCACGGCGCGCGAGCCGTCGCTCAGCGTCGTCGTCCCGGTCCGCCACGCCACGCCGGCCATGCCGGCCGTGTAGCACTGGGTGATGATGTAGCCGGCGATCGCGATCACCGCCAGCACCAGCCCCGAGACGAACGCCCCGGCGCCGTAGGCAAACGACATCGTCGGGCCGCTGGCCTCGCCGTACGTCTCGGGTTGGGTCAGGTTGAGCACGCCCGTCACGATCCCGACCACCAGACCCACGACGACCCCGGGCACGATGATGATCCAGTTCCGGGTCAGCAGATCCCAGGCGCGGGCGAAGACGTTCTCGACGGTGGGAGCCTGCACGATTTCTCCTCTTGATGGCCGAGGCGAGTCTGCCTTAGCCTCGAGGGTTCTTTACCCCGAAACCAGGCCCTTGCCCGGCCCCCAGCGGCAACACGTCGAGCACGCCGGCAATGGAGTCGACGACGGCGTCGGGCGGCCGGGCGCCGTCGGGGAGCGGGATCGCGTGGATGTCGATCAGCACGGTGAACAGGCCGACGCCGGCCGCGCCGATGATGTCGCGGTCGTAGCGGTCGCCGACCATCGCGCTGCGGGCCGGTTCGCTGCCCAGCGTCCGGCAAGCCAGCCGGAAGATCTCCGGATCCGGCTTGACCATCCCCATCGTGTCCGCCATGAAGACCGCATCGACGTGCTGCCGCAAGCCGACGCGATCGATCTTCTCGTCGTGCGTCGCGGCAAACCCATTGGTCACGATCGCGAGCTTGCAACCGTGCTCCCGCAGCACGCGAACCAGCTCGAGCGCGCCCGGGAACAACTCCAAGCTCTCGGCGCGATAGCGGGTGTAGCGCTCGCTGCACCGTTGGGCCAGCGCCACGTCGAACGGGACGCCGCTCGCGATCAGCGCGTCGCTCCAGAGCTGCACGCGCGCGTCGTGGATCGGCTGCGCGAGGTGCTCCTGCGAAAGCTTCTTCCAGAACCCGTTCGCTTCGGCCACGTACATGGTGAACAGCCGCCCGGCGTCGACGCCGCGTTCGGCGGCGACCTCCGCGGCGACGCGGCGTGCGGCCGCCTTGTACGCCGCCGAATCGTCGAGCAGCGTGTCGTCGAGGTCGAAGAGGACCGTATCGATCGTGCGGTTCACGGGCGGACGCGAAACGTTCGCAGGGCGAAGGCGGGCAGCACGAAGCTCAGCCGTTCGCCCTCGACGCGCGCCTCGCCCGCGACCGGCCGTTCGCAGGCGTCGACGGGAACGGCCTCGCGCATGCGGCCGCCGCAACGCAGCTCGACGCGCCGCGTTTCGCCGTCGCATTCGCGCACCCGCACGACGATGCCGTCGCCGTCGTCGGCGGGCTTGGTCGCGACGATCAGCACGGCCGGATCGTCGCAGGTGAACAAACGCACGCGATCGGGCTCGGCGTAATCGCGCCAAGCGGCTTCGAGCGCGCCGATCGTCGCGCCGGCGGTCGGCGCCAGCGCGTACGTGATGCGATGCTCGCCCCGGTCGGCCTGCGGGTCAGGCCACGCCGGCGCGCGCAGCAAGCTGGTGCCGATGCGCACGCCGCCGCTGCGCAGCCCGAGCGCGCTCCACCCATACGTATCGGATGCGAAGATCGCGACGCCGCGCTCGCCGTCGGTCGCGTGCACCCAGCGCTGCGCCGGAACCTCGAAGCGCGTACGTTCGGCGGGTGTCCGCGGCTTGGCGGTGCGCACCAGCGTTCCGTGCGGCATCCCGAAACGCACCTCATCGGTGTGCACGGCGAACCGGTGCTCGGCCCGGAGAATGCGGTGCCGGGCTTGCCAGTTCACGTTCAGCTCGATGCGCAGATACGGTTCGCCGGCGCCGAGCGCCACGCGCATCGTAATCGCGGTTCCGTCGCCCCGCAGCCGCACGATCAGCGCGTCGTCTTCGATGCGCGCGCCGCCCGGACGCAGCTTGCGCGGACGGCGGTCGTAGCCCGCGTCGAGGTTCCAGGCATCGAACGTGCGCGGCCGGTCGATGTAGAGCATCAAGCCGTTGGCGATCGCCGCCAGATTGCGGCCGTCGACGCCGGCCAGCTCGACGATCGTGCCGTCAGCGCGCACCCGCGCCCGCAAGTAATCGTTGGCGAAGACGAACTCCGTGCCGTCGGCGACCGGCGCGCGGGGTGCGGCCCACGCCGGCGCAACGTCGGCGCGCGGCAAAATCGAACGCGCGCTCGCCGCGACGCGCTCGACGATCCGTTCCGCCCGCTCGTACTCATGCAGTACGTCCGCGTACGCCGCGGCGATCGCGCTGCCCGCGATGACGTCGTGGAACTGGTTGCGCAGTACCAGCGTCCAGGCCGTGCGCAAATCGTCGCGCAGCGGCGCGATCGCACTGGCCGGCGCGCGCACCGCGGCGCACCACGCGCTCAGCTCCTCGGCTTCCCCGAGCGCGCGCTCGAGCGCGGCGTTGCGCGCTTTGACGTCGCGGTGCGTCGTGTACGTGCCGCGATGCGTTTCGAGATAGAGCTCGCCGCGGTATTGCGGCAGCGTGCGCCGGTCGACGCCGGCAAACCAGTCCGCCAGGCTGCACCACGGGCGGGTCGTGCGATCCTCGCCGGCGATCTCGCGGTCGGTCACGCCGCCGCCGCCGTCGCCGTAGCCGTGCACGAGGATCTCGTGCCGTTCGCGCGCGGTCGCCTTACGCAACGGCGTGGCCTCGCCGTCGTAGCGGTCGATCACGGCGGCCACGAGGTGCGAACCGTCGTCGCCGTACCAGCAGAACTGCGGATAGGGCCAGCGCGTCGTCTCGTTCCACTGCAGCTTCGTCGTGGCGAAGGCGTGAAGCCCGGCGTGCGCGGCGAGCAGCGGCAGCGTGTTCGGGAAACCGAACGTGTCGGGCAGCCACACGACGCTCGGAACGACGCCGAGTTTCTCCGTCGTGTAGCGGATGCCGTAGGCGAATTGCCGCAACGTCGATTCACCCGACGGCGCGTGCAGATCCGGCTCGACCCACATCGAGGCAACGCTTGCGTCCCAGCCGCGCGCCGCCGTGATGCGGGCGAACAGCTCCGCGTCATCCGCTTCCACCCACGCGTAGAGCTGCGGCTGGCTTTGCGCGAAGACGTAGCGATCGTCGAGCGCGAGCTGGCGCAGCGCGGTCGCGAACGTGCGCAGCGCTTTGCGCCGGGTGTCGGCATACGTCCACAGCCAGGCGACGTCGAGGTGGGCATGCCCGACCATCGGGACCTCGCCCGGACCGGCATCGGGCAAGGCTCCGTACGCATCGGGCACCGGGCCGATCTCAAGCTCGTCATGGGGTTGCTGCTCGGCCCGCGCGAGCATCCAGCGCCAGCGCACGCCGTCGCCCGGCGGCAGTCCGGCGACCGGCAACGAACGGCGCTCGACCTGCAGCGTCAGCTCGTGCGCTCCCGTGCGCGCCGGCACGTCGATGGTGCCGTGCTTGCCGTCGAAAGCACCCGCGACCGCGCCGTCGATGCGCAGCAGCGCTCCGGTACGCGTCGGATACGCCAAGCGCACCGGCGCTTCATCGAACGTCACCGTCGCGCGCAGCGTCACGGTGCGGTCGTCTTCACCGCACCGCTCGAGCCGCACGCGCATCGTCAGAACGTTTTCGTCAGGCTGTCGTTGGTCGCCGAGCAGTTGTTGCGGGGCGCACGGTTTTTGTCGTCGAGCACGTACCGCACGAGCACCTCGATCGGGTCGGTGCGCTGCGAGGTGTCGCGGAAGATCCGGAACTGCAGCGGATACGCCACCCCGGCCGCGAGCGCCGGCAGCGGTTGCTTCGCGACCACGCTGCCGTCCCGCACCAGCTCGGCATGTTGCGCGACGCGCGGCTGCTGCGCTAGATTCCCGACGTTCGCGAACACGCCGGTGATAAGCAGGCGATCGGCGGTCGCGGTCCGGGGGGAACCCTTGATGACCTTGATCTGCAGATCGGTGACCGAAATGTCCGCGCCCGGGCACAGCGGGCCCGGTCCCGATGAAGCGAAGGCGAGCATGCCGGCGAGAAAAGCCGCGATCATGCCTGCGAAGTTAGCCCATCGCGGAAAGAATCATTTCGCCCTTCGAGGGGCTCAGGACATGCCTCACGGCCGCGCGAGCACGGCAAACGAAGCGAGCCCGGCCGACCGGTCGATGCGCCGGCGCGGCAGCGTGTACGGCGCGGCCAGCGAGGTCACGACGCCGGGCCGCTCGGTGAGGGCCGCTTTGATCCCGGCCCGGCGCATCAGCGTCAGCGTGTACGCGTCCCACCGGCCGGCCGGATAGGCGTACGTCGTCGGCCGCGCCAGGTAGTGCGTCAGCGCGGCCACGCAGTGGTCCACCTCGTGCGCCGCCCCGCTGCGGCCGATCCGGCTGAGGTCGAGATGGCGCGTGCCATGGCAACCGATCTCCATGCCGGCCGCGCGCATCGCCCGCAACTGCGACCAGCTGGCATGCCGTCCGTCACCGATGAATCCGGCGCTGACGTAGAAGCTGCCGCGATCACCGTACTTGAGCAGCAACGGCGTGACGACGGTGGCCGAGTCGGTGTAACCGTCGTCGAAGGTCAGGACGACCGCGTTGACCGGATGTTCGCCGCGCCGCAGCGCGTCGGCCAGATCGTTCATCGTCAGCGTGCGGATCGCATGCGCGCGCAACCACTTCAGCTGGGCTTCGAAGACCGCCGGCTCGAGCGTCAGCGAGCGGCCCACCGGGCCGGGCGGCGTGACCGGATCGACCATGTGGTACATCAGCACCGGCACGCCGCCGGCCGGCGCGGCGGCATTCGCCCCAACCGGCATCACGCTCATCAGCGCGAACAACCACCACAAACGCATCACGAACTCCCTGGGATGACGACTGCAAGCGCGCGGAAGCGCAACGTTCCGGCCGCGCTGACCGGCGGCCCGCCGAGCGAGCGCACGACGTAGATCGAAGTCAGCCGCACCGGCGGGTTGAGGTCCGGCGGCAGCGCGATCGCCACGCGCCGCCAGCCGGTCCAGTCGACGCTCTTGGCCAGGGTGAGCAACGCCTTCTCACCGTAGCGGTTGACGAACGACGCGCGCAGCGGCACGCCGTTGCCGTCGCCCAAGACCTCGACGCTCAGCCGCACCGGTTCGTCGGGCAGCGCGATCGCCGTGTTCGCGTACGCCGCGCGCGCGGCACCGGTGAAGTCGTAGGTCAGCGCGGTTTCCGGATACGCCGGCACGGTAACCGTGTGATCGCCGACGCGGATCAGCGTCGTCGCGGTGGCGCCGGCAAGCGATGCCGTGACCGTGACGTCGCCGCCGTGCGTGTCGTACACGACGTTCGTCCCGCTCTGCGGCTGCGCGCCGAACATCCAGCGCACCGGCGCCGTGCCGAGCACGACCGGTGCACCGCGTTCGTCGGCGCCGGTGACGGTCAGCGGAAGCAACACGCCGCGGGCCGGATTCGGGCGGTCGGGAACGATCGTCAGCGTCGCGACGCGATCGACGGTGCGGTACGGCACCTCGGCCGTCAGCGTGCCGCCGATTTCCCGGACCGTCGCGAGATGCGGGCCGAGTTGCGCGCCGGTCTGCAACGGCGCGACCGTCGCCGCGCGCAGCACGTGGTCGGCATCGTCGACGATCGCGCCGCG
>Ga0181536_10003033_pt1 | contig 18483 bp, 22 predicted proteins | sample PEATcosm2014_Bin_41_FD_121105 | JGI IMG/M metagenome (GOLD analysis project Ga0181536, IMG submission 121105) | Peatland microbial communities from MTU Mesocosm Facility, Houghton, MI, USA - PEATcosm2014_Bin17_60_metaG | ecosystem: Environmental > Terrestrial > Soil > Wetlands > Peat | place...
AACCAGGCAGCAACTGACACTACGGCGAGCCTCGAGGCGGCGATGGCGAAGCTTCGGGAAGAAGTCGGCAATTCGGGGCGGGCGATAGCGGAGAGCAAGCGCGAACTCGCAAGCTTGGCCGAACCAAAACCGGTGTCTCTCAACCAGGCTGCAGTTGACGCTGTGGGGAGCCTCGAGGCGGCGATGGCGAAGCTTCGGGAAGAAGTCGGCAATTCGGGGCGGGCGATAGCGGAGAGCAAGCAACAACTGGCAAGCTTGGCCGAAGCGAAATTGGCCTCTCTCAACCAGGCAGCAGTTGACGCTGCGGGGAGCCTCGAGGCGGCGATGGCGAAGCTTCGGGAAGAAGTCGGCAATTCGGGGCGGGCGATAGGGGAGAGCAAGCAACAACTGGCAAGCTTGGCCGAAGCGAAATTGGCCTCTCTCAACCAGGCAGCAGTTGACGCTGCGGGGAGCCTCGAGGCGGAGATGGCGAAGCTTCGGGAAGAGGTCGGCAATTCGGGGCGGGCGATAGGGGAGAGCAAGCAACAACTGGCAAGCTTGGCCGAAGCGAAACTGGCCTCTCTCAACCAGGCAGCAGTTGACGCTGCGGGGAGCCTCGAGGCGGAGATGGCGAAGCTTCGGGAAGAAGTCGGCAATTCGGGGCGGGCGATTGCGGAGAATAAGCGCGAACTCGCCAGCTTGGCCAAAGCAAGAATAGTGTTGCCCAATCAAGTTGCATCGAACGCTGTCGCGAATGTCGAGGCCGAGCAAAGACGGTTTCGCGATCCGTACGAGATCTCACGAAAGGGGCCGGGGGACGTCTCCACGCGACGTTCGGCAAACCAGCCCCTTACTGCCGATGATCCCGGGAATCCCTCAAAGCGACGAGGTGTGGTGGCCATGCTGTCGTTGGCGGCAGGGTTATTTCTGGTAGTGACTGTTCCTCCGTTGGGCGTGTATCTCTCAACTCCTCCCCCGGTCCAAATGCACTTGCAATCTGAGATGCCGCCTGATTTCGCCGATCAAAGTCCATACTGGAGCGTCAAGCGTCGCGCCAAGGAGGCGGAAACGGCACAGGCCTATTGGCGAGCAGCGGTATTTAGCTTGCAGAGGGGATACTCGTATGGCAGCGTCCTGCCGGCCGACCCTCTACCCGAGTTTCAGGTCGACAGTCAATTCACCTCTACTGGGGGCGCGGCGGCCGTTGCCCAAACGAGAGCCCGCTACTGGGAGAAACTCCGCGCATACTGGGGGCAGCGTCGGTTCTGGGTAGCAAGCCAACCCGTAAAGGAGACCTTGGGGGAACGCCTGCGGCGCTTTTGGGAACAGCACTAGGCCAAACTCGGGTGAAAGAGTTCTGCCGGCGCTTCTGCCGAAGATAACGGAAACCTGATCGGGTTGCCACTCGGCGTGCTGCAACCCGACGAGAGTCGGACGCCTTCCCTCGCCAAAACCGCTGCACTTGCCGGACTCCTCCCTGCGATCACTAACCGTTTTTCGCCAGACTCCCTCAACAAAGGGCCGCCACTGTCGCGTTCCTATGGGCACAGGGTTGACCGGAGATAGCCGCAAGAGCATGGTCGGGGCGCGCGGATTCGAACCGCGGACCTCTTGCGCCCAAGGCAGGACACAATACACTATCTTGTTGATTCTAAAGCTCTCTCACTTGCTCGTTTTGGCCTGTTTTGCCCGGTGTTTTTGGCTTGTTGGCCCCAAGTTGGCCCCACGCAGACCCTCTTGAGTTTCTCTTGCCTCGGAAAAAATAGGACCATCCCGCCTGGGATGCTCCGCACGCTCAGCCACGAGGAGACGGCGCCGGCCGAGAAACGCCGGGGGCGGCGGCCCCGGCAGCAGGACGGTGGGGAAGTGGGCGCGCCCATCCGGGAACCATGGGAGTTGAACGATTCAAAGCAGGCGATGCCCGCCGTTGCGCTGACGGAGCTGAGGTAAATCCACCCCTCGAGGTGTTTGGGCGTTATTGTCCCCAGTTGTTCCCATTTTCCGCTGTCGGCCGCCGGAGTATGCGTGCTTGGGGGTTTGAGTTCTGCCGACGCAGCCAGCGATGGAAATGTATCGAGTCTCCTCGCAATTGGGTGCGGTTCTTTAGGAAGCTGTGAATCCGATGCTAAGAGGAGTACGATCCGCCCTAAACATTGCTAAAACACTTAGGCATGGCAAAGCAGAAATGGAACCAAGCATGGCAGGTGGCGCAGAGCAACTTCGGCGGTATTTGAAAAGCCTCGCCCCTGGGAAAGTGGAAAGAAAATCCTACTTAGCGGAATTGCTTGCCGCCTGCTGGGAGCAGATACCGTCTTCGGGTCTCGAGCGCATGACGACGGACTAACTCGCCCGTATTGAAAGTGTGGAGTGGGCTCCACCGAAACTCTTCTTTATTATCGAGCTGCAAGGTGCCACCGTGATGGGATCGACGCGTGGCGCGTTACACTGTTGGACGATCGACGTCGATACGTGGACCGCTGACTGCGACGCTCATTACAGCTATCGCCAAATTCACGAACGCGACGCTCCGTTGCGGATCCGTCCTCTCGTCGATGAAATCGCTCAATTGATTTTGGACGGCAAGGACGATAAGCGCCTCAAATGGTTTAATGGCAGAGCGCACGTGCGGGTGCTGGTGAGAAAATTCATTTCGGGGAGATTCGAGCAAACGAGGGAAGGGCGCAGAAAGAAATTCAGACTTGGGCTGAATGCTGCCCTTGAATCTCGAGGGTGGCAAAGAGCTCCTCGCGCTCGTGACCTGTATTCGCGAAGCGTCGCATCGAGGCGGTAAGAAGCCGTAACCAAGTGGGAATCAGATCCGGTCGATTATCGAGCGATGTGATGGGGGTCAAATAAGTCCTTGAGGCTTAAGCTGTGACCACATACAATGGAGCCTAGGAAAGACCCCGCAGAGAAAAGCGGGGCGGCGTCTCCAGTAACCTTGACAGTGCCTCGGAGCGGCGGAGGGCCTTTGCGGAGAGTTGAGGAAGAAGATTCTTCCCCAGGGCGTGTGTCTCCACGGTTAAAGCAGTTCCTGATGAATCCTCCCGAGATTGAACTGTGCTTGCTGCTCTCTCGAGCCCAACTTTCACCGCAGGCGTGGGAGCGGGCGCTGGAACTGCTATCTACTCCCCTGCGCTGGGAGTTTCTGCTCGAACGCGCCAAGGCCTTCGGTCTTTTTCCCCTGGTCTACACTGGGCTTAGCACACATGGGTTCGGAATTGTTGCTGGATACGCAATTCCGTAGCCTGCTTCTTCCGTTCGGCCTTCTCTTCGGGGCTGAGACCGACCGAGTGAACCGCGTGGGTCTGGCACTTGCGGCTGGTGCAGACTTGGAGCTTCGTTCCGGCGCGGTTTGGTCCGACTGTCACCGATCTTTACATCGAGAACTTCAATGCGGAAGGGTCATATCAGACACCGAAGGGCTGGGTGCGGCCGGAGCATCGAACAGAGACGATTCACGTGAAGGGAAAGCCGGATGTCACTGTGGACGTGAAGGTCACACGGCATGGACCGATCATCACGGAGCTGGTGCCTGGCGAGTCACGGCAACTAGCACTGCGCTGGACTCTGTATGACGGGCTGCGGTTTCCGTTCATCGACGTGAACGAGGCGCAGAACTGGGAAGAATTCACGAAGGCGTTCTCAACATTCGGCGCTCCCGGGCAAAACGTGGTGTACGCCGATGTTAACGGAAACATCGGCTATCACGCGACGGGAAGGGTGCCGGTCCGCGCGGCGGGCGATGGCAGTTTGCCCGTCAGCGGAGCAGATGATGGGCACGAATGGACTTCTTACATTCCGTTCGACAAGCTGCCGAGCACCTACAACCCGCCGTCAGGAATTATTGCAACCGCAAATGGACGAATCACACCGGATGGGTATCCGAATTCGGTGAGCATGGAATGGGACGCACCATGGCGGACGGCGCGGATTTATCAGGTTCTCGCATCGCGGCGGAAGTTTTCGCGGGCTGACATGTTGGCGCTGCAGACGGATATCCACTCCGAGCCGGATCTGTTTGCGGCAAAGAACTTTTTATATGCGATCGATCATGCGTCGAACCCGTCAGCGCGCGCTAGGCGGGCTGCAGATCTGATACGGGGTTGGGACGGACGCATGCTGGCCGGCTCGGCAGCGCCAACGATCACCGAGGCATCGCTGCGCGAATTGCGACGCCTGCTGCTTGAACCCAAACTGGGAATTGCTCCTCCGGAAACGTCGCTCAAGGTGGATTCAGAGTATTACACGGATACCGAAAGCAGCACTCTGAGTTGGAGGACCTACTCGTGGTTGTTGCGGTCGGTGTGGATCGAAAACATCTTGCTGAATCGCCCAAAGCAGTGGCTGCCCGAGAAATATCCGAACTACGACGAACTGCTAACGGCGGCGGTCGATGCTGCGGTCAGTGAATCGCAGGCTCCGAAGGACCTGACATCGTGGAAATGGGGCGTGGCAAACGCGGTAGAAATACAGCACCCAATTCTGGGAAAGCTTCCGATTATCGCGAACTGGTCGGGACCGGGCGTGAAGGCGCAGTCGGGCAACGGATATACGGTGAAGGCGGTGACGCGAGGCATTGGGCCTTCGGAAAGATTCACCGCCGATCTGGCCGACCTGGATCAGTCGACCCTGAATATCGTGACCGGGCAGGGCGGGAATTTTCTCAGCCCGTACTACATGGATCAATGGAAAGCGTGGTACGACGGGACGACTTTCATTCTGCCGTTCAGCCCCAAGGCGGTCGCGGCCGCGAAGACGCATGAACTGACATTGGAACCGGACCGGTGACGAGTGAATTGAGTCTATAGGACACGATTGCCATCGTTCGCGCACATTGCCGATCATTATTTCCCTCCCGCGCGATTTTTCGCGCCTGGCCTCAAAGCCAAGGAGCGCGGAGCCGTTGTTGCTGGCTCCGCGAGAGGCTTGCCTTTTGCCGCCATCTTCTTCTTCGCCTAGACCACGAAGGAAGGCGTGCGGTCCTCATGGAACGGGCATTGGGCAACAAGGCGCTGCCCGCTCGGCCGCAAGGGGACGAACCGGCCAATGAGGTCTTCGATCGGCAGGCGCGATTTCAATTCCTGCACCTCGGACCCTCTGCCGGGAAGCGGCGGCCCCGGTGGAGAGTGCCGGCTAGCCGTGGCCAGCCGCAGAGGGGGAGGTTGGGCCGCACCGAGAAGCCGTTCGAGGTCATCCAGGCCTCTGCCCAGCCGGACGAAAAAGTCCGTCACATCGCCGCCTTCGCCCACTTCCTCCGGCAAGCCCGCGCACCGTTGCCAAGAAGGTCTTGGACGCGACCAAACTCTTCCATGCTGACCATGGCCGGGTGCTTCCCGTGGAACCACTGTCCTTGATGGACGATGTGCCCCGCATAGAACGGATTCATGAGCATCCTGTAGAGGCCGCTTACGACGATCGGCATTCCGCCCCTGCGTTTCCGTTGCAGGGTCCGCAGTCCCATCTGATCGGTGGCGAGGTCGAGCAACTGCGTCACCGAATATGAGCCGGTCAGGAAGAGCCGCCACAGCTTCTGGATAAGCAGAAAGCGGTCAGGGTCGGCAGTAATGATCTTCTCGCCGGCCTCGGATCGGGCGTTCAGATAACCGATGGGAGCCATGTTGGGCAGCCAGCCCATCTCCCGCTTCGTACGGTTGCCCCGCCTCACGTTTTCGCTCAGCGAGTCCACGTAATACTTGGATTGGCCGAACATGATCGCCAGCATGAATTTGCCTTGAGACGTGTTCTCGACCGTGTAGGTCGGGAAGCGCATATCGGCCAGGGTTCCGGTATCCAGGAGTTGAATGATCTGGCCGCCGTCCAACGCGTTCCGGGCGAGCCGGTCGGGGTGCCAAGCGAGAATACCGTTGGCGCGGCCCCGCTCGATCTCGCTGAGCATCGCGTTGAAAACTGGGCGGCCCGGCGTCTTGGCGCTCTTCGCTTCTTCTTTGGTAGCTATGACGCGAAGTTTCTCCCGTTCCGCGTATTTTTGCAATTCCTGCATCTGGGACTGGATAGACAAGACCTGATGATCCTCGTCCTCGGTGGATTTCCGACAATAGACGAAATATTGATTCACGAGGGTTATTGATTGTGGGGTTGAGTTTTTTCGACCTTTGGAACAGTCTACCGAGACGTCCAGTTTTTTCAAATGCGGTCAATCCCGAACTCTTTACAAAGGGGGCAGCTCTTGAAGTCGTGGCCCTTGGGCGGTTCCCTCGTCAGAAGTCGAAAAAGCGGGAGCAACTCCGCCGCCGTAAGCGGCGGTTTTTCCTCACCCGCTAGGTTCTGGGGTTTTGGTGGTGAGTCGCTCGGTTTTGGGTGCATCGCGGTTTCAGGCTACGCCAGCCCGAAGGAGCGTCAAAGGCGGGAGAAGTTGCCGGAGGCGGCAAGGCCGTCGCAGAGGTCATTGCAAACAAAAACGCCAGTCCACGCGAACGGACTGGCGCAAGAAATGAAGTAACCGGCTAGCGCGAGAGGCGAGAGGCTTCGCTTTGAAAGAACCGTCTCACCTCCTCCCAGGGCAGTGGTGCAAGCAGGTCGGGCATCGGGTCCTTCTCGGCGTCTTCAAACCAGGTCAGGGATTTCAGAAGGTGCGTCAGGCTGTGATTCACCCCTGCGTATTTTTGCTTGAACCATTCGAGCAATTGGGCAAGGCCGTACAGCTTCGCCACGGCGTAGAGATCGATGAAATCCCGCTTCGTCCCTCGGCTTGCGACCGCGCTCAGCTTCATGCTGGCGATGTCACGGGGATCAGCAACCTTCACGCCCTGGAACGGTGCAAATGGGAAGAGCACCGGATACGGGTAGGCGAGGAAACTGACTTTGATGCCCTGGACGGTCACGTGCAACGCGTCCGGGCCTTGCGCCATGAGCGCGAATCCGGCGAGGGATTTCATCCGCCGAATCAACACTTCCGGCTCTACCGAGTCGCGGCTGAAGAAATCGAGGTCTTGGGAACGGCGGTGTCCGAGATGGAGCGCAAGGCCCGTGCCCCCGGCGAGGTAGCACCGGTCAAGCACCCCGAGCGCTTCAAGGTCGTGCAGCGTGCGCTCCACCTGCGGGTTAATCACTTCCCGATGCCACACGTGTTCGTCGCTTTCCATAGTAATCACCTCCTTAGTGCACCAACAATGAGAGAAGGATTAACGGGCGGGGCGGAGCGCCGCCACGTCGTTAGGGGCTATCCCGTACACCAACGCCCAAAAGTTGGCCGATTTTCTCGAAAGGCGGCGTTCAGTAGCAATGACCCGCCTGATGTCCGCTTCCGAAAAGGTCTCTTTCATCCATTTGACAGCGTTTTCGTCTCCGAGCTCCAAAACGCGGGCTATGGCGTACTCGGGATAGGCCGTGGGGTTGAAGTTGTCAAGGTTCACGTCCCAGAACAAAGGATATAAGTGTTGTGGGATCATAGGGTTACATTGTACCGCATCGAGGCCAGAAGTCAATGTCCGGATGCCGTCGGAAATCCGTTATCAGACGAGTATCGGAGGGAGATCAAATGCGCTGCAAGGGCTCCAGAGCCGTCTTCCGATTGGGGAATCCCGTCCGAATCCTTGGCACTCTGGCGAGTTCACAACGTTTTGCCGGATGAGCTTTCACCAGCAGCCTCAAGCACGTCGGCGAAAAGCCGCTTGATGGCTACCAATTGCGTCTTGGCATGCCGCAGTTTCTTTCGGATGGCCGCGGCAATCTCCTGCGAGGTCATGCCGTGATGCCACGACATAGGGCGGAGGCATGTGAAATCAACCCTGTTTTCAAAGCCAGCGTAGCATCGACTCGCGGGGTGGAGGTGGAGGGAAACTGCTGCTGTGCGAAACCCATCCGAGAGTGGCGCGACGGGCGTGTAAAAAATGCCACGTGCTTATGAAGCCCGGGGCGTAGGCCAGAGTCACTTCAGTTTGGGGACCCGGGATGCGAGTTGCATCTGCAACCGCGCCAATGCGACGGCCCCGATCTGGTTCTCCTAGCTTTCGTCCGCGCCAAGCTCTACGCCGACCTGTTTCACGATTTGAATGAAGTCGCCAGAATCGGCGGCCCTAAAGAGAAAGGAAGAGCCACGCAGCGATCTGCATGGCTCTGTGTAATAGGAACTGCTACGCGATCTTCACCAGCGATTCCTGGACTTTCTTTTTGTCCTCCAGGCAAACCGGCAGGAAATCGCAGTACCCGCAGTGCTTGCCGGGCCGTTTGTAGAATTTCCCCGCCGCGATGTCTTCGGAGACGATTCGCACCTTGGCGAGGTACTCCTCCAGCCGGCCCGCGTCCCGTTTGGCGAAATGCCATTGAATGACGGGCTCTTTGGTTTTGGTGAGAATGCAGTAGGCGACGCGGTCCGCCGTGGGGTCGGCGAGCCAGTAGGCGGTCAGTTGATCGGAGAGGGCGACCTCGTGCTCTTCATAGCCTGAGGCCGCGGTCTTGAAATCAATGATCGTCGCTAGGCCGTCCACCTGGGCAAGAAGGTCCACGATGCCGATGAAGGGCAGGCGCATGGTGGTGACGGCGAGTTCGAATTTCTGCTCGATGCCGTAGACCTTCTGGATTTTGGGAAGTTCCTCCGTAACGAACCGTTCCAGAAGCTTTTTGCCTTTTCCCCTCAAATCCTCCCAGGACGTGCGCTTGTTATAGCGAAGCTCCAGGCTCTTGAGGTTGTCCCATTCCCGCAGGAAGGTGTCCTCGGGGCTGACTCCCTCGCGGAAGAAGTCCGCCAGGGCCACATGGATCAGCCCTCCGAAGACAAGGCTGGCGCTTTCGATCTTGGGCCGGAGATTCTCAACGTAGTAGAGGCGGTATTGCTCCGGGCAGGTGAGATATCGGTTGATGCGGGAGTACGAGAGGTGCGTGCGCGCTCTTGTTCGAGAACCTCGTCCGGCTCTTTAGTAAGGGATGTTGCCGTCATGGTTCCCTCCTTTGGGAGTGTTCCCCTTGACGGGGAACACCTTTTCCACGTTCACGTACTTGCCGTCGTCGCTGGGTTTGGTGGTGACGCGGCAGGGCAGATTCAGCCGGAGTCCCTCCTCGATGCCTTCGGGATCGATTTCGTATCCCGCCGAGCCCACGTGCGTGGCGAGCTGCTTGGAGGAACCGAAGAGGCGGCAGCGCCGGCCATCCATCTGGAAGGTGATGTAGAGGCGTTCGCCCCACCGGCCGTTCATCTTGCCGATATCGAGCATGCGGGCGAAGACCGGGCTGCCGTTTCCCCCGTTCGTGGGTGCCGGGGGAGTGCTTGGTGAGGGAGCGGTAGCTACGGCGTGCCCGTTGAGTTTCAGAAAGGATGTGACGATCTCCCGCTGCAACTGAAGCGTTTTGACGGCCTTGGCTTTGATCTCCTCCTCTTGTTGGCCCGACACCGGCATCGAAAACTCGACGGAGACTGAATCGATGCGTCCGTCAGGGCTGACGCTGCGCTTAATGAGCATGAGGGCCGGGGGCACTGGCTCACTCGGCTGGCGCGTTTTTCCCTTCGAGGCGGGAGGTTTTTCAGGTGGCGCGGCGGTTGGCAGGGCGTTGGCCGGCGCTTCGGCTGGCGGGTGCGGCGCGGGCGGGGCTGGCGTTTGCGGCCAGGGCGCGACCGCGAGGATGTGCTTGCAGCGCCACGTGACGTCGGCTTTGTGAGTTTCAAAATCCGGGCAGGTGCAGGTCCAGTGTTCGCCTTCCTGCCGGACGAGATAAATCTGTCCAGGGTTGTGGAGAGAGTAGACGCGGCAGCCTTCGTCGGTTTTCGAGGCGACCAGGGCTCCGTTCTCAGCGCGTTCTTGGCGGGTCTCAAACTGTGTTTGGGTCATAGCGACCTCCTCCTAATTGTCAAAGATTGGGTTCTCAAAGAACCAATCTCAGCGTAGGGAACGTACGGAGGCGTAAAAGGCGGGAAGAATTGCCGGAAGCGGCAAACTACGGAGACTTGGCGGCATAAATACTGTGGGCAACGATGGAGAGATACAGCCACAGACTGAGCGCGATATTGTGCTTTTCGCCCGGACCAACTACCGCAATGAGCGGCGCGTCTTCGGCATCAGGCGGGCCGACCGGCGGGCGCAGATGTACGTGATCGGCAAGACCGGGACAGGAAAGTCCACGCTGCTCGAAACCCTGATCCGGCAGGACATCGCGCGTGGTGAAGGTGTGGCGTTGGTTGACCCGCACGGCGACTTGGCCGAGAAGGTTCTCGCCGCAATTCCCGAAGAGCGGAAATGCGACCTTCTTTACCTCGATCCCATCGGCCCGGAGCCCCTCGGTTTCAATCCTCTCGAAAACGTCCCGCCACTCAAGCGGCCCTTGGCAGCAGCGGGTTTACTCGAAGTATTCAAAAAAATATGGGCCGATTCCTGGCGACCACGGTTGGAGCACATCTTGCGGAAGGCTTTGCTGGCGCTACTCGATCAGCCTTCGGCAACCCTGGCGGACGTGCTGAGGCTTCTCGTCAATTCAGCTTTCCGGCGGCACGTGGCAAGCAGGGTTCAAAACCCCCACGTGCGGAATTTCTGGCTTGAAGAGTACGAGAGTTACCCCGCCCGCTTCCGGGTCGAAGCCATCGCCCCGATTCAAAACAAAGTCGGAGCGTTTCTCGCGAATCCCATCCTCAATCGCATCGTGGGCAGGGCGACGAGCGCCTTCGACGTGCGACGGGTAATCGACGAGGGGAAAATCCTCATCGTGAACCTTGCCAAAGGCAAGATCGGCGAGGATGCCGCCGCGCTCCTGGGCGCCATGCTGGTCTCGAAAGTGAGCCTCGCCGCCTTGAGCCGGGCGGAGGTGCCCGAACGCGCCCGGCGTGATTTCTATTTATATTTGGATGAGTTTCAAAGTTTAACAACATTAAGTCTTGCGTCTATGCTAAGTGAATTACGTAAGTACAGAGTGAACATGGTGCTGGCCCACCAGTACCTGGCGCAGCTTGACCTGCCCATCAGGAGCGCGATATTGGGAAACGCGGGGACGATCATCTCATTCCGGGTTGGCATGGAGGACGCCGAGATTCTGGCGAAGGAATTCTATCCCGAGTTCGCTCCGGTGGACCTCGTGAGCCTGCCGAATTACTCCATTTACTTGAGGCTGATGGTGGACGGGAAGGTATCGGAGCCGTTCAGTGCGGAGACGGTGCAAGCTTCAGGCTGAAGAAGGCACGTGTGCGGGACCGACAACTCAATCCCAATGCAGTTGTTGTAGGCAAACGCGACTCAAAAGATTTTGAAATCTCCGCTCGCCTCGCATTTCCTTCCATCGGGGCTCCACTGCCAGGTAGATGAGCCAATCGCATCGTTCTTCAAACGCCCGCTCTAATGCATCCATGCAACGGGCCTTTTCTCGCAGCCCTGCGCGGACCAGTGCTTCGTAATACCCCGAAAAGTACGCGATTTTCTTATCTAGCAAGGCTTCCTTCAGGCGAGCAAGCTGGCGAAGCGCATTCTTGCGGTCTCGCTTCCTGCCGTAAACGAAACCAAGCGATGCAACGGTGGCAGGCAAGAAATCGATCTCGATGGATTTTTCGTAGTGCGGAATCGCCTGGTCCGGTGCCCCTGCCGCGCAGTAAAAGTCACCGAGAAGATGGCGGGCAGGTGCAAAGTCCGGGAAATTGTTCACCACTTCTTGGCCCAAGCGAACCGCTTCGACAACTCTCCCCGCAAAATGCATCAGCCAAGGCTCTGTGACGACGGTCATCGGACTCTCATAATCCACGTCGGCGGCAGTACGAGCGTGCGCGAGCCCTTCCTCGAATCGTCCTTGCGCGACCTGCAATATCCCGAGAAAACAGTGGGCGAGCTCATTCTGAGGGCTTAAACGCGGGGCTAGGTTAAGATCTTCCTCTGCCTGTTTCCAATTATATTCATAGATGAGGTAGGTGAGGCCCCGTAGCGCGAATGTGGATCCCATGTTGGGAGCTTCTGAGATTATTTCCCTTGCCATCGAAATCGTTTCCTTATGGAGGAGGCGCGCCATTCCCACATGACCCAAATTGATATACGCGAGAACGATGAGGGGATAAGCCTCGGCGATTTTATTCGCCTTGCAGAGCTCTTCGTAACGGTTAATGACACCAGCCAATGACGAGCTCCTGTGCGCTTTGACTTCATTGAGAGCAAGGGTGAGTTTTTTCTCGAGTGCGGACAACGAGGGACATGGGATCGATTCGACCAGGTAATCAGGGGACAACCGGTATCCTCTGCTGTGCACCGTGGTGATAATGCCTTTGCCTAGTTGCTTCCTCAGTTCCATGACGTGGAGGTCCACCGGATTGCGGCCCTCGTGGTACTGGTCACGCCGTGGTTCAAATTCATTTTTCAGTATTATGTTTCCCCTCCGCTGGACGAGTCGATACAACACCCTGAACGCTAAGGGATTCAAGGGGACAGGTTTCCCCTCTCTGATCACCTCCCTCACATGCCCATCGACCAGTAAATCGCCGGCCCGGTACGAGGGTGGTATTTCCGTTTCCCGTCTCATGACGGCCTCACTCGCCACACTCTCTTACAAAACCCTTACAAATTTCTAACGATCATCAGAGTAGCCTTCCAGTGCCTCCGTTCTTAAACTCAAGACGCTGGGGGGAGTTGGCCGCTCAGTGCAGAAGAAGCAATCAACCGGACGCGCAACTACTTCCCTGGCGAAGTCGAGTATATGAAAAATCCCGGGGTGCTAGAACACCCCAGGTCCCGCTTACGCGGGAGCCATTCATCATCGAGGCACCGATGACAAACAGCCGCCGCGCCACCACCGCCCCAACGAACGGTGCTGACCGCGCCCCCTCCTCGCTGACCTCGACTTTCACCTCCCCCTGTCAGGGCAATCAAACCCTAGGGAACGCCAAGACGCTTTTAAACGTGGGCTTCAGTTGCTCGCCGGAGCACTTCATGGGTGGCGAAATTTCTCTCTATCGGCCCCGGCAGGATGGCCTGGCCTGCCCCGCGTGCGTCTCCTTGAACGCCGCCGGTCTGGCCGATATTGCCGCCGACCCGCTGTTTTTTCCACCCCTAGCGGTCCTTGCCGGGCTCGCGGTTCATCTACTGGCCGCCGAGATCACCAATTTTGACAAGCAGGGCGATGCTCGGCCCAACTTCTTCCTTTATGACGCCTTTGCGCACGAGTTGCATGCGCTGCGCGTGCCCCGCGATCCGAATTGCGCCATCTGCGGTTCCGTGGGGGCCCGGACGGGACTCGAGGAAAATGCGATGCTCGCAGCCCAAGGAGAATGTCGATGAGCGGGCAGATGCCCCTCCTATCGGTGGTCACTTTTGCGTTCGCCTCCTTGATGCTCTCGGCAATTGTGCCCGCCGCTCGCTTGCATCTGGCGTTGTTTTGCATCGACTTCGAAGCTCAGATCGAGGCGCTCGCCGTTCACCGGAAGCCTAGCTGTGAATTCTGCGGGAGGGCGTAGCCATGATGCTGTGCAGAGTGGTGATGCTGCTCCTTAGCGGCGCCTTCGGAGGTCTTCTGGCTCTGGCCATGATGGGCGCAGGGCTCGCCATAATGGGCGCGCCGGAGTCAGCAAAGCGCCTGCTCAAGAATCTCGCGATTGCGCTTGGGCTCTTTGCGCTGGGGACCTGGGTGCTTCACTGTCTCTGCGCAATGGGGCGTTGAAAGACCATGGATATATTACTTCACCTCGTGGCATGTTTTGCCGCATTAACGCTCATCGCGGCGGCTTTAGTGTATCCCTTCAATCCCGAGGTGGCTCAGAAACTTCTTAAACGCCTGCTGTTTTCGCTTCTCGGCGTTTTGGCGGGACTGGATTTGGTTTGCCAGCTCGTGCACCAGCTCGGCGGGTTCTGCGCAGGAATTCTCTTCATGCTCGCGAGCGGCGTGGCCTATTGGGTGCGCGAGTATCGGATGCGCCCGCCCAGCCGCCCAGAGAAGCCCGGCCGGGCGGAACGCAAGCCCATTCTACCGGGCGGGAGGTAACAATGCGCTGGCTGCTCGACCAGTTCTTCGGAGCGAAGATCGAAAAGGAAACCGACCGTTATCTGGGCCGGCTTGCTCTCTCGCCGACACTCGCCTCCCAGAAGAATGCGGCCGAGCTTCTTCAAGGCTTCGCTTCCGCGCCGGCGCCACGCGTCACCCTGGGCAGAACCCCATGGGGCCAACGGGTGGTTGTCCCGCTTGACGAACTCACGAGGGCGTTCGGCCTGGTCACCGGTGGCACAGGATCAGGCAAGAGCATGTTCGCCTTGTTGATTCTGAAGGCGCTGATCGAAACGTCGCCCGACGCGCGACCCATCGGGTTTGGGGTGATTGATCCAAAGGGAGATCTTTTCCAAGGAGCGCTCTTCCTGCTGCACGAGCGCCTCGCGCGCCTTTCGGGCACCGATCCCTCCGCAGCCGAGGCCCTCCGGCGGCGCATTGTGATCTTGGATTTTGCGTCCCGCGATCCCGTGAGCTCGTACAATGTGCTGGCCCGCTGGCCCGAGGCGGAGCCCGATTTCTTCGCCTCGAACCGCGCCGACCTGTTGCTCGACTTGCTCGAAGGTGGAGACGGGTTGAGTCTGGGCGGGACCGCCGTCCTCCAGAAACTCATCCTGCTTCTCTCCGAATCCCTCTTGCCGATTACCTCCCTTACCGACGTTCTGCATGACGAGGGCTTGCGCGGCCGCCTTCTCGCAAGCTGTAGGAACCGCACAATCGCAACCTACTTTGCGCGGCAGTTCGCCGCCGTGCCGAAGCCCACCTTGGCCGCCATCGAGCGGCGCATGGAGTCGTTTTTCGCTTCCGAAGGCGTGCGTCTAGCTCTCTCCGGGAACACGGCGCCGGACTTCCGACGGCTCCAGGACAAAGCGAAGATCGTGCTCGTCAATTGTTTCGGGGAGAACATTGCCCGCAGCGTGCGGCGGCTGCTGCAGGCGCTCGTCGTATCCGACATCCGGCAGTCCGTGTTCGCGCGCCGGGACAAGGAAAACCCGTTCGTGTGGTTCACGGACGAGGCCCAGCATTGTTTTTCGAGCCCGCAGTTACGGGACAGCATGAACGATATCGTCTGCATGGCGAGAAGCTTTGGCACTTATTTTCTCTTCCTCACGCAGAACATCGCGACGGCGGTCCAGGACGCCCGCATGCTGGCCGTTCTCCACACGAACGTCAAATGGGTTTTCGCAATGAGGGGCGACCCATCGGATTGCGCTTTCTTGAAGCCGGCGTTGCCTGTTACGGGGAGAAGAGTCCGCCCGCAAGCCGATCCGTTCGCGGAAAAGACCTTTTACTCGATAAGTGAAGAGCGCGCGCTGGCCGTGGACGAGGTTGCCCGTCTCCTGGGTATACAAGCACACAAGACCGACCTGCCGCCATCCCTTACCTCACATCAAGCTCGGCAAGTACCTGCGCTTCGAACCCTCTCAGTTGGAAGCCATGCTTCACGTGCTCCGCCGAGAGCCCCGATAGAGTTGAATCATGTTAGGGACACCGAGTACACTGGGGCCACGGCAAGGAGAGAGCCGACGAATCAACGAGAAATCCCATACCAAGGAGATTTCAGTGATTCGAAGGCGATATCAAGTTGGAAGTTTGGAAAAAAGGAATGGCGTCTACCGGCTGCGTTACCGGGTCGACGTCATAGGCCCCAGCGGCAGGGTCGAGCGCCGCAAGCGGGAATCAATCACGCTCGGCAAAATCAGCAAGCGGGCAGCCCGTCGCAAGCGCGACGAGTTTCTTGCACAACACGGGATCGGGGACGCACCGAAGGCAGAGATGGCGTTTACAGACTTCTGGCACTCGCACTACTGGCCGAACGCTGTCGAGGGGAGGAGGGACAGCAGCACCCAAAAGTTCTACACGAGCCTCTTCACCAATCACATCGAGCCCGTCTTCGGCCAGACAGCTCTCTGCGACATCAAGCGGTTCAATATCGAAGCTTTCCTTTCTCAAAAGCTCAAGGAAGGTTACTCAAGCCAGACGGTCCACCACCTGCGCAACGTCATAAGCAGGGCGCTTCAGACGGCGCGCCGGTGGGAGTGGCTCGAAGAGAACCCGGCGCGAATGATCGAACTCGGGAAGGTCCGCAAGGTCCGGCCGGCTCGGGCACTCTCCCTCGAAGAAGTCGTGACGATTGCCAAGAGTCTGCCGGAAGGGCCGAGGGCGGTCTTCGCAACCGGGGTCTTTTTCGGATTACGGATCGGCGAAGTGCTCGGCCTGAAGATAGCGGATGTTGATTTCGAACGCCGCATTCTGAAGGTGGAGCGCTCGGCAACACGGGGGGTCATCAAGGAAGCGAAGGGGCCGGAAGGGAAGCGTCAATTTCGGCTTCCCGAGCTTGCCTTGAAGATTCTCCGGCACTGGCTTGAGTCAAGACGAAGCGACTCCGAGTGGCTGTTTCCCACCCGGAAGGGCGGTATCTACGACGACCGCACGTACTGGAACATGCTCATGAAACCGGTCGTTGACGGCCTAGATCTTCCCCATTGGAGTTGGCACTCGATGCGCCACACGTTCCTCACCTTCAACGGCCTCCGCGAAGACCTGTCGCTTCCGGTGTTGCAATCGCTCGCTGGTCACGCCAGTCCCGAAACCACCATGCAGTACATCGACAAGTTCTGGCGTGAAAAAACTGATGCGCTTGAAGCCTGGGCCGAGAAGTTGGCCCCACTTGGACCCATGTTCGAGCGTGGCGGAATTACGCAGAGTCAAGTCATTCAATAACAAGAGGTTTGGTCGGGGCGCGCGGATTCGAACCGCGGACCTCTTGCGCCCAAGGCAAGCGCGCTACCAGGCTGCGCCACGCCCCGAATGGGAAGATGCCTCCATTTTGCCAAGCTTCCTCAGGCGTGTCCAGTCCGAATCTTGAGGCCGGATACGACCTCCGGATATCACTGGTGCCTTCTCAGCTCTAGCGTTACACTATGGCGGCCAAGGCGGCAGAGGCAAAAACTCCTGTGCTGCGGCGAGGATAATCGCGCGGAGGGGGTGTAGCGATGAAAAACGAGATGGATCGCCGAGACTTTCTGAAGTATGGGGCGGCAAGTACGGCAGCGATGAGTTCTGTCAGCCACAGTTTCGGACTTGCACCAGCGTCGTCGGAGAAACCGCTGCGGCTCGGTATCGTCGGGGTCGGAAACCGCGGCACGAGCCACGTGGAAACATTGCTAGCCATGGGCAGCGTTCAAATCCCTGCGCTCTGCGACATCAACCAGGAGCACCTGGAGCGCGCGCAGGCCATGGTCGAGAAAGCAGGGCAGAAGCGCCCGGAGGGATACGGGCGCGATGTGGAAGACTACCAGCGACTGATGTATCGTGATGACCTGGACGCCGTCCTCATCGCGACCTACTGGGAATGGCACACCCCCATGGCCGTCTGCGCGATGAAGTCCGGGAAGTATGCGGCGGTGGAAGTCCCGGCCGCCCTCACCGTGGAGGAATGCTGGGATCTTGTGAACACGAGTGAAGAGACCAGCGTGCCCTGCATGATGCTCGAGAACTGGAGCTTCCGGCGCGACAACCTCGCCGTGTTGAAGATGATCCGCGCCGGCTTGATCGGGGAGATCGTGCATTGCCACTGTGCGCATTCGCACAACTGCATCGATCACTGGTTTTTCGACTCGGAAGGGAACATGCGGTGGAGCGCGGAGTATCTGGTGAAGCGCAATGCCAGCCAGTACACCACGCATGCGCTCGGGCCGGTACTCAGTTGGATGGACCTGGGGTGCGGCGACTACTTCGATAAAGTGGCGTCCTTCGCCAATCGTTCCCTGGGGATCAATCACTATTTCGCGACCAAGTTCGGCCCTGACCATCCCAATGCGAAGCGGAAATATGCCCAGAGCGATATTGTTACGACGCTGGTCAGAACGAAGAAAGGCAATACCGTTGTTATTAACTACGACATGCAGTTGCCTCGGCCTTACGACAATCGCTGGGAGATCCAGGGCACGGAAGGCGTTTACAACGAACAGCGCAATGCGGTTTACCTCCATAACCGCAGTCCCAAATACGAAGAATGGGAGCCCTTTGACCCCTACCAGGAGAGATACGAGCACGAGTGGTGGAAGCCTCTCGAGGCCCGTTCGCGTTCCGCCCCCGCTGGGAAGGACGTGATCGAAAAGCAGCTTGCACTGGGGCATGGCGGGACCGACTACCTGGAACTCGAATTGTTTCTGAACGCCGTGCGGAACAAAACGCAGACCCCGGTGGACGTATACGATTCGGTGCTGATGAGCGTTCTCTGTCCGCTGTCGGAGAAGTCGATCGCGGAGGGCGGTTCGACCGTCGAGTGCCCCGACTTCACCCGAGGAAAATGGAGCGAGAGGAAGCCGGCGTTTGCCCTTGAGATATCGTAAAACGAGAAAATCACGTCATTCCCGCGAAAGCGGCAATCCATAGTGTTTCGGACCAACGATGGGCCCCCGCTTTCGCGGGGGCGACGACGGTTGTGATTTTCATTCACTCCGCTGGAGGTCCTGGTTCACAGTTACATCGTTACGGACTTGGCGCTGCTTGTGGTCATGCTGGCGCGCGAGCCGTTGTCGTGGCGGCAGTTGGCCTCCCTGGGTCTCCCGGTGTGGCTGAGCCTGGGGATGATTGCTTTCT
>Ga0181536_10003034_pt1 | contig 18474 bp, 16 predicted proteins | sample PEATcosm2014_Bin_41_FD_121105 | JGI IMG/M metagenome (GOLD analysis project Ga0181536, IMG submission 121105) | Peatland microbial communities from MTU Mesocosm Facility, Houghton, MI, USA - PEATcosm2014_Bin17_60_metaG | ecosystem: Environmental > Terrestrial > Soil > Wetlands > Peat | place...
AACAACGCGGCGGTCTTGCCCTGGATGACCGCCAGGTACTGGTCCTCGGTGGTCGAGAGGTCGTTCTGCGTCTGCAATTGCAGCACTTCGCCCTCCGCGATCGTCGCGGCGGCACGCGAGAGAATGCTCAGCACGGCGAGCGACCCGTCCTCCACCATCAGCTGAAAGGCGCGGGCGAACAGGAAGTCGCCCACCAGCACCGAGGCCTTGTTGCCAAAAATCGCGTTGGCGGAGGCGAGGCCGCGGCGCAACTGGCTCTCATCGACCACGTCGTCGTGCAGCAGCGTGGCGGTGTGGATGAACTCCACGCAGGCGGCGAGATCGACGTGGCGCGCCCCGCCGGCGGGGCCGGGATAACCGCAGAGCCGCGCCGAGGCCAGCGTCAGCAACGGCCGCAACCGCTTGCCGCCCGCCGCCACGATATGCGCCGCGAGTTGCGGGATCAGGGCGACGGGGCTGTCCATCCGCGCGATGATGGCCCGGTCGCAGGCCTGGAGATCGTCGCCGACCAGCTCGACCAGAGCGGTGAGCGCATCTTCGCCGCCGCGCGCCGGAAGGGCTGGAACGGGGACGGTCTCAGCCGTGCGAGGACTGGCGAGGCCGCCCAACGAACTCTCCTTAAAAAATTGCTTCCGAAAGACGGGGCACCATATCGGCGCGGTTGAAAACCGGTCAAGCGGGGTTTGGAAGGCGGGGGGCCGCGCAACCCGTCGTCACCGGGCGTGGCCCCCCGTTATCACCGGGCGTGGCCCCCGTCATCACCGGGCTTGACCCGGTGATCTCTCGCGGCAGCGCGCGTTGACAGTGGCTGGTATCGGTGCGGAAGCTCCAGACGTCCTTGGGGTTGATATCACGGATCACTCTTTGCCGACGGTCGTGGGCCCGGCGGGCCCGGATGGTTGGGGGTAATCGGGGATCACACCTTATAGTTCCGTGCATGCGTTCAAGATATCACGACCGTATCCGCCAGGAATGGACACGGGCGTCACGCGGCGGTTCGCACCGCCTCAATCGCCGCCCCCGGTTCATGCGTCAAATGACACGCCGAATTGTGCTCCGCACCAACCGCCCGCAACACCGGCTCCTCCACCCGGCACCGCTCGAACGCGAACGGGCACCTTGTATGAAACCGGCAGCCGCTCGGCGGGTTGATCGGGCTCGGCACATCCCCGGTCAAAATAATTCGCTGCCGCTTCGCCGTCGGGTCCGGCACCGGCACCGCCGACAGCAACGCCCGCGTATACGGATGGTGCGATGAAGCGAACAACGTCCGCCGGTCACAGATCTCGACGATTTTACCCAGGTACATCACCGCGACCCGATGCGTCAGATGCTCCACCGTCGCCAGGTCATGGCTGATGAACAGCAGCGCCAGCCCCAGTTCGTCCTGCAAATCGACCAGCAAATTGATGATCTGCGCCTTCACCGACACGTCCAGCGCCGACACTGCCTCATCGCAGATGATCAGATCGGCGCCCGGCGCCAGCGCCCGCGCGATCCCGATCCGTTGCCGCTGCCCGCCGGAGAATTCGTGCGGAAACCGGTTGATCGCGTCGCGCGGCAGCCGCACCTTGTCCATCAGCAACTCGACCCGCTCGGTCACCTCGCGGCGTCCCCGCGCCAGGCCAAAATTGGTGATCGGCTCGGCCAGAATATCCCGCACCTTCATCCGCGGATTGAGGCTACTGAACGGATCCTGGAACACCACCTGCACTCGTTGCCGCATCGGCCGCAACTGGGAGGCCGGCATGTTGTCGATGCGCTCGCCGTCCAGGTACACCTCGCCTTCGGTAATCGGATACAGCCGCAGGATCGCTTTGCCGACGGTCGATTTGCCACAGCCGGACTCGCCGACCAGCGACAAGGTCTCGCCCTTGCGGATATCGAAGCTGACGCCGTCGACCGCGTAGACATAGCCGGTGGTCAGCCCCATCAGGCCGCCGTGGATGGGGAAATGTTTCTTGAGGCCATTGACCTCAAGCAAAGGCCGGTTGCCGCTCATGCCGCCATCCGGCGTTCGGTGTAGTGGCAGGCAGCCCAGTGACCAGCGGCTTTCAGTTCGATGGCGGGCGCGACCTGGCGACAGAAGTCCGTTGCCAGATCGCAGCGTCCCGCGAACGGGCAGCCGACGATCCGCTGCCTTAAACTGGGCACCAGCCCGGCGATTTCCGCCAGCTTGCCGCGGCCGCCATCCGTCAGCGAGGAGCCGAGTTTTGGCACCGCGCCGATCAGCCCGCGCGTGTAAGGATGCAACGGGCGGGCGAAGATTTCGAAAACCGACGCCTCTTCCACCTTGCGGCCGGCGTACATGACGATCACCCGCGCGGCCATTTCGGCGACGACGCCCAGATCGTGGGTGATCAGCATGATCGCCGACCCAAGCCGGGTTTTCAGGTCGCGCATCAGGTCGAGGATCTGTGCCTGAATGGTCACGTCCAACGCCGTCGTCGGCTCATCGGCGATCAGCAGCCGCGGATTGCAGGCCAGCGCCATGGCGATCATCACCCGCTGCCGCATGCCGCCTGAGAGCTGGTGCGGATATTCTTTCACCCGGCGCGCCGGTGCGGGGATACCGACCAGGGTCAACATCTCGACCGCTTTCTTCTCCGCGTCGCGGGCGTTCATGCCCTGATGCAGTTGCACGGTCTCGCCGATCTGCCGGCCGACGGTCAGGACCGGGTTCAGGCTGGTCATCGGCTCCTGGAAGATCATCGAGATGGCGTTGCCGCGGATATCGCGCATTTCGGGTTCGGACAGCGCCAACAGGTCGCGGCCCTCGAAGGTGATGCGGCCTTTGATCTTGCCCGGCGGCTCGGCGATCAGGCGCAGGATCGACATCGAGGTGACCGACTTGCCGCAGCCGGACTCGCCGACGATGGCAACGGTCTCGCCGGCCTCGACATGAAACGACACGCCCTCCACCGCGCGGACGATGCCGTCCGGCGTGGCGAAATGCGTCTGCAGATTCGCGACCTCGAGCAGCGCCATCAGAGCCGTTTCGCCAGTCTTGGATCGAGCGCGTCGCGCAGCCCGTCGCCCAGCATGTTGACCGCGAGCACGGTGAGGCACAGGAAAATCGCCGGGAAGAACACGATGTATGGCTTGACCTGCCAGAGCGCGCGGCCCTCGGCCATGATGTTGCCCCAGCTTGGAATGATCGGCGGCGTGCCGGCACCGAGGAATGACAGCGTCGCCTCGCCGATCATCGCCGAGGCGCAGATGAACGTCGCCTGCACCATCAGCGGCGCCAGCGTGTTCGGCAGGATATGGCGCCAGATGATGACCGGGATGCGGGTGCCCGAGGCGATCGCGGCCTCGACATAGGGTTGCTCGCGCAACGACAGCACGACGCCGCGGACGAGGCGGCAGACGCGCGGGAATTCGGCCACCGCGATGGCGATGATGACGTTCTTCATCGACGCCCGGGTCAACGCCATCAGCGCGATGGCCAGCAGAATGCCCGGGATCGACATCAGTCCGTCCATTACCCGCATGACGATGGCGTCGAGCCAGCGGGTGAAGCCGGCGACCAAGCCCAGCGTGGTGCCGAGGATCGAGGCCAGCGCGGCGACGGAAAACCCGACCGTCAGCGACACGCGGGAGCCATAGATCACGCGGGAATAAACGTCGCGGCCCAGCATGTCGGTGCCGAACCAATAGAGGTCGGATGGCGGCCGCGTGCGTTTGGCCGGGGCGAGCGCCGTCGGGTCCACCGTGGCCAAGAACGGCGCGAAGATGGCGATCAACACCATCAGGCCGAGCACCGAGCCGCCAAGCGCGATGGTGGGGTGGCGGTAGATGAAGCCCATGACCCGGCCGCGTCGTTTCGGCTCCGGCAGGACATCGGGCAGGGTGGGCGCGACGGCATGGCCGCCGGCGTCGATAACGGAAGTGCTCAATACCGGATCCTCGGGTCAAACACGGTGTAAAGCAGGTCCACCGCCAGGTTCACCAGCACGTAGGTGAAGCTGAACAGCAGCACGACGCCCTGGATGACCGGGTAATCGCGGCGCAGGATCGCGTCCACGGTCAGCCGGCCGAGGCCGGGAATGGCGAACACGCTCTCGGTCACCACGGCCCCACCGATCAGCGTCGCGAAGCCGATGCCGACGATGGTGACGATCGGCACGGCGGCGTTTTTCAGCGCGTGCACGAAAAGGATGCCTTTTTGCGCGACGCCCTTGGCTTTCGCCGTGCGCACGTAGTCCTGCGACAGCACATCCAGCATCGTCGCGCGGGTGATGCGGGCGAGCAGCGCCATATAGATCAAACCAAGCGCCACCGCCGGCAGGATGAGGTTGCGCAGGAACGGCACCAGGCCCTCGGTGATGGAGGTAAAACCCTGCACCGGCAGCCAGTCCAGTTGCAGTGCGAACAAATACGCCAACAGGTAACCGACCACGAACACCGGCGTCGAATAGCCGAACACCGCCACCATCATCACCAGCCGGTCGATCAGCGTGCCGTGTTTCCAGGCCGCGATCACGCCCATCGGGATGGCGACACTCAACGACAGGATCAGCGTCAACGTCATCAGCGACACGGTCGGCTCGATCCGCTGCGCGATCATGTGCGAGACCGGCAGGTTGGTGAAGATCGAGGTGCCGAGGTCGCCGTGCATCACGTGCCAGAGCCACTCGAAGAAGCGCACCAGGAATGGCCGGTCGAGACCAAGCGAGGCGCGGATGCGTTCCACGTCCTCGGGCGAGGCCTGATCGCCGGCGATGATGGCCGCCGGGTCACCCGGGGAGATGTAGAGCAGGCTGAACACGAACAGCGCCACCATCAGTACGACCGGGATGGTGGCGAGGACCCGCCTGATAAAATACGCCAGCATCTCAGGTTTTGCTCACGTCCCAGAACACCGGGAACGGCGCGTCGACGATCCCGCTCAGGTTTTTCCGCCACGCCTGATAGAACCTGAAGAACCCGGTCGGGATATAGACGACGTCCTCCATCGCGGCCTGATTGAGATCGCCGATGATCTTCTTCTCGGCGGCGAGGTCGGAGGCCAAATACCATTCGGCGATTTTCGCCTGCACGGCGTCCGATTTCGGCCAGCCGAACCACGCCGTATCGCCACTCGCGTCCAGTGCCGTGTACGGCGCCGGGCTGATGCAGTCGGCGCCGGCATGCCAGGTGTGGAAAATGTGCCAGCCGCCTTTATCCGGCGGTTCCTTGCTGGCGCGGCGCTGCCCCACCGTGCCCCAGTCGAGCGCGGTGTATTGCACGTTCATGCCGATCTGTTTCAGCAGGTCGGCGGACACGTCGCCCTGTGCCTTGGTGATGGCGACATCGGTCGCCACCAGCAATATGATCGGCTCATTCTTATACCCGGCCTCGGCGAGCAGTTGCTTCGCCATATCGTATTTGCGTGGGCCTTTCAGCGGCTCGCCGCCCTGTTCCGTATAAAGCGGCGTGTCGGGCGTGAAGAACCCGGGCAGTTTCTTCCACAGCGTTTCGTCGTCGCCCACCACGGCGCGCATATAGTCTTCCTGATTGAGCGCGATTTGCACCGCGCGGCGCGCGCGCACATCGTTGAACGGCGGATGCAGGTGATTGATCCGGAACGACCCGATGTTGCCGAGCGGATCGGCGATATCGACCACGACGCCCGGGGTCTTTTTCAGCAGCGGCACGAGGTCGGGGATCGGCGTTTCCCACCAATCGACCTCGCCATTTTGCAGCGCGCCCGAGGCGGTGGCGGCATCCGGCAGGATCTTCCATTCGATCCGGTCGAAATTCATCCGTTTGCCGCCGGCCAGCCAACTGGCTTTTTCCGCGCGCGGCTGGTATCCGGCGAACCGCTCGAACACCGCGCCGGAGCCGGGCACCCACTCGTCCTTGTTAAACCGCATCGGTCCGGAGCCGACATAATCGCTGATCTGTTTGAAGGGATCGGTGGCGGCGATCCGCTCCGGCATGATGAACAAACACGGCGTACTGCTCTTGCCCAGGGCGAAGAGGAGTTTGGGGTAAGGAGTTTTAAAACGGAAACGGAACGTGCGGTCGTCCACCGCCTCCAGCGCGTCGAGTTGCTTTTTGATATTCACGCCCATGCTGTTGTCGCGCGGCATCCAGCGCGTGATGCTGGCGACGGCGTCCCTGGCCAGCACGGGCTCGTTGTCGTGGAATTTCAGGCCGGGCCGCAGGCGGAAGGTCCAGGTTTTGAAGTCCGCGGTGACCTCGTGCGCCTCCACCATCTGCGGTTGCGGTTCGAGTTTGCTGTTGACCCCGTACAGCGTGTCCCAGATCAACAGGGAGCCATTGCGGACGACATATTGCGTGGTCCAGATTGGGTCGAGGTTGGCGAGGTTGGCCTGTGGCACGAAGCGCAGCACCTTGCTGTCAGCCGCCCGGCCGATCCGCGGCGCCGCCAGAAGCGTGGCCGCGCCCGTGGTGGTACGCAGAAAATCGCGTCGTCGCATTGGTTCGGTGTTCCTCGCCGCCCTGTTGAGATGCCGTGGCTGGCATGTCCAGAACGGGTAGCCTGCCTGATGTTGCAGCGCAATTCCAGTGGTGTCAGGCGGGTGGACCGCGGCCAGGTCAGCGGTTACGCTGATCGTCCAGACGGCGAATGAGGCACCGGTGCCGCGACCCGAGGTGACATTGCCCGCTGACGGGCTGATCGCGGTGGTCAAACGCGATTGCCCGACCTGCGAATTGACCGCGCCGGTGCTGGCGGAACTCGCCGCGCACGGCGGGCTGACGGTGTTCACCCAGGACGATCCGTCGTTCCCGGAAATCGTACCAGGCCGGATCGACGATACCGCGCTGAATGTGTCGCACACGCTGAAGATCGAGATCGTGCCGACCTTGATCCGCCGCGTCGATGGCCGGGACGCCGACCGCACTTATGGCTGGGACCGCGCTGAATGGGAGCGCGTCAGCGGCTTCCAGGGCATCGGCGCCGGACTGCCCGCGTTCCGGCCCGGCTGCGGCGCGCTGAACGTCGAACCTGGCACCTTCGAAGACCTGCTGGTTCGCTTCGAGGAAACCGGTCTTACCGCGCGCCGGGTCGAACTCGGCGACGATGAGGACGAGTTCGAGGCAACCTTCGAACGCGGCTGGTCCGACGGGTTGCCGGTCGTGCCGCCGACCGAGCAGCGCGTGCTGCGCATGCTGGCCGGCACCACCCGCGAGCCGAAGGCGGCCGTGGGCCTGTGCCCGCCCAACCTCGCGGTGCTGACGGTGGAAAAAGTCGCGATCAACGCGGTGATGGCCGGCTGCAAGCCGGAATACCTGCCGGTTGTACTGGCGGCGGTCGAGGCGGCGCTCGGTCCGGCGTTTTCCATGCATGGCGTGCTGGCGACGACGATGTTCGTCGGGCCGGTGCTGGTGGTGAACGGACCGATCCGCCGCCAGATCGGCATGAACGCGCGCGGCAACGCGTTGGGCCAGGGCAACCGCGCCAACGCCACGATCGGGCGCGCGCTGCAACTGATCATCCGCAATGTCGGTGGCGGCCGGCCTCAGGAAGTGGACCGCGCGACGCTCGGCAATCCCGGGAAATACACCTACTGCTTCGCCGAGGACGAGGAAGGCTCGTGCTGGGAGCCGCTGTCCGTCGAACGCGGCGTCGCGCCCGGCGTATCGGCGGTCACCGTGTTCGCGGGGTTCGGGCTGCAAGGCGTGGTGGATCAGAAGTCACGCGATCCGGAAAGTCTGTCGCGCAGCATGGCCGAGTCGCTGAAGGCGATCCACAACGTCAAACTCGCCCCCGCCTGTGACGCGATGCTGGTCGTGTGTCCGGAGCACGAACGGACGTTTCGCAACGCCGGCTGGAGCAAGGCGCGGCTGTACGAGGAACTGTACAAGCTGTGCGAAATTCCCGGCGACCTGCTGGTCGCCGGAGCGCGTGGCATCGCTGAAGGCCACAGCCCGGCGGTGGCGGGCACGATCCGGAACAAATTCCGTCCGGGCGGTCTGTTGATCGTGCGCGCGGGCGGTGGTGCCGGCATGTTCTCCGGCATCATCGGCGGCTGGTCGTCCGGTGGCCCGACCGGCTCTCTACCCGTAACCAGGGAGGTGAAATCGTGACCGTCTTACTGGATCCGACATCGGAACAAAGTCCGGCGTCGCGCGAACGGCTGGCCCGGCCGGATAAATTGCGGGGACTGACCGTGGGGTTGCTGGATATTTCCAAGCCGCGCGGAGACGTTTTCCTCGACCGGCTGGATGCGAGGCTGACCGAACTCGGCATCACCGTGAAGCGGTACAGGAAACCGACCGTCGCCAAACCCGCGCCGGTGCCGTTACGGCAACAGATCGTGGGCGAGGTGAACGTCGTCATCGAGGGACTCGCGGACTGAGGCTCCTGCACGTCGTGCTGTACGCATGACCTCGCGGATCTCGAAGCCAGCGGAATTCCTTCGGTCGGTGTCGCCACCACGGAGTTCATCGATGCCGCCGCCGCGCAGTCGAAGGCGCTCGGCACCGATCCGGCGTACGTGTTCGTCCCGCATCCGGTGCAGGATCGGACCGATGACGAACTGAAGCAACTGGCCAACGATCACCTGGAGGCGATTCTGGCGTTGCTAGTGAAACAAGGCGGTTAAACCGAACGCCGTTGATCGACCCGGCCTCTCCTCGCGTATCGGCGGGGACCGGCCGGGTCATGACCGGTGCCGAGTGCCCGCGCCACCTTACCCCATCACCTCCTGGACCGAGCGAACGACGTGACGCAGATCGCCGGTGCGGCGCGTGACCCCGATGGCGTCGAGATATTCCAGCACGATAATCGTCAGATTACGGCCGATGCCGGTTCGCTTGTTGAACTCGGCCGCGCTGAAACCCGCCTCTTCCGATGCGTCGGCCAGCGTATGCGCGGCCTCGCCAAGCGCCACGATTGTGTCCGGTAGAAAGAAGCGGTTGCTCGCCACGCCAATCAAACGCCCGAACCGTTCGAGACGCCGCAGCAACGTCTCCATCTCCTCCGGCGAAGTGCGCATCTCCGCCGCCAACTCCCTTACCCTGGGTGGTTTTAAATCGGCGGCGGACAGAACGGCATTGATCCTTGTCCACATCGCCTCATCCAGCGGCGCCAGCACCGGATGATGGTCGGGTAACCGCCAGGCGACCCCTTCGCGCACGACCGCGCCGCGCGCGCGGCATACCTCCAGGACCGCCTCGGCGATACTCGGCGGCACGGTGCCGGCGGCACGCAGCAGTTCGGCCTTGCCCGGTCCCATCTGGTCCTGGTGCTCGGCATGCCAGGTGGCCAAAAGCCGGGTCAGGCTGGTCCCAACGCGCGTGATCGTCGCCGCTGAAACCACCACCGGTGCCGCCTCGGAGCCAATGCGGATCGCCTCGCCATTCGTATCCGGAACGAAATCCACCGCCAGGTTCCGCGCCCGCACGAAGCGCCGGACGTCAACCCATCCTTCCGCCGCCAGCAGCCTGCGAAACGAGTCCGCGGGATCGGCGATCGCATGCGCCGTGAGCGATGCCGCCCGCTGCTTCCGCCGCACCCGGCGCTCGGGAGAAAATGGATCGATCACGTGACCGCCCGCCACCACCCGTCCGTTGGAAGCATCGCGCAGAATCAACCGGTCGCCATAAAGGCAGGCACTCGGCTTATCGAGGGCGATGGTGACGAACCCACTCTCTCCGGGCGCCAGATCGCCGGAATTGTGCATCAGCACGCGGCCGGTCAGGCTGGCGGCACCCAAATGAACATGCGCGCGGGCGGCGTGGCGGGCACCGCGATCCGCCACGGCGCGAACCAGCGCGTCGATGCGTTGCGTGGGCGCGTGCAGGGATGGATCGATCAGCCAGTCACTGCGTTTCAGTCTGGCCCGTTCAATCCGCGGCCCGGAGATCGCCAGCGCGCAGCGGTCGCCCGCCCGCGCGCTCGTGGCGACTTCGTTGTGCACCTGAATGCCGCGCACCCGCGCCGCCAGCCGGGATGGCGACAGCAGCAGACGGTCGCCAACCGAAACGATGCCGGAGGCGGCCGTGCCGGTGACGACCAGGCCCGCGCCGGCGGGTGAAAAGCTCCGGTCGATCGCCAGGCGGAAGCCACCGGATGCATCGCGCGCCCGCTGTGCCGCCGCTTTGGCTTCGATGGCGGCGAGCACCGCCGGAATGCCGTCCCCCGTGATGCTCGAGGCTGCCAGCATCGGCGCGGCGGCATAGCCCGCGTCGTCCAGCAGATCGCGCAGCGCCGCCCGGGTCGCGTCCAGACGCGCGGCCTCGACCCGGTCGATCTTGCTGATCACGGCGGTGATGTCGGAAATCCCCGTCAGCCGCAGGATCGACAGGTGCTCCCTGGTCTGCGGCATCGGTCCGTCATCGGCGGCGACCACCAGCAGCACGGTGTCGATCGACAACACGCCCGCCAGCATGTTGGACAGAAACCGTTCGTGTCCCGGAACGTCGACGAAGCCGACCATCGCGCCGGACAGCATCCGGACATGGGCGAAGCCGAGATCGATCGTCATGCCGCGCTTTTTCTCTTCCGGCAGCCGGTCCGCGTCGATCCCGGTCAGCGCGCGGATCAGCGCTGTCTTGCCATGATCGACATGTCCGGCCAGCGCAATGATCATGCGCGCCGCGGCTCCGGCGTCATCGTGGAGCATCCGCCAGGACGACGGTCATCGCGCGCGCAGCGAAGCAATCTCCATACGCGGGACACGGAGATTGCTTTGTTGTCGCGCTCCTCGCGATGACAGGAGGAGGCACCGGTGCCGCGGCGGATCCCCCGGACAAGACGGGACCGAACCAAAACCAACTACGCCGGCGGGCGCGGGCCACTCAGTTCGTGAGTGCGCGTCGTGACGCACTGGTTGAACTTCGCCGCCGCCGCGCCGCTGTTTGGCTTGCCGTTGAAGATCTTTTCGCAATACGTCAGTGCCTGGCCAATGGCCGCGTCGGGCCCAGGGGGAGGCGGCGAGAGGGGAGGCGGCGGGAGGGCAGCCGGACTAAACAGCCGCCAACCCTCGGCCAGCATGCACTGCTGGAACGCAGTCTCCCGCGCTCCCGCATTCGTATCGGCCGCCGACCGAGCCTGCGGGAGGTACCCCGGACCAACGATCTCGCAACTTGGCCCGCCTGACGTCGGCATGCAGTACGTATTGGGATTGGCGAAATAGCCCGGGACACCGAACGTGACCGGTGGAAATCGCGCCTGGGCCGCGTTCTCGCAGTTCGACGCCGCGACCTCGAACGCCGCTTCCGTTCCACCCGGCCGAGCCCAATACTGAATGTACTGCGTGCACCCGCCCACCGTGAGCAGCATCGCGGCGACGAGCAGAAGGCGCCGCACCGCTCAGCTCCCCACTTCGATCACCGCATCCACCGCGAAGGCGCCTTCGCCCTCCGGCATGGCGAACACCGGGTTGATGTCGATCGATTGCAACCGCGGACCGGCGGCGGCGGCGAAGGCGGACAGGCGGGACAGCGTCTCGGCCAGCGCCTTCACATCGGCTTTCTTGCGTCCGCGCGCGCCGAGCAACAAAGGCGCGCCCTTGATCGAGCGGATCATTTCCTCGGCCACGTCGGCGCCGAACGGACAGCGGCGGAACACGACGTCCTTCAACACCTCAACGAAGATGCCGCCGAGACCGAACATCGCCATGGGGCCGAACACCGGGTCGCGGTGAATGCCCAGGATGCACTCGACACCGCCTTTGAGTTGTTTGGCGACGAGGACACCGTCGAGTTTCGCGGTCGGCGCGGCGGTCTTCGCGCGGTCGAGCAGCAGCGCGAACCCTTCCCGCACCGCGCTGGCGTCGATGACATCCAGCAGCACGCCGCCGATTTCGGATTTATGGACGATATCGGGCGACAGGATTTTCATCACCACCGGGTAACCAAACCGTTCCGCCGCGGCGACGGCCTGCTCGACCGTGGCGCATTCCGCCTCGGGCGCGGAGGCGATGCCGGCGCCGGCCAGCAGGCGTTTCGCTTCGGCCTCGGACGGGTTTTTCGCCGGCAAGGTCACGTCTGGCACGGTCGGCGCCGGCGCGGCGGCGGCCGCGGCGAAGGCGGCGCCGTAGCGTCCCATCGCATCGATCGCGACCACGGCGCGGGTCGGATCCTCGTGTACCACCCAGCCGTCGGCTTCTAGTTCGTCACGCCGGTCCGGCGGCACGATGACGGACAACACGTAGAGCCGGTCGGGATTTTCCGTCTTCACCGCGTTCAACTGCTCGCGGATCGCCGGCCAGCGGCGCGACGACGCGGTCATGCTGAAGAAGCCGAGTACCGAGGAATACTCGCCGTCACGCACCATCGACTCGGTAAAGGTCTTGACCAGCGTGACGTCATTCGACACCTGCGCGGTCGCGTCGACCGGATTGCGCGGCGCGCAGAACGGCACCAGATCGCGCAGTCGCTTTTGCGCGGCGATCGGCATTTCCGGCATCGCCAGGCCAAGGCCCTCCGCCACGTCGGAAATCAGTACACCGGCGCCGCCGGATACCGTGATCACGCCAAGCGTGTTGCGCACCGGATAGATTTTCCGTGTCGCGGTGTGCGCGATGTCGAGCATCTCCTCCGAATTGCGCGCGCGGTAGACGCCGAACTCGGCCATCACCGCCTCGGTGACCGCGTCATCGCCGGCGATCGACGCGGTGTGCGATTTCGCCGCCTTGGTGCCGAGTTCGCTGCGCCCGACCTTCTGCATGACGACGGGCTTCTTCGCCGCGCGGGCGGCTTCCAGCGCCGCGATCAGGCCGGGGGCTTCCCGAATGCCCTCAGCGTAGACGGCGATCACGTCGACCTCGGGGTTTTCCGCCAGCCAGCCGATGCATTCGCCGACCGTGACGTCGGCTTCGTTGCCGGTCATCACGCACAGCGACGCGCCGATGCCGCGGTTGCGCGCCAACGTGTAAAGATGCGTGCCATACGCGCCGGACTGGCTGGCGATGCCGATGCGGCCCGGCACCGGCCAGCCGCTGTCGAACGACGACGAGAATGTCGCGTAATACGCCCGCCGCGCGTCGAACACGCCGAGACAATTGGGGCCGAGAATCCGCATGCCGTACGACCGCGCGGTGGCGACCATTTTCGCCTGCGCGACTTCTCCGGATTCATCCATCTCGGCGAAACCGGCGGTGAACATGACGATCGCTTTGACGCCGCGTTTGCCCAGATCCTCAACGGCCGGAGCGGCGACCTCGGCGGCGACGGCGACGATCGCGACATCGGGCGTTTCCGGCAGATCGGCGATCGAGGCATACGCCTTCAGACCTTGGACCTCGGCCCGGTTCGGGTTGATCGGATACAGCCCGCCCTGGAAGCCCTGCGCGCGCATATAGGCGATCGGCCGGCCGGAGATGCGGGTGGGGTCGGACGACGCACCGAGCACGGCGACCGAACGGGGAGCCAGGAGCGGCGTGAGGCCGGAGAAGCGGGACCCAGTGGAGCTGGACATGACGGATCTTTCCCAACGTTGTGCGATGGGCCCGGCGGCCCGCGCGTTGGGGGTCAGTCTGGCGCCGCCGTCACCGAACGGCAACCCAATGGGGGACGGCGCGGCGTCAGGCGCTATTGACGGTGCTGCATCTCCGCGTGGACGGCCGCTGCCTCAGTGCTGTCCTTGCAGAGGTAGGTCGCCCGGATGGTGCGGCCTTCGCCGCGCGTGTTGAGGCTCTCCAGAACCGCTGTCTTGCGGCTGAAGATCTGGCATTGCTGGGTCGCGGTGTCGTTGGCGGCCACCAGTTCGCCGGGCGGCCTCGCGCCGAAGTCGAGCAGGACGGAATCCGGGTTGGACGCCACGAACTCAACGGTATGCCCAGGCGTGGACGAGGAGAAGATACCGCACCCGGTCAGGGCACCTGCCACGCAAACCAGACTCACGATGGTGGCGATCCGCATCAAACGACGTCCTTCCCATGGGCAGCGGGCCGGAATCGGGACGATCCGGCATTGCATGAACGATGGGTAACCGTATCCGTACCGGTCGCCACTGGCAAGGTAAACGACTTCCCGGCATGCTGGGTCCCGCCATTACACCGGAGTATGTCATGCGCTCGCCACAGAGTGCGTCGCACCATGAGGGCCCGGCCCCGTTACGGGGTCGCGAGCACTTCGCCTCGCGGCCGTGCCCGGAGAGTCCGGCGGCGTCGCCGCGTCACGCCCGCGTGGCCGGCGATGGCCCCATTGATCGGCGCCCCTCATGATCCCCGATGACGATCCCGTCGACCTCGAGCCCCTGGGCGACTTCCTGGACTCCGCCCGGGCGCCGGAGGCGTGCATGGACCTGTCCGAACTGGACGGCTTCCTGGCCGGCCTCGCCGTGGGACCCGATCCGGTCCCGCCGGAGGAGTGGCTGCCGATGGTCTGGGACGATGAAGACCCCGAGTTCGAGGACCAGGCGGAAGCCGATCTCATCCTCGGCACCATGTTCGCCCGCTACAACGAAATCACCGACGGTCTGGACAGTGACGAGCCCGGCTACGACCCGGTCTACTGGCAGGACGCCACCGGCCGCACCGTGGTCGAGGACTGGGCCGTCGGCTTCATGCGCGCGGTCGGCATGCGGCGCGAAGCCTGGGAGGGGGTGCTGGAAACCGCCGAGGGCGCCAAACTGTTTATCCCCATCGTCGCCGTCGCCAGCCTCAGCAGTCCCGACATCGAACCGGAGGACATCGGCATCTCCGCCCCCGACATGGACGAGTTGCTGGCGCACGCCGATACCGTCCTGGCCGCCTGTGTCGTTGGGCTGCATGTGTTCTGGCGGGAACGGTCGGCGACGACGCGCCCGCGGCTGACCATCCCCGCCTCCCGGACGCGCAAGCCGCACTGAGCGGGGGTAGGGGGTCAGTTAGAATGTCCGCAAAGGGTGGATTGCGGACATTGGCGGCGAGGACTGCCGTGACGGATGACAGATCGCGCGACCGACGATCCCTCACGATACAATCGCCCGAAGCGCACGAGGCCGCCCGTGATGCCTCTGGGCAAACTTTACGCTGTGCTCCGAGGGTTAATGGGTACCTTATTGATGGCTCTGCAAGGCAGAGACGGCTTTCTCCAACGCATCGACGCGGCTTGGCATCACATAATTCTGGGACGCAATTGTCCAAGCCACAGGGAAAATGATTGCAACAGCCGATATGAAAATTGCCACGGCACCGAGCCTTGCCGCCCACCGTGGGAATCCTAATACTTTTTCAGCAACGTCAACTACCAAGTTATCCATGGCCAAAAATGTGCTCGAAAACAGCCGTGAACGTGTTTTTATCCGCGCGAGGTATGTGCTACTAGCTATGATATTACTTTCAACTGATATTTCATTGTGGGATAAGAACATCACTCTAATGAACGCATCTCCTTTCCGTATGTCAAAGTAACTGTTGCTGAAATTAACAACGGCTGTCGCAAGGTGGCCGCACCAACCTGGGTCAACCACGCCAACATTGAGTGCAAAAATACCCTGGTGTGCCCAAGTGGTTCGTAAAGTTGCCAAGCCCGTGACATTGTTTGGTAAGGCAAATTCCTCCTTTGAGATTACCCAAACGATACCACGTGGAGGGAGGATAAAGGTGGCGTCCTCGATGGTCTTCCCTTCCATTATGATCTTACCTACCGTAGCATCATAGGTGGTTGAACGCTTGCCATCCCGCTGGGAGTCGTGGATGATCCCTTTAGCCTCTATCTCCTCGCGGACCAGAATCATGATGTTTCACGAGCCTCCGACATGAGTTCGTTTGGAAACCTAACACGAAGCGAAACTGACCGCCACTACCTCGAAATGGCAATCACGGAAAGTGCTTCTTCTGACGACCCCAAGAGGGTATTCTTTCCAAGGTCGGCGGTGGGAGTCGTCATCGCGAACCGGTCGGGGCTGCTGGCGGCATCCGCAAACGTTGTCCCTCCAGGATTGGCCGGTGCATTGCATCTGGACAGTCGAGACTTAGCGGAGGCGGAGCGGTATTACTTCATAGAGCATGCAGAAAGGGCGGCGATTTATAAGGCCCTATTGCTTGGTAAGGCGCTTGAAAATGCGACGATCTACGGCACACGTTTCCCTTGTGCGGATTGCGCTCGGGCGATTATCTGGTGTGGCATCAAGCGAGCCGTATTCAGTTCCGGCCTTTCAGGCGAAGAGCATTGGCTTGAGTCTCAAAGAGCTGCCTTGCAAATGATGCGACTCTCGGGAGTTAAAGTACGTATATCGTTAGGGGACTAGCGGGTTTCTCTCCGCCGACAAACACAAACGAGGCCAACACGATATGTTTGGCAGCGTCCTCCAGGTGATCTGCCAGCCGCTCGGCCGGAACTTGGGCCATGACCGAACGTCCGCAAAGGGTCGGTACGGGACGTTCAAACTGGCCCACTACATAATCGGGCTGCGCTACCCGCCCTCGACCAACGCCGCCATCGCCTCCAGGCGCGCCACGGTGCCGGCGTCGGCCTGACCGGTCACCGCCTCCGGCCGCCAATGGCGCTGGAACGCGCGCAACACAGTCGACAGCGCGGGATCGAGCGGTCCCTCCGGTGCGACGCGATAGCCGATATGCGCCAGCGCCGCGCGCACCGGCCGCAATCCCGTGGCGTCCCGGATCGCGCCGCCAACGCCCAGGTCGGGGACGCGGATGGGCCAGAGGCCGACGCCGTTGCGGGCGAGGTCGTCCCAGCCGAATTTCTCGCCTGGGTCTTCCTTGCGCTCGGGGGCCACGTCGCTGTGGGCGACGACGTTGCGTGCCGGGATCCGGTGGCGGGACAGGATCGACAGACACAGGTCGCAGACCGCCGCCAGTTGCAGCACCGGAAAATCCCGATAACCCCATTCGTGGCCCGGATTGACGATCTCGATCCCGATGGAGCGGCCGTTCAGCGCGGTGTGGCCGCGCCAGTACGACACGCCGGCGTGCCAGGCGCGCCGCTCCTCGGGCACGAGGCGCAGCACCGCGCCGTCCTCGTCGACGACGTAATGGGATGAGACCTGAGCCTCCGGGTCGCGCAGCCGGTCGATCGCCTCCCGCGCGGTCCGCATGCCGGTGTAGTGCAGGATCAGCATGTCCACGGGTTCGCCCGCGGGCCGTGCATCCTGATTGGGGCTGAGCTGTTCGCGGATTGTCAGGCTCACAAACCGCGTTCCCGTTTGATCCGGTCCCAGGCGGCGTTGATGCGGGCGACGGTGGCGCTGGCTTTCTCGATGAACTCCGGCGGCACGCCGCGGGCGGCCAGGGCGTCCGGGTGGTTTTCCCGCATCAGTTTCCGCCACACGGCCCGCAATTCCGCGGCGCCGGCCGAGCGGGCGACGCCAAGGATTTCATAGGGGTCGCGCTCGTCGGCGGATGGTCTGGCCGGCGCGGCGCCGCTGGCGCGGTCCCATGCCAACCGGTCGAGGCGGAAAGCGCGGTGCACGCCGGTGAGGAACGCCTGCTCCTTCGCGTTGACGGCGCCGTCCGCCCGGGCGATCGCGAACAGAGAGCCGAGGACCAGTTCCAGCATGGCGTGGTTGTCGGCGAAGGCGTCGCCGAGCTGCGTGGCGTAGCTGCCGAAGTCCTCGGTGCTCTCGCGGGCGAGGTCGAACAGGCGGCCGATATCGTGGACGCTGCTGTCGGGGACGCGGAACTGGCGGCGGAAGGTGTCGATCTCCACGCGCTTCACCGGGCCGTCGCATTTGGCGAGCTTGGCCGAAAGCGCGACGACGGCGATGGAGAACAGTTGTTGCTTTTGGCCGAGCAGCGCCGCGACCTTCGCCTGGCCGGCGACGGAGTTGGTGACCGAGGAGAAGGGGAACGGGAAGCGTGTCCCCATGCCACTGTCCGCGGCGTGGCCCAGAGCCGCACCGATGGCGGCGCCGAACGGGCCGCCCATGGCGAACCCGGCCATTCCGCCGATAACCTTACCCCAATATCCCATGGGCCGTGCTTAGCACCTTTCGCGATCCCTCGCGATTGGCATGCGAAGGTTTACCGGAGCAAAACGGGTATCCGCGCGGCGACGTCCGATTTGCAGTCCAGGGGGGGCCCGCCGGAGCGATCGACCTGCCCGTGATGCGGCCCGCGCCGGCGCCCGCCGCATCCTGGCCGGCCTTAGTCTTTCACGGCTCGCGGTATGATATCGACCACCGGACGGAGTGCCTCTTCCGGCCAATCCGCCGTGGCCCGGACGAGCTGGCCGGGCTATGACGGAAAAGCGCCGGGTCATGCCGGGAACCGATCGGGGAAAGACAGGAAATGTCATCCCTCGGCGGTTAAGTTCCGGGCGATGATGGCATGAAGGGCGACGGTCATCCGTCGCGGCGATTCGGACCCAACCAAAAGGAAACACGAGATGGCGATCACCTACGAAATTCTGGCCCTCCGCTATGGCATCCTGGATGGCGGACGGTTGCAGTACCAGAACTACATCCTTCCGGACGACCACCTGGCACCGGACCCACTGGACTTCCTGGTGTTCGCCATTCGGGGCAACGGCCGCACGATCGTCATGGACACCGGCTTCAACCCGGTCTCCGCCGCCCGCCGCGGCCGCGAGCTGTTGCGCACGCCGGCTCAGGCGCTGCTCGACGCGGGG
>Ga0181536_10003036_pt1 | contig 18454 bp, 12 predicted proteins | sample PEATcosm2014_Bin_41_FD_121105 | JGI IMG/M metagenome (GOLD analysis project Ga0181536, IMG submission 121105) | Peatland microbial communities from MTU Mesocosm Facility, Houghton, MI, USA - PEATcosm2014_Bin17_60_metaG | ecosystem: Environmental > Terrestrial > Soil > Wetlands > Peat | place...
AAGCACCGCCATTGCCGCCGGCGGTGCCGGTACCGGCATTCAGGACGCCGCCGTTGATCAGCAGCGAGCCGCCCGCCACCGAGACCGCGCGCGTGCCGCTGTTGCTCGCGGCGATCGTGCCATTGATCGCGCCGGTCGACCCGTAGACGACATGGCCGCTGAGATCGATCGTCCCGGTGGGATCGATCGTGGTCGAGCCGCCAGCCATGTTCAATTGCGAGCCGGTCAGCACGTTGCCGCCGGTGACCTCCAGCGTGCCGCCGTACTGCCGGATCGTATAGGGCGCGAACTTGGTGGCGCTGGTGATCCGCAGCAATCCGCCGGTCAGGATCGGCGCGCCGGCCGAGACTGCGGAGGTGCCGGTGGTCAGTGTGAACGGGCTGCCTGAGCCGAAGCCGATGAGCGCCGTATCCAGCGATCCCGGCGTGCCGTTCGACCACAGCCCGCCGGCCTGCCAACTGCCGGAGGTGTTGTTGAAGACGTCGTTCTGAACGTTGGTGGTCAGCACCGTGTCGGTCGTGCCGTTGGCGATGATGCTGCCGATGCTGAAACTGCCGGCGACACCGCCGGCGACGGTCGTTGTGCCGTTCAGGAAATTGCCTGACCCCAGCACCAGCGAGTCGACGATCGACCCGTTGTTGTCCAGGTTCAGAATCCCGGTGGTGCTGTTGAAGGCGATGGCGCTGACGGCGATCGAGGTGCCCAGGTCGATGGTGTCGTTCTGACCGAAGCCGGCAATGGCGCCACCGAACGAACCGATATTGTCGATTTTCAGCGTGTTGCCCGAGTGGGAGTCGGCGAACGCATAAGTTGGTATGCTGGACGTACTTGTGGAGGCGTAGCTGGCATTGGTCTCGACCGTGCCGCCGCCAAGGATCAGCACGGCGCCGGGGCCACCGGCGTAGCCGCCATCGATCGCGTTGGCGGCCGCGTTGAACAGCAGCGAGCCGCCGTTCACCAGGATTTCGCCGGCGTTGAAGAACTCCGAATTGGCGGCGACCGTGATGGTCATCGAATTGCCCGGATCGACGTCGATCTGGCTGTAATTGATGAAATATCCCGGCACCAAGGTGCTGGCCGCCGTGCCGACGACATCGGTGGCGGAGACCGCGATGGTGAAACCGCTGCCGCTCGGCCCGTTGGCGATGACCGAGCCCTCGTTGACGAACAACCCGTTGACGCCGAGCAGGCTGCTCGACGGCGTGGTGTTGCCCGTGAACACCGTGCCGACGGAACTGACCTGGCTCTCGATCACGCTGGTCTGGTCGATCGTCGGGTTCTGCTGGCTCGGCGTCTGGCCGTTGTCGTTGCCGCCGCTGCCGGCGAGCGCGGTGCTGACCAGCAGCGCCGCGGTCGCGGCCGTGCCGCCAAGCTCGATCGTGTTGTTCCGCAGGTTGAAGCTGCCGCTGGCCACCACGGTGCCGCTGGCGTTGATCACGGTGTCGCCCTGACCAGGATTGCCGTTGGGGTAGGGCGGGCCGGACAGCACGGAGAAGTTGCCTGGCGTGTTGGCCGAGGCGGACACCCCGGGCGCCCACAACCAGGTGCGTGGCGGCGCCGCCGTCAGCAGCGTATCGCCGCCGTTGCCTTCGGTGACGATGACGTCGCCCGCCGGGCCGCCGGTGGCGCTCATCGTGAACGTCGCGGTCCCGGTGGATACGTTGCCGCCAAGATCTCCGCCCTGGCTCTGCGACGTGAAGACCGTGCCGCCATTGGTGCCGATCAGGAAGATGTCGCCGTTGCTGTCGTAGACGACGGACGTCACGTTCAGGATGCCGAGGTCGATGGTGTCGCCCAGAGCGAACCCGTTGATGGTGCCGGCGAAGCTGCCAGGCTGGAAGAGCTGCAAATATCCCGGGCCGTTGAACGTGATATTGGGTCGTGCCGAGGTGCCAGACTGCTGGATCTGTAACGAACCACTCTGGCTGATGCTGAAATTGGCCTCGTTGCCGGAGTTGGGCATCGCGGCGTCGATCAGCGCCGAACCGCCGTCCACGAAGATGGTGCCGAAGCCGCCGAAGGTGGCGCCGGCCGTAGCGGTGATGGTCAGATAGTCGCCCGCGTCGACGATGACCGAGCTGTCATTCTCGAACCACCCGGCGAGCGTGGCGCCGTTGGTGACGTCGGCGGTGACATTGATCGCTAGGTGATTGCCGGTTCCGGTGACCTCGACCGTGCCGCCGTTGGTGAAGGTGCCTTCGGTCAGAATGCTGGTCGCGGTGCCGGTCGCGTTGATGGTGACGGACGGGTCGATCGAGGTCGTGCTGATGAAGCTGGTGTCGTTGAGGAACTGGACGGTGCCGGTCCCGGTCAGGTCGAGGTTGGTGCCGCCGGAAAGTTGCGAGTCGATGAACTGCGGCGCCACGCCGGCGCCGCTGAAGATGGCGGTGTCGCCCGACTGCGGCCGGTTTGTCGCATTGCCGGGCCCCGAGTCCAGTGTCCAGTTGGCCGAACTGTTGATCGTGCCGGTGTTGCCAAGCCAGGTCCAGGTCGAGGAAGCCATGACGTATTCTCCAGGTCGACTCGCGAACGGAAATTCTAGTGGTGAGTGACCGTTTCGCACAGCCCGCGCGACGGCGCGGCGCCGGCGCTGTTCGTGTCACCCGCGTCATGGCCTCCGCGGGCCGGCCTCGGCCGGTGCCCGCGGCGGAACGTCGCCGGCGATGCCCGCGCCCAGGGGGAGGCCAATCGGGAGGCCAATCGGGAGGCCAAAGGGGAGGGCCAGGGAGAGAGCCCGCGAGAGAGCCGGCGAGGCAGGGCCGCGACCGAGGCTGTCGCGCGATCCATGGGTGTTGCACGGCCGGATGGGCCGGTCCCTGGGGGATGATCCGCCATCGCACGTTCCCTCCGTCAGGTTCGAACGGCGTGCGCATGGCAACCGCGACGAACGACCCCAGCCCCCGCGAACCGAGGGGAACGACGCACTTTTGTGCTCAATCGTGAATAAATGATTAACAGGGTGCTTGCAAAAAAGCGAGTCCGCGACAGTCGCGATGGACAAAAAATCAAAATTGATATCATGCGCGTATGCGTATGCCGTCGCGCCCAAAGCGGCCTCGCGGACGGTGTTCGGATGCGGCTTCGCGACCCGGCCGCGCCGGTCATGGTTGAGGCGGTAGGCCCTCATGGACAGGGGCGCATGACCCGGCCCACCGCCGCGGGCCCCGGCGTCAGTGTGCCAGCGGCGCGGGGGCGGTGTACCAGATCAGACCCAGTACCGCGAGCACCACCAGTGCCGCCATCCCGATCACCACCAGCCAAAGCAGCAATGCCGCGCGCTCGCCACTTTGCGAGGCCCAGCGATCAATGCTCCTGAGTGGGTTGAGCATGTTCCCGGCTCCTTTGGGACAAGGCGAAGCTTTATGAGCGCGCCGGGAAAATTCAAGCGCATCGTCGGCGCCTGAGGCGGCGAACCGGGACAGCCCGGTCCCATGGCCGGGACGGACCCTTTGGGCGTGGCGCGACGGTTCCGCAAGTCCCATCGGGGCGGGCCGGGATGGGGTGGGTCGCATGCGGCACCGGCGCGCTCGGCCGCGGCGGCCAGGTCACGAGGCGCGGCGTGCGCGACCCCAGGCGGCACGGGCGATGCGGCCTGGGCGCGGGCGATGGCCGCCACCGCGGCGCCGCCGCCCGCCGCTAGGCCCGGCTGGACGGTCCCTGCCGTCGCGCCTCCTCGACCGCGCGATACAGGTACCAGGTCGCCATCGAGCGGTGCGGCGCCCAGGCCAGCCCCAGTTCCGCCAGTGCCCTGGGCTTTGGTTGGGCGTCCAGTTCGAACAGCACGCGGTAGCCCTCGCGCACGCCGAAGTCGTCGACCGGCAGCACGTCGGGCCGGCCCAGGGTGAAGATCAGCAGCATTTCGACGGTCCAGCGGCCGACGCCGCGGATCGTGGTCAGGCGTTCGATCAGGGCTGCGTCGGACAGCCGGGTCGCCTGCCGCCGTGTCGGCACGGTGCCGTCCACCGTTTTCGCGCAAATGTCCCGGATCGCGGCGAGCTTGGCCGCCGAGAAACCGCAACCGCGCAGGGCTTCGCCGTCGGTGCCGAGCACGCGATCCGGCGATGGGAACGCCTCGTCGGGATAGAGCGCGGTGAACCGGGCCAGGATCGCTTCCGCCGCCTTGCCGTGCAGTTGCTGATGGGCGATGGCGCGGATCAGCGCCTCGTACAGCCCCCGCCCGCGCTCCACGCGCAGGCCGGGCGGGCCGACGCGGCGGATCAGCGCGGCGAACCGCGGACACATGGTGCTCAGATGCCGGGTGGCCGGGTGCGCTGGGTGCGCCGGGCGCGGTGGCATTGTGTCCGGGGACATGCGTGACTTATGGACGGGGGCAGGGGGAGCATGCAACCTTGCGGTATGCGAGCCTGTTTAACGACTGGCGTGCCGGCCGGGCGGCGTTCCGTGCGCGGCCGTGTCGCCTGAGAGTGTCATGACCGACCCTAAGTCCACCCCGGATCCGGCCCGCGACCGCGAGGACGCGGACCGCCGCACCGCCGGCCTCGCCGCGATCGTGGTGGTGCTGCTGTTGCTGATCGGTGGCCTTCTGCTGACGCGGACGCTGCATAAGAAGAGCCAGTTGGAGGATTGTCTGATGGCGGGCCGCCGGGATTGCGATCAACTGATCAATGGGCCGCGCTGACGCATTTACGTGCTTCGGCGATCGCATGCGGCCGTTGCCGGTACTGGGCCAGAGCGCTTTCCGATCAGGTTGAAGCAGATCTCTGGTGGGTGAGTTTGTTCTGGCAATCCTGGCTCGAGGAAGTCCCCGACGATTCGCCGCGATGTTTCGCGCAGCAAGGCGATCAGTTTGGCAAACATGATCTCGATTGGGTTCAGGTCCGGAGAATATGGCGGCGGATACAACCCGGACGCGCCGGCAGTCTCGATTGCCGTTTTGACACCGGCCAGTTTGTGAACCGCGGCGCGACTGCCGGTCGCCTCGCGGTGCTGGCTACCACGCCGATGTGTGTGATATATGACAAGTCCAGAGCGACGGCTCATACCGGAGGCTTCCAAAGCCGGACTGACGGCCAGTGACGTGCCGCCGGCATTCGGTTTTGCTTCCGCGCGCGGTCTCCCCCGATCCCGCGCGCGAGCCCTACGACAGGAGGCAATGGCCACGCCAGGCGTGATCCTCGCCATGCTCGACCACCCCCCGGCGGCCAACGGATTGCTGGCGGCCGCCCGGCGTGTCGCGGACCTGGCCGATGGCGCCCACATCAACGTCCTGGTGGCGCGTGTGCCACCCGCGTCGGCGATCCTGTCCAGCGAAGAGATTCTGACACCGGCCAAGGAGGCCCGCCTGCGAGCTCAGGAGGAGACGAGGGTGGCCGCCTTGAAGGCGACCTTCGAGGCGTGGAACGCAAGCGCGAGAGAACCACACGCGGCGGCCGATTGGATCGACATCGAGGCCTCTGCCCATGGCCTGATCGTCGAATGGGGCCGGCGAGCCGATCTTATCGTTCTTGAGCGGCCAGCACGCCGGGATTATGGCACGACGTGGCAAGCGCTCCCGCCCGCGTTATTCGAGACGGATCGACCGGTCCTCGTGGTGCCCCCGGGTCCGGCGACGATGTTCGGCCAGCGTGTCGCGATCGCCTGGCGGGACGACCCCCACGCCACGAGAGCGGTGCTGTCCGCCCTGCGCTACGCCGCGCATGCGGCCAGTGTCCACCTGCTCACCGGCATACGCCCCGGCGCCCCCAAGCCCCGGATTCCCGAAATCCTCGTCGAGCACGGCATCAAGGCAGAGCTGCGAATCATTCCGATCGGCGATGAACCGTTCGGCGGCACCCTGTTGGCGAAGTCGCATGAGATCGGCGCCGACATGCTGGTGATGGGCGCCTATGCGCATAGCCCGGTGCGAGAGCTGATCCTTGGGGGCGTCACACGCCACGTGATCGCCCACGCCGATCTCCCGATTCTCATGCGGCATTAGGAGGTGACGATGGCCGACGTGATCCTGGCGGTACTTGGGCGCCGAGAGACGGCACACGCCGTGCTCGACGCCGCTCAGTGTCTCGCCGCGCTCATCGGCCGGGCCAGCATCATTGTCCTGGCCATCGATGCGCCACCGCCGGGCAATCCCCTCGCCGCCGAGGCTTTGATGGCGGAAGTCGGAGATGTTGAGGCATCCCGAAAACGCGACCGCGAGCGAGTCGCGTCGCTCAGGACGACCTACGATGCATGGGCCAGCGGTGCGCGGCAGGCCGGTATCACGGTGCAATGGAACGAAGCCGAGGGAGCCGAGAGCGTCATTGTCGAGGAGCGGGGACGCCGGTCCGACTTCGTCGTCATCGCGCGGCCGTCGGAAGAGGATGACGCAGCGGCCCGGCACGCGTTTCAGGCCGCGTTGTTTCACACCGAGCGCCCGGTGCTGGTCGTGCCAGACGTCAAATCCGCGCGGTTTGGCCGCGGTGTCGCCATCGCATGGCGGGACGATAGCCGCTCGGCGAAGGCGGTGATCCCGGCACTGCGCATATTGGGCGGCACCGAGCAGGTCCACTTGCTGGCGGGGGTACCCGAGGGCGCCGCGGCGCCAGCCGTTCCCGCGGTACTCCAGGACCATGGGATCAGTGCCAGCTTGCACGTTCTGCCGATCGGGAAACAACCCTTCGGCAAGACGTTGCTTGAGAAATCGCATGAACTTGGCGCCGATTTGCTGGTCATGGGAGCTTACGCCCACCGGCCGCTGCGTGAGATGATCTTCGGCGGCGTTACGAGGTATGTGCTGGACCATGCCGACATGCCCGTACTGATGCGGTATTGAGTCGCACCGGGGAAGCGTCGCGTTGGATGCCTTGAACGGGGCGGTCGAACGCGTAAAATATGCAACGTACGGCTTGTCCGCGCGGGGGGATGGGGTTCCCCGAAACCGCCCGCCAGGGCTGATGACCCCTACCGCTTAGAGGATGCGGTGGGGATGGTCGTCTCCTTCGCATCCGGGATGAACCCGGCGGCGGTCCGCCCGCCGAGGAACGGCAAGGAGAACCCAATGGCCTCGGTCTGGCTCGCATCCGCCCTGTGGATTGGACTCGCGCTCGTCGCATCCGTACTGTCGATCTGGGTCGCGATATCGGTCGCGCTGGTCGAGATCGTGGTCGGCGCCGTCGCCGGCAACCTCATCGGCCTGCCGCTCGCGCCCTGGGTCAATTTCCTCGCGGGCTTCGGCGCCATCCTGCTGACCTTCCTGGCCGGAGCCGAGATCGACCCACAGGTGGTCCGCCGGCATTTCTGGTCCAGCATGAGCATCGGCGTCCTCAGCTTCTTCGCGCCCTACCTGGGGGTGCTGTTCCTGGCCCACTACGCGGCGGGCTGGCCCTGGCCGCAGGCACAGATCGCCGGGATATCGATGTCCACGACCTCGGTCGCGGTGGTCTACGCGGTGATGGTGGAGACCGGCTTCAACCGGACCGATCTCGGCAAGATCATTCTGGCGGCCTGTTTCGTGACCGATCTGGGAACGGTCCTGGCCCTCGGGCTGGTGTTCGCGAACTACAATGTGTGGCTCGCGACCTTCGTCGGTGTCACCGCGGTGGCGCTGGTTCTGATTCCGAAATTCGCGCCACGGCTGTTCGCGGCCCTGGGCGAGCGGGTCAGCGAGCCGCAGACCAAGTTCGTGGCGCTGGTCCTGTTGTTCCTCGGCGGTTTGGCCAGTATCGCGGGCAGCGAGGCCGTGTTGCCCGCCTACCTGGTCGGCATCGTGTTGGCGCCGACCTTTCTGAAGGACCGCGAGCTGCCCCACCGCATGCGGATCGTGGCGTTCTCCATTCTGACGCCATTTTACTTTCTTAAGGCTGGCTCGCTGGTGGAGGCGCGCGCCGTGGTGGCCGGCGGCGGGCTCATCCTGTTCTTTCTGGCGATCAAAATGGCGACCAAGTTCGTGGGTATCCTGCCGGTGACACGCTTCTTTCGATTCAAACCGCGTGACGGCATGTACACCACGCTGCTGATGTCGACCGGGCTGACATTCGGCAGTATTTCGGCGCTATACGGGTTGACCAACAACATCATTGACCAGGAGCAGTATACCATTCTGGTAACGGCGGTGATCCTCAGCGCGGTGCTACCGACCTTGATCGCTCAGCGATGGTTCCTGCCCGCCGACAAGCCGGTCGACGAGCCCGATGTCCCTGCCACGCTCGGCACGGCTGCTTCGGTCGCTCCATCGCCGGTTCGTGGCCGATAGAACATCCAGCTTCCGCCGCCCCCCGAACCGCGAGGGATTGTGACGCGGACGGCACGGAGAGGCGGATTCTGAGGTGTCGGGAGTTATTGCTGTAGCGGGACAACGGCCGCGGTCAAATCCCGGCGGCTTCCGCCGCGCTCCCGGTCAAGATGATTGGCGGGGCGATCTCGCGAGCCGTGCCGATCCCCGGAAAATCCGGAGGTCGGAGGGCGGGTCACGCAGAGCGGAAACCGCTCCGAGAGCTGTCTCTGGCGGACGAGAATGGGCACCATGGCGCCCGCGATCTCATAAGATGGAGTGAACAACGCGATGCAGATCCGTTTCGACGCTAAGACGGTCGCGGTCACCGGCGCGGGCCACGGCTTCGGCCGTGCCATCGCCCGCCGTTTCGCCGCGCTCGGCGCGCGCGTGTTCGCGACCGACGTGACCGCGGCGACGCTGGCGGAGACCGCCGCGACCGGCGGGATCACGACCCAGGTGGTCGATCTGCGCGACCGGGCGGCCGGCGCGGCCTGGATCGCCGGGATCGAGCGCGCGGCCGGCGCGAGGGCGATCGATGTGCTGGTGAACAACGCCGGCGGGGTCGCGGGACAAACCAACCGGCCGATCGAGGACGTGCCGGACGCCGACTGGGACGTGATCTTCGACATCGGTGTCAACGCCGCCTTCGCGCTGTGCCGGGCCGCCGTGCCGGGCATGAAACAACGCGGCGGCGGCCGGATCGTCAACATCAGCTCCGGCGCCGGGCTCCAGGCATCGTTGACCGGGATTCAGGCGTATTGTGCCGCCAAGCACGCCGTCGTCGGCCTGACAAGGCAACTGGCGCACGAGCTGGGGTCGTTCGGCATCACGGTGAACTCGGTGGCGCCTGGTTTCATCCGCACCAACGAAGCGACCGAGCGGCAGTGGGACAGCTATGGCCCCGCGGGTCAGCGTGCCCTTCTGGACCGCATCGCCATGAAACGACTGGGCTCCGCCGAGGACATCGCCGACGCGGTGGTGTTTTTCGCCTCCGACCTCGCGGGTTTCGTGAACGGGCAGATCCTGTCGGTGGATGGCGGGCGCTAACGGTTTTCCGTTCGGGTCGCGTCCGCCATCAACCGCGCTTCTCCCGCCGTCCGATGATCGAGACGTCGGCCGGTCACGCGATGACCGGGCCGCCCGCGCCCGGAGATCGGCGCCGCGCTACTCGGCCGCGGCGCCGAAGCGTGGGGCGTTTTCCAGGTCGTCCTTCAGCGCCTCCTGGCCCTCGGTCGGCAACAGCTCAAGATAGTTCAGGCCGGCATCGATGTCGGTTTCCCATAGCTCCCGCGGCAACTCGTAGAGCAGTTCGATGCCGTAACCGTTTGGATCGTTGATGTAGACGCTGTGGGTCACCCCATGATTGACGCGGAGGTTGAATTTGACACCCTTTTCTTGCAAAAATTCCAGTTTTTGCAACCAGGATTCGCGGTCCGGCATGGCGATCGCGATGTGGTTGATCGCCTGTGGCGCACCAAACAGCATCCATTCCGCGGGCGGCGGCGGCAGGTTCGGATTTTCCACGATCGCCACGTCATGGTGAGTCATCTTGCCACCGTGATCGCCGCTGTAAAATCGCATCCGGGGAATCGGTCCCATATCGGCGCGGGGGCGCAAGGCGCCGACCTGCTTCAGACCAATGATCTCGGTCCAGAAACGGTGCGACTCCTCGATGTCGCGGACATTCAGGACGACGTGATTGACGCCGACCGGGGTACGGGTGGCGGCGTTGGACTCCTGCTGCGTCATGTCAACCTCCTGTTGTTTTAACCACGTTCCGATATCGGGGGGCCGACTCATCCCATGTTCCTGTCTCCCCGGCAAGAAATGGTTCGCGTGATGGGGTGCGCCTGATCCTGGCACGCCGTCGTGGCCGCGCGGTGGCCCGGCACGCCCGGATACCGGTGGCTCCGTCTCCCGAACCGCGTGGGGCAGCCCGCGCGATGCCGCGCCGCCGCGTGGTGGCCGCTGGCGCGGACCGGCGGCGGTGTCCGCCAGACCGGCCAGGCCAGCAGACGCCGCGCCCCGCCACCCCGTCCTGCCGCCGGCCGGCGAGATGGCGTCGCCTCCGGCCCGCGCAGCCGCCCGCCCGCGCCGCGACCGCCCAATGCCGGTCCGGCGAGCCGCTCACCCGGAAATCGTCCGCTGACCGGATCCTCCGGCCAATCATGGCGCGGATCGAAGGCGCGGTTGCATCGGCTTCTCAAGATGCCGAAGCAAAGGCACGGTTGCATTGGATTCTCAAAATGCTATGGACGAAGATTACCGGCGGCCGAATCGTTGAGTGGAGCGAACCAGGTCAAAGGCCATAACAATCGGGAAGGGAAACGCGACCATGAGTGGTACGATGTCACAGACTGGCGCGGCCGGTCACACACGACCCATGACCGGCGACGAAAAGAAAGTCATCCTCGCCTCGTCACTCGGCACCGTCTTCGAATGGTATGACTTCTACCTGTACGGTTCGCTCGCCGTCATCATCGGCAACAAGTTCTTCAGCCAGTTTCCCGAGGGGACCCGCAACATCTTCGCGTTGCTGGCGTTCGCGGCGGGCTTCCTGGTGCGGCCGTTCGGCGCGCTGGTGTTCGGCCGCATCGGCGATCTCGTCGGCCGCAAATACACCTTCCTGATCACGATCATGATCATGGGGACGTCGACCTTCGTCGTCGGCCTGTTGCCCACCTCGGATCAGATCGGCTTCGCCGCGCCGGTGATCCTGATCGCGCTTCGCATGTTGCAGGGCCTCGCACTGGGCGGCGAGTATGGCGGTGCCGCGACCTATGTCGCCGAGCACGCGCCGCAAGGCCGCCGCGGCTTCTACACCAGTTGGATCCAGACCACGGCGACGCTCGGCCTGTTCCTGTCGCTGCTGGTGATCCTGTTTACTCAGGCGTCCATGAGCCCGGCCGATTTCCAGGGCGCGCCGACCTCCACCATGGCGATTTCCGGCTGGCGTATTCCGTTCCTGGTATCGATTCTGCTGCTGGCGATTTCCGTCTGGATCCGCATGCAACTGGCGGAAAGCCCGGCGTTCCTGCGGATGAAGGCGGAAGGCACCCATTCCCGGGCGCCGTTGACCGAGGCGTTCGGCCAGTGGAGCAACGCCAAATGGGCCATCCTCGCGCTGCTGGGCATGGTCATGGGCCAGGCGGTCGTCTGGTACTCGGGGCAGTTCTACGCGCTGTTCTTCCTGCTCGCCGTGTTGAAGGTCGATGGTTTCACCGGCAACATGCTGGTGGCATGGTCGTTGGCGCTCGGTACCGGCGGGTTCATCCTGTTCGGCTGGTTGTCCGATAAGATCGGCCGCAAGCCCATCATCCTCGGTGGCTGCCTGATCGCCGCCGTTACCTACTTCACCGTGTTCCAATGGATCGCCGAAATCGCGAACCCCGCCTTGGCGGCCGCGAACGAATCGGTGAAGGTGACGGTGATCGCCGATCCGGCCGAATGCTCGTTCCAGTTCAATCCGGTTGGCACGGCGAAGTTCACCACCGGTTGCGACGTCGCCAAAGGGACGCTGGCACGCGCCTCGGTGGTCTATTCGCAGGAGGACGCGGCACCCGGAGCCGCGACCAGTGTCCGGATCGGCGATAAGACGATCGCCGCGAGTTCGCCGACCTTCGTCAAAGACGTGACCGACACGTTGACCGCGGTCGGCTATCCGGCGGCGTCCAATCCGTCGGTCGTCAAGATGGCGCACCCGTGGGACATCGTCCGGCCGCAACCGTTCAAGCTGGTGTTGCTGCTGACGTTCCTGGTGATATTGGTGACGATGGTCTATGGGCCGGTCGCCGCCGCCCTGGTGGAATTGTTCCCGACCCGCATCCGCTACACCTCGATGTCGTTGCCGTATCATATCGGCAACGGCTGGTTCGGCGGCTTGCTGCCGGCCACCGTGTTCGCGATGAACGCGCAAAGCGGCAGCCTCTACTTCGGACTCTGGTATCCGATCGTGATCGCCGGCGCGACGGTCATCATCGGCCTGATCTTCCTGCCGGAGACCAAGGACCGCGATATCTTCATCGGCGATATGTCGATGCATCCGGGCGACGCCGAAATCCCGTTCGAACCCATGGCACCCAGTGTCTGAGGAGGTCTCGCATGACCGGAGGGCCGCATGTCTGACACCCAACCAGGCAGGCCCCCCGGCCTGATTCCGCCTGACCTCGAACGTCCCTATGGCGCGCCCGCCGGTGGATCACCCGCCGGCGCGGCGCGCTATGGCAGCGACGTCGCCGCCGAAACGTTACGCGCGCTCGATATCCCGTTCATCGCGCTGAACCCCGGCTCGAGTTACCGCGGGTTGCACGACAGCATCGTCAACCACCTCGGCAACGAACGGCCGCGGATGCTGGTGTGCCTGCACGAAGAGAGCGCCGTCGCCGTGGCGCATGGCTGGGCCAAGGTGACCGGGCGGCCGATGGCGGCGGCGGTGCACTCCAATGTCGGGCTGTTGCACGCGACGATGGCGGTGTTCAACGCCTGGTGCGACCGGGTGCCGCTGTTGCTGCTGGGCGCCACCGGGCCGGTCGACGCGCCGCGCCGGCGGCCGTGGATCGACTGGATCCACACCGCGCAGGATCAGGGCGCGCTGCTGCGGAATTATGTGAAATGGGACGCGCAACCGGCGTCTCCCGCCGCGGCGCAGGAGGCTCTGGCGCGTGCCGCGTGGCTCGCCGGCACCGCGCCGATGGGGCCGGTTTACGTCAATCTCGACGCCGGGATGCAGGAGGCGGCGCTGACCGAGCCGCCGCCGCCGCTGCACGCCGAACGCTTCCGGCCGCGGCCCGATGGCGGCGTGTCGGCCGCCGCGATCGACCAGGCCGTCGCGCTGCTGCGTGACGCCCGCGCCCCGCTGATCCTGATGGGCCGCGTCGGGCGCTCCACCGCCGCCTGGGCGGCGCGGCTGGCGCTGGCCGAATCCCTGCACGCCCTGGTCGCCACCGACCTTAAGGTTGGCGCCGCGTTCCCGACCGAGCATCCGTTGCATGTCGGCCAGCCCACCACCTTCGCCAGCCCCGACCTGACCGCCGCGCTGGCCGAGGCCGATGTCATTCTGAGCCTCGAGTGGGTCGATCTGGGCGGGACGTTGCGCGCCTGCCCAGGGGGGATGCCGGAGGGGAAAGTGATCCAGGTGTCGCTGGATCATCATCTGCACAATGGCTGGAGCATGGATCATCAGGCCTTCCCGCCGGTCGATCTGCTGTTGGAAGGCGCCCCCGACGCCGTGGTTTTCGACATTGTCCGGGCGCTCGGCATCATCGTGCCGCCGTTCCAGGAAAGCGTGACGCCGGTGGTGCCGTTGCCGCCCGGGTCCGGCGCGATTTCAGTCGGCCGGCTGGCGCATGATTTGCGCGTCGCGGTGGGCGAGGGGCCGGTGTCGCTGCTGCATCTGCCGCTGGCCTGGAACGCGGCGGACTGGCCGTTCGGGCAACCGCTGGACTACCTCGGCCAGGCTGGTGGGGCGGGACTGGGCGCGGGGCCTGGGATCGCCGTGGGCGCCGCGCTGGCCCTGGCGGAGACGGATCGGCTGCCGGTCGCGGTGTTGGGCGACGGCGATTACCTGATGGGCGTCACCGCGCTGTGGACCGCCGCGCATTACCGGATTCCACTGCTGGTGGTCGTGGCCAACAACCGCTCGCTCTACAACGACGAGGTGCACCAGGAGCGGGTGGCGCGGGCCCGCAACCGGCCGGTGGAAAACAAATGGATCGGCCAGCGGCTGTCGGATCCGGACATCGACCTGGCGGCGATGGCACAGGCGCAGGGCGCGGTCGGGTTCGGCTCGGTGAGCGACGCGGCGTTGCTGCCGGGCGTGCTGGCCGACGCGGTCGCCGCCGTGCGGGCAGGGGCGGTGGCGGTGGTGGATGCGCGGGTGCTGCCGGGCTACGCGCCGGCGATGACGGCGGCGACCGGGGGTGGGTGAGGGGGGGTTCGTCGTCGGGGCACGGCTCACTCCCACGTCATGGTCCGGCTCGCTCCCACGTCATGGTCCGGCTCGACCGGACCATCTGTCGCCGCATGGTCCGCGCTTCCAGCCGTGTTGACACCCTCCCGCTCGACCGGCACGCTTCCGCTCACAAACGGGCGCCAACGCCTAAAAGAATCCTGAAGGAAACGACCATGCGTCGGAACAAATTGGCACGCCGGAGTCTATTGACCGGCGCGGCGGGAGTGAGTGCCGCCAGCATCCTCCACTGGCCCGCCGACGCGGCCGAATTCTCCTGGAAATTCGGGACCGTCCTGCCGATCACCCATCCCATGATCGCCCGCATCGCCGAGGCCGCGCCCAAAATTAAGGAAGCCACCGGCGGACGCTTCGAATACGCGGTTTACCCGAGCAGCGCGCTGGGTGGTGATACCGCGCTGATGGCCCAGACCATCTCCGGTGCTTTGCAGATGTATTCGCTCGCCGGCGACATCCTCGCCCCGCGCGAACCCGCCGCCGGCATCATGGGCGTCGGCTTCGCCTTCCCCGGCTACGGCCCCAACTGGGCCGCGATGGACGGCGAGCTGGGGCTTTGGTACCGCGGCATGGCGGAAAAGCACGGCCTGTTCGCGCTGGAAAAAGCGTTCGACCACGGCTTCCGCAACATCACCACCCGTAACAAACCGATCAACACGCCCGACGATCTGCGCGGCTTCAAAATCCGCCTGCCGGTCGCGCCGACGCTGATCGCCTTGTTCAAAAGTCTCGGCGCCTCCCCGACCGCGCTCAATTTCGGCGAGGTCTACAGCGCCCTGCAAACCGGGATCGTCGACGGACAGGAAAACCCGCTGCAACTCATCGATGAAGCCAAACTCTACGAAGTGCAGAAATATCTCAGTATGACCGGCCATGTCTGGACCGGCCTGCACTGCTCGTTCAATCTCGCGGCCTGGAATAAACTGCCCACCGATATCCAGGACACCATCGGCCACAACATGACCGAGGCGGCGACATTGCAACGCGCCGACTGGATCCGCATCACCGACGACGTGGCGCGATCGCTGAAGGATCACGGCATGGTGATCAATACGCCCAATGTCGAACCGTTCCGCGAAGTGGCGCGCAAGAATGGGTTCTACACTGAAATCAAGAAGCGCATGGGCGACGACGTCTGGGCGCTGCTGGAAAAATACACCGGCCCGTTGGCCTGACCCCTCGTTCACCGTCTTCTGACAGGAGCACGCTCCCATGAGTATCGGCGCGCCGGGCCAGCACGCACCCTTCATGATCCGAGGCGACCGCTTCGGACTACGCTACGCCGCGCTCCGGGTGGACCGGGCCATCGGGAAACTGACCGAGGGCGTCGGCGCCGTCATCGTGGTCGCCGAAACCTGCATCCTGTTCGCCGGCGTCGTCTCCCGCTACGTGTTCGACAGCCCGCTCATGTGGACCGACGAGCTGGGCGCCTTCCTGTTCCTGTGGCTGTCCATGCTCGGCACCGTGGTGGCGTTGCGCAACGACGGACATATGCGGCTCACCACCCTGGTCAACTGGGTGCGGCCCACGTACGGCCGCTGGTTCAGCTCGGTCGGCGCCCTGGTGGTGGTGGCCTTCGTGCTGCTCATTCTGATGCCGGCGCTGAGTTATATCGACGAGCAGCGCTATACCGAGCTGACCACGCTCGGCATCTCCGACGGCTTCCGCGTGGCGTCGCTGCTGTTCGGCATGAGTCTCGCCGCGATCATCGCGATCCTGCGGCTGATCGAGACCACGACCCCGCGCGATTTCGTCCTCGCGGTGGTTGTGGTGGGCGGCGTCAGCCTGGTACTGTGGTTGTTTCAAGCGCAACTAACGTCGATGGTGTTCGGCAGCCTGTTCGTGTTCTTCGTGGTGCTGGTCGCCGGTTGCGTGGGGATCGGGGTGCCGATCGGCTTCTCGTTCGGCATCGCCACCATGTCCTATCTGGCGCTCGCCACCGATATGCCGCTGTCGGTCGTGGTCAACCGGATGGACGAGGGCATGTCCAACCTGTTGCTGCTGTCGGTGCCGATGTTCGTCTTCCTCGGCCTGTTGATGGAGATGACCGGCATCGCCCGCGTCATGGTGAACTTCCTGGTCGCCCTGGTCGGCCATGTCCGCGGCGGCCTGTCCTATGTGCTGCTCGGCGCGATGTATCTGGTCTCCGGCATCTCCGGCTCGAAAGCCGCCGACATGGCCGCCGTCGCCCCGGTGCTGTTCCCCGAAATGCGCAAGCGCGGCCAGCATCCCGGCGAACTGGCCTCGTTGCTCGCCACCTCCAGCGCGATGTCGGAGACGATCCCGCCCAGTTTGGTGCTGATCACCATTGGGTCGGTGACGAATGTGTCGATTTCCGCGCTGTTCACCGGCGGGCTGCTGCCGGCGCTGGTGGCGGCGCTGAGCCTGGTGGCGGTGGCCTGGTGGCGCTCCCGCGGCGAGGATACCGGCGGACGCGTCCGGGCCGGCGGCAATGTCATTCTGCGCACGTTCCTGATCGCCTTGCCGGGTCTGACCCTGCCCTTCGTCATCCGCTTCTTCGTGGTGCGCGGCATCGCGACGGCGACCGAGGTGTCCACGGTCGGCGTGGTCTATACCGCGTTTCTCGGGCTGATCGTCTATCGCCAGTTCGACTGGGGGCGGATTTATCCGCTGCTGGTGGAGACCGTGCAGTTGACCGGCGCCGTCATGCTGATCGTCGGCACCGCCACCGCCATGGCCTGGGCCCTGACGCAATCAGGGTTTTCCCAGTGGCTGGTCTCCGTCATGGCCGGCGTGCCGGGCGGCCGCGCCGGGTTCCTGGCGATCACCATCGTGGCGTTCATCATTCTCGGCAGCGTGCTGGAGGGGATCCCGGCGATCCTGCTGTTCGGACCGCTGCTGTTGCCGGTGGCGCGGTCGATGGGTGTGCACGAGGTGCACTATTCGATCATTGTCATATTGGCGATGGGGATCGGGCTGTTCGCGCCACCGTTCGGGGTTGGGTTCTATGGCGCCTGCGCGATTGGCAAGATTTCTCCGGATGACGCGCTGTGGCGCATCTGGCCGTATATCTTCGCGCTTGTCGTCGCGCTGATCGTGGTCGCCGCGATACCGTGGCTGTCGATCGGGTTCCTGTAATACCCCCCGGCATGGCCCGGCTCGACCGGGCCATCCGCCGCAACATCACGGTGCCGCCAATATTCCCGCGATTTCTCACGTCTCGGGAGCTTAAGACTTTTGGATCGGTGTTGGCGGTGGGATTGTCCCGCGAAGGGTAAGTGACGGGACGCGAAAATCCGCGCTGAAAACAGAGGGGTGCGAATCCGGAAAGTCAGTCTCGCTTGCGTGCGGAAACGCGGCAACCGCGCCATATGTGGTGCGGTTGCTTTGCTTTTGCGAGGCTGTTGCCGCTTCTGGTTCCACTGTCGTGTGCGTTAAGTTTTCGACGTTTTCAGAACGGGAAGATTCTTTTTCACTAAATCCGCAATTGGGTCGGGCAAGATAAACCAAGTAGCTATCCCACGGCTTTGCGGATTTCCGAGACCGGTGAATTTTCCTTCATTGCCCCCATTCCAGCGAACGCCGACGGCGGGGTTACCGTCCCAATCCATCTCTGCAACGGAAAAGCTGCCGTCCTTCCCATCGTGAATTACACGCAGATTTTCGACGCGTCCTTTTGGGGACAGAACCAAGTTCGGATCTATGTAGGCCATCGGCGTTTCCCTTCTGCTGACTCTGGCACACATATATACATATGTACTTACGGATTGCAAGCGGAAAAGAAGGGCGGTTGCCGTTCCGATAATCAAAACTTTCGGATTGTTGGCTTGACCTCGCCTTTTCAAGGGGTTACGCTTTCGGAAAGATATGACCGAAACAGAACCCGAATCCCGCCGCTTTGGCTACGCCCGCGTCAGCACCTACGGGCAGACGCTCGACGCGCATCTACGACCACCGTCGCACGCGGCCGGAGGACAGCCCGACGTTCAAGGTAGCCTATTGAAATGACGATTAAGCGCAAGTAGTTCGGGCCGGACGAGACATAGCGCGGCAACGCGCCCCGTGATGCCTGTCCCGGGACGATATCACGCCCGTAGTGACCCAAAGCCTGGGAGTAAACAATGGAAGACGCAAAGAGATACTTCTACGCCAAATTCAAGATACGGAGCGACCATGATCTCATGGACAACATGATTGGTAATTGCTCACCTGGGGTAATTGCGCGCCGTCACGGGCTATAGCCGGTTGAATGGCAGCCAATCGCCGCACTTCGGATCACACTTGACACGGTCACGTCCGGGTCGATTCTAACCATCGGG
>Ga0181536_10003041_pt1 | contig 18433 bp, 15 predicted proteins | sample PEATcosm2014_Bin_41_FD_121105 | JGI IMG/M metagenome (GOLD analysis project Ga0181536, IMG submission 121105) | Peatland microbial communities from MTU Mesocosm Facility, Houghton, MI, USA - PEATcosm2014_Bin17_60_metaG | ecosystem: Environmental > Terrestrial > Soil > Wetlands > Peat | place...
GTTCTCCGGACGGATCGTTCCAGGGAATGCCGGTCGCATGCACTTTAGTGCCGGGCGCCTGACCGATGATCAGCAGCCGCGCGGTGGTGGAGACCCGGAGCACCGGCCGCGGCCCCAACGGCAGACGCGCGGCGCAAACGGTGCAGGCGCGTGCCTCAACGGCGATCCTCTCGGCGGCGTCCCCGTCAGGCGATGATGCCACGATGGCGCAGTTCCTCGATCACCTGACCGGCCAGTTCCTCGGGAGAACCTTCAAGCGTGCGTAAGCGGATTTCCGGATTGAGCGGTTCCTCGTATGGCGCGTCGACACCGGTGAAATTGCGGATTTCCCCGGCATAGGCCTTCTGGTAGAGGCCTTTCGGATCGCGGCGGGAACATTCCTCCACCGGCGTGTCGACGAAGATCTCCAGGAACTCGCCGGCCTCGACACAGTCGCGCGCCAGCATGCGTTCATTCCGGTACGGCGAAATGAACGACACCAAAACGATGACGCCGGCTTCGACGAACAGTTTGGCGACCTCGGCGATGCGGCGGATGTTCTCGACCCGGTCGGCCTCGGTGAAGCCCAGATCGCGATTCAGGCCGTGGCGGACATTGTCGCCGTCAAGGGTCATCGTGTGATGGCCCTGTACCAGCAACTGCTTTTCCACGATATTGGCGATGGTGGATTTGCCGGCACCTGACAGGCCGGTGAACCACAACACCGCCGGCTTCTGATGGTTCAATCCCGCGCGCGCCTGCTTGTCGACGTCCAACCGGTGCCAGTGCACGTTGGTCCGTCCGGCGCGGATATCGGTGACCATGCCGGCGCCGACGGTGTTCAGCGTCAGGCGGTCAACCAAAATGAAGCCGCCGAGGTCGCGGCTTTCCGCGTACGGTTCGCACACCACCGGATGAGAGAGCGAAATCGCGACGCGGCCGATCTCGTTCAACCCGAGTTCCCGGACCCCGACCTCGCGCAACGTATCGATATCGAGCCGGTTGGTGATGTCGGTGATCGTGCCGACGACCGACTTCGTGCCCAGCATGAACTGATAGGCACGGCCGCGAAACAGCGGCGTTTCGTCCATCCAGACGACCCAGGCGTTGATCTGGTCGGCGAGCACCGGCGGCCGGCCGGCGGCCAGCACGTCGCCGCGCGAGACATCGATTTCCCGATCGAGCACCAAGGTCACCGGCACCCCGGCCTGGGCTTTGGCGCGATCGCCATCCATGGTCACGATGCGCGCGACCTTCGCCTTGGTGCGCGACGCGGTGTTGCTCAGTTCGTCGCCAACCTGGATCGTTCCCGATGCGGCGCTGCCGGCATAACCGCGAAACGACTGATCGGGGCGGGTGACATATTGCACCGGGAAACGGAATGGATGCCCGTCCGCGCGCGATGGAGGTTCGGCGTTTTCCAGCGCCGCCAGCAGCGTTGTTCCGGTGTACCACGGCATCCGCGCGCTGACGCCGGTGACGTTGTCGCCGTCGCGGGCGCAGATCGGAATCGCGGTGACGGACAGATCGTCCAGCCGGGTTCGCAGCAGGTCGAAGCCGGCCACGATGCCGTCGAACACTGTCTTATCAAACGCCACCAAATCCATTTTGTTGATCGCCAGCACGACGGACCGAATGCCCAACAGCGAGGCGATAGCGGCGTGCCGCCGGGTCTGATCGAGCAGACCGTTACGTGCATCAACCAACAGGATCGCCAGATCGGCGGTCGACGCGCCGGTCGCCATGTTGCGGGTGTATTGCTGGTGGCCAGGCGTATCCGCCAGGATGAAACGGCGCCGCGGCGTTTCGAAGAACCGGTAGGCGACGTCGATCGTCACGCCTTGTTCTCGTTCCGCTTCCAGTCCGTCGACCAGCAACGCGTAATCGACGCCGCCGTCCACCGTGCCGAAACGAACCGAATCGCGTTCCAGCGCCGCCATCACGTCGTCCGGGATCGAACCGCACTCGAACAGCAACCGTCCGATCAGGGTCGATTTGCCGTCGTCGACGCTGCCGCAGGTCAGGACACGCAGGAGGGAGTCCGGCATCAGAAATAACCCTCGCGCTTTTTCCTTTCCATTGACGAGCCTTGCTCCTGGTCGATCAGGCGGCCGGCGCGCTCCGACATTCTGGTCGTGCGCATTTCGGCGACGATCTCGCCGACCGTGCTCGCCTCCGACTCCACGGCGGCGGATAATGGGTAACAGCCCAGCGACCGGAACCGCACCAGTCGCGGCACCGGTTGCTCACGCGGGTTGAGTCGCATCCGCTCGTCATCGACGACGATGATCTGGCCGTCGCGGATCACCGTTGGCCGGACGGCGGCGAAATACAACGGCACGACCTCGATGCTTTCCGCCTGAATGTAAGTCCAGACATCCAGTTCGGTCCAATTCGACAAAGGGAAAATTCGCAAGGTTTCGCCCGGTGCCAGATTGCCGTTGTACAAGTGCCAAAGTTCCGGACGTTGCCGCTTCGGCTCCCAGGTGTGGCCGGGTCCGCGCACGGAGAAAATCCGCTCTTTCGCACGCGACCGTTCCTCGTCACGGCGCGCGCCGCCGATCGCCGCGTCGTATTTGCCTTCTGTCAAAGCTTGTTTCAGCGCGTCGGTTTTCATGATTTGCGTATACGCGCCGCCATGATCGAACGGGTTAATGCCCTGCCGAATCCCGTCGGGATTCGTGTGCAGCCGCAGATCGAGCCCGAGCCGTTTCGCCGTCGCATCGCGAAACGTGATCATCTCGCGGAATTTCCAGGTCGTATCGATGTGCAGGAACGAGAACGGCGGCCGCGCCGGAAAGAATGCCTTGCGCGCCAGATGCAGCAGCGCCGAGGAATCCTTGCCGATCGAATAAAGCAGCACCGGCCGCGCCGTCTGCGCCGCGGCCTCCCGCAGGATGTAGATGCTTTCGGCTTCCAGATCGGTCAGATGCGATGGGCGAGGGGTCATCATGGAGTCCGTGGTTCGGCGCGACCTGCCTGACAGGGAAATATTGCTGAATTGTTGCGGGCGGTGAGTTTTCTGGCGTTATACCGGCGCGTTCAGCGATTGCCACAGGGGGCCGGGCCATGACGTGAGGGGCGAGGGTCGGGCTTTAATCGCGCCGGTGTTACCCGCCTCGATGTCCCGCCCGGCCGGTTACACCCGCCGCACCACATAGGCCGCCTCCAACGCTTCGGTGATGGCCGCCGCGTGCGCGGGATCGCGGGCTTCCACCATCACCTCGAGCTCCGCCGCCTGCACCGAGGAGACCGCGTGCAGCCGTTGATGCGAAACCTCGATGATGTTGCCGCCCCGGTCGCCGATCTTGCCGGCGATGTCCGCCAGCACGCCCGGCCGGTCGGGGATTTGCAGATGCAGCCGCAGCAGCCGCCCGTCGCGCAACAACGTTCGCAGCAGGACATCGGACAGAATCCGCGCGTCGATGTTGCCGCCGGTGATCGGCACGCCAACCTTCTTGCCGCGGAAGCGCTCGGGGTAGGTCAGCAGCGCCGCGACGCCGGCCGCGCCGGCGCCCTCGGCGACGGTCTTGGCGCCTTCGACCAGCAGGCCGATCGCTTCCTCCACCGCGCGTTCCGGCACCACCAGCACATCGGTCAGCCGGCGGCGGACGATTTCGAACGGCACTTCGCCGATGTCGCGGACCGCGATGCCCTCGGCGATGGTCGCCCCACCCACCGAAACCGCGCGACCGGCGAGCCTCTGGGCCATCGCCGCGTAGGCCTCGACCTCGACGCCGTACACCGCGATCCCCGGTTTCAGCGCCATCGCCGCGACCAGACAGCCGGCGATCAGGCCGCCGCCACCGACCGGAATGACCAGCGCGTCCAGGTCGGGCGCGTCCGCCAGCAGTTCCAGCGCCAGCGTGCCCTGGCCGGCGATCACGGCGAGGTCGTCATAGGGATGCACGAAAACGCACTCGTGAACCTCCGCCAGATGCAGGGCGTGCGCGGCGGCCTCGGCCAGCGTCTCCCCGTGCAGCACCACCTTGGCGTCCCACGCGGCCGTGCGGGTCACTTTGGTCGCCGGCGTGAATTTCGGCATGACGATCGTCGCCGGCACGCCCAGCAACTTCGCGTGCCGCGCCACCGCCTGGGCATGATTCCCCGCCGACATGGCGACGACGCCGCGCACGCGCTCGTCCTCGGTCAGCAGCGCCAGCCGGTTCGCCGCGCCACGTTCCTTGAACGCCCCGGTGACCTGGAGATTCTCGAGTTTCAGCACCACCTCGGCGCCGGTGGCGACCGAAACCGCGTGGCTGGCGAGGCTCGGCGTGCGCAGGACCCGTCCGGCCACGCGCTTCGCCGCCGCCTCAACGTCGGCGAGCGTGATCATCCTGTCCCCTCTCTTACAGGAACTTGATGCCGAGAATCTCGTACGAACGGTCGCCGCCCGGCGCCGGCACGGAAATCGAATCGCCGACCTTCTTGCCGATCAGCGCCTTCGCCAGCGGCGAGGATAACGACAGCCGCGCCGCCTTGATGTCGGCCTCATGCACGCCGACGATCTGATAGGTGGCTTCTTTTTCGGTTTCCTCGTCGATCAGCCAGACATGGGCGCCGAACTTCACATGGTCGCCCGAGAGCGACGACGGATCGATGACCTCGACGGCGGAAACAATTTCCTCCAGCTCGGCGATGCGGCCTTCGATGAAGGACTGACGATCCCGCGCGGCGTGGTACTCGGCGTTTTCCGACAGGTCGCCGTGCGCGCGCGCCTCGGCGATCGCCCGGATGATGGCGGGCCGTTCCTGTGCTTTCAGTTGACGAAGCTCGTCTTCTAACCGCTGCAGTCCCGGGGCGGTCATTGGAAACTTCCGCACGTCGTGGTCCTTCAGTTCTCGCCGGCCAGGGCCGGACTTGGATCAGCCCCAAACGAGCTCAGCCATTGCCTTCCGCCGCGGCCCGCTGGTGACCGGGTCACGGTAGTCCTGTTCAGCCTCCTCCGGCCAGGCCGTCGGCCGGAACCTCCTCCGGACGCCAGTTCCAGGCGTGATCGCCACTGGCCCGGACCCCTTCCCGTCATGGCCCGGACCCCTTGCCGTCATGGCCCGGACCCCTTCCCGTCATGGCGCGGCCTGACCGGGCCATCAGCAACAACACGATGGGCAACAGATGGCTCGGCCAAGCCGCGCCATGACGGGAAGGAGGCCGACGGTACGCGTCAGAACGATCCGCGAAAGTAGGATTGCAGGGGCGCGACTTCAAGGGTTCCGGTCTTCAGCGCCGCGATCGCGTGCACGGCGGCCCGGGCCCCGGCGACGGTCGTGTAGTGCGGCACGAAGTGCGTCAGCGCCGAGCGGCGGATTTCGAAGCTGTCGGCGATCGATTGCGGGGTGGAGGCGGTGTTGATCACCAGCTGCACCTCGCCCGAGCGGATCGCGTCGACGCAATGCGGCCGTCCCTCCAGCACTTTGTTGACGGTTTTGACCGGAAATCCGGCCTCCCGGATGCGCGCGGCGGTGCCTTTGGTCGCCAGAATGGCAAACCCCATCTCGGTCAGCCGGCGGGCCAGCAAGGGGAGGCCTTTTTTGTCGGCGTCCTTTACCGACAGGAAGACCGTGCCGCGTTCCGGCAGCACCACCCCGGCGCCGAGCTGCGACTTGGCGAAAGCGCGCTCGAAGCTGGTGTCCAGGCCCATCACCTCGCCGGTGGATTTCATTTCCGGGCCGAGGATCGTGTCGACGTTCGGGAAACGGGCGAACGGGAACACCGCCTCCTTGACCGCGACATGCGGCGCGATCGTGTCGTCGTCCAGCTTGAAATCGGTGGCGAGCCGGGCCCCCGCCATGACCCGGGCGCCAATTTTCGCCACTGGCACGCCGGTCGCCTTGGCGACGAACGGCACCGTCCGCGAGGCCCGGGGGTTCACCTCCAGCACATAGATCATGTCGTCCTTGATCGCGTATTGCACATTCATCAGGCCGATCACGCCGATCGCCTTGGCCATCGCTTCGGTCTGGGCCTTCAGCTCGGTGATCATCGACGGGGACAGCGAATAGGGCGGCAACGAGCACGCCGAGTCGCCGGAATGGATGCCGGCTTCCTCGATATGTTCCATGACGCCGGCGACGTAGACGGTTTCGCCGTCGCAGATGCAGTCGACATCCACCTCGATCGCGTCGTTGAGATAGCGGTCGATCAGCACCGGGTTGTCGCCGGACACGCGCACCGCCTCGCGCATGTAACGGTGCAGGCCGGTGCGGTCATAGACGATCTCCATCGCCCGCCCGCCCAACACGTAACTCGGCCGGATCACCACGGGGAAGCCGATGCGGTCGGTGATCTCCTCGGCTTCGCGCGCCGACCGGGCGATGCCGTTTTCCGGCTGCAACAGGCCCAGTCGCCGCAGCAGCAATTGGAACCGTTCGCGGTCCTCGGCGATGTCGATGGCGTCAGCGGAGGTGCCCAGGATGGGGATGCCGGCGGCGGTCAGCGACAGCGAAAGTTTCAAGGGCGTTTGCCCGCCGTACTGGACGATGCAGCCGAGCACCGTGCCGTTTTGCTGCTCGCGGCGCACGATGGCGATCACGTCCTCGGCGGTCAGCGGTTCGAAATACAGCCGGTCCGAGGTGTCGTAATCGGTGCTGACGGTTTCCGGGTTGCAATTGACCATGATGGTCTCGAACCCGGCCTCTTTCAGGGCGTAGGCGGCGTGCACGCAGCAATAGTCGAACTCGATCCCCTGGCCGATCCGGTTCGGTCCGCCGCCCAGGATGATGATTTTCTGGCGATCCGTGGGGTCGGCCTCGCACGCCGGGGTGCCATAGCCACCCTCATAGGTCGAATACATGTACGGCGTGGCGGAGGCGAACTCGGCGGCGCAGGTGTCGATGCGCTTGTAGACCGGCACGACGCCCAGACTGAGGCGTTGCGCGGCGATGTCGGGTTCTTTCTTGCCGGTCAGCTCGGACAGCTGCTTGTCGGAAAAGCCGAGGGCCTTGAGGCGGCGGAGGGCGCCGGCCTCGCGCGGCAGGCCGAACGCGGTGACGGCGCGCTCGGCCTCGATGATGCGTTCCAGTTCGCGCAGGAACCACGGGTCGAATTTGCAGCAATCGTGGATGTCCTCGATCGCCAGGCCAGCGCGGATCGCCTGCGCCGCCATCAGCAACCGGTCGGGGCTGGGCTGGGACAGCGCGGCGCGGAACGCATCCGGGCCGCCATCGCCGGGTGCTTCCACCGGATCGAGGCCGGACAGCCCGGTTTCCATGCTGCGAAACCCCTTTTGCAGCGCCTCGGCGAAAGAGCGGCCGATCGCCATCGCCTCGCCGACCGACTTCATGGAGGTGGTCAGCAGCGCCGGCGTGCCAGGGAATTTTTCGAAGGTAAAGCGCGGGATTTTGACCACGACGTAGTCGATCGTGGGCTCGAAGCTGGCGGGGGTGACCATGGTGATGTCGTTGGCCAACTCGTCCAGCGTGTAGCCGACGGCGAGTTTGGCGGCGATCTTGGCGATCGGGAACCCGGTGGCCTTGGACGCCAGCGCCGAGGAGCGCGACACCCGCGGGTTCATCTCGATGATCACCATCCGCCCGTCGGCCGGGTTGAGCCCGAACTGCACGTTCGACCCGCCGGTATCGACGCCGATCTTGCGCAGGCAGGCGATCGAGGCGTCGCGCATGCGCTGGTATTCTTTGTCCGTCAGGGTCAGCGCCGGCGCGACGGTAACCGAGTCGCCGGTATGGATGCCCATCGGGTCCACGTTCTCGATCGAACAGACGATGATGCAGTTATCGGCCCGGTCGCGCACCACCTCCATCTCGAACTCTTTCCAGCCGACGATGGATTCCTCGATCAGCACCTCGGTGGTGGGGGAGGCTTCGAGGCCGCCGCTGACGATCTGCTCGAACTCTTCCTTGTTGTAGGCGATGCCGCCGCCGGTGCCGCCCAGAGTGAAGGAGGGCCGGATGACGGCGGGGAGGCCGGTGTTGGCGAGGGCGGCGCGGGCTTCTTCCATGGTGTGGGCGATGGCGGAGCGCGGCGACTCGATGCCGATTTCCGCCATGGCGTCGCGGAATTTCAGCCGGTCCTCGGCCCGGTCGATGACTTCGGCTTTGGCGCCAATCAGTTCGACGCCGTGCCTGGCCAGCGCGCCGTTGGCGGCGAGTTGCATCGCGGTGTTCAGCGCGGTCTGCCCGCCCATGGTGGGGAGCAAGGCGTCGGGCTTCTCGCGGGCGATGATCTTTTCGACGATCTCCGGCGTGATCGGCTCGACATAGGTGGCGTCGGCGAGCCCGGGATCGGTCATGATCGTGGCCGGGTTGGAGTTGACCAGGATCACCCGGTAGCCCTCCGCCTTCAGCGCCTTGCACGCCTGGGCGCCGGAGTAGTCGAACTCGCAGGCCTGGCCGATGACGATCGGCCCGGCGCCGATGATCATGATGGACTGGATGTCGGTGCGTTTGGGCATGGGGCTGCTTCGATGTTGGGGCGAGATCAGGGGGGAGACTTTGATGTGCGTTCGTTTTTTGGACTCAGCCAAGTGTGCGAGAATCCTGTACACTGTGTTTATTGTCGCATAACCTCAGCAATTCCCTGGCCGCGGCGACCCCTTTCGGCGTCAGTTCCAGGTGCCAGTGGCATTGCAGCGCGCCCTCGGGCAGGCGGATTGGCTCGCGGATCAGGCCATCGCGCAGACAGGTCGCGACGGCGTCGCAGAAGGCGTCGAACGTGATGACGTGATCGGTTGAGGCCGGGTCCGGTCTTGTTGAATCGGGCTCGAGCCCATTTCCGTCATGGCCCGGCTCGACCGGACCATGATTCTCGCCATCGTGTTGCCGCGGATGGCCCGGTCGAGCCGGGCCATGACGGGATCGGTGGTGCAACGTGCTCGGAAACCGCGCCAGCGCGACGAACCGCTCAAATCCCGCCTCGATGTTCGGCTCGTTGATCCGGTGCCGGAACGCGGTGGTCAGCAGCAGGTCCCTGACATCCATCTCACGCCCGCCGCTCGATCATCTCGACGAACCGCTCGAACAAATAATGGCTGTCGCTCGGTCCTGGACTCGCCTCCGGGTGATACTGCACGCTGAACGCGGGCCGGTCGGAGCAGGCCAACCCCTCGTTCGAGCCGTCGAACAGCGACACATGCGTCGGCCTCACCAATTCCGGCAGGGTCTCCAGATCGACCGCGAACCCGTGGTTCTGGGCGGTGATCTCGACTTTCCCCGTGGTCAGGTCCTTCACCGGCTGATTGGCGCCGCGATGCCCGCGCTCCAGCTTGAACGTCTTCGCCCCCAAAGCCAGCGCCAGCAACTGATGCCCGAGGCAAATGCCAAACACCGGGATCCCTCGCGCCAGCACTTCCTGAATCGCCGGCACCGCGTAAACCCGGGTCGCCGCCGGATCGCCCGGCCCGTTCGACAGGAACACGCCGTCCGGCTGATGCCGCAGAATATCCTCGCCCGAGGCGGTCGCCGGTACCACCGTCACCCGGCACCCCGCCGCGGCGAGGCAGCGCAGGATGTTGCGCTTGGCGCCATAATCCACCGCCACGACGTGCCGCTTCGGCGCCGTCTGCCGGCCAAAGCCGGTCGGCCAGGCCCAGCAGGACTCGTCCCAACCGTAGGGCTGGAGGCAGGTTACCTCCCGTGCCAAGTCCATCCCCTCCAAACCCGGCCACGCCTCCGCCTGGGCGCGCAGGGCGGCGAGGTCGAACCGGCCATCGGCGGGGAACGCCAGCACGCCCGTGGGCGGGCCGCCATCGCGGATGCGCGTGGTCAAAGCGCGGGTGTCCACGCCGGAAATGCCGGCGACGCGGCGCGCGCGCAGCCAGCCGTCCAGATGCTGCGTCGAGCGCCAGTTGGACGGCTCGGTGACGTCCTGCTTCACCACCAAGCCGCGCGCGGCGACCGCGGTGGCCTCGATATCCTCGCCGTTGGTGCCGACATTGCCGATATGCGGGAAGGTGAAGGTGATGATCTGGCCGGCGTAGGACGGGTCGGTCAGCGTCTCCTGATACCCGGTCATGCCGGTGTTGAAGCAGATTTCCCCGACCGGCGCGGGCGTGTCGGTGTGGGCGCCGAAGCCGCGGCCCCAGAACACGGCGCCATCGGCGAGCAGCAGAGCGGCGGTGGCGCCGGGCGGGATGTCGCCGCTGCTGGCCGGGAGTTCACCGCGCAGTTCGTCCATCGGCAGGCCGGTGGCGGCACTGACGGCGGCCCAATGGCGCGAGGGGACGGCGCCGGCCTGGCGCCATTTGCGCACGGCCTCGGTGGTGACCCCGGTCAGGCGGGCGGCGGGTTCCGGGCCGCCCAGGCGATCGATGATGTCGTCAATGGGGACTGGCATGGGGGAGGTGTAGCGGAAATTGTTTCCGTCACCAAGAGCGACATCAGAGGCCATAGAAAAGATTTCCCAACCTTCCCATGAGCCCCCCGCCACATGCATGATGCTACCTGTCCTTGAAGAGCGGCCTTGCCGACCGCACAGGCGATTGCTCGTCAGGCTCAATCGGTGCTACTCTGACGCTTGCCGAACCGGAGCGGGACTATCCGGGTGTCTCTCACTCACCAGGCGAGATACCCGCTATGCGAGATGTGCACTTTGAATGGGACGACTCCAAAGCCGCCGACAACTGGCTGAAACACGACGTTACCTTTGAAACGGCCCGCGAAGCTTTCCAGGATCCGTTCGCGGTTGAGTGGATCGATCGCGACCATGGCGCACATGAACAACGCTTCACCATGGTCGGCATGGTGGAAAATCGCCTGTTGCTCGTTGCCTACACCCTGAGAGGGGAGCGAATTCGCATTATTTCGGCCCGAAAGCCTGAAACCAATGAACGACGCAAATACCACAACCAAAACCGGGAAGCATGACTGGAGCCGGTTCGACGCCAAAACCGACGCTGAGGTTCATGCCGCTGCCCTCAAAGACCCGGACGCTCAGCCGCTGACCGACGAAGACTTCGCCCGCATGAAGCGCGTGCCGCGCACCAAAACACTCCGCCGGGCGCTTGGACTGACTCAGGAGGAATTCGCCGCGCGGTTCCGCATCCCGCTCGGCACTCTGCTTGACTGGGAGCAAGGCCGGACCGAGCCTGACCAACCGGCGCGTGCTTATCTTAAAGTCATCGCGTATGACCCGGAAGCGGTGCGGCGGGCGCTGGAGTTTGTGCCGGGTCAACCGCGTTAAGTACTGCGTCCCGTTCGAGCATGTCGCCCGAGCCATTTATCTTGTCGCGGGCATATAACGCCGCTCAGGCTCGCGTGACCCGTGTTGGAACTTCACAGATCCAAACTGCCGCCCGCCCTCGGCGTTGTTTCCTCCCGCGCCCGGCACCATAATGGAGAGCCCCCCTAAAGCTCCGGAGCCCGCCATGAGCCTGCGCGAACAGTTCACGGAACAGCTCAAGCTCTCGATGAAAGCGGGTAACTCCGCCAAAACCTCGACCCTGCGCATGATCCTGGCGAAGCTGAAGGACACCGATATCGCCGCCCGCCCCAAGGGTATCGACAAGGTCCCGGACGACGAGGTGCTGGCGATGCTGCGCGGCATGGTGAAATCGCGCCGCGAGTCGGTGGCGCTGTATCAGCAAGGCAACCGCCCCGAACTCGCCGCCAAGGAAACCGCCGAGATCGCCGTCATCGAAGCCTTCCTGCCCCAGCAAATGGACGCCGCGGCGATCGAGGCGGCGGTCGCCGGTGCGATCGCCGAAGCCGGCGCCGCCAGCATCAAGGACATGGGCAAGGTCATGGCCGCCTTGCGCGCGAAACACGGGGCGGCGTTGGACATGGGGAAGGCGGGCCCGATCGTGAAAGCCCGCCTGTCGTGACCGTGGGATTGGCCGCCTGATGGCGCTCCCGCCCCAGTTCCTCGACGAGTTGCGCGCCCGTACCCCGCTGCCGGCGGTCATCGGCCGGCGCGTGCGGCTGGCGCGCTCCGGCCGGCAGTGGAAGGGCTGCTGCCCGTTCCATGGCGAAAAAACCCCCAGTTTTTATGTCTACGACGACCATTACCATTGCTTCGGCTGCGGCGTGCACGGCGACGCCATCAGCTTCGTCATGCAATCTCTGGGCATCAGCTTCCCCGAAGCCGTCGAACAGCTCGCCGCCGAGGCGGGGATGCGGGTGCCTACCCCTTCCCCCGAAGCGGCGGAGGCGGAACAGCGGCGGTTGGACCTCGCCGGCGTGCTGGACGCCGCCGCCGCCAGTTATCAGCGCCGGCTGTTCCTGCCGGAGGGCAAGGCCGCGCGCGACTACCTCGGCAACCGCGGCCTGTCCGACGCGACGATCCGCCGTTACGGGCTCGGCTGGTCCGGCGAGGGCCGCGGCATGATCGCCGCCGACCTGACCCGGGAAGGCGTCACCGCCGAGCAACTCGTCGATTCCGGCCTGATGCGTCGCGATGATGAAACCGGTCGCGTGTTCGATTTGTTTTTCAACCGCGTCATGTTCCCGATCCGGGACCGCCGCGGCCGAACCATCAGCTTCGGCGGCCGGATCATGGGCGACGGCCAGCCGAAATACGTGAACGGGCCGGAGACCGCGCTGTTTTCCAAACGGCGCACGCTCTACGGCCTGGATCTGGCGCGGGAGGCGACGCGGCGTGGCGGGACCCTGGTTGTCGTTGAAGGCTACATGGACGTGATCGCCTTGGGCCAGGCCGGCTTCGAGGCGGCGGTGGCGCCGCTTGGCACCGCGCTGACCGAGGAACAACTGACGGAACTCTGGCGCCTCTCGCCCGCGCCGGTGCTGTGCTTCGACGGTGACGCGGCGGGCGCGCGCGCGGCGGCCCGGGCGGCCGAACTGGCGCTGCCGATGCTGGCGCCGGAGCGGACGTTGCGGTTGATCGCCCTGCCGTCCGGCGAGGACCCGGACAGTCTGGTGCATTCCCAGGGCGCGCGGGCGTTCCAGGCGATGCTCGATGGCGCCCGCCCGTTGTCCGAGTGTCTGTATGACCTGCTGCATGAGGGCATGGGCGACGCGACCCCGGAGCAGCGCGCGGCCTTAAGGACTCGTTTGGACGAGGCCGCGCGGAAAATCCCGGACAAGGCGCTCGCCGATGAATACCGTGAGGTGTTGCGAGCCCGGTTTTACGCCAGCCGGCGGCGTGATCGCGGAGGCCATCGAACGGCCAACCGGTCCGTGCTCAATCGATCGGCACTGGTCCAGGAGGTTCCTGTCCGAACCGGCCCCCGTCCCTCCGCCGACGCCGAAACCATCGCCACCCAGCGGGCGCAGATTCTTACCGCGTTCTTGCTGCACCACCCTGAACTGCTTCGCGATGTCGAGCACGCGTATGCGGGCCTCGACCTCGCACCGCCTCTCGCACAACTCCGCGATGCGATTGTGGAGTGGGCAATCCATGCCGAAGTCCTTGACTCTCAGGCCCTGATGGACCACCTGGACGGTTTCGGGTTGCGCACTGATGTCGAGCGGGTTCTGGCCGAGACACGTGTCTCGCTGCCGGCTTGCGCGGCATCGGCGGCCATGCCGGCGGAGGCGGAGGAGGGATGGTGGCACATCTTCGGGTTCCTGAACGTCGATCGCCTGCGGGAAGAAGTCGACCTGGCGCGTCAGGACATGGCCCAAGGCCTGACGGCGGAGACCCAACGCAGGCTCGAACGATTAAAGGACGCCCTCAACAAGGTGAGCGCCGGTGAACCGGACGGCACCGACCTCGCCGCCGCATGATCTGAATTTTTTCCGCGGCGCAGGCCGCACCTGAAACACCAGCGGCGCGGGCCGCACCTGAAACACCAGCGGCGCGGGCCGCACCTGAAACACCAGCGGCGCGAGCCGCACCTGAAACACCTGCGGCGCGGGCCGCGTCTGAGACACCAGCGGCGCAGGCCGCGCCAATCACCCGCACGGCTTCGGCCGTGACCCATCCGATCTGGGAGACTTCTGAGCGATGGCCACGAAAACAATTGTCGCGGGTGATACCGCCACGGCGGAACAAGATGCCGAGACCAACCTGCTCGACGTGCAGACCGCCGCCGTGAAGCGGCTGGTCGCCAAGGGCAAGGAGCGCGGCTACATCACCTTCGACGAGTTGAACACCATCCTGCCGCCGGATCAGAACAGCTCCGAACAGATCGAGGACCTGATGGCCTCGCTATCCGAGATGGGCATCCAGGTCGTCGAGAGCGAGGAACAGGAAGACGGCGAAGCGCCGGTCGCCCCGGTCGAAAAGGCCGAGGAAGCCGAGGAAGAGCAGACCGGCAACATCGATGAGGCCACCGTCGGCCGCACCGACGACCCGGTCCGCATGTATCTGCGCGAGATGGGCAGCGTCGAGCTGCTGTCGCGTGAGGGCGAGATCGCCATCGCCAAGCGGATCGAGGCCGGCCGCGACATGATGATCAACGGGCTGTGCGAAAGCCCGCTGACCTTCGCCGCGATCATCTCCTGGCACGACCAGCTCAAGGCCGGACGGATGTTGTTGCGCGACATTATCGACCTGGAGGCCACCGAGGGCGCCGCCGCCGGCGAGGGCGTCGAGCCGGTGGAGGCCGCCCCGGTCGCGGACGGCTTCGCCGCGCCAGATGATGACGCCGATGATGAGGACGGCGGCCCCAGCATGTCGCTCTCCGCGCTGGAAGAGAAACTGAAGCCGGAAGTGCTGGCGCGGTTCGAGGAAATCGAGGTTCTCTACAAGAAGCTGCACAAGATGCAGAGCCGCCGGCTGGAAACCATGACCAGCGGCGAGGATGTCACCACGCGCTCGGAAAAAAGCTACGGCAAGTCGCGTGAGGAGCTGGTGCAGAAGGTCGGCCAGGTCCGGTTGCACAACAACCGGATCGAGGAACTGGTCACGCAGCTGAAACAGCTGAACCAGCGGCTGACGACGCTGGAAGGCCAGTTGCTGCGCATGGCCGAGGGCACCAAGGTCGCGCGCGAGGAGTTCCTCAAGCATTACCGCGGCTACGAACTCGATCCGAACTGGGTGGCCAGGGTCTCGATGCTGCCGGGCAAGGGCTGGAAGCCGTTCGTGATCAAGCACACGGCCGACATCAACAACGTGCGCGGCCAGATCGCCGCCGTGGCGACCGACGCCAGTCTGCCGATCGCCGAATTCCGCCGCGTCTACATGACCGTGAGCCGCGGCGAGCGGGACAGCGCGCGGGCCAAGAAGGAGATGATCGAGGCCAATCTGCGGCTGGTGATTTCCATCGCCAAGAAATACACCAACCGCGGGCTGCAATTCCTCGATCTGATCCAGGAGGGCAACATCGGCCTGATGAAGGCGGTGGACAAATTCGAGTACCGCCGCGGCTACAAATTCTCGACCTATGCGACGTGGTGGATCCGCCAGGCGATCACCCGCTCGATCGCCGACCAGGCGCGCACCATCCGCATTCCGGTGCACATGATCGAGACGATCAACAAGCTGGTGCGCACGTCGCGGCAAATGCTGCACGAGATCGGCCGCGAGCCGGCGCCCGAGGAACTGGCGGAAAAACTCGGCATGCCGCTGGAGAAGGTCCGCAAGGTGCTGAAAATCGCCAAGGAGCCGATCTCGCTCGAAACGCCGATCGGCGACGAGGAAGATTCGCACCTCGGCGACTTCATCGAGGACAAGGCGGCGGTGATTCCGCTCGACGCGGCGATCCAGGCCAATCTGCGCGAGGCGACGACGCGTGTGCTGGCCTCGCTGACGCCGCGCGAGGAACGCGTGCTGCGGATGCGGTTCGGCATCGGGATGAACACCGACCATACGCTGGAAGAAGTCGGGCAGCAGTTCAACGTGACCCGCGAGCGCATCCGGCAGATCGAGGCGAAGGCACTGCGCAAGTTGAAGCACCCGAGCCGGAGCCGGAAGCTGCGGAGTTTCCTCGACGATTGAGATCTGGCGGCGGTATCGTCCGCACCAGCGATCCGCGTCGCCGCCCGCTGTCATTATCCGCCCGCTGTCATTATCCGCCCGCTGTCATTGCGAGCACAGCGAAGCAATCTCCATAATTGGGGACATGGAGATTGCTTCGCTGTGCTCGCAATGACAGCCTGGGGCGATGACTGCGGGCCAGGACCGAAACGAAATTCACCGCTTCGCCGAATCCGCGTCCGCCGAAATATTTTAGCACGTAATCGGAACATTCCGCGCCGGCCAGAACCGCGCCAGAACCGCGCCAGTCTGGACAGCAACCGCCAGACCGCCCACGCTCCCGCCGCGACAACGCGGAGGGAACAACCATGGCCACGGACAACCAAGCCGTCATCGTCACCGGCGCCGCCAGCGGCATGGGTCTCGCCATGACCATCGCCCTGCTGACCGCCGGCCACGACGTCACCGCCGTGGATCGCAACGGCGCGGCGCTGGCGGAACTGGCGAAGCGCGCGGCGAACCTCAAAGGCAGCGTGAACCCGGTCACCGCCGATCTGGCGCAGCCGGACTCGTTCGCGCATGTCGCCGGCTCGGCGCTGATCAAATTCGGCAGGATCGACGCGCTGGTGAACAACGCGGGCATCGGCCAGGCCTCGATCCGCTCCGATCAGCGGAAGAACCCGATCCGCTTCTGGGACACCACGCCGGAGCAGTGGGCCCGCTTCGTCACGGTCAACGCCGCCGCGCCGATCAACATGGCGCGCGCCGTGCTGCCGTACATGCTGACCGCGAAATCGGGAAGAATCATCACCGTCACCACCAGCCTCGGCACCATGGTGCGCGAGGGCTATCTGCTGTACGGCTCCTCCAAAGCGGCCTGCGAGTCGGCGATGGCCGTGCTGGCGGCCGATCTGGCCGGCACCGGCGTGACCTCCAACATCCTGGTGCCCGGCGGCACCACCAACACCCCGCTGGTCGGCGAGGCGGGCGATCCGGCGAAAATGCTGCAGCCCGAGATCATGGCGCCGCCGTTGCTCTGGTTGCTGTCGGACGCGGCCCGCGACGTGAATGGCCGCCGCTTCATCGCCGCCGATTGGGACACGGCCTTGCCGCCAGCCCAATCGGCGGAGCAGGCGGGGGCGCCGATCGCCTGGCTGAGTATCGCGCGGATGCCGATCCAGCCGACCTGAACGGCCTGGCCGCTACTCCGGCGGATAGCGCCGCAACAGCACGACCATCAGCGCCATCGCCGGCAGCGCGGCGAAGGTGCAGATGGCGTAAAACACCACCCAGCCGACCCGGCCCGCCAGCACGCCGGAAAATCCGCCGATGGTGTGGATCGCCAGTGCCGGGATCGACGACAGCAACGCGTAATGCGTCGCGGTGAACGCGCGCGAACAGAGGCCCGACAGGTAGGTCAGGAACGCCGCGTCGGCCATGCCTTGCGCGAACGCCTCGATGGCGACGGTCAACCAGAGCACCGCGACCTGGCCAGGCGCATGCGCCAGCACCTCGTACATCACCATCGCCACGGTTTGCGCCGAGCCGGTCCACAGCAGCGCCCGTCCCACGCCGATCCGCGCGACGAGCCAGCCGCCGAACGCGATCCCGGCCAGCGTCGCGACCAGGGAAAACGGCCCGGACCCGGCGATGGCGTCCCGCGTGAAACCGAGCCCGCGATAGAACGGCGCGGTCATGATCCCGCCCATCGCCTCGCCGAGTTTGAACAGAGCGACGAAGGCCAGGATGATGACCGCGCCCGGCCGGGTCAGGAAATCCCGCAGCGGGTCGACCACCGCGTGCCGCGCCCGCCGCGCCGGCGTGCCGCCCGCTGGCGTCCTCGGGGCCGCGCCATCCCCCGTCGGCTCCGCCGCCAGCAGGGTCACCAGGGGGCCCACCACCAACAGCAGCGCGACACAAAGCAGGGCGGCGTGCCAGCCAACGAGACCGGCAGCCCAGATCACCCCGGTCGTCGCCGCCAGCAGCGCGAACCGGTAGCCCCAGACATAGGCCGCCAGTGCCTCGCCCTGCAGCCTTTGGGGAAAGGTCTCGATGCGCCAGGCATCGATCGCGATGTCCTGGCTCGCGGAAAGAAACGCGACCAGCGCCGCGGCGGCGATCGAGGTCACCGGCGAGGCCACCGGATTGGTCAACGCCAGCAACGCCGCGGCGAGCGCAAGCGCCGGCTGGATCGTCGCCAGCCAGCCGCGCCGCCGTCCCAGGCGCTGGGCTGGGCCGGGTGGCGGAATTTGGTCGAACACCGGCGACCAGAGGAACTTCAGCGAATACGCCAACCCGATATTGGCGGTCAGGCCGATCACCGACAGCGTCGCGCCGCTCTCCGACAGCCAATAGCGCAGCGTGAAGGTCGACAGCGGCAGCGGCAGACCGGCGACGAAGCCGTACGCCGCCATCAGCCACAGGCGGCGGTCGCGCCCCGGTTTCGTCACGGCCCGGTTTGCCCCGGCCATCGCTCGCCACATCGTGTTGATGCGGATGGCCCGGTCAGGCCTGGCCATGACGCCGCGGCGCCGGGCCAGGACGATGCGGCGCCGGGCCATGACGGAAAACGCCGCCGGGCCACCGCGAACGACTGGCGACCGGCATCACGCCGGAATATCAAGGTCGCCACGTCCCAGCGCGCGCTGCATATACACCGAGTCGAGCCACCGGCCGAACTTGA